>Ga0247757_10001040_pt1 | contig 20264 bp, 17 predicted proteins | sample UWRJL126311R4_FD_180929 | JGI IMG/M metagenome (GOLD analysis project Ga0247757, IMG submission 180929) | Plant litter microbial communities from Arlington Agricultural Research Station in Wisconsin, United States - UWRJ-L126-311R-4 | ecosystem: Environmental > Terrestrial > Plant litter >... | reverse complement strand
TCACGTGCCACATAGCAGCCCAGGTCCTGGTCCCAGAGCTGGTCGAGGCATGCCTCGACAGCCTCGGCCTGCTTCAGGTGCAGGGCAGGATCTTCGCCCAGCTCGAGGGCGATCTCACCGAGAGCCAGCTCGGAACGCGCCCAGAGTGCGTTGAACCCGGGATCCTCGACGATGAACGGGTGGTCGGCCGAATCGTCGCAGTCGTGGTCCCGGTAGGTCGCGGCGATGTGCAGGTAGCGCCGGTAGTCGATGTCGGTGGGACGTTCGGTGACGTCCGCGTGATCGAGGTCCGGACGCGGTACGTCGGCATCCGACGCCGGCGGCACGATGCGCGCCAGCGTCGCATCCCACAGCGGTGAATTGTCGAGACTCTCCCACGGGTGGACGATGCAAGCCAGCCCCGTGTGGGCGCGATCGCGACGGTCCCGCAGGTAGGCGTGCCAGGCCAGCAGCCGGGGGTAGGCCCGCTCCAGGAAGCCGCGCCTATGCGAGGTGTCCGGATCGCTCTGGTGCACCAGCAGGGTTGCCCAGGCATGATTGGGCGGCTGGACGAGGCCGGCGGTCGGTGGGTGCGTGGTGCCGAGACGGTCGGATTGCCAGAAGCTCGCACCCGGCGAGTAGTCCGCGTCACGCGCGGGATCGAACACGATCTGCGGCAACCGGCCGTCGGTCCACTGTGCGCTGAGCAGCGAATCCAGTTCCTGCTGAGCGCGAGTCGGCGACAGATGGCGGAGTCCGATGGCGTTGAATCCGGAATCCCAGCTCCACTGGTGGGGGTAGAGACCGCCGGCGGGCACGGTGTAACGGCCGCGCCAGTTCGCGAGCAGGGTCCGCGCCGCGGCGGGTTGAGCCCTCACAGGTACCGCCGAAGAAGCGTCGTAACCTGCGGAAGGACTTGGTCTGCGGGGCCGGACAACCGGCTCTCCACGGCGATCGGGCCGGTGTATTCCAGCGCCTTGACGGTGGCCCCGATCAGTGCCCAGTCGATGTGGCCGGCACCCGGCTCCAGTCGATTGGAATCACTGACCTGGAAGTGACCGATCCGGGATCCAGCGGCCAGCATGGCGCCGACGGGATCGGCCTCCTCGATGTTCATGTGGTAGGTGTCGGGGACGACCTTCACCGAGGACGACCCCACGGTGTCGATCAAATCCGACGCCGTGGCAACGGTATTGACCATGTGGTCCTCGTAGCGGTTGAGCGGTTCGAGGTAGAGCTCGACTCCGAGATCGGCGGCGTGTGCGCCGAGCGTGGTGAGTGCGTCCAGCAGAACCTCTCGATCGTCCTCGGGTCCGCGAGGTGGGACGAACGGTGGTAGCCGAGCCGAGAACATGCCGTATGAAGCTGGGGTCATCACGCCCCGGCCGCCGATCTCGGCCATGACACTGAGCTGCTGGCGCAGCTGTTCGATGGCATCGGCCCGCAGGGAGGCATCGAAAGCCCCGATGAAATGCGACATTTCGACACAGACGGTGGGCATGACCACACCTCGCTTCGCGGCTTCCCGCAGCTCGGGAAGCCGGGAGCGGAATTCACCGTCGCCCTTTCCGCGCAGCTCGATGCCGTCGAAACCCCAGGCCTGAGCGAACTCCCACTTGGCGAGGACCGTGTCCCCCGGGAGGTGTTGCTCCTGTACACAGATCAGATTCATCGTTGCTTTCCGTACCTTGACTGGTCACCTGCGTGCACCGTCGTCACCGCTCTCGTGTCGTGTCAGTGCCGAATTCCAACAAGACCTGCAATGCTTCCGCCGGCCGCTCGTCGAGCAACTGATAGGCCTGGGCGGCCTCGGCGATGGGGAAGGTGTGGGTGAACAGGTCCAACACCTGCAGCCGGCCTTCGGTCGCCAGACGAATTGCGGTGGACGCCAAGCGATAGCGATCCCAACGGTGCTGCAGCGAGGACGACGACCCAGAGATCTGCGAGCAGACGAGCTGAACGCGATTCATGTGGAACTCTTCGCCTAGGCGTAGGTCGGTCGCCCCGCCCTGGAAGAACCCGGCGACGCACACCCGGGAGTTGTAGGCCACCGACCGCACTGCCTCGTGCAAGGCCATGTGGTTGCCGGTGATCTCCAGGCATGCGTCGGCACCACGGCCGTTCGTCAGGTCGCGAATCCTTTCGGCCACCCGACCCTCGGCCGGATCGATGACCTCGTCGGCCCCGAGTGCGGCGGCCAGCTTGCGGCGCGACTCCACGCCGTCGACAGCGATCACCCTGGCGCCGTTGAGCCGGGCGTATTGGGCGACGAGCTGTCCGGGTACGCCGAGGCCGAACACCGCCACGGTCTCCCCGATGTGGATGTCGGCGTCCAGCACGACGTTGAGCGCGACCGCGCCGATGTGCGAGAAGATTCCGACCCTGGCGTCAGCCGCTGGATCCAGCAGCCGCTCGGACGCATACTCGGCCGTCTTGACGGTCGTGCTGCGATGCCCCCAGATACCCCAAACACGGTCGCCCACTTGTACGTTGGTGACGTCGCGAGCGCACTCGACGACCTCGCCGACCTCCTCGTACCCCAGGCCGACCAGGGGGTACTCGATCGTCGGAGTGCCCGGCTGGAACAACCGTCGCACCGGGTCCCACGTCTTGTCGAGGTACGGATTGGTCCCCCGGTAGTCGGCGAGCTCGGTGCCTGCGGAGATGCCGGAGAAGATGGTGCGCAGCCGCACCTCGCCGGCGGCCAGCGGGAGGTCTGCCTCCTCGATCACCTCGGCGGTACGTGGTTCGCTGATGCTGACCACGGATCCCATGGGTTCTGCTCCTTTGCAGTGTCGATGTCGATGTCGATTGCGGGTCGAGAGTGGGTCACCAGGCGGCAGCGGCAGCCGATCGCAGGACGTCGTCGGTGATCGCGACGGCTCGGGCGCCGTCGCGGAAGGTGGGCAGGCTGTCGGGAACGTCCCCGCCTCGAACGGCCGCGCCGACGTCGGCGAGGAAGGCGCTGAAGCAGTCGTGATAGCCCAGCGCATGCCCGGCGGGCAGAGTGTTGACGCGCGCTGCGCCGGGACTCAGCGTCGCCGGGTCACGCAGCATCGTCGTGGAGTGGCTCCGCCGCCCCAACCACAGCCGTTCGGGGTCCTCCTGATCGAAGGTCACGGTGCCACGTGGTCCACTGGCCTCCAGCAGGAGCCGGTTCTTGCGACCCGGTGACACCTGGCTGACCACGACGGCGCCGACCGCACCGCGATCCGTGCGCAATGCGGCGACCGCGACGTCTTCGGTGGTCACCGGCTCGGCTGTCCCGGATTGCGTTGGGCGGGTGGGATATACCGTCTGTGTTGTTGCTGTGAGCCCGGTGATCCGATGGCCCGTCACCCATTCTGCGAGGTCACACCAGTGCGAGCCGATGTCGCCGAACGCCCGCGACGCCCCGCCCTGCGCCGGGGACACGCGCCAGTTCTGGTCGGAGGGTTCGGACAGCCAGTCCTGCAAATAACTGCCATGGATGAGGTGCACGGGCCCGAGTTCGCCGCTGCGCACCAGCTCCCGCGCTTCGTGAGCCATGGGGTGGTAGCGGTAGACGAACGGCACCGCGCCGACGACGCCGTGTCGGTCGGCGGCATCGGCCAGCGCAGCGGCGTCCTCGGGGTTGGTGGCCAGGGGTTTCTCGCAGACCACGTGCTTGCCATTGGCCATCGCTGCCATCGCCAACCGGTGGTGCAGGTGGTTGGGTACGCACAGGTGCACGACGTCGACCTCGGGGTCGGACACCAGCGCGTCAGCACTGAGTGCGCGGGCGTCGACCATCCAGCCGGTGATGGCTCGGGCTGCGGCCGCCGGTGTCGAGCCGGCGACGGCGACCACTCGCGACCGTTGCCGGATGGCGGCCTCCGCGTGCACGCGGCCGGTGAAACCGGTGCCGACGATGCCGACGCGTAGGGATTGCATGCATGCTCCTGGTTTGCCTGGCTGCACACCGGCCTCGCGCCGCTCGAGCACGGGGGCCGTCCGCCCACCGGCGGGGAATGAGACCAGCTGAACGTAGACCCGTTGAGTCTTGCTATCAACCTTCAATTCGTTTCTAGTAGAGCATGATTGATGACGTCGATCCAAATTACGTCTTGTTGATGGACATAAGTTGATGGTTGACTGTGGCCCGGCCCTGCGAGCTGGCCGACGGCGTTCGAGCGCCGACCGACCCGAGAGGAACGAAGTGCGCAGCACGGGTAGATTCGGACGGCGCATCGGCGCGGTGTTGGCCAGCACGGTGCTCCTGTGCGGGTGCTCCGCGATCGGCGGTGGCGGCCATCCGCGCGACGAGCTGGTCGTCTGGACGACCGAGGACAACGGCCCACGCGTAGTGGCACAGCAGCAGATCGCCGATCGATACACCCAAGCCACCGGGATCAAGGTGAAAATCGTTGCGGTGGCGGTGGATCAGCTCACGCCGGTGCTCACCTCCGCCGCTGCCGCCGACGACCTGCCTGATGCGATCGGTTCGCTGTCGCTGGATACGGTCAACCAGCTCGCCAGCGACGAACTGCTCGACGTGAACGCCGCCAAGGCGGTCGTGACCGACCTGGGCCCGGATTCGTTCTCCAAACGTTCGCTCGAATTGACCAGGCGCGGCTCTGATCAGCTGTCCGTGCCGAGCGATGCGTTCGCCGATCTGTTGTTCTACCGCAAGGACATGTTCGCCAAGGCCGGGCTCGGCGTCCCCGACACCTACGACGCCATCGCGACCGCGGCAAAGACACTGAACCACGACGGCGTCGCGGGCATCGTCGCGGCCACCGGACCGGCAGACTCCTTCACCCAGCAGACATTCGAGCAGTTCGCCCTGGCGAACGGCTGCCAACTGATCGTGGGCAACACGCTGACCCTGGACAGTCCGCAATGCGTGCAGGCGATCCAGTTCTACACCGATCTGATGAAGAACGACTCCGTCGTGGGCACGCAGGACGCCGACACCACGCGCGCCACGTACTTCGCCGGCAAGGCCGGCATGCTGGTGTGGTCGTCGTTCCTCCTCGACGAACTGGCAGGACTGCGCGACGATGCGCTGCCGACCTGCCCGCAGTGTGAGAACGACAAACGCTTCCTGTCCGACAACACCGGAGTGGTCAGTGCCATCAAGGGGCCGGACGGCCCGAAGCCTGCCGCGTGGGGTGACGTCGTCTCGTGGGTGATGCTCCGCGACTCCAACCCGCGCGTCCGTGACTTCGTGAAGTTCATGATGTCGGACGGATACGAGGACTGGCTGAAGATCGCCCCGGAGGGCAAGGTGCCCGTTCGGGTGGGTACCGCGGAGGAACCCCGCAAGTACATCGACCTCTGGCGGACCTTGCAGATCGGCGTCGACACCAAGGCACGATTCACCGACGTGTACGGTCCGAAGGTCCTCGATGCAATCGCGACGAGCCCGGATCGATTCTCCCGCTGGGGAAGTAATGGCCAGGGTCAACTCGCCGCCGTGGTCGCCGGCCAGTTCGTGGTTCCGCAGGCGCTGGCCGACGTGATCAACTCCGGCACCTCCGCGGCCCAAGCAGCCCAGGACGCCAACGACGAGGCCACCTCGATCCAGAAAGACATGTCATGAACACGGCCACCCAGCGGGACGACCCCGAACAGCAGGGGCGGCGATCCGCCGCCGGCCCGCGCGCTCGCCGCACCGTCACCTTGAGACAACGCGACGCACGTACCGGTTTCGCGTTGATGTCACCGACATTGCTGATAGTGCTCGCCGTCGTCGTTCTGCCGCTGCTGTGGTCGGTACTGATCTCCTTCCAACGTCTGCGGCTGATCAACGTCGGGCGGGCGAGCCTGTTCAGCCCGTTGACATTGGACAACTTTCGCCGCGTCGTCACCTCACAGGAGCTCTGGACGACGCTGCGCACCACCATCCTGTACACCGCCGGATCGGTTGCGCTGGTGATCTTTCTGGGGCTGCTCGCCGCCATGGCATTGCGACGGCCCTTCCGCGGCAGGACGGCGGTGCGGGCGGTCATGCTCTTGCCCTACATCGCACCGGTGGTCGCGGTGACGTTCGTCTGGCGAACGCTGCTCAACCCTCAATTCGGGGTCATCAATCAGTGGGGGCAGCACTTCCTCGGTTGGGATCGTCCCATCGCCTTCCTGACCCAGGCCCACGGGCATCTGTCCATCCTCGGACTGCACGTCCAGGTCCCCACGGCACTCTTGACCGTCATCGCGTTCGAAGGTTGGCGCTACTTCCCGTTCGCCTTCCTGTTCCTGATGGCGCGACTGGAGGCGATGCCGGGGGATGTGGAAGAGGCCGCCCGCGTCGACGGGGCCACGCACTGGCAGAACTTCCGTTTCATCATCTTGCCCCAGCTGGCACCCGTCATCGCACTGCTGGCGGTACTGCGCACGATCTGGACCTTCAACGAGTTCGACGACATCTTCCTGCTCACCGGTGGTTCCGCGGGAACACGGGTGGCCAGCGTCCGGGTCTACGACCTGCTGACGGTGCAGCGCAACGTCGGCGCCGCATCCGCGCAGTCAGTGGTGCTCGTCGTGGTCCTGCTCGGCATGCTGGCCGGTTACTTCCTGCTCCTGCGACGACGAGGTGAACGCGCGTGACAACCACCCAAAACGCCCCAGCCCGTCCCCTCGGTAGGCGATGGTCATCAGATCGCCTGCAGCGCAGGGCATTTCCCATCCTCAGATGGGTGGTGATCGCCGCTCTGCTGCTGATCATCCTGCTGCCGTTCTATTACATGTTCCTGCTGTCCGTCCGCCCGATCGAGCGGCTGCTGGCCGACCCGTCGTCCTTGCTGCCCGACAGCCTGACCCTGCAGACCTACCGTGACGTGCTCCTCCCGGTCGATTCCGGTGGACAGGGCTTCGCCTCGTTCCTGGCCAACAGCCTCCTGGTGGCCATCGGCACGGTGCTGCTCGCCCTGGTCATCGCCATCCCCGGGGCCTATGCCATCAGCCGGTTGCCGTTCTTCGGCCGCCGTCAGGTCAGCGGTCTCTTCCTCGCCACGTATCTCTTCCCGGCGATCGTCGTGGCGATCCCGCTGTTCGCCGCCTTCACGCGGCTGCATCTGCGCGGGTCGCTGGTGGGGCTGATCCTGGTCTACGTCGCCCAGACCGTCCCGGTCGCGATCTACATGATGCGCAACTACTTCGAGACCGTGCCGCAAACGGTCGAGGAGGCCGGGATGGTCGACGGCCTCGGTCGACTCGGGGTGCTGTGGCGAATCAGCATCCCTCTCGCGATGCCCTCGATCATGGCCACCGGACTGTTCATCTTCATGATCGCGTGGAACGAATTCCTCTTCGCGCTGCTGTTCCTGGTCGACCATCGGGAGAACTGGACCGTTTCCCTTGGCCTGTCCCAGCTCTCGGGGAGCGTCGAGGTACCCACCACCGTCCTGATGGCCGGTTCGGTGATCATCACCCTGCCGGTGATCGGACTGTTCTTCTTCACCGAGCGTCTTCTCACGGGAGGCCTCACCGCGGGCGCGGAGAAGGGCTGAGGGCCCGGCGGATGGACGACGCTCAGCCACTGCCGATGATGCGAGGGAACCACACGCCGACCCGCGGCGGAGCCTCGACGTGCGGTGAGATCCTCGAACTGGTCAGGGCGGGCACCGTGCGTACCCGTCGCGAGATCCAGGACCTCACCGGGCTGTCCCGTTCCACCCTCGCCCAGCGCATGTCCCAACTCCTCGCCGCCGGTTATCTCCGCGAGAGCGGCCAGATCGCCGGAGCCGCAGGCAGGCCGACGAAGGTCATCTCCTTCGATGGCGCTCGCCAGTTCGTTGTCTCGGCAGGTCTGGGTGCCAACCACGCCGAGCTCGCGGTCATCGACGCCGACGGCGCCATCCTCGCCGAAACGATCCACGACATCCGCATCGAGGACGGGCCGGAGAACACGTTGCGCCGAGTCAATCGACGGCTCACCGACCTGATCACCGCCTCCCAGATAGACCGCGGGCGGTGCGTAGGACTCGGGGTGGGCGTACCCGGGGACGTCCGGACCGCGACCGGCCGGCCGCATCACCCTTCGTTGATGCCGGGCTGGCACGACTACCCGATCGCCGAACACCTGAGCCGGGCGCAGCGGCTCCCGACCTACGTCGACAACGACGCCAATCTGATGGCCCTTGGCGAGGCGAGAGTCCGCTATCCCACCGCAGCCAGCGTGGTGTTCGTCAAGGTCGGCACCGGTATCGGAGCCGGCCTGGTGCTCTCCGGCAAGACGGAGCGGGGCATGGCCGGGGCAGCCGGCGGTATCGGTCACGTCAGGATCACCGGCCGCCGCCCCGAACTGCGCTGCACCTGCGGGGCTTTCGGCTGTCTGGCCACCCATGCCAGCGGGGGTGCTCTGGTACGCCAGCTCCAGCAGGAAGGACGGGAGGTGTCCAAGACCCGCGACGTCGCCGCCCTGGTGCGGGACGGCGATCCGCTCGCGATCAAGCTGGTGCAGGACGCCGGCCGGCTGATCGGCAAGGTGCTGGCCACCTCCGTCGCACTTCTCAACCCGTCGATCATCGTGATCGGTGGCGAGATCGGTTCAGCAGGACCGTATCTGGTCGACACCATCACCGAGGTCATCCACGACCGAACCGTGCCGACCGTCAGTCGCGGCCTGAACATCGCGGTGACTGAACTGGGCGAGCGGGCCGCCGCCCACGGCGCCCGGCATCTGGTCATCGACGAGACGTTCTCAGCCGCGGCAGTGGACGCACGCCTGAACGAGAGCGCGGCCGGATGACGGCGCGACGATCGAACACGAAGGAGCAATGATGCAACCAGTGACCCTGTTCACCGGACAGTGGGCCGACCTGCCGTTCGAGGAAGTCTGCCGGCTGGCGTCGTCCTGGGGATACGACGGGCTCGAAATCGCCTGTTGGGGCAATCATCTCGACGTGCGGCGGGCTGTCGAGGACGACGTCTACCTGGCGAGCAAGAAAGCCACGCTCGCCGAGTACGGTCTCGGTGTCTGGGCCATCTCCAACCATCTGGTCGGACAGGCAGTGTGCGACGACCCCATCGATGATCGGCATCGGGCGATGGTCCCGGACCGGGTATGGGGTGACGGAGAGGCCGAAGGGGTCCGGACCCGCGCGGCCGAGGAGATGCAGTGGACCGCGAGAGCCGCGCAGAGGCTGGGCGTCTCCACAGTGGTAGGTTTCACCGGATCCTCCATCTGGAAGTACGTCGCCATGTTCCCGCCGGTGTCAGAGCAGGTGATCGCCGACGGTTACGCCGATTTCGCCAACCGGTGGCACCCCGTCCTGGACGTCTTCGACGAATGCGGGGTGCGGTTCGCCAACGAGGTCCACCCCGCCGAGATCGCCTACGACTACTGGTCCACGGTCGCCACCCTCGAAGCGATCGGACACCGCGAGACATTCGGCCTGAACTGGGATCCCAGCCACATGGTGTGGCAGGAAGTGGATCCGGTCGGGTTCCTCTGGGACTTTCGCGAGCGGATCTATCACGTCGACTGCAAGGACACCCGCATGCGTACGGGCAACGGGCGCAACGGAAGGCTGTCCTCGCATCTTCCCTGGGGTGATCCGCGGCGGGGTTGGGACTTCGTCTCGACAGGGCACGGGGACGTGCCATGGCGCGACTGCTTCCGAGTGCTCAATGCCATCGGGTATGACGGACCCATCTCCATCGAATGGGAGGACGCCGGCATGGACCGCATGACGGGGGCGGCTGACGCAGTGGCATTCGTCCGATCGGCCATGCCGCAGCCTTCGACCATCCGTTTCGACGCTGCGTTCAGCCACTGAAGACAAACGGTCTGCTCCGTTGAGGAGTTCGCTACGTGACCGCTTCGTTCGCCTTGATCGCCCGCTCGAGTAGCGCCGGCTCGGCAAGGATCGAGGGGTGATCGAGCATCATGGCGACGCTGCTGAACGCATCGGAGATCGTCTGATCGCTCATCGTGGCCTGCAGTACTTGATCCATGGCCCACCGCCGTGCCGCGACGTCCTCGGGTACCTCATTGCCCTGCAACGCATCCAGTCGGGCCTCGTCGGGGCCCGCCGAGAGGGCCCACGCGGCATCGGTCACAACCGCCTGAAGGTCGAAGAACTCCGTGGCCGCCCGACTGAGCTGCGGACCGTTGGTGAGGTATTCGGACAGGCAGTTCGCGTGTAGCGCGGCCGCCGACATGCCTTGACCACGAATGGGATTGAACGAGGCCACCGCATCTCCGACGCTGACCAAACCGGCCGGGAAGTGCTGGATTCCGGTGAAGTCGCGTCGGCGACTGTCACCCTGTCGATAGGTCAGTATCTCGCGGGTGAGCCGGCCTTGCACCGCGTGGCCGAAGGCGGGCGGCAATTTGGCGCAGGTCGCCCGGAACTCCTCGGCTGTTGCAGGAGGTCGAGCCGGGTCATACGCCATCAGCGTCACCATCCACTGGTCGTCCTCGGCGGCAATGGCGACTCCGAAGCCCAAGCCGTCCGGTGCATCCGGGCCGGCGTACATGACGGCGAACAACGGGAGTTCCGTGACGTCTTCTGAACGCTCGAACAGTGCCGTTGCGTAATTGACTCCCGTGCGGACGCGCTGCAGTGGGGGGTGTTGGAACCCCGCCTGTTCCACCCACTCCGACGCCTTGCTGGCGCGTCCCATCGCGTCGACGACGAAGTCGGCGGGCACGACTCCCTCACCCTGCCTCGTCGCGTAACGGACAGCGTGCACCGCAGCGTCCCGAAACTCGAGCCCGGTCGCTCGAGCAGACAGCACCGACACGTTGGGCAGTGCGAGAACCCGGCTGCGAATGCCGGCTTCGATGAACGGCCGCGTAGCCGCCAACATGGGCTGGTCGCGGTTCGGCAGGCCCCGGTGACTGTCGATGTAGGCGGCCTGCCGATCGACCTCGACGAGGACTGCACCCCTATCCACCGACTCGCCGGTGAAGCCGGGTAGCCAACGTTCGATCTGCGCACGCCCCCCTGGCAGCAGGACGTGACCCTGCCGATCCTGCGGAACGCTCGAACGAGGGGCCTCGTCGGTGTCGGGGTCGTCGCGCTCGAGGATCAACACGGTGTCGGCGTGATCGGCGAGTACTCGTGCTGCCAGCAGACCTGCGATGCTGCCGCCCAGTACACAGGCGGTGCCGAACAACTTCGGAGGGTTTGTCGGCACGTCGGTTCGGGTCAGGCGGTCGAACACGACGCGGTCAGCGGCTACCTCGTTGAGCACAAACGGTCCTTTCACTGCTCAGACAGGCGGGCGGAGCATGAGTCATTGAGTTCAACGGTCTGTCGTCATGAATCGTTCGAGAGTGTCTGGAAACGGCGAGGCCGACAGGTTCCTGGCATCGGAGTCTCAGGCGGTTCGAAAGCGATCGTCCAGCAACGTGTCACACACGGTGGAGCACAACCACTCCTCGGCACGCGGGTAGGACCAGCCGTTGTCGTCGACCAGCGTGGTCAACCCTGCGAAACCAAGGTAGAGCCACAGGATGTCGGCCGCATACTCGACGTCGACGCCCTCGCGCAGGCCGTCGAGTTCGGCCAACCGTCGAGCAACGAGTCGTTCGAACTCGCGCCACCGTGAGGTCGCGAGCCGATAGCCCTCTGCCGCCGCGTCGTCGTGCGGGGCAGCACCGACGACTACGCGCATGACGTCTCCGAAGTCTCTGCGCATCTGTGCTGTCTCCGCGGTGATGTAGCGCACCAGCTCCACCGGATGAGTCGACTCGGCGATCGTCGCGCGCATGGTGTCGATGACCGGCGCATCAGACCAGTCTTCGACGAGTGCGCGCATCAGGCCCTGCTTGCCACCGTTCACGGCGTAGATCGTCGCCGGAGACACCCGCGCCCGCGCGGCCACCTCGTTCACCGTGGTCGCGAAATAACCCTTCTCGCTGAACAGTTCTCGCGCCGCATCGATGGCGGCGCGCCTCGTGGCCTCGGCGTATTCGGCTCGGCGGCTGGAACCGTCGCGTGCGGCTCGCTCGCTGTTCGCCATCACACCGTTCTCTCAGAGATGCACTCCAGCGAGGCTAGCACTACTCTGTTCCGAGTTTGGATCCAGTTGTCAGAGTGTCGCTCCAGATTGCGGACGCGACTGTCAGAAAGGTGAGTTCATGGCGACCGAAGTAGCCGCACGGACACATATTGCGGCTCAGTTGCCCCCTGGCCGGGTCCTCACCGGAGTCGACCATGACAGGGCCCGTCGCGTGTGGAACGCCGCGGTTGAGAAGACGCCGGAGCTCATCGTCCGCCCCGAAACCACCGAGGAGGTCGCGCGCGCCGTTCTGGCTGCGCGGGAGGTCGGAGTCCCGATCACGGTGCGTGGCGCCGGACACGACTGGGCCGGGCGCGCAATCGGTGACGGGGCGATGGTCATCGACCTGAGCGCGATGCGCGCAGTGGAGATCGAGGGCACCGTCGCCACAGTCGGCGGCGGTGCGACGGCTGACGAGCTACTGGGTGTGGCGGCTGAACACGGTCTGTCGGCTGCGATGGGCGCCGTCGGCTCCGTCGGTGTGGTGGGACTACTCCTCGGCGGTGGCTACGGATCGCTGATCGGAGCACTCGGTCTGAGCATCGATTCTCTGCTGTCGGCGCAGGTCGTCCTCGCCGACGGCAGCATCACGGTCACCGACCTCCGGAACGAGCCAGAACTGTTCTGGGCCTTGCGCGGTGGCGGCGGCAATTTCGGTGTCGTCACCCAGGTCGCCGTGCAGTTGCATCCCATCCCGGACGTGACTGCTGGAACCGTGGCGTTCGGTTGGGCTCAGGCCGAGCAGGTGCTGCGCGGTCTGCAGAACCTCTACGACACGATCGACGATGAGTTCGACGTCATGTTCGGTGCCATGCACACCCCGGCCGGGACGGTGCTGTTCACCAGTCCGGTGTGGGCCGGCTCGGCGGACGCGGCCGACCACCAGATCGATCGGGTCCGGGCACTGGGGGACCCGGTGCTCGACGACGTCGCCCGACGGTCCTACGCGCAGATCGTGCGGGTGCTCGGCGAGTCCTTCCCCGCCGGCGGCAACTACCGGCTGGGTGCGCGGGTGGTGGCACGCATCGACGACGCGTTCATCGAGGCGTTCACGGCATCGGTGGACGCCATGCCCCCCAACTGTGCGCTCAACGTGCACGTCGCGCACGGGGTCGCAACCAGGGTCGCGCCCGACGCCACCGCCCACATTTACCGGCAGCCGCACCTCGTCGTGGAGATCCTCGGCATCTCGGCCGATGGTGACGGGGTTGCCGAAACCGAGTGGGTGCTCGACACCGAACGGCGTCTCGACGCGGTGTCGCTACCGGGAGGGTGGACCAACCTCATGGCGCCCGACGACCCCCGTAATCACCAGGCGCACGGGCCGAATCGGGCTCGGTTGGCCGCTGCGAAGGAACGCTACGACCCCGCCCGGGTGTTCAACGGCGTCGCCCCGCTGTGATCGGTAACGCTGCCGAGGACCCCGCGGCTCGACCGGCTACGCCTTGCGGACGACGGGCGGGCGCCAATCTCCGTCGAGGACTTCGATCCTGGGTGCGTAGAGGCGCATCGTGACACCGAGCGGTCCCCGGGGAGCGGGCAGCCAGTTCGTTTCGTGCTGGTCACCGGGATTGGTGTGCTGTAGGTAGAGATCGAGGGATCCGTCGGCGTTGTAGGTCAACGGATCACGGTCACCTATGGCGTAGCGATCGAGTTCGTTCGCGACTTGGAAACCCTCCGCGTCGTACATGGTGACCGACCAGAAGGCAGAGGCGGGCGGTAGCTTGTCGGCGTCGAAGTGGATGACGTAGTCGTTCTCGCCGCTGATGGCATCGCCGTCGGCATCGACGTTGAGCAGCGGGTAGACCGCATCCTCGGGCGGGTTGGCTCCGAGCCCGACCAGAGTCACCACGGCACGCTTGAAGTACGAGTTTCCGTACACGCCGATGTTGTCGGCCATCACGGTCCACCCGTTCACGCTGGTGCCCAATGTCGGCAGCGAGGCGAGCATCGCGGCCAGCGCATCGGCTTTTCCCGCTTCGAGTTCGGCCTGCTGCTCGGCACTGAATCGGCCGGCGTCGAACGGCTTTCCCGGCTCGATACCCAGGAGGGCGATCCGAGCGAGCTGCGAGAAGTCACTGGCATGCGGTGGGATGATCGACAACAGCTTCGCCGCGTACGCGAAGTAGTCCACTGCGGCCATCCCGTTGACGATCCTCAGCGGCTCGGTCGTCACGTCGTAGTCCGCGTCGATGGTGAACTCGGGCACCGCGCCCGTCGGGGTGATGGTGTAACCGTCTTGCACGACGTGCACTGCGGGGTAGTCGTCGACCCCGTTGGTCTGAGTTCGTCCGATGATCCAGACATACGGTGTCGGCGCGGTGATGACGGGCAGACCCGGCGGCAGCTCACCGGTGTATCCCGGTCCGACGATCACCCACTCGCCTGCGGCGGTCCCGGTCGTGCGCTTGCCCGGGTTGGCGAACACGTCGGTCCACATGTCGAGGCACGGCAGCATGTAGAAGCGGTCGTCTGTGTCCGGCGCGGACAGAGTGACCGGACCTGCGGTGAGGTCGAGCCAGGCCGAGGAATACAGCGTGTCGAAGTTCGGACGCACGACCGCACGGAAGTCGGCTGTGGGGAAGGCTCGCATATGGGAGAACCGGTTGGGCGGACCGGACCCTGGTGTCGTACTGATGGGGGAGTTGAGTGCCTGTAGCCGGGTGACGTCCATCGTGACGAGCGGATAGAAGTAGACGAACGCCTCGCGGCTCAGCGTTCGGAGGTCGGCGGACAGTGTGCTCACGCAGGCTCGCTCTCATGGTTCGCCGGTGGGCACAATGCCCCCGGCGACGGCCAACCTACCTCCACACTCGAAGTGGAGAGCCACACTCGCCAGCACTCACGTCAATTTCTCAGATTCGAGGACTCGCGAGGACCGAGCGCATGGGGCATGCCCGCCCCGGCGGCCTGTCAGCTGGGGAAGTCCGCACTGCGAGAGAGTGTCTCGTTCACCCGGATATCGGCCAGGTTCTGCTCCAGAGTGTCGATCACGGCGTCGTATCCGCTGTTGCCCAGGACCAGCCGTCGGGGAGGGGAGTCCTGATCCATGGCCGCGATCACCGCACGGGCTCCGCGGCGCGGGTCACCGGGCTGCGTCCCGTCCATCGCGACGAACGTGGCGCGGACCTGCTCGAGCATGTCGTGGTACTCCGAGATCGGCTCCGAGACAGGCTCATTGGCGAAACCAGCGTAGGCGTTCGTGCGGAACGCCCCGGGTTCGACGGTCAGCACGGAGATCCCCTGCCCGGCTATTTCGTCGCGCAGCGCGTCGGTGACGGCTTCGATGGCGAACTTCGTGGCGCTGTAGTAGCCGAATCCCGTCGCCGCCACGAGCCCTGCCACCGAAGACACGTTGATGACCCACCCGTTGCCGCGGGCACGCATACCCGGCAGCACCGCGCGCGTCACCGACAGCACGGCGAAGAAGTTCAGTTCGAACATCGACCGCACCGAGGACTCGTCCATGCCCTCGATCGATCCGAACCAGCCGCGGCCGGCGTTGTTGACCAGCACATCGATACCGCCCAGGTGTTCCTCGGCGGCAGTCACTGCGCGCAGCACCTGTGCCGCGTCGGTGACATCCAGCGGCACGACGAGAACACGCTCGCCGTACTGGTCGGCCCACGTCGCCAACTCGTGCGGGCGCCGGGACGTGAGCACCACGCGGTCCCCGGTCTCGAGCGCCGCCTCGGCGAAGGCCACTCCGAAGCCGCCGGGCGTACCCCCAGTGATGAACCATCGCCTCGTCATGGCTCGATCACCAACCGGCTGATCAGCGCGCCGTCGAGCGTGAAGCGGTAATGCAGATCTGCGACCCCGCCGGGGAAGTTGCCCTCCAGGTGCTGCCCGACGTCGACGGTCGTTTCGGTCTGCCGTTCGATCACGGTCGCGCCCGTGATCTCGGTGGTGTAGGTGTACTCACTCGCCGCGGTCGCGACCCAGGTCGCGATGTCTTCGTGGCCCTTGTAGTCGTGGCCCTCGTCGGTGACGACGGCATCGGCGGTGAGCGTGGCGACGACTCGATCGGCTTCTCGGGCATCGAGCGCGGTCATGAACGTTGTGATGGTGTCAGGGAGCGCATCCCATTCTGTGGTCATGACCCCACGGTGGGGCCTCCCCCAAGGGGAAGGTCAACCCCCGGCCGGAAATCATCGGACTCGCGCCCGCCCTGTTGACCTTGCCCCAGGGGGAAGCTGCACGATGGCCTCATCGGATAGGACAGGGCGGCGGATCACGAAGGGGATGCCATGGGCGCGCGGGTTTCGATCGGTGACTTCGCAGTGATGACCAGCCTGAGCCGGAAGGCGCTGCGGCACTACCACGACATCGGCATCCTCGCGCCGGCCCACATCGACTCGCACACCGGCTACCGCTTCTACGACACCAGCCAGGTCGATCACGCCCACATCATCCGTCGGTTCCGTTCGCTCGGCATGTCCATTCCCGACATCAAGGCGCTGCTGAGCACCGACGACGCCGCGGCCCGGACCGAGATCATCACGACTCATCTCGCACAGATGGAGGTGCAGCTGCAGCAGACCCGCGAGACCGTCGGCGCGCTGCGCGAGATGCTCTCGCCGGTACCGACCCCCGCACACGTCGAAGTGCAACGCAAGCCCACGCTCGCCGTGTGGTCCATCGGCGCCACCATCGAAACCGCCGAGATCGACAGCTGGTTCGGGGCGACACTGAGCACACTGCAAGACGCAGTCGCGACGGCAGGAAGTGCGCTCCTGGGCGTCGCGCCGGGTGGCCTCTACGACCGCGCGCTGTTCCTCGAATCGCGGGGACACGCAACCCTCTTCGTCCCGGCACCGCAGTCGGCGCGCCCCCCGGAGGGCATTCGCGCCGAGGTCCTCCCTCATGCCGAATTCGCGGTGCTCACCCATTCCGGCGACCACGAAGGCATCGACCGCAGCTACGGAGCGTTGGGACGATACGTGAACGAGCACCTGATCAGCCACCAGGGGCCGATCCGCGAGCACTACATCGGCGCCACGCCGTCACAGCCGATGACGTTCACCGCCACGGAGATCTGCTGGCCGATCTTCAGCACCACCCCACCGTCGCGCGAGCCCGAAGGAGACATCTGACATGCACGAGGAGTTCGGCACTTACGGTGCATGGCTCAACCCCGCCCTGGGAGATGCACCCCGTATCGAATACGCGCGGCAACTCGAAGAGCTGGGATACCAGACGATCTGGGTGGGAATCGGTGCGGACCCCGTGGGTGACATGAGCCTGCTCGAGCAGATGATCGCCGCGACGAGACGGGCGATCATCGCAAGCGCGATCATCAACATGTGGCAAGACGACGCCCGCGGCATCGCCTATCACTATCACCGGATCGTCGACCGGTACGGACCCCGCCTGCTGCTCGGCATCGGTCTCGGTCATCCCGAAAAGCGAGGCGCCTACGAAAAGCCGTACGAGCGGATGGTCCGCTACGTCGATGCGCTGCTGGAGGGTGGCGTGCCGGCCGAAGCGATCGTGATCGGCGCCCTGGGAACCAACACGCTCACACTGGCCGGCCGAACAACATTGGGGGCGCATCCCTATCTCACCGTGCCTGCGCACACGCGGCACGCGCGAGAAACCCTGGGCAGCACAGCGTTTCTGGCTCCCGAGCACAAGGTCGTCCTGATCGAGGACGACCACGAGGCCCGAAAGATCGGCCGTCCCGCCGTCCAGAATCCCTACCTCGGTTTGCGTAACTACACCAACAACCTGATGCGGCACGGGTTCACCGAAGCCGATGTCGACGGATCAGGCAGTGACGCCCTGATCGACGCCCTGGTCGCTCACGGTTCCCCGGAGGCGATCTACACCCAGATCGACGAGCACCTCGCGGCAGGCGCCGACCACGTCGGCATCCAGGTCTTCACCAAGGACCCCACCGCCTCACCCGTGGCGGCGTTCCGCGCCCTGGCCGAGCACCGCCCCGCCCGCTTGCCATAGGGCAACCCTATGGCAAGCGATGGAAAGCCCGCCCTTGTCCTTGGTGACGACATTCGGCAGGCTCGATCCCGTGAAGCTCAGCCCTCGATTCGTGGCCGACAACGCCGGCCGATTCTCGTTCCTGAAGGCACCCGCAGTGGACGCCCCCGAAGCGCAGCGCGACCCACGGGTGGCCGAACGCGTGGCGGGCATGCTCGCCGACATCGCAGCGGGCGGCCGCGACGCGGTCGCGCGATTCGCCCGGGAACTCGACCGCGCGGACGTCTTCGAGCTCGACGCGCAGGAGCTGGCCGCCACCGGTGATCGGCTCGATCCCGAGCTGCGGGCAGCGATCGAACTGGGCGCAGAACGTACCCAGCAGTTCGCCCGGCTCCAACGCGAGCATCTGACGGATTTCACCGAGGAGCTCGTACCGGGGTTGACGGTCGGCCAGCGCTACATCCCGGTCGGCAGCGTCGGAGCCTATCTGCCTGCGGGCCGATTTCCCCTGACTGCCAGCGCCTTCATGAGCGTCGGTGTGGCCAAGGCAGCGGGGGTTCCGACCGTCATCGCGTGCACGCCCCCGCAACCCGATGGCGGCGTCAACGCAGCGGTCGCCTACGCCGCGTTCGTCTCAGGGGTCGACCGGCTGTTCGTGGTCGGCGGCGTTCAAGCGCTCGCCGCCATGGCATACGGCCTGCTCGGACCCGACCCCGTGGACATGATCGTTGGTGCCGGTAATGCCTACGTCGCCGAGGCCAAGCGGCAGTTGTTCGGGGCCGTCGCCATCGACCTGCTGGCGGGGCCGTCCGAGGTCGCCGTCATCGCCGACGACACCGCGGACCCCGAACTGGTCGCGGCCGACCTCCTCGGCCAGGCGGAACACGGCACCAATTCGCCCGCCGCGCTGGTGACGACGTCGCGGTCTCTCGGTGAGGCGGTGGTGGCAGAGGTCGAGCGGCAGCTGCCGGGGCTCTCCACCAACGACGTGTGCGGTCCGGCATGGCGCGACCACGGTTCGGTGATCCTGGTCGACGACCGGGACGCCGCCGTTGCCGTGATGGACGAGCTGGCACCCGAACATCTCGAGGTACAGACCGCCGAAGACGGCTGGTACCACGACCACCTCACGAATTACGGCTCCCTGTTCCTCGGCCCGTGGAGCACGGTGGCATATTCCGACAAGGGGATGGCGGGGACCAATCACACGCTGCCCACGGCCGGCGGCGCCAAACACAGTGCAGGTCTGTCCGTTTCGCGGTTCCTCAAGCCGCTGACCTTCCAGCACGTCACCCGTGGAGCCACCCCGGCTCTGGCCGATGCCGTCGCCGTCATCTCCGCAAGTGAAGGCATGTCCGCCCACCAGGCCACCGCAACCATGCGCACCGAACGACTGGCCGATGCCGAAACCCGCACGCTCGCCACCACGAAACGGATGTGACCGAGACATGACCCGATCGATCGTGCGCCGGCGGGGCATCCTCGCAGCACTGCCCGTCATCGCGCTCACCGCGGCACTGGCCGGCTGCTCCGCCCCGGGCTCGGGGGGCTCAGCCCAGAGCGTCGAACAGAAGGACATCACGTCGAAGGTGACCCCCGCCGACGTCAACGCCGACGGCAAGATCGCGCTCACGATGTGGGCCGATGTCGCCGAGAAGCCACTCATGGAGAAGCTCGAGCCGGCCTACGAGAAGCAGTACCCGAACGTCGACCTGCAGATCACCTACAAGAGTTTCGACGACCTCGTCGCGACCGTGGTGAACGCTGCCAACTCGGCCGATCCGCCGGACCTCTTCGAGGGCAACATCGGCTACGCCGTCGACGGCGCGCTCGTCAAGGGCAAGCTGGTCCGACCGCTCGACGACGTGGCCACGGTGTACGGATGGTCGACGGGCGCCGGGTCCTCCACTCTCGCGCCCGCGAAGTGGAACGCCGACGGAACCTCCTTCGGTGAGGGCACCTTGTACGGCATGTCGCCCATCAGCGAGGTCCAGGGCATCTACTACGACAAGCAGAAGCTCCAACAGCTCAGCCTGCAGCCGCCGACCTCGATCAAAGATCTCGAAGCCGGTCTCGCCACGGCGGAGAAGTCCGGGCAACAACCCATCATGCTCGGCAATTCGGACCAGTACGCCGCGACGCACATCTTCTCCGACATCGCCGCCACCACGCAGGATCCGCACTCGATCGCGGCGTGGATCGACGGGGATGCGAACTCCACCTTCCAGACGCCGGGCAACGAACAGGCCGCCGCAACCATGCACGACTGGGCCCAAAAGGGTTATTTCGGAACCGGTTACGACGGTCTGAGCAACGAGGACGCGGTCGCTCGCTTCGCCAAGGGCGACGGGGTGTACTTCGTGGGTGGCTCC
>Ga0247757_10001039_pt1 | contig 20289 bp, 19 predicted proteins | sample UWRJL126311R4_FD_180929 | JGI IMG/M metagenome (GOLD analysis project Ga0247757, IMG submission 180929) | Plant litter microbial communities from Arlington Agricultural Research Station in Wisconsin, United States - UWRJ-L126-311R-4 | ecosystem: Environmental > Terrestrial > Plant litter >... | reverse complement strand
GTAGATATCTGGGTTTCCGGACTTAAGCGTGCCGTCCGTTAGAGGGTCGAGGTTAGTAAACGGGATTCCTCCTGCCCTATATCCAGTATCCCTAGTCTTGCCCTCAATAATAGGAATTACTTGTTCTAATACTTGTTTTTCTTTGCAGGCATAAAAGCTCAGTTCTTTAAATTCTCTAAAGTCTCTATTAGAGAATTGCGATGGTGCAAGCGACGGTCGAGGTTGTGCCAATATTTGCTGAAACTGCTCCCAGTTATCTGGCTGGGCAGGTATACTACCACCAGGCGTCCAATATCCAGGAGGATAAATCGAGTTATCGACGAGGTGTTGCTGAAAGTTACAGTCATATACTCCAGTACTTTTCGATAGTTTCGTAGAAGTTGCTGGAGTCAGTAGGCGACTCTGGGAGCCCGACCGGCTCGATTCCATCGTGTGCTGCGGATAACATACAGTTTGGGGGCACTGTAGAGATCGTCAGCTTTGACGCAAGCCGGTAGGGGTCTTGCTATACGTACGTTCCTCAAGTCCGACAGGTCTGGGCCACCGTGTCTGGCAAGCAACTTTATATCTTTCAGAATGCTCGGTGTGCAGAGGCGAAGATATTTAGTAGCTAAAATTGGAGTGACGGGCCGACGGACACGTCGATGCGGTAGGTAAGGTGGATTTAGAGCAGCTTGATTATTCCTTCGATCTAGCTCTCTTAACGCTTGCTTGGTCAACCAGATCCTCGATAAATTATCCCAAAAGGCTGCCGGCAGCCCAGATGCAGTGGAATGACCGAGACTCCGCTTTTTCGATCTAATCTGCGATGCTTGAGAATTTGCGAGTTGTTTTTCATGCGTATGCTCTGCGAGATGGACAGGCGGATCGAAGGTCGCTGGAGAGAGGCGCTTATACTGTGCGTGGGGCAACATATCGGCGTGAATGAAAAATAGTTTGGGGTTCCAGGTGAGTCACCCTGGTCTTATTGTTTGCTATAGTATACGGATGCGGAATGGACACGTGACGGGTTACGTGCACATTCCTGGCCTAAGTCGGTTTAGCATAATCCCTTTGGGAATGTTATCACGACTAGGTGTCAAAATAATACTAGTCACATGACGCTAGCCACATGACGGCTTCTCTAGGAGCGCTGCCAGAAAGCCGCTAGCACACCGTCAGAAAGCTGCCAGCAAACCGGCGGAAAGCTGAGTAGTCACCTGACAGCCTTCATAGGAAGAAAAACCTATAGCGCTCACTAGGAACACGGCCGTCACGTGACCCGGAAAGCCGCCAGCTTGCTGGCGGAAAGCTGCCAGAAAGCTGCCAGAAAGCGCGAGTCAGCTGACGATACTCCTAGGAACGCGAGAACACTGGCAGTGTTCTCTATGAGTACTAGTAGCGTTCCTCAGGAACGCCGCCGGAATGCCGCCAGCAAACCGGCGGAAAGTCGTCAGAATGCGGACGAAATACGGTGGAGGAAAAAGTATATAAGGAGGTCGCGTGAAGGATGTTTTCTACACGGAATAATCACATTCAATTATCACAGAGAACCAATCAGTTTATGTCGCGCCCAGGCGCATCGCGCGCAACTCTTCCTTGCGCGCTTCTGGCTCAGCCCTTTGAGAGACTTGATTCTGATGCCGGAGCCTCAGTCTTCCGTTCCTAGTCTTCCTCTCCTTAGAACGGGACCGGAACTCTAGGAGCTCCGGCCCCTCTATATATAGCTTCTACTCAGCTCTCCTTCTATAGAATCAACCCTTTCACTCTACTTCCTCTGCTCGCTTCCACAGTTTACTCAATCAATCAATTTCTTCAATCAAATTTATCCTTCACAGAACACAGAAAATCTGACAATAATATAATAGATAAGCGTAGTAGAAGTATATATAGTATTACTAACCTAACTTTACTCGTCTCTCTATATTTCCTCCCTAGATACTCCTACCTTATATATTTTATTATAGAGAGTACTATCCTCGAGTAGTAAAGGATTTGGTTAGACTTTATAATATAGCTAGATAGGGATATACTAAAGCTAATAACGAAGTAGAAGAAGCGGATAAAGCGAAGTAGAAGGTATATCCTTTATCCTCGCCCTGCTACGGCGGCTGAGAGTACAAGGTATACACAATACACTCTACGGACATAGACTCGGACGCTGCCTTCCGTTCATGCGTATCCCCTACCCACTCTAAGTACGTTGAAGTGATCCTGTACTAAATACGACAAGAGTACTAGCAGTTGAATGAAAATGTGATAACTCCTCCTTCCACCTCATCTTGCCGCTGCAACTTATGGATATTAAAGACCAACACCCATCCGCTATAGTATTACTAGTCTGAGCTACGCCTTCAGCTAGTAAGGGGTATTTATGCGGAGTGCCGAATCGCGAAGCAACTAGCTAGGCTTAGGGGCATCCCGGATACTGAGCTCTAATAAATACGAGCCTTAGACGATCGGGATATACACGCTTCGGTCATATATCTGTTGACGCTGTTAGGGTTGAGGCTTAGATATCAAGGGGTCGTATCAGCGGAAGCGCAACTGCATCCTTATGCCGTTTCCGACCCATAGCGGTACTGGTGTACTAGAAACCGGCCCTGCCGGCCTACCTGGGGCTTTGAGATATCTAGGAAGCCTTTTCAGATGGCGCAGAGGAAGTAGCAGCGTATTTCAAGAGTTGTCTTCGCACTTTCTATAGATATCTCTCCTCTATTATATTCCTTAGCCTTCTTATCGGTTTCCTTTTTTGCTTCGTAAGCGGACTTCTGCTAGGTGTTATACTCTTGTTCAATAATACCTCCTAGCTTAAGAAAAACAAGCATAAGCGGTTCTAGGAGAGAACGGTGGATCTTCTCTTCAGTATCTATCAAGCCGGCCTATTAATAGCTAGAATAGTCGCTATTATAATCGCATTTATCATAGACACTAAGCCCATTAGCTCGACCCAGTCATTCTATATACCCTTCAGCTGATCGCCGGCACGAATGTGAGTGTATTCTCTATCGAAGGTTGGTCTATAAACTCATTAAGGGTAGCTTGCCTAGATAATTCCTGGCATCAAAAATTCGCGCTAAGCTATATAGCTAGTTTATAATAGGATCGTGTAGACGGCGCCTGATATTACCTTCTCTATATAGTGCGAGACTTTCCTTCTCCTCTTGTTCCTTCTAATTGTAGGTAGGGACGACTTCGTTCACGAGTATGCTAGTCACGGGTCACGAAGCCTATTATGCTTACTCTGCCACTTTAAGTTCATTCTGGGCTGTAGGCTCAAAGTAACTTTAAGGGCAGTATACTAGATTCATACTTCTCACGCAACGCGAGCAAGATGCTTAGACGGAATGAGAACATGGTTATATGATATAATTTAGAGCTGAGAAGAGTGTTAAGCGTGAGAGTTCGCTTACAATACATTGCATAGCTCCCCCACTGGTGTCTTCTTCCGATCGCACTCTGCACCTTTAACGGCCAAAGGTCCCCATAAGGAACATCCTTGGTTCCTTTCCGAGCTCTCCAAGGAGAATATTCTAACGAGAACTTCATACCTCCCTCCCAACGTGCGGCTCCTGAGGGCTCAGCCGTTGCATGCCGCTGTGAAGCTTATAGGTTTCTTGAGACCGTGATCTTTGCTCGTCGTCGCCATGCTTGTAGTATGACACAATATTCTTTGTTTCTTGTCCTAGTTCTGGCGATTGATGCCCTTGCACAAGCTCGGGCGACTGGTCCCCTAGATACATGCTCCCCTGATTCGGCTCATACGCTCCAGTCGCGTCCCTCGTCAGCCCTGTTTGGTGTCGTCGTCTCTTCCAGAAGCACAACCCCACAAGCAAGGCAGCACTTATGACAAAAATGGCCACCCCTGCTCCTATCCCTGCTTTTACACCCTTCGATAGGCCTCCCCCATCTGTATTTCCCGCGGCCGTAGGCGTTGGAGATGAAGTGGATGAGGACGTCGATGTTGCAGTCGCTGGACCTGTTGCACCGGGGCTCGGCTCCGTACTGCTCACAATTCTTGGTCTGTCGTCCTTCGGTAGTAGCGTAAAAATTTCGGTATCCGTCGCCTCGTACGCAACCATGATCGGCCTGGCATATACAGCGCCATCCGTCGTCCAGGAAGTAACCATCTCTGTCCCAACTGTGACGTCTGGCCCTGTGCTCCAGAATGTGTAGAAAGTATTTGACGGTAAGATAGCGTGGCACCACTCCCATTCTATTCCTGGCCGCGGCACCATGGTTCCGGGACAGCATTGTCGCACTGTCAGCGAGGAAGGGAAGATTGAAGACCATTCGCTGTTCGTGGAGGGTGCTCCACGATATGCCCAGCCGCTGGGGCACACACCGGGCGAGTAGACGGTGTCGGTAACGAATAAATCCGGATAGCAGTCGGTGGCGACGGCATTTCCGCGCATGCCCGGGCCTCCAAAGCCGTCCGTACCACCGTAGAATGTGTAACTCTTGCAAGTTGTCGGGGGCTCCCATATCGTAGTCAGCGCGGCTAAAGGTGGTGAGACTTGGATGCCCATAACTACTTTGTTAGTCCGGAAACCGATCGGGAAGATGCGGTAGAAGAGGAGGCTGGGTCGAATGTCGAATGCGCACTCATAGCCTTGCCTGTAGCTTTAAGGTATGGCCGGAGGAGCTAACGGGGACGTAATCTATCCTAAGATTGGTATGACCCATGTGCGAATGTTCGAGTGGTCTAGCCGAGAACTCGTGGCGTTGAAGCACTAGGATATCGTTCGGCCTTGCTTCCAAAATGGCTGTCTGGAGCGCCACCATGCGGGTCGGAGCTCGGGAAGGGGTAGATCGGCGTGCAACCCGCCGAAAGAATGATGAAGATATAGAGCGGAGGAGTATTTTTCAATCTGCAGCACCGGTGTTGTACAGTTGCACAAACTTGCGATAGCTGATGCTGCATAATTTAGAGTAAATCAACCTGTTCGCAGATGGGTCGCAAGGCTGAGATTCTGTCTAGCGGGAAGGAAAAAGCATTGATGTGAACTCAGCCTATCGATCGTGTTTCAAGAGTCGAGTGAGGCTTGCATACACTATCGGAGCACTAGTGCTACTTAGCCAATCAGCATGTACTGGATGTGAACTCTTCGGCCCCTCAGCCTGATGCGTACACTTAGTGAACCGCATACTATAGTCTGCCTCCACTCACAGAAGGAATGTGATTCTCGATAAAGAAGGCGGATGAAGCTAGATCTGCTAAATAATAAATTGACGTATACCTCGACAGATCGGCATCCCCAGCCCTCGGGAGCCTGGGTCAGATTTATGGCCTCCCGCACTCGGGTCGTTGCGAGCGGCGGCAAGCACCGGTCCCTGGGCGTCCGAGGCACTGGTTTCATCTTCACAATCGTAGGCTTTGCGGCGGGTACGCATGGTGCTTCGTCAATGTCGTGTTTAATTTTCTTTGGTCATGTCTGCGCACTGCTCTGGCATATCATATATAAACAATTTCGTGTCCTCTTCCTTTACAGACACAGGCTTCTTGCCGCGCAAGCTTACGGAGGTCGCGAGTTGATCGAGCCGAGGAGTTGATTCTAGAACTATATGAGTAGACATAGTCCGGGCGGCGGCATGTACGATGCAAAGAGAACTCACGATTTGAACCCATAAGTCACTTGACTCATGGGTTAAGCCCCAATAGCTATGAAGGCATTCGAAAGAAGGCCCAGTCATCCTGGCACTTCAAGCTCTCCAAAGAAGCTTCCCCGTGTCCTTATAATCTATCGCAGGGGTAACACAACTTTTTCCTTGGCCCTTCGAGCGCGACTTTGTACGTCGGAGTTGATCCTAGCCCGATCTTGTGTTCCCTTTTTCCACTGACAGCACCGCGGCACTGCTAAGACCTTAGTCCCGATATATTCCTCTGCATTTACTTGTAGACGGAGATGCTTCTTAGCATACTCGACACCATTCGCATACTCTCCGCTGTCTTCTTCCATCTCGATTATATTTACGGCTAAGACTTCAGGGTTGGTCTCGTTCTCGGGTACCTTATAGTCGAAGGTCACGCCGTAGTAGTCGATCTCCCTATTCTTACGTTAGATCTATATTATTTATCGTATCGTCTCATCCTAGGAACGCGCGGACATTGCTGCTGCCAGTACATGCTGCTCCATTTCTATCTTAATAGCTTTCATCGGTACTTACTTAGCAAATGGCGGCTCTCGGACCCACGCATTATACTCATCACGTATTATAAGTTCCTCCCCAGGATTCGTTGCCCGGCCATAGATGGCTCGGAAAGTTAGTTCCGCTAGTTTTGGAGCTGCTGGTTGGGGAAATGGCTTTCCCCAGTCGTCGTAGTGAAAACGTACGCCTGGGAGGAGCCTTTGGATTGACACCAGTGGGCCCTGGATGTGAATCCTTAGCGCCCGCTCGGGGGAAGGAAAATGATTAGAATGCGGCGGCGTATCGATGCAAGGGGGGATGTAGAGCTCTAATGCCATAAAGGATGCCTAGACTTAGGCGCCCATGAAATTGATTGGCGAAAGAAGAAGTAGAACTAATCTCTGGTCAAACAATGCTTATGTGAGAGTGTGTATAGAAGAATGTGATGAAAATTGATTGGCTGATGATGATGATGATGATGATGTCCATTTGGCTGTACAGGGATCTTGGCCCTATTTAGCCCCACTTCTAGCTAAGCCCGCTATCTAACTCCATACGTATTAGTCCCAAAATTAATTCTTTAGCCCAATCCCGCTGGGGGCCTGTTTGTAGGCTGTTTCTTACCGTAACTACGTGTGTTTAAACTTCTGATGATGGGTTGAGCCTCCCTGTTCTGCAGGCAAATTTGATTGTGGCGAGCACCAGGTCTAAATTCGGTCTTCACTGGTTACTCGGGCCGTCCGGATGTTTGGTGATCTTCCACCGAGCATGTAGGATAGGTCCCCATACCTGTTTCCCGCTTCCCTGATCATATCTTCTCGGAATTGTGCATACTGTTGGCATTGGAAAAGAAAATGGCGCTTGTCCTACTTGCCCTGGCCGCAGCCACACTGGTCACCGCCATCAGCTCCTATCTTTGCCAGAAAGGCTCGAAGTTTGGAGTGGCCTGACTAGAGCTGGGCTAGCATCTACGCTTCTTCTCTAGTCAAGTTTTCGTAGAGCACCCTCACGTAGGCTCTTGAAGAGCTGCATCTAGCTGCTTGAGGTATCTTCCTGTCGTCCATTCCTTGGTCGGCTTCGCTATTAGGATCGCACTCTTCAGTTTCGAGGCGCCCACGGATCGAAACCTGTGTTGGAGTCCTAGGAAGATGTTTCCATCCCTATTGACGATGTTCTATTAGATCCCTCCTTAGCTTCAACTATAGACTCGATCAGAAATACTCCATGCCTATCCTATAGGCAGAGGACTAGACGGCTTTCGCGATGCACACGCTCTGAATCCACTCGATGACAGCAACTGGGAGGTGGACGACGAAGGTATGTTTAAACGATCGCATATGCGAAAACCCTTATAACGTCGACAGGGCTAAGAGATACCCTCGTCGATCTCTTGCTTGCCCTGCAGAGTCTCCCCGCCTCCCGATCGCTCCCCTCAAAGCGCGGCAACAAAGATCTAAAGAGTGATCTACTATCATTGAGTTCAGCGCTCTACTCTGATAAATCCAATATTGTAAGAGTGAGGTCTCTGCTCGATGCAGTGCTCAGCAAACAGCCTGATGAAGTTATCTGGGATGCTGTTTATGGTGCCGTCACCAAATCGACACCTCCGCCCCGGCCTCCTTCATCGTTCCAGCAGACGCCTCGACTGCTCAATACAGGTACCTTCACGAACTCTGGCGAACATCGTAAATACATAGATGGTGTGCTGAAGGAGGAGTTAGGACATCTATACGTTGGGTTACCTGGCTTCGTTGAGGCCTTTTTGGAAGGCATACCGGATTTGAAGTCGGTATCACAAGCTGTACTGCGACAATGCAAAGAAAGAGATGCTCCGCTCTACCAAGAGGGGGTTGGCTGGCAGGGCTGGCCTAAAGATGCGAAGGAAAGCGACGTCTTAGGCTGGTTTGCGTCGCTAATCGACCGACTTGAAGACTTCGCAGCCCAACACGATCCTACATCCAGACCTCGACGGCGACTGCTCGCACAACCCCACAAGCCCCTTGAAGGCTCTATCGCCGAACGCAAGATGGACAAACTCGCAGCTGGGGTTTGCTAGTGAAATAAGCAGCTAGGGTTTTTAAAGCAGAACTGGCAGCTGGGGTTTTCGAAGCGAAACGGATAGCCTTAATTTGTTCACGTCAGCTGGGAATATTATACCTGAGCCCTACCCCGCCGCTTGGCCACCGAGGCCGTGTTCCAACGCTCGTCGTGCGCCATCCCCACTACCCAGACTACAACACGCTCGTCAAGCTGCCCGCCCTAGACGACGGCGACACAGTCGACTACGATACTACGAAGCAGCCCTCACCATCTGCGGCATCATCTCCGACAATAGCTGGAGCACCGGCTGGTTCGCTCGCTCAGCCGACGGCAGCAACGTGTGCGAGCGAGGTGCGCCGTTGGTCGCCGCCGATGGCGACGTCTCCCCTTCCATGGAACTTCGCTCAGATATTCCTCTCCTTTTGAAGCTCAGCTATCCGTGCACTTCTCCGCGGCATACTGGCGGCAACCGGTAGCTGTAACCCAGCTGGAGAGCAGTTTGGTTGTCTAGGACCGTTAATCGCTCCGGTTAACAGCTAGGTAGACCGATCCACAGTTCATGCATTCTACAGCTAAAGAATCCAGGGCGGCGACTCTATACCAAGAAGAGGACGTATAAGAGAAAGTTACCCTTTCTAAGTAACATTTCCTCTAGGCTTGTCAGACACGATATAATGACCTTCTTTACCGATACTCTCTCGATATCCCCTTCCTACGTGGTTTAGTCGACAAACGCTCCAGGAAACCGGCGAAGAGTTTCACGCCGTTCCCCGAGAACTGGCGGATCTTACATAGGTAGTAGTCCTATAGGAACTGGCGGCTTTTTCTATAGTAGGATTCTAGGGAGAGTGTTCGCTCTGGGCGTACGAGACTCGACCTGGCGCTTGATAACGCCATCCCTGTGCGCGCGAATTGGCTGAAGCTATAGTACAGCAAGTTGCGTAAGGTTACCTCCTCGGTTTAGAATAAGTGGTAGTAAGTAGGCAAGGTTGCCGGGTGCTCCTAGTATAAGATCGCGCCTGCGTGGTAGATACACGATTAACGGGCGGGCGGCTACTGTCGGCCGCTTAGGAGTCTTATCGCGATCATTCCCCGTCTATAGATGGCTGCTCGGCTCTATAGCCGGGACATCAGGCTTAATAGGAGGGATTTTCGATCTAGGTGTCGTTAAGCCTTTGCCGTCGAAGAGGAGGACAAGCATCTACGTAGCTAATATCTAGCGATCTAAATATAACCTCGCTATAGGCTTGAGTCTAGATATAGCTAGAATTTTAGCTCTAAGTACGCTTAGAACAATACTATAGTCTCTAGTATTTAGTAGAAACTCTTCTAATCTTAAGCGAACGGCAATAATATATATAAGGGGGGACTAGATATCTAGTTTAGGGCTCTAACTGGCGTTAACCCCTAAGACAAAGGGCTAGAACTTAGGGGCCTAGTAGTAGCCGGTACTATAAAATATTATAGCTAGCGAGTGGTAATAGGGAAGTCTAAAGTCGGCTAGCTAGAAAAGGTAACTACTATTTAAGAGGGAGCAGAGAATATTATTAGGCTTTAAGTCCTAGTAGATTAGATTCTCGCTTACTAGGTAGTCGAGGGTACCGAGTATCTATCCTATCGCTATAAAGTAGAGTTGTTTATAGTTAATATCAGGCGGCGGTAATTTAGCGAGCGAAGCCAGGGACCTAGGGTATAAAAGTATAGAGATCTCTAGATAGAGAGTATGAAAGTTGTCAGATTTTTGATGGTCTGAGAAGGAATTTGATTGAGGGAATTGAGTGTTTGAAAGAATTGATTGATTCGAGAAACTGATTGATTCTCTGTGATAATTGAATGTGATTATTCTATTTAGAAAGGTCTTCTACGCTTCCTTCTTATATACCTTTCGTCCATATATTTTCCGTCAGCTTTCTGGCGGCTTTCCGCCGGTTTACTGACGACATTCTGGCGGCGTTCCTTTTGGATCGCTACTAGTTCTCTAGCTATTACTTATAGTAAAATACTACTCGCGTTTCTATGGAGAACGGTTATCAGACTAGCGCTTTCTTACGCTTTCCGACGCTTTCCTGCGGCTTTCTGGCGCTTTCTGGCGGCTTTCTGGCGCTTTCCGTCGGTTTGCTGGCAGCTTTCTGGCGGCGTGCTGGCGGCTTTCTGGCAGCATTCCTAGAGAAGCCGTCAGGTGACTAGTGTTATGTGACTAGTATCACGTGACTAGTCACCTGACTACAAAATTTTACTGGGTGAAAGTAGTTGTGGTCAAAACAAGATCCTGACATTAGACTAGCTTGTCTACTACCTATCCTCGCTTTCAGAGGTACCGCGACCTCAACTGACTGAGCGTACTCATCCGACCATGCTGTATGTTGCTGAGCAAAGCTTCCTCCAAGGCCGACTGACTGATACTAGTATCTGCGGCCGAGCATTATTAGCCGCGGTTAAACGAACTCAGAAATTACGATGATGTGAGCAGGAGGATAAAACAGAAACGCTTTGTACACATACCGTCAATGTCACTAAAACTGCTTCCCATGCTCAGTGTGCCTTCGCTCCCATCCTTCCTGGATTTGACCCCGGCTCTCCTTGGACTTAGTCTCGCTAGTTCTGCACGATGATTAGGGCTGAGCGGACCAGGAGGGCTTTTGGGATCGAATTTAGGTGCATCGCTTGCAGAACTTGCCAATGATGAGCTAGGTTCAACGACTGATCGCGGGGGCGGCGCTGGGCTTGTTGAATCAACCGAGCCAGGCTTCTTTGCTTCAACAGATGTCCTATTTGAAATGACCTGTCGCCGATTTGATGTAGCAGCAGCAACGTGAGCGACATGACCCACGTTGCTATTGACCGGTCGTTGCGGCGCGTGGTGGGCGAATGGAAGAACCGATTGCGGACCACGGCTTGACTCATCGATATCATCGTCTTCTTCGAACGTTGCAAGGTCTTTGGGGCGTTGGGCTCTGAATCGCGGAGGCCGCTTGAACAGTTGGCTGCGCGTGGCAGGATGTTCATTGTCCGAGTCGGATGCAGACGAGCTGCTAGATGACGAAGCCAGCCCGTTGGGCGACTCTGTACCGGGGGAGCCCAAAGATGCCCGACGTTCTTCTACTCTCTCCGGGTCCTGTCGTTGACGGGGTCGGAACGGCAGGTTTCGATTAGAGGAGGCATGCTGGTTCAAAGCTCTTGACTGGGTGATGGTATTAGTAGAGGGTGTTCGAGACAGAGGCGGGGGCGCTGTGGGCGTGTCAATTATGAAAGACTAGAAAGATTAGAGGGTGCTTTTACCAGGGGTGCTCGCGTCTGCCCGAGATATGGGACTATCTCTTTGACGCGTAGAAAGTGCTGATCGTGGAATAAGTACACATCTGATGGGTGGTGCTCAATACTGACCTGCCGGTCCACCACTACCAACTCTGGCCATCGCAACCCCACCGACTGTGGTTTGAGTGCTCTCTATGCCAGACATGGCTGAGGCTGTATGGCCGCCTACCTTCTTCATCTGAGCACCACCGACTGTGGTTTGAGTGCTCTCTATGCCAGACATAGCCGAGGCTGTATGGCCGCCTACCTTCTTCATCTGAGCACGTACGTGGTCCAAGTGTCGCTCGTATAACCATGCCGCTTGCTGTAAGAGGAATGTCGGAGGAACATTGAAGGTGTTCGCACTTTGTTCTTATTAGCCACCATTTCAACATGTATCGTATCAAGAGGATGCGCATTACAGATGGACCCCTATGAAAATATGTTAGCACGATCGGCTTTTACGAGCTTTAGTTCGGGAATGCGAAACTTACAGTCCAAGTCTTTGGTCTTGGATGAAATCGAGATGTGCCGCCAAAGTTCCCTGTCCTTGACCGCATCCCACGTCGCCTTTTTAAATGTCATTCATCGGTACCCGCGCTCCCTTGGCTTGTCGGTAGCGAAACGTACCTGCGGCGGATCCACGAAGTCACGGCGCTGGAAAGGCAGGCGAATCAGCGCGGTAAAGTGCAGGCCTGACATGGCTTCAAGCGGAAAAGTGCGTGGCGCAAGAGAGGAAGAGGAAGAGGGATGTCAGTCAAGACAAAGCGATGGATGCAGTTTCGCTGATGTGGTGGAAGTCCGAGTAAGGCTGCATGAACGGCGGTTCGCGTGAGCGGATAATATGCAACAGGCGCTTAGTCCTACGGTATGTCAGCAGTCAGTGCGCAATCCTCAGTCAATGCGCACCTCGCGAAAAAAAAACACCTCAGCACAACTTGAGGCTCTAGAGCTCTCTCTACGCGATAGCTATTATTTCAAGATTTTTCTAGTGGAGAGGTCCATAGGACTCGAGAATCAGTTATAACTATAGTTCGCGTGAGCAGATATGCAACAGGCGCTGGTCCTATCAAGTTTAATTCACGTGATTAAGATTGTTTCAGAGCCCTGACAACGGGTAGAACTCGGCTCCTATAAGGAGGTGGTAAGTATGAAGAATTAAATGTATTGAAGGAGTGTGTAGTTCTATATATAAGTCTATATGTAGAAAACATGTTTGACGCCCTAATATAGCGAGAACCCATCATGTGACATGTAGCTGACCAGTGCTTGGCTGCGTCTATTTGTGTCAGAATATTACTACTCACGTGATACTAGTCACATAACGGCTCCTCTAGGAGCGCTGCCAGAAAGCCGCCAGCACGCCGCCAGAAAGCTGCCAGCACGCCGGCGGAAAGCTGAGTAGTCACATGACATTAGTCATGTGACGCGAGTTACCTGACAGCCCTCCTAGGAAGAAAAGGACAATAGCGTCCACTAGAACACGGCCGTCACTTGACCCGGAAAACCGCCAGCATGCCGCCAGCAAACCGGTGGAAAGCTGCCAGAAAGCTGCAGGAAAGCTGAGTAGTCACATGACACCAATCACCTGACGGCTTCTCTAGCTTCAGGCAATAGAATATGCTTCACACTAGGAGTGATAGTGAAAGGATGGCAAAGAGTATATTGTAGAGGAGGATCGCGAATAATACTTGACTTCCTTTGAGCGCGGGGTCGGCGCAGGTTATAAGCAACTTCCTTACTCATCCTGCTAACCCGCTTAGGCTAGGATTGTCGCAACACCAAGTCTCTATCGCGAAACCCCGTTACAGAACCTCCCCCTCTAGGCTGCGGTCCCTCGCAGCATAAAATCCAAAGTATGCTGTTCTATAGAAAATACTGTTTTGTTTACAGTACGCCTGTTGTATGTCTCGAGTGCGCCGCATAGGCGCGCTAGTCGTTAAGTGAAGGTAAACAACGTAGCCTGGCAACGTAGTCGGCCTCTTCTTATTGTGATAGCTGTAACCTCAGCAACTAGCCCAAAGAAGAGGACTATATAAAGCCCTGTACTTGCGCCGTGTGCTCTTGTCGCAGATCACTCGCACCCTCATCACACTTCTACGGTCCCCAAGTACATCAAGAAGGCCGCCTTGCGCCGGTCTGACCCGTTCGCGTTCTCCGCAGTCGACAAGCAGGAGGACCAGGTCGCCGCAGTTGCGACGTGCATGCGGTGCGCACAGGGGTTGGTCACCCTGGAAGATGACTGCGCCAAAGATCCCGAGCGCCGTTGTGCACATTGCGTGCAAGGAAACCGGGGTGGATGCACCTTGGTAAGTCTTCCTACAGTTCTTGTTACTTGCGCTTTGGCTGATATTCGTAGGTGCCGACCGCCATGAACGGTCGTTTGAATCGTTTGTACCGCCTCCATATATAGAAGAAAAGGTATATAAGGAGGACGCGTAAAGGACCTTTTCTACAGACAGAATAATCACATTCAATTATCACAGAGAATCAATCAATCTCTTGAATCAATCAATTCTTTCAATCAACATCATTCTTTTCAGGTGACCAAAAATCTGACAGAATTACTAGTAAAATACCCTGTATTGACCCATGACCTACGGTATGTATTAGGACTAGCGCGTTTTGCTTGCTTGGCGTTTCCCGTCTGCGGGCTTGCATTCTGAATCCTACGCTAGCAAACCCTGTATTTCAACCTGTGGAAGCGAGCAGAGGAAGCAGAGTGAAAGGGTTGATTCTATAGAAGGAGAGCTGAGTAGAAGCTATATATAGAGGAACCGGAGCTCCTAGAGATCCGGTTCCGTAGGAAGAACGGAAGACTGAGGCTCCGGTCGTTCGAAGGAGCGGAAGACTGAGGTTCCGGTGTCAGAATCAAGTCTCTCAAAGGGCTAAGCCAGAAGCGCGTAAGGAAGAGCTGCGCGCGATGTGCCTGGGCGCGACACAACCTCAGCGGCAACATATAAACACTTTGATTCCGCGATTCCTTTTTTGCTATGGCCAGTTGTTCGTCACCCCCAGTTGCTTTAGAAGAGGCGCTGTATACTAACCCGGAGGAAAGAGGGTATGCCGTCGCAACTCCTGCTGTGCTACACAACTATTCTGATCTTTGCAGTCCAGGCTATCCGTAAAGCTACGAGACGCAGTGATCGCATATGAGTAGCAACTGAGAAGAGCTCTAAATCTCGGACAGATACTAAACCCACCCACAAGCCCCTTGAGACAAAGAAGCGCAGTCGGGACCTTGAGAATCATACATCGACCGGACGACCAAGGAAGCGTCTACGAACCCAACCCCCGCCCTGCACGAAGCAGGATGAAGCCCATCCCTCTCGCCTCTCGCCTGAGTCGTCACCTGAACGACAGCGAATATCTGCGGCTGCTACTCAAAAGACAATTAGGGAGGCTCAGATTGAGTTCTGGAATGAGCGAGGAACCTGGCTAACAATAAAGCAAGAGACAACAATAGGTTGTTTTTAAAAACTTCTTAACAATTTGCGGGCGAAAACATAATTAGTGAGCTGTAAACGCTTAAATTCTAGCCTAAATTTAGAAACGTCTTAGACATAAACATTAATTAACTAGTAACCTTAGGATTCGCTTCCGGTTGACCGACTTCAACGATTGCGCATCTCAGGAATGGAAATTTAGACTCAGGCTGTGGTGGCATGGAGGCCGGGGTCCCCGGTCTTGTTCGTGGACAACCAAGAAGCAGCGTGAAGCAGCAGTACTCTTGCAAAGTATACAGCGATATCTTGGGCTAGTGGTGCGGTTGAAGAGGTACTAGTGTATTTACGCGACCATTAGCTCGCTGAAGGGTGCATTCTCCCCGAGGACTCGATGCTGCTGATGACTGCCAGCAAGGCCAGGATTACTGTGGCATATTAATTGGCTTCGAACATTCAATCGCACTAGGAGACTTGTGCTTACCTGTGCCTGACGTTAGGATGAAGCTCGCGACTGTGAAGGCAGTCTGCGCATCCCTGCCAGTAGCTGTCCACGCAACGCCAACAATGCAGGATATCAGCCACGGCAGCATTCCCGCGAAGATAACACGGGTGCTGTTCTAACCCTCGAAGAACTCCAGTGCGTGGTGCTTGTCGCGGCGGAGTCGGAATACCCATTCTATCCAGTCGGTTTGGCTGGTGATGCGCTCGGGGTGCTCGTAGGCGTAGAACATCTCTTGCAGGATGAATTCGTCCATGGGTACTACGACGGCGCGCATCTCCGGGGAATACTACAAGGCGTGTCAATGAGGATGAACAAGAGGTGTGGGGTATTGACCTACGGAAAGCAGTCGAAAGCCTGTCAGAGTTTTGAGACTAAACCACTGTCTCCACATACCAGACATTTCGCCCGGGTACGTCCTACGCAAGTCTTTGAAGAATCTCTTATCCGTAGCGATCAACTGTGCGTTCCCTATCGTCGCTAGCACAAACGCTTCTTTGTCTGGATACCTAGAAGCAAGCACTGTCTGTATTTGTCTGAGTACGCAGCCTTGGGAACCTCCACGGTAGCAGACGAGATTGAGCGAGCACGTAGGCTTGTCGGTATCGTAAGACTTCTTGGCAGTGATCGCAACGGATGGATCCGGCGTGCTCATTGGGAAGTTAGGGACCGGGGGTATCAGACCAGGCGATATTAACGGATTATCGCCCACAAGTGGTGCAAAGGTCGGGGCGTCCAGGTCTGCGAAGTATGGGGAAACCTCTACGATCGGACTCACAGGCGCAAGTGATGCTGTATCGACGGGACTGACGATGATCTCTGGTGTTTGTTGTTCAAATGGAACACCAGGTGGGACTTTTGCAGGGAGTTCCCGCGCGTTATTCTTGGGCGGTATGTAGCCCATTGAGAATTGTTGACCGGTTCCGGCACTACTGGCGGTCGATGGATTGGGATATGTCGCATAAAAGGACGGGGCCAGTTCCAGAGGGAGTGGCGAGCTAGCAAATTGATATTGCTGGACGCGAGGAGGCTCAACAGTTGGGGATGGTCCAGCATTGGTTGAGATAGGTCCAGAATATTCATCGGGAGGTGACATGGACTGCATGTATTCAGCCATTCGTGGCGGCTCGAGATACTGTTGCCGTGGCCATGGTGCACTAGGTAGAAGGTTTGAAGGGGGTCCCTGCTGATGGTGGGTGGTTCCTGTGAGATTGGCGTGTGAACGGGACCGCGGCCTAGTATTCGTTTGAATAGGTTGCTCATAGCGAAGGCGGTATCGATGTGTTAGTGTGAGATCGACGCGATGCATCCGAAAGAAAGTACTGCGATAGAGCGTTGGGCGGATATATCGCGCTGATCAAAATGCCAGCCATGTCGAGCATCGGGCATCGACATCTTGCTTTTTACGAGGCTTCCAAGCGGTCAAGGTTCGGTGGCTTAGCATGTGCCTGTTCTAGGCATTGTAAGATCCAGGATATACTCAGAAGCACACGGCCGGCCAGAAGGATGCGGGGAAAGCGCCACTGCACAACTACCTACAGGAGACATAGTAGTCAAGCATTTCCGAGAGAGATGCTATTTGTGTGAGCTGGAATATGGAAAATAGAGATGGGGAGTAGAATGATGGAGGCGTGAGGCGTTCCGGAGGGCAGTCGCGATGGGTCGTACTCGCTTGAGCCGGCCGAATCTCGACCAATCAGTGTTCATTCATCCTCAACCCAGCCACCGACTCAGCCCCACGATGCAATCTCGAGCGCATCGCGGGGATCAAGTTCGTACCGACAGACAACCTCGCGGATCACTTAAGAATGGCCGAAGATGACAAAATAGTCGCCATCTTCCACCATGCATCTTTTCTCCAGACGCTGAAGCGACAGAAGAACGCGTTGTACCCACCAGGCTTAATCGATGAGACACTGCGCACTCTCGCTCTTCTCTTCCCAAAAGACGACCGCGCGACGAAAAAATACGTGCTCTCACTTCCCTCGACTCCACCGATTGACCAACATTTGGCCAAAATCGGTCAACTGCATCTCGATGATCGACAGATTGAGACGTATCAGTTCTGGCATGATAGACTGGTCATATTGAAGCAGGCGTTCGATGAGAGCAGGCCGGAAGTGCTCAGCCAATGGTGGCACGATAGTAGAAACGGGTATCAGTGGTATACTTTTTGGGTTGCGGTTTTCGTCCTCTTTTTGACGGTCTTCTTTGGATTGGTGCAGAGCATCGAGGGAGCTATGCAAGTGTATAAGGCCTATCATCCTACGTAGTGGCTGCCTCTGGAAGATTCAGGGTAGCGATGATTGTTGTCGGTCTTCTTTCGGGGGTGCGGTATTGTTGAATTTTATCACCGTTCATGCTTTGTTACCCTCATGACTCACAAAATAATGCCTCTTGCCAATACGCATGGGTAGAGCTCGGTTGACGTGGGCGGGGGGGCTGAGGAGCGGTGAATTGCTGTGGTTGGTTAGCCTTTATTTACATAGCAGGGCTAAGCGAGCCACCGGGTGTGCCTTTCCTCCCTCTTTCACCACTCTCGAGCTCTTCACACTTTCCATACTCCACTCATCATCCAACCATCAGTTACCATTTCCCCGTTCTCGCCCAGTGACTATTGTGTGTATCGACTCGCTCACTGTGCGTCCGACGATGGAAGCGCCACTCAAAGAACGCATGCAGAACCAAGCCATAGCATCACAACTGAACGCGCCAGGCTGGAGGACCCCGTTGCCTCGTCGCTTTGCGAACAGCTGCGCCCCATCACCATGCGCCACTATTATACACCAATACCTCGAAGCGAAGATTGACGATTGGAAACCAGGCTGTGCAGGTGACGGTGACGAAAGAGTTGCACGCGCATCTTGAGTCCACCCGCCCTTCTCTAGCCCTTTTCCTCTCATGTCGCCCTAGAGTTCACTTTCTTTCTATCATTTCGTCTCCATTGAGCAGTTGAAGTGCATACCGTGCATCTGTCGTTCAGATGTCATGACCTCCCAACTTCTTGCGGCGATCCTCTCCCTGAGGCTGACGAGTCTTGGCGCAAAACCACCGGAAAAGGTACCCAGGTTGCCCGCGAAGTCACCGGAAAAATCACCACCACTAGGCGACCCTGTTGGACAGATCGGTCGCTCGAAGCTCTGCTTTGACGCAGTAGGAGAACCGAAAGAGCTGTACGAGCGCACCATAGAAACGCAGATTACGAATTACCTCAACAAGCACTTCAGCAGTGTCCCAGGAAACGACCGTGTCACGCTTTCCTTGTATATGGTAGGACAGTCGGAGGAAACCGCAGTGCCTACTATTATCTTTATCGCAAAAAGCCAGAAGACGAGAAAAGAAGCACGGGAGGCCATGAAGGACTGCAATGTTCTTTCGCGGTTTCCCGCTTTCCAGACCGAGTACCTTCGAAGGGATCCGTGCTGCGATTCGATCGAAGAACTCGCTTCAGATGGTGCAACCACGGTCGATAGACCAGCTATCCAAGTCTTATACGATGCTTCGAGGTCTGTACGCGCATTGGGACAGGCGATCTACATCAAGCATGCGAGCTCGCTACGACCTGCGACAGCAAATGTCGTGCGAATCGGTAATCAAGTCTTCCTGCAGACAGTTTATCATGCCTTCCTACGGCCCCTTCTTCAATCAATCAACTCGGCGTCTTCCAGTGCGCCTAAGAATGACTCTGAAGACGATTCGACCTCGGACGACGAAGCTGACGATGCCGAGGTTGCCATAATGAGCAAGGCGAGTGCGACACCTGACAGCGTATCGGATCGCGCATCCTCGAGCAGTGGAAGCTCCCGACGATCATCCGTTTTCTCAGCCAGCTCCCCTCTTAAAAGCCGAGCCCAGATTCCGCGACAGATGGACGTCAAGGCCATATTAGATGATGCTACCACAATATTATCACCATTCGCCTGCGTCTGGTCCCGCAGAAGGCACCCTGCAACGAAGATGGCTGCACTAGACCCGGAATCGCTTGCGCCGCTTGGTAAATTGGTGCACTGGTCTCAGGAGAAAGACATAGCTCTGATCGAGGTGAGGGATCCCATTGCCAAGGAGAGTCTACGGACCGCTTTGGAAGCTTCAGAGGTTTCGGCATACAACCGTGTCGCTCGGGTGTCCACGGGAAACGCCGAAGTGTACGCCCATACCGCCTCCGGAGGCAGGCTCTACGGCACTCTGTCAAGTCGACCAACCTCTACACGCCTACCGAACAGCAGGACCTTCCAGAAGGTGCACGTTGTGCGACTCAACGGTGCCCTTGCCAATGGTGACTGTGGCTCCGCGGTCATTGACGTCGTGACGGGCGAGACGTATGGCCATTTAGTCGCTGGTTGCAAGTCGACGGGCACTGCTTACATTCTGGCTGCACACCAGGTGTTGGATGTTTTCAGTAACGTGCCGCCTACTAGTCATTGCTTAGCCGATGCGCTTGTTGCGTGCGGCCCTCCAACGAAAGTACCAGGAAGACTTGCACAGAACCTCCTGATGGGGCCACTGATTGCAATCTATTACCAGGTTGTCCAGTCTCTTATCTTATGCCATTTTTCCATGGTCCATTTGCTTCGAGAGCTGCAGCTCGATGTCGTTGGTTTCCTTGCTATTTTGGGAGAGGCTTCCGTGCATCCTGCAGAGGAAATAACTCGGCGAACACATTACATGCTGCGCATGCCCTCACGGCTACTGCATTGGCTCGATACAAACGTCGTCCTGAATGCCCCGGCCAGCATGTTGATGTCTCTGGCAACGCTTGCCCTTTTGGATCATCGACGATGGTCATTTACTGGCTGGCTAGGAGATCCCGACCAGATTGCCTTACATTGGACGTTGGCCAGACCTCCTGGATATGATTTTCAGCAGCCTCCGGAACCATTCTTGTCGCCTTCGATTTTGCCT
>Ga0247757_10001038_pt1 | contig 20290 bp, 26 predicted proteins | sample UWRJL126311R4_FD_180929 | JGI IMG/M metagenome (GOLD analysis project Ga0247757, IMG submission 180929) | Plant litter microbial communities from Arlington Agricultural Research Station in Wisconsin, United States - UWRJ-L126-311R-4 | ecosystem: Environmental > Terrestrial > Plant litter >... | reverse complement strand
GCCATTGGGCGATGACGAGAGCTTTTTGAAAAAATGGAGATCGTGGGCGTTTTCGGTAGCAGGAAGTACATACATAGGGTGTACACACACACATACCACCATGGCACGTTTTACTAGAGTAGTCCATCGAAAGTGGGGAGTACGGTGGCTGTGGTACAGAGAACGGAAGAAAAAAAAAACGGGGAACGTTACGGAAGCTTCTGTGCATGGAGGGACAGGGGCCCAGGGGCGTACTGTGTGCGCTGTGCGTACCCGCTGTTTGCTGCGCGTGATGGCACACGCGCCTCTTCTGTTCCCCCCTTCTGCGTACGACCGCTGCTCTAACGGGTTTTGTTGAGCTCGGAAAGGGACGGTTCAAGATTCATGTCGTCCTTCCGTAAGCCCACTATCAAGAGGTCATGGAGTGGCAAGTGTAGAAACAAGATTTAACTTTAAGACATGGGTAATCACTAAGCTTCTCTGCGTCCAATTAGTCTCACAGTCACACGAGCTGAGCATGGCTCCTTGTATGATGCTAATGTGTTATCATTCTCGATTTTAGTAGCTTTCTGTGATCTCGCCCCGAGGTCGCATGGCCTGAAACTGACTAGGGTGCTCGTGGTCAGATCGATGGCGATAGTGACAACGATCTTAGCGTCGCCAGAGTAGTTCCGTGGCGTCTAACTAGCCCTCTGATCGATCCATCTCAACCAATTCGTACGGATCTTCGGACCATCCTTACTCTAGATACTATGTAGCGGATATTACCAGGTTGTAACGGGAACACTTGGAAGTGTGGTTGGTGTTGGTTCGAATGGAGGAGTCGAGGCTGTGGCCAAAGGCGCCCAACAGAAAGAGTGATAGGAAGGGTGCGATCGGGGATAGAGGCTTGGGCAAATCAGAGTAACGGCCAATACCAAATATGTGTTGACGTGGGAAGAGGCGAGCGGGTAAAAGGATTAGCGAATGTGATGATCTCCTCGAACAAAAGCCCGTATATTGATGTTCAAGTTGTGCACCGTGAGGGCTGATAAGTCTTTAGTCGTCACGTTCGTCATGTTTGCGGATGGCTTTCTTGCAATTTGTTGTGAGAGCAGACATCCGCCAAATCTAACAAGTACAATCGATGCCCATATGAAGCATATAAAAGAAAGACAGGCTCGCAAGCCCCGGCATAAGTCGGAGCGCCAAGCACCTTTTCCTATGTGAAGAAAACCGAAAACGTGATTAACAATGGTATCTTCGTAATTCATTGTAAAGCCAGGCCGTAGGATTGGAAAAATGATGCAATTGTTGAAAGCAAAGCCGTGCTCGATAAACGCTATTGCTAATCGCTAAATGGTTAAGTAAACCTCCGAGCAGCGAAAGTGAGTAGTCGTATCGGGGCAGGAAAGACCGAGTCAGCGGGAGGTTGACTTGTGCCTTCCTTTGGGTCTGCCTGGATACTGGACGTAATCGTACATTTCGGGTTGGAAATCAGGATTGTTAAAGTGAATGCGGTTGTGTTGTGAGCTTGGCTGTCAGCTCGAGATTACCGAACTGGCATCGAGGTACTTACTTCTTGAATACCGTCGTTTCAAATTCAGGAGCATTGTTCAAGCCTGGCAAATCCGGTTCAAGTTCGTATACGGACGGTCTGAAGAGACCGCCTCTCTCAATTGTGAGAGGGATAGATGATATGCTGACAGGAGGCGGGGGCGGATGAAATGGAAGCTGAACCGGCTGCCGCTCGATCTGAATGTTAGGGGGACTCACAGAACCGTGATTGGCCATCTGACCTGGATGCACGGGTGCGATGAAATCCGGGTGAGGGCTGGAGATAGGGCCAGGCGCCACCGGCGATGGAGTATAAGGCTGCACCGGGACAATGTGTGCCTGTGAAACCGGTGCAGGATTATACTCGTATGAACTCGATGAGACGGTAGGCCAATTTTGACCCAAGCCCAGATTTGTAGTGAACAGGCCAGGGATCATTGACATGGCTGCCACGTTTTCCTCGTAGTCAAGTTGTTTGATAGGCTGGAAAGCATCGTATTGAGCTAAAGCCACATGGATCGTTTGTGGTACTGCAGGAGGCGCGAAATCCTCTGCTTTGTAGAGGATGTCATAGTGGCCGCTGCATTTCGTTAGAAGTATTCCGAGCAGGATGCAGAGGAAGGGAAAGTAGCATACGGGCGGTATAACAGGCGGATCATAGGAATAATGCCATTATGATTCACCGGCTGTGAGAAGGGGGTAGCATTTACTTCGTCGCCAGCGGAGCGATCGAGATACAGAATCTCCAAGCCAATGCCAGCGGGTTTCACCAGAGCTTCTGAAAGGGCAGCTACGGCGATATTGTCAATCTCGCACATGGCAGCTTCGATATTGTGAGCACAGTAGGTCTTAACATCTCCCATAGGGATCCAGTGTTTGTACTCCTCGGATCGCGACTGGATGAAGGCACTCGCAAGCAGCTGTCGTGGTCAGACACATTGACAGTGCGGAAGCGGCATGCACATACCTTGACGTGTGTGATGATGCTCATGGATACGCTTTCGTCGTTGAACGAAGTCAGTAAAAATTCGGCAGCGCGACCGGTCCGCAGTGACTTGGACAGGTTGTTGAGCAGCTCGTAGGTCTCCTCGGCGAAGTCGATGTACACATGCTCGGGGAAGCCGGCGAGGTTGAGCAGATTGTTCATCGAGGTCAGACGGGCCACCTCTTCTTCACACTTGACGGGGTCGCCGATGCGCACCAGAGCCTCGAAGTAGCCAAAGGCGATGGCTGCAGCAGTCAGTCAGTCAGTCAGTCAGTCAGTTGGCACACTGCAACTGTAGAGGAAAGGACGCGAAACGCACCTCGCCAGCCACAGTGGCCATCGCCGCGACAGGTGCGGAAGTAGGCATATCGTGATGGAAGGGCAGCCGTCTTGACACGGTAGACGGGATCTGCATTGGCGTATTCTGTAGTGATGGCATCGCTGCTCTCTCGCGCGCCCACGAGAGGGCCCTGTGCGGCGGCGGTCAGCAGGCGGCTCCGGTTTGGGCAGCAGCAGCAGCAGCGGCGGCGGCAGCGGCAGCGGGGCGATAACGGAGGACATGGTGGTGGTGATGGGGGGTGGGCTGGGGGGGCAGCAGGCAGGACTACTCACCGTGACCTCGGGCTCATACTCGTTGGACAGCTTCTGCAGCTGGGCCAGCTCATCAGGGGGCATGAAGTCGGACATGCTTGCAGTCGCGTTGACGGTCGCGGTCGCGGAGCGGTAGTGGGTGGGCAGATGCTGATGGCTGTAGCCGGAGCTTGGCTCGCAGGCAGGCGGAGGCGCGCCGTACGTCAGCGACGCGGGGAGGAACTGGCCCTCGTAGGCGCTGTGCCCGTGCCCGTAGGCGTGGTAGCCGTCCGTGACCACGGCCTGTCGGTGCATGGCCGGCGGACTGGGGGTGTGGGGGAGGTGGAGAAGGGGCAGACGCTCTGCAGCCGCGCAACACCTGCTCTCGCGCAGCCGACGAGACGACGAGGAGGAGCAGAAGAAGAAGACGGGACGGGACGAGGCGAGACGAGACGGCCGAGGGGGTGTGCGATGGGTTAAGAGGCGACGATGGATCGCGGCAGCGGCAGCGGCAGCAGTGCGCTCAGGCGCTCGCGCTCGCTCTGGCTCAGAGGGCCGCGCTTGTCTGGGTCTGCAGTCTGCAGCGTGACGGGCTTCAGCGGCGGACAGTTGGGCCGTGGGACGCAGACGCAGACGCAGCAGACGCAATGGCTGGCCCCTTTCGACGAGCTCCGTCGACGACGCTGAGGGAGGGGGAGGGCCGGGCCCTTTTGGTAGATGCAGGGCGGGAGCTGGAGCCGGAGCCGGGAGCTGGGAACGAGGAGCTGGTATCGTTACCTCCTTGCTCCCAGGGGCTCCCCCCATTATATCCAGGAAAGCTGGGGGGATCTTCGGGGCTGGCCAAGGCACGCCGCCATCTGCTGCCAGGCACAGAAAGCCTCTGCGACACCCTCATCCTGGCGCGTCCAAACGGCCTGCCTGCGTTGCACCAGCAATCCGCGAGAGCCACCGTATCCGCCGCAGCCTGTGCTGGATGGCGCCCCATGCACCTCCTCCACGGCGCTTTGGATGTGAAACCCGAGGGAGGAGGAACGCGTCTGGACGTACAAGAGGGAGACGCCATTCCCCTCTTCCCGCCCAGGGCTGCCAAAAGAAAAGTCTCGCGACTGTCATGGGCTGATTGACGTAAAGCCCTGCCGGGATAGCATGGCTCCTCTCCAATGCTACACACAAAAAAGCATAGCACACAGGTCCCACATCCCCACGGCGCCCTACGGCTCTGAGATGACATGATTGCCATTGGCAGCAGCAGCAGCAGCAACGATAGCAGCAGCAACAGGCACGCCAGGGGGACGACGCGGCACCTGATGGACTCAAGTACAAGAGGAACATGGAACCTACGCCCCATGGCGTCCACAGTCCACCTCTCACAGCCCATCCCACAAAGTGCCCCGATCCTCCCATCGCGTCTGCTGCCTCCTGTCTCGCCTGCCCATTGGCATTGCCATGCCGCCCATGATTCCTTTGCGAGCTCCAAGACGCCATGGCGGCAGCAAAAAGGAACTTCTTGACGCGCGCACCTCCTCCTCGATCTCCCTCCCCCCTTTCTCTCTCTCTTTCTCTATCTTACGCCAACCGAGATCGCTTATGGGCCATGAGTAGGGGGGTGCGCATGTGTCTGCCTGGGTTCACCAACCCGCTCGCTAGCGTCCCAGCTTGCCGCTTCCGCGAGCCTTCTCTCTCTTTCTCTCTCCCTGTTCTGATTTGCCGCATGTCGACCGCATCGATGGAAAAATAAAAAAAATAAAAATAAAACTCTGTAGCCTCATTATTACTCTGCGCAAAACTCCTGATCGGGACGCAGCCCTTGCGATTGGTTCTCATGCCTGGCTGCTACCTAGACCGATGCCAGGTTACATACATGCCTGCTACTGGTTCCCTGTGCGGCCGTCGTACACCCTGTTTCCGAGGTTCTCCGTCTATCGAGGCGCCTGATCTATGCCATCGCTCGTGTAAAAGGGAAACGGCTGCCCGTGTGCTACCTTGCCCGACCAACCATGTCCTCGCCTCCGTGGCGCATGTTTCAATCCATCAGTCCAGGACCACCTTCGTGACGATATCGTGGAACCTCCAGGTCCCGTAGTGTGCTCCCAAATCCCCAGTCATTGGCCCACCCTCGTCCCATGGTAGGTTGCATCTGCAAGTCATCCTTTACTGCTGACCCCCATAATTCGCCCAGGACCCTTCCCTTTCGAGGGCCGTCCAGGTTTGGGTGGTAGACTGCTCATGCTCATTGGACTACCGCCCGACGGGAATTGGGAACTGCCCTCGTCTGACTTGAAGCCGTCTCCGTCGTTCAGCACCGTGGCCCACATAGATCCAATGGCCGCACTCCACTCCTTCATCGCCTGTACTCGATCCATGTCTGTGCTACTCTCGATCTCCACCGTACCGGTCTGCTGGTTGATCTTTCCGTGGAGGCGCTTGTCTACGATTAGAAACCCCACTATTTCCTGAACTTCGGAAAGGGAGATCTTGAGTTGCTTCGAGATGAACGTGAGCGTGAAACGAGTATAGGGCGCAACCAGCTTGACCACGGCCTTGGTTCTCACATTCCGCGTCACCTCATCGATGTTCTCCGCGATGAAGGGATCCTGGAGGAGGTCCGGGTTGTTGTGCAATATCTTTTCGTACTCGTGGATGTCCTCACGCTGGTACGCATTGACCAAGTCGGTCATGGTGGAGATGCGCGGGTCGTTCTGGTACGGCTTGGTTTCCTGGGAATCGAAGGGGTTGATATCCGAACCCGACAGCATGGTTGCAAGCACTAGATACTTGAGCACCTGGATCCTTTGGAGGGATCCCGCCTCATCGTAGTTTCGGAAGCTCTCGAAAAAATCGCTTTGTGCACCCTTCCAGTTCTCTGCATGCAATCAGCCAGGGGACTACATCCGGAACGCCCAATCCGTACCTTCGCTCATATGCATCTTGCCACCACATTCACGGATGATTCCCATAATCTTGGGATGTGGCACGGCCGACTTGACCTTGAGCGCCCGTTGGTAAAGAGCCTGCAGAGTAATTAGATGAAATGCATGCGTGGCGAAATGGGGAAATGAAGGTTACTTTCAAGCGCTTGTTGTTGCGCGTCTCAGCATACATGAGAATCTCAAGAGAGTAGACCTCCAATGAATAGGTTCCTTTGCTCGGGTCATCGGTCCCGTCCTCTCTTTGGCATGCTTTGTGTAATTCTCGGACTTTCTCTGTCAGCTGACGGTAGTCTTTACGATCCAGCCAGAGGCGTGCCAGCTTAATATTAGTTTTGAGCCAGAGCCTCTCATTATTGGTGCTCTGGAAGGTGTCAAGCGTAAGAGCGTAGAATTTCTCCATGCAACGATAGGCGTCAGGGTCCTCTGCAGCCTTCTCTATGAAGTCCAACATGTTGTTGATGGACTTCTCTGAGTAGTTACGAGTGACGGCTGATTTGACGTAAGTAAGGAGCTCTTTGTAGTGCTCGACAGCCTGGGCTAATGTCAAAATCGCAGCATGGGCCAGGACGGACACTACCAACCTGGTCGTACCGGGCCAGCTTGAACTCAAGTTTAATAGCCTGCTTCAGACCTTTGAATCCCCTCAGAACTGGTTAGTTTGAGCGTCCTGCCAGCTTAGGGTAAGCATACCAGTCTCCCTTCTCCTCTTCTAGCGCGGGTATACCAAGAAACTCATCAATGGCTCCTTCAGGGTCTTCGCCCTTCAGCTGCTTGGCGTTGTAGTATTTATTCTCGATGTCAACGTCACCACCCTGTTCTTCATCATCGTCCTCGTATTCGAAGTCATAGCTACAGATCGTCAGCTTGCGCTGGAAAAGTGTGGTATAGCGGCCCATACTCCTCCTGCTCGGAGTCCTGCATGAAGTCGTCGTCGTCGGACATTGTGGCGGCAGTGATGCGCGTGTAAAGATTTGCCGGGAAGAGAGAGACGAGAAGATATCAGAAGAGTCAGCAGATACTTTGAAGGGCGAACTGAGTAGGATATGGGCGTTCAGGAGCTGTAAAGCTTCACGGTGAAATAGACCAGCTCAATAGGCAGCTACGCGGTTGTTGGGTGCTTGCCCCGCCTAGCTGCCTTAGTCAGCCCCGCACCTGCACGACTATATTCTATCATTGCAGGCGGGCGAGCGTGGCGACGACTACCACTTGAAGTTTCCTACACGATTTGGAAACGAGATTCCCAGAGGGGAAAGCTGTTTGTGATGCGCTTCGCCCGAGGCGTACACAAGAGCCGAGTTTGCAGGGCTAGCCACGGCGTATACGGAGAAGCAAGTGGTCGAGAGCCGCGGACACCCGTCGAGCGGCAGCCACGTGAAGTAGATGTGAGCTGAGCAAAGCGATGGACTTCTATGACGCTCAATTCGCAGTCGGCTGCGTGTAGGCATGGAATTGGCCGTGAAGCCTCGCGCGCGCGTGAGTGCAGGCAGAAACGAGCCAGCAGCGCTGTGTTGGCGCGGGACACAATTGCAGCGCATACACTACAGGGCGCTGGCCATGTACCACCGACGATTCATAGTTCCCACGCCTTTCGCTCCATTGTTCCCTCTGGTCTCGTTCCTTTTTCCTGCCTCGCCTCTGCAAACTGTATCGGCTATGAACGCAAGCTGAGCCAGGCCACCATTTCCTCCAGCATCATCTGGCAGTCTGGCCCGTCCGCCTTGCGCCCGGCGAATTAGGTGGAGAAGCGATACCACCCAGCGCCCGATCGGGACTAAGCCCTAGCGCTCCTCGCTCAACCCATCCCATCGCCGCGACTCCAGCCCGGCTTCTGGAGCGCCTCGCTTTCACCCTCAGCATCCTTAACTCCCTTCTGCGCGCCCACACCCTCGCTCCGTGCGACTCCCGCTGCCTCATCTGGGCTCCCTCTCCGCCCGCGCCAGCAACACCCCCTAGTCCTACCCCTCCGCAAGCGCTCTCGTCCTCTCGCCGACGGTACGGATCCACTGCGACGACCCCAGACTCCGCGATGCCGCTCTGTGGTGCAACAAAGTCCGTGCAGCGCAAGCTAGTGCTTCTGTACGTCGCCCTTTCTGCGCCCAGTGACTGTGGAAGAGGAAGAGGATGGATGCACCAGACCAGGACTAACTGCGACCGATAGCGGCGACGGTGCATGCGGGAAGACATCGCTGCTCAATGTGTTCACGAGAGGGTAAGTGCTGCCCCAACTACCCGGTCTGCGTACTCCTCATAAACTCACGCGTTTGCATTGCAGATACTTCCCCACCGTATAGTAAGTCGTGCACTCCGCCAATTTGGGTGCCCTGCATTAACCACGGGTCTTGCAGCGAGCCTACAGTTTTTGGTAAGAGTCCTGCACATTCCTCCTTGTACCATCATACTGACTGCTTGGACAGAGAACTATGTGCATGGTGCGTGCTGCCGAATTGCTGTTTCGTCCCAACTCGGTCCTAACTCTCGTAGACATATACATCGACAACACACATGTAGAGCTTAGCCTTTGGGACACAGCCGGCCAGGAGGAATTCGACCGGTTACGGTCCCTGAGTTACGATGACACCCACGCGATAATGCTCTGCTTTAGCGTATGCATCTCTCTTCCCATCTCTCCTCCCATCGTTGTTTCCATGCTTATTCACGTAATAGGTCGATTCTCCCGACTCCCTCGAGAACGTGGAGACCAAGTGGGTTGGAGAAATCGCTGAAAACTGCCCTGGCGTTAAGCTCGTCCTCGTTGCTCTCAAGTGCGATCTGCGAAAACGAGACGATGATGAAGAAGAAGCTCAACCGGAAAAGCCCATGATCCAATACGACGAGGGCCTTAAGGTAGCCGAGAGGATCAAAGCTCTTCGATACCTTGGTATGCACACCTCAGCAGCAGAGGAAATACCTATCTTGAAAACTGACTTGCCGGTAGAATGCTCTGCCATGAAGAATCGAGGTGTGAACGAAGCCTTTACCGAAGCCGCCCGCGTTGCCCTTTCCGTTAAGACAAACAAGGACAAGAGCAGCGACTGTCTTGTCATGTAAATGCCGCGACTGCATTCCATGTCCAGAAATGACCGACCGATAAACCTTAGACGACCTCTTTTTCTTCCAATGGCTTCCCGTCTTCACAATACCCTTCCCCTTTTCCCCTATCTTGTATATCTGCTAAAATGCCTTTCTTTTAGGCAAAAGTTGTCGGGTAGCGTTTCGCTTGAGACTTTTGAAGCACTTGACCGCACACTGCCTTGGCGATTTGGGCTAATTTCTCTCTTTGTACCTTTCTTCTATTGCTGCCTTTGGCCATTATTCTTCTCGACATCAATTACCCCTTCGCTCCAATGTGCATATATCATTGGCTGCCTTTCAGATTCCAACTTGGATAACCTGGAAGAGATGGACTGTGCTTTACCTGGCAACCGTAATAGTATGGCACCTGAGCTTTTGCTCAAACTCTGTGATAATATAACATGATTATATCCGTTCATTGATGCTACTATTTCCTTTCCTACGCCATATGTTGGTATTTGACTAACACCGAGCTCCTACCTATGCAATGTGAAATGCTCATGACATTCCATGGGCACGCCTAGTATCCAGCAACCGAACTGTCCGTGTACAGACGCGTTGTCATGGATGGTCTAGTTTTCTTTCCAGTTACCTCCGCTTCCGCGGCCTTCCTCGACTCCTGCATAATCCACACTCCGCTGCTGGTTCCTAATCTTGTAGCTCCTGCCTCTAGCATTTTCCTCGCATCTTCCAAGCTTCTGACGCCCCCACTAGCTTTTACCTCCATCTTCCTTCCGCCTCCCCTTACCGGACTGCCACCATTGCTCTTAGTCTTGGTGCTGAGATACTCAGCCGCAGTGACCATCAGTCGCACATGCGGGAGGGTAGCGCCGTGTCCATTGAAGCCGGTCGATGTCTTGATGAAGTCGTAGTTCGCGGAAGCAGCCAGGTGCGCCGCAGCCAGGATTTGTGCATCCGATAGCTGCGAAGTCTCCAAGATGAGCTTCAGAACGGTCGGGCTGGGGCACAGTGCACGAATAGACGCCAGCTCCTTGTACAGATAGCTGTAATCTGGCATCTCCTCGTCGGCGTCGGGCACTGAACCGGGCACAGAATAGGGGCCCTCCGATGCAACGGTCCCGTTCCTGGGTCTGGCGTTTGCCGCGGTGTTGGCAGCGGTCAGCGTGTCCGTCTCGGGATCATGGGGTGCAGCCTTCCGTGATGAGGATGTCGGCCTGTTGTGCTGCGTGAGGATGCTGTGGTTGAGCACGACGTCTAGTTCCTTTGCGCCAGCAGCGACGGCGGCGCGCGCCTCGCGCAGCTTCTCGTACGTGTCCTGGGTGCCTTCGTGGAAGCCTACCACACAGGCTACGACTACATCTGTGCCCTTGAGATTGGTAATACAGCGTTGGACCCAAGGGAGGCGGACGCAGACGCTCTGTGAGCCGGTCAGTATCTGGTTGATTCTCCGCGCCCCGGTCGAGCCCAGTATGTATTATACTGCCCCGAAACAGCTTTCTTCAAATCAATTGACAAGGAGAATAAAGAAGTATGGCATACTTTGAATCCTTCGATCCTCGCCTCCGAGCACAGCGCGTCGATCTGCCCCTCCTTCGTATCCAGTTTCAACACCGTGTGGTCTACCGTCTTTGCGAAATCAGCACCTGCCGTCTTCGGAACCTCATACTTCCAACCACGGCCGCCTTCTTTACCCCTCTCTTGGACTTCGTTCAGCACCTTCCTTTGTGTCTCTGCAATTTGCTTGGCCCACTCTTCATTAGTGTACCGGTCGGTCATGATTTCAACCTCACCCAGTTCCTGGTCCAATGTAGGATTAGAAGATAGGAAGTCGCGGATGTAGGTCTCCGACTCGCTTGGCTGTGGTGGAGAAGACATGTTTGTTGTTTTGTCGGTATTCCGCGGGGCGGAAAACACGGATGACGTCGGAAGTTGGGAGTGGGTGCTGAATCGCCGACCGTGGGGGCAGATTATTACCGATAGATCCTGTGGTATAGCGGTCGTGCTGTGTGGTGCGGAACTTGTTTGCGAGCCTTTGTTTATAGCGTGTTGTGGCTGTCCTCAAATCTACATCGGAGTTCGGCGAAATGTGGATTTTTTAATGGCACGCAGCATGCAGGTCAAGCCAACGCTTGCGTCGAGAACCGCGGTTCTCCACACATGGTTGGCACAATATGCGGCTAAACCCCTCTCCTGCTCATCTGAGCCAAGCGCAGCATAGATGTCACGATTTCGTTAATTTATGGAGCAATGAGTAGGCTCTAACAATATATCATACAGGTGTTCGGATTCACTCAAAAGCATACTGAGAAAGAATCTTCGACGCAGCGAGCGTGAGGCACAGGTTTGTTCGATATTACAAAGGACCGTTGCAGGCGGAGGCATCCTCGATATGCAAACCGGTCTTCGCTCACGGACGATCGATCCAGAGCTCTGAAATGCTATCTCGCCTCCCACATGCATGTACATGAAAGCTGTAGAAACGCATGCCGAACATAGGAAACAGAGTGAGAAAGGGCTACCGAGATCAACGCTAGATATCCGGAACTCCCGTTTTGATTTTGGCTTGACTCGAGTTGAAAGATCCCTCTTCTATCCTGCGGTCGAGTCGATCGGAACCAAATGAGACCAACATCCTATCCCTTTGTCATCATCGTCGTGAACCGTCAATCCTCCGCTACCATCACTCCAGTAGGCATTTACTTCCTCCTGAAGCTGCAGCCCTCAGTCAACCGCGCCTTGCCACCAGTCGGCTGGCACCTATGCATCCATTAGTCCATTGGTCTACGAACATCTAGAAACAGAATGACTTACAGGACCTGCGAGCAGCCCTGGCAGACGACGACAGTGTTTGCGTGCGAGAAGACGGTAGTGATTGTGAAGCAGCCGGGGCACTTGACGTCCATGAAGAACGAGCGGGGTGCGGGCACGAGGTTCTTGAGCTTGTGCTTCTTGGCCTCACTACATGATATAATTAGTATTTGGGTCCAATGATGGTTGCGAATTTAGGTATGCGTACGCGGCCGGAGTAGGGTTGAGCAGATCAACAGCGAGAACCTAGAGTCAAAATCAGTATGATAGCTTTTTCCAAAGAAGCTCCATAGCGAGAAAGAGCAAGAGGGCGCAGATTTAAGATTCATGACGAATGCCGAAAGTCGCGTGTACATCCGCCTGGAATCGTCTTCCAGCGCTTGCAAGCTCGCAAAATGGCGAAACTCACCATCTTGACAGTTTATGGCGAGTATGAGTTTTCTAGTTTGGCAACTGGCGATCGAGGTCGATGGATTGAGCGAGTGATCGAGGGCGCTGGCGGTTCAAAAGAGCGAGGGGGCGACCGACGGGCGAAGGAAAGTTCTGTGGCCCAAGAGCGCCAAGTCCTCGCTTAGCCACCACTCACAGCTCACACCGGCTCGACGAGAACCTCAAGTTTATACCAGAAGCTATTAGCTGTCAATTGTTATGCTCTTGTTGATCATGAGTAGAATTGTATCCCAGGAACAAGTGTCCGAATTCAGATGGCAAACTGATCAATCCGAGCCAACGAAATACACAATTGAGGTATATTCTTACTCATAAACGCGTAAACTCCATATGTATATATATATATATATGTCTGTATACTTTTGCGCATATATGGCGTTATAATCGTGAGCCTTTTGTCAGAGAAGATTTGGTAGCTGGCTCCAACTTGAAAACGAAGAGACAGAGTCAACGCTATGCCAAATCTGACAACATTATCAGACAGTGGAATTTGTGTTAAGATAAATGTCAGACGTCCAGATTCAACATTAAAGAAGAAACCAAGTGACACAAGTGGACGGATGATGGCATTTGAATATTTTTTGGGTGAGCAGTACTACATGCACAATGTGTAGACTGATCACCAACCGGACCCTACGCCAGATATGCCGAACCGCGAGGCAAGTCATCCACCTGCAGATATCATCCCGTCATGACCGAAGCGCATTACGCCTTAGGAATCCTAGCCTGAGCGCATAATCTACTCCTCATCCTCATCACCACCATCCTCGTCGCCACCCTTCTCAGCGGCCTTGGCCTTCTTCCTCCTCACACGGCCGGGGCGGCCTCCACCGAATGGCGAGGTGAGAGCGAAGTCGATGTGCTTCTGAGAGTCCAGGCGGACCATGAACGAGGGCACGTTGACGATCTGCTTGCCAACACTAATTGTAATATTAGGAATCGCCCTTTCTGTGTGGAATTAACTTCAGTTACTTACCGGATGTGGCGCTGGCGGATGAGGACACGAGCGTGATGGATGGACTTGGCAAGACCGAGCTTGTAGACGCAAGTCTGGAGACGGCGCTCCAAGAAATCCTCAATCTTGAGGGCCAGGACATAATCGAGCTTCATGCGGGACTCGTCGAGCACACCGACACGGACGAGACGGCGAATAAGAGCATTACCTTCGAAAAGGCGCTTGGGGTCCTTCTCGTCGAGGGTCAAGAGCGAACTATACATAGAGTTAGTATCGTCTGCGCAATTCAGACACTGAAGGGGTACATACCGGGCAGCACGACGGATCTTGGACAGAGTCAACTGGACTCGCCAGACCTCACGCTTGTTGCGCAGACCATACTCGCCGACGAGCTTCAGCTCGGTATCCCTAATCCACCATTAACCAGAGTCCCAGACATAAGCGGAGCACGCTCGCGCTCAGTGGCCATGGACTAATACGTACAGACGAGCGGACTCGAAAGGACGTTTGGGGACGCTGTACGTCTTCGAGTAGCTGCGGGGCGCCATTGTGGTTGTCGATGAAAAGGTCAGAAGATCGTGAGAGAACTTCTTGATGTTGCGAAATTGTGTGGGCGCCAAGCAGCAGCTAGTGCCTCGCTTAGTTGGCCAACCGGCACCTTGGCGTGCGCACACTTGACCGCCCGTCCAAACGCTCATTGACACTTGCAAAATCACCATCCCGCACACCTCCACGCCAAAAATCATTCGCAATGGGTCACTCGGCTGGTCTTCGCGCAGGTACGCGCTATGCGTAAGTCACATCTGTCGAAATGGATTTTGCAACCACGGGCGACTGACAAAATGCAGGTTCTCGAGGGGTTTCAAGAAGCGTGGCTATGTGAGTTTATCGACCGGTTGAATGAAGCAATTTTGATGCGAATGGTCCTAGATCCCGCTCTCCACCTACCTCCAGCAATACCGTGTCGGTGACATCGTTGACGTCGTGGCCAATGGTACGGATATCTATGCGGCATAACGAAATCGAGAATACCCACTTACGACCGCATAGGTGCTGTCCAGAAGGGTATGCCCTACAAGGTGTATCATGGCAAGACTGGTGTTGTCTACAATGTAACACAGAACGCCGTCGGAGTCATTCTGTGCGTTTGTCTATTTTGATCTTTATGCACAGTGGTCTAATGATGGGACAGTCACAAGCAGGTTGGTAACCGATACCTCGAGAAGCGCATCAACGTCCGCATCGAGCATGTCCGACACTCCCGATCCCGAGAAGATTTCTTGAAGCGCGTCAAGGAGAATGCTGCCAAGAGGAAGCAAGCCAAGACTGAGGGTATCCACGTTCACTTGAGCCGCCAGCCCGCTGCTCCCCGTGAGGCCCGCACTGTCAGCCTCAAGGACAACAAGCCCGAGAGCATCGCACCTGTGCCATACGAGACAACGATCTAAGGGGAGAGGGTAGTGTTTCTGTGCGTGGCAATTGGGATAGGACATGGATCAACGGCGTGGTTATGACGGTTCTCACAAATCTTCTATGTGGTCTGCACTTTCAATAGCATATGGAAGCGGCGATGTTTTGAAACTCGTCGTGCAGATAAAATGGCGTGCCAATATGGCTAAGGGTTACCCTCCGTGCCAATGATACAACATTCTCAGTCTCCATCATTGCATTATCATAATGCCCAGTGCATATCCGAGCTAGGGGTGAAATCACTTGATATGTACAGACCGTTGCTTCTTACCATTATAGGAATCCGCAATTTACAACAACGGGCCGTCTTGACTAACCCAAGTATTCTAACATGTAGTTTATTTGAAGCCTACCCAAGCTATGTATCACGTCAGCCTGGCCGTTGGGGGGCGCTAAGATATCATTTCCAGACGTACTTGGTCCATGGCGTTCGCTCATAAAAGGATCAGAAAGGCAGCCTTGAATAGGTTGCACGATACGTTACGAAATATTCTACCACGGAGTGTCATCTAAACCAAGGGCTACAGTACAGATAGGAAATCGAACAAGCTACATTAAAGTCCATTACATCTTATGCTATCATATGTGATAGCCCTCAGAGATAGCATGCTAAGTACTCAGTGTCCGTATTTAGGATGGTCTTTTGTAAACATACACTTCATTTGCAAGAGGTCCGTGACATACTCACAACTTTGCAACAGGGTGAGAGACAAAAAAAGAACAAAAAGAAAATGGCGTGAGCAAAAATCGAACCGCCCCCTCGTAACCCCCAACTCCTTGGAGCTGCTTTCAAGAGAGGCCCTAGCCCGGGGTGCGTTTATACGAATTTGTGGATAATTGGTTCGATGGAGTATTTGCCAATTTGAATACTATATAAAGGTGATGTTCGACGAAGTGCTGTTTTGAAGTTCATAGAGTGGAAACGCGTTCAGGTTGTAAACAACGCGAGCGCAGCGCAGTGACTCACACTTTCACGACGAAGTGACGTCGGACGGCCCGTGAAAACTGCGCTGAGACATATACACACGCCGCCCCTCTAGCAATGCGACTTGTTGTTAACGTCACTGAGCTACTCATTGCTCTTCGGAGGTGGAAGCTGGAAACCGTTTGGATTCATGTCACCATTAGGGGAGTCCAAAGTGACTTACGAACGGATTGGAAGGTACGGGTATATAATCTCAGGTCTTTGGGAATAGTATACATATCCCCGCAATCCTTTGGCCTTCTCCCGAATAGGTGTTGCAATCTCACGAATCTACGCATGCATAGAGAGTCTGTGATCATGGTAACGAGACAGAGATGTATGTTTGGGAATAAGCTATACTATGTAAGTAGAGACCGATGGGTTCTTCTTGCGATTTAGACGGTCCAAACCACTTCCATGCCCCGTTCGAACACTCCGAAGCATGTTTGAACCATCCCATCCCATTTCCAGCACGGCTCTTGACAATCAGCTAGAGATTGTTTGGGCCAGCGCTGCCATGGTACCGCGGCGGAATGGTCGAAAGGCCATCCCGAAGGATCAGGTGGTGCCACCGGCAATTGGTGTCATTAGATAGCAGCTCCTGAGAAATTCGAACCTATTTGGAATCATTGACTCGGCGAAGTGGTGATTCTCGAATAACCGGCTTGAGTATTGAACTGGGAAGGATTCCTTCCCGTCCTAGCATGCAGACATGTCTTCTTCTAGCAGGCTTTGGTCGAAGGGCATGGCTGGTTTGTTGGGAAGGCGAAAAGGAGAGACCATCGGTGCACAGGTCAGGACGGGAGGACAGTCGTCAGCATCTTGATGTTTTTGAAACGGGTCTACATTCTCATTTCCTCTCTCCGCGGAAAGACGTCACAACAGGCGAGTCAAACAGGAGGTTCCTTTACCCCTGGCTCAAAGAAGACTAGGCATGAAATGTACCTCTACGGTGAGGGCGGCATCCGGCCGCTACGCCGAGAGTACACGTACAGAGACTTAACAGGCACGCATTATAACCCGAAGTAGGTTTCTTGCGTCAATGCCCGAGCGTCCAGCACAGGCTCCTTTCTGCAAGGACAGCACGTTGTTGATCTTCTTTGGGACGAAGGGGCTGAGACACACGAGGACCGCAATCGACAAGCTCGACAAGCGCGCTGTGTCACACAGAAGATCAGCCGCGCGGACCTGCACACAATATGGGCGAGCAGCCGAAAGTTTGTATACGAGCGCCTTCCCCTTCGAAAGTTGAAAGTTACTCAGGGCATCGGATGCGGGACGTGTCGGATGGCCCTTGCGTGGGCATCCTGGCTCTCGCATCCGGACGTCGCCTCGATAGTATACATTGTATTGTATGTGCAGCATGGTACCGTCGGCCGAGCCGGGTGGCACGAATTTTCTTTGCGGTGACTTCTAGGTAAGGCTGCATGCCTGGGGAGTCTCGCGCCAATGATGGAGAAGAAGGTGGGGGAGGGACGAAAAAGCAAGCGGCCTTGAACTCCTAAGCTTGAAGAAGAGTCTGCTCCGCCCGTGCCGCCGTGCTTGATCTGGGCTTTTGCGGGGTGTGGATACCGACCAGAGGAGAAGGTACAGTCGAACGGAGCGCGCGTCTCTGCGACATGATTTTGAGCAGTCCAGACGCCCAGTTCGGCCTTCGCAGATGCCAGACTCCGCCGCAAGGATCGCGTCGGCCTGTTGGAAGGAGCACGCGCTATTTCCAGGCCACGTGCATTCATGGCTGCATCGTCGACGAGAAAAGACTTTCCCCGCGTCGGGCCAGTCTGCCAACCACCCGCCATCCAATGCCCTCAAAGCCTTCTAGCGCTGACGACCCTCCCGTTTCCCGGGCATCAAATATGCATCTCCCTTCACAGCCAGATCCTGCACCTAATACGCCGCCACCTCGAGGAAACGGCCTTTGCAACATCGGTACCCCGGCCTGGCTCTGTGCGCCTGATCCTAGCAGACGAGTCGCCATCGCTGCTCGGCTCAGTCATCGCTTGACCTGCTTCGCCCAACTACAGAGATACGCCCTACACAGTATGTGGCGCCCCAAAGACACTTTCACTGGTGTGGACGCTCGTTGTCGTGATAAGCTGACAACGCTGATGATGCTGTGCTGCGTGTACGCAGTTAGTACCATCGTGTCAATCCTCGATCCTTCGTGCTGTAGCTGGCACATCTTCCTACTTTGTATTGTAACAACCGTCTGTAGCCCGAGTCGAGATCTGCGCTAAATCCCAGATTAGAACCCTGCCACGTTAGGCTTCGCCGTCAAGGAGGAAATTATTCGCAATGAGACTCAGGGGTCATCAACATCAGCACCTTTAGCTGGCCATGCTCATCTTACATCAACACATTCTAAATCCATCACTAAAGATACCGTTGGCAGTAAGGCGTTCTCTACGCCCGCTTGATGTCCCGAAGCCACGGCGTTTGGTATCCCAAGCACGCGCATTGTGGCAGATAACAGCCCCCTTTGTTGACCGTATCCCGCACAGACCAGTCTCGACTTCCAAGAACCCATTCTGCATCATGGCCAGACACCCCCATGTGATTCACGCAAGAGCTTCTCCACGTGGTGGCGGGGACCCCGGTAGCCACGCCCCTTTGACTGTCCATCACACGACAGTAAAGGTTACGGCCGCTAGCTCGCCCTCTTGACATGCCCGGCCATCCCTCCTGCATGGGTATAGGCCCGTTTTCTCTCCCGCTGAAGCTTGCCATCCTCCCCTCCACACGCCCAGAAGTGTGTTTCGTAAGCCTCCAGGAGACCTTTCACTGGCTCTACCAAGCGAAGGTAAGATACACGCTAGCATTTCGATTTTATCCCAGCCGAGACGCCATCCTAGTAGCGTTCGTGCTGTGCGTGCTTACCGTCCATCATGCATGCTGTTCGAACCAATACCCTGCCCAGCGGCCGCGGCCCTACTCGTGTTATTACGGCACCAGCCTGCTCCATGCGCCTGGTTACTCGAACTCTATTCTTCTTTGTGCCTATACATCATTTTTACACTAACACTTGAATTCAATCACTCCCTCTCGCACGAGCCCTCTCTTTCTTTTACGATACTGGACCCTTCCAAAGCCAAAGACGACGCGATCTGAGATATACGAACAAAGAAAGCCTTACCTTTTCCGGCCACCACAGGAACCACAACCATTCAACGTGCGTTCAAGAATCACGAATACAAGGACAGTGTGGAAAGTCTAGATTCACTGCCTTGACGTATCGTTGCCGCTTGAAAGCACCATGGTCTTGTGAAAACCAACTCCACGCGCTCCAGTTTTCCCTTCACCCGTTTCCAATTGGGTCTTCATAGACTTCCTCAACGACCGTGTCAGCACGCAAGCACGATGGGATTCGTCGACGCGTTTCAGATGGAGCCGAGAGCAGCGCTTGTCAAGCGCTACTATCCCTATCCCAATTCTTTGGACCCGATGACGCCGGTGTATGAGAAGGGCCTCATCCCTGTGGCGCTCTTCGCTATGATGTCGCTCATATCCGTTTCGTTGTTGCTCATATTCATAACATGGCGGCTGATCGGTTGGAGAAGACATCATAGAGAATACGTCGGATACAACCAATACCTCATCCTCATCTACAATCTCCTGCTGGCCGATTTACAACAGTCGATTGCGTTCTCCATCACCTTCCACTGGTTGCGACTCGACAAGATCATCGCACCGACGGTACCATGCTTCGTGCAAGGCTGGTTTTTGCACATTGGTGATGTGTCGAGTGGTTTCTTCGTGCTTGCGATTGCCGTGCATACCTGGTTGGGTGTGGTAAGGGGTTATCGGATGCCGTACTTGTGGTTTGTAGTGTCAATCCTCATGATATGGCTGGCCGCAATCACTTTGACAGTGATTGGACCTGCGCTACATGGGAAGCATTTCTTTACCCGAGCTGGAGGATGGGTATGTATCAAGTGTCTTGGATGCGTATATCGTCTGACCCGATTCTAGTGCTGGGTTTCCGTTGATTTCGAGAATGAGCGTCTGTGGCTTCATTACCTCTGGATCTTCATCGTCGAATTTGGCACCGTTGCCATCTATGCCCACATATTTTTCCACCTCAGGGGCCGACTTCGGAGCATCATCAACAATGATACTACTAAGCTTACCAGAGCCACCAAGTTTATGATCATGTACCCAGCCGTCTACGTGGTTCTAACTCTGCCCATCGCCATAGGACGCATGGTCACCATGGCCGGTGTCAAGATGCCCGACGTCTTCTTCTGTATCGCCGGTTCCTTCCTTACTTCCTGCGGCTGGATCGATGCCCTCCTCTACACACTCACCCGGCGCGTTTTCGTCGGCAGCGACATCTCAGGCCACCACTACAACCGCACCGTAACAGCCACCACGACCAACGCCGCACGCCCCGGCGACGATCACTTCGGCCTACAGTCTATGAACAAAGAGGTTGGCCGCACCGTCACCATCGTCGGCGGCAGCAATCGCATCTCGCGCCTCGTCGACTCGCGCGGCACCCGCAAGCCCCGCGTACGAGGTCACCCCAACCCGCTCAGCTCGCACAGCCTCTCCGGCTCCCAGGACTCCATCATAAAGCCTACGCCGGGCACGATCGGCATCATCACCGAGAC
>Ga0247757_10001037_pt1 | contig 20293 bp, 17 predicted proteins | sample UWRJL126311R4_FD_180929 | JGI IMG/M metagenome (GOLD analysis project Ga0247757, IMG submission 180929) | Plant litter microbial communities from Arlington Agricultural Research Station in Wisconsin, United States - UWRJ-L126-311R-4 | ecosystem: Environmental > Terrestrial > Plant litter >... | reverse complement strand
TTTATCATATCAGACTCGAAGACTTCGAAATTTACCTTCATTATTTCACAGCCCTGTCCAAGATTTCTCATCAGTGACCTAGTCTAACTCGATAATGCCCGCAACTAATACCATCCAAATAAAAACATAAGTAATACCACTCTCCGAGCACATCGTAAATCACGTGATTCACCGTGCCGGCTCCAGCCTGCCTGCTGCCTGGGGTTACCCAGCCACGCTCTCGTTTCTCCAATCAATGCTCGATTTCAGTTGGTAGGGAAAAAAAGACGCATATCATTGGCCAACGTTGCCGAAATATCTGAAGAGGCTTCTCTTGCCGGGTGCACGCTGTGGAAAAGTATGGTGGGCCTGCTAAGCGAGTCAGGGTCAAGGAAGGAGGGAGTTACGGGCGGGAAGACGAATAGATAGATAGGTGAGTAGGCTCAACTCTCTGAGAACCATGGTTCTTAGAGAGGTAGTCGTCCATGCCTTCGCTTCTTATAAAGGAGCTATTATACTATATTAAATTTGTCAGGGTGAGGAGAAAATTGGGCATCTTATAATTTATATTATTTTACGAATAAAGTACTAGTAATCACTTTTTTACGACTTTTATTAATCTATAAAGAATGCTTTGCATGATTCGTACTCATTAATTTTATGATACCCCCTGCGATGATCTGAAAAAAACACTACAAATAGGTAAACGGGCTTACTAGTCCTAGTTGGTATATATATTCTCGAACCCGCTCCACATGAATGAGAAGAATGCCTAAGAAAAAGAATTCATTGCAAAGAAAAAAAAAGTAGACGGCTATGCCATCAATCACACTCACAATCAGGGGAGAATGAAGATACAGTCGACTTTTTTTCCTATTTTACGGCTCATCCGGCTGACTTATTACACATGATCGATAGCCCTCGTTCGATTTCCATATCGTACGCATGCGCATTAGAATGACTGAACCACACTTCGTCCAAATGCAAGGCAAAATATACAAATTCCCAACCTCCCTCACATGGCGGATGAGCTCAGAAATCATGAACCAGTCGGTCTCCATTCCAAGCTCAAAAGCGTCTCTGGCTTTCGATGCCATCGACAAGGAAAAGGAACCCATCTTTCCCAGTTTCAAAAACCTTCAGACCCAGACCCAATAAAACGCCTTCGATGAGAGCTAACAAAGACTCCTCGTCATGGCTGGATACATGGCCTGCTGGAAGAAAACATATAACAGTGGCCTTTTCCAGAAAAACGTGGGTATCATCCCAATGGAAAAACAGAAAAGAAAAAGAAAAAAAATCCCATAATGACCCAATCCCCTCCTTTCCGTATCCTACGCCACTCGCTATGCATGTATAAAGAATTCCATCTTTTTTTCGAAATGAACGAGACACATACACTATGTACCTCACATACTTTCAGTCGTTCCATTAACGAGGATGAGAAAGAGTGAACAAATGGACAGTGCTTGAAAGGAAAAGAGTGTAGAGTAGAATGTTCGGTGCAATTGCTGCTGCTTGTTCGATGATCAACGCCTCGAGCGTTTTGAGTCGCCATGCGGCTGATCCAAGGGGTCACGCGACCGCTTCTTCTCCAGACGATCCCGGTCCCGATCATCTTTTCGACGCTCATCGCGGCGATCGCTGCGCTCACGGTGAGATCCCTCACGCTCGCGATCCCGCCTTCCGCTCTCTCTCTTCTCGCGTGAACGATCGTCTGACTTGCGCTCACCAGACCTGCTGCGCTCATGTCGACGGTGGGTCCGCTCGCCAGTCCTCTCAAGGGGCACTGGAGATGAACTCTGCATCTGTGACTGCGAAAGCACGTTGTTGATAGTTCCCAATGCACTTCGGCTATCCTGTCGTCGGATGCTGCGCTGATCTATCGAAGAGGGGCCTGTAGGGGGCCCACGGCTTGATGGAGAAGGTATCGGAGTTCGTCCTGAAGAGCGAGGACCGCTGGGTACATTCGGAATATCAGTCTGAAGAGGAGGGCCTGGAGGACCTGGTGGGCCAGGCGGGCCTCGGAAGTTGCTCATACGGCTCGGGTGCACGCCTGAAGGCTGTGGACTAGGAGGTACTGCTACTGATGCCGGAACCGGTGGATGCGGTTGCATGTCTCGTCTATCAGAGGATGGATCTGCAATCGTTAGCTTACATACGAACAAGTCATCATAGGATTACATACACTTTGGTCCGGAAGGAACTGAAGGAGCAGCATCAATTGGCTGATTAAGCCTTCCATAATTGGGATCCTGAGTCGAGTGGGTTAGAGGACGGGAAGACTGCGATGGCTGGAACATATCACGTGAGACACGAGAAGGAGGAGGCCCTTCGCGTCCACCGCGTGGACCTGTGGGAGCAGCACCTGCGGTTTCATCCCGGCGATCACGCGAAAGACCATATGGTTGCGGTGGCAGCCTGTCGTCACGATGATAGTCCCGACGAGTATCAGTGTTATGGTATGGAGCAGAAATGCGCTCTTCGCGATGGGGCGATTGTGATCGCTCCCGACGAGGCTCACGTTCATCCCTCCGAGTACCGCGCTCTGGTCTTGGGCCGAAGTGTGGTCGGTCATCCTTGCCAAAGGGACCTCGTGCGTTGCGCATATCACGGTCTGTCCGTGGACCCGAGCTTCTAAGTCGATCGTCAGAGGCGAATGGGTTCCGCTCGTTATGACGTTCATCCTTATTAAATGATGCTCGCTCGTGGCCAGCCCGTTCCTCGTTGATGTAAGCCGCTCGATCATGACTGATTCGATCCTCATTGATGTATGCAGCGCGATCAGGATTCAGCATTGTTCGATCATTTGCTGGAAGAACAGCATTGATAGGTGTTCGTGGCGGCGGACCATTACGATCATTATGGTGAACAGGTGCCTCTCGTCGATGAGGTGGTCCATCATTTGGTGTTGGTGGACCACCATGGAGGCGGTTCCGGGCTTCCATTGTCGGATTGGTGTATGGTGGAGGTCCTCGGTTATCAGATCGCTCGCGTAGATGGTCCCTCTCTCTGTAGTCCCGCGTATCGCGATTGTCTCGATGATCCCGGGGAGCATTTTCATACATTGCGCCTCTCATTGGAGGGCCACGTATATCGCGTGGAGGCGGTCGGATAGATCTATCGTCATACTCGCGAGTGTCGCGTCCAGTCCACTCAGTGATGCCACTAGCCCGATCTTGAGACCTAGGACGAACATGGCGAGCAGGGGAGGCTGAGCGACCTCGTAGAGAACCAGGACCTCGATCCAAACGTCCATAGTCACTAGTATTGGTAGGCCGAGCATCCGGTCGACTAAGACCTGGGCTGTACTCCGTGGGACGGTCGCCAAGACGCTCGGATAGCCTCGTTCGCGCAGGCTGTGTATCAGGTCTGCTCGGCAATGTGTGTGTAAGCCTATTGGACTGCTGCGGAGGGTATCCACCTCTGCTATCTGGCCTAGTCGGAACAGGGGTGGAGTTGGCGGATCCAAGGTTCGAAGGTGGGCCAGTGCGTCCCACGCTGTCACGACTATATTGCTGCATCGCAGGTGACTCAATTGGGCGTTGCAATGGTCTAGTAACGAGGTCTTTTCCGTTCACACGCGGTGTCGGGACAGTGACATTAGAGGGTACGGATGGTTTCCCGTCGTCAGGTGCACCGTTTTCGGCTGACACCTTTGCTTCTCCATTGCTGAATCAAAATTAGTAAAGTATCGTCAAGTAATGTAGAAAAACTTACGTGTCAGACACCTTAGACTGGAAACTAGTAGCTGCAGCATTGAGCTTGTTAGAGCTGGAGTCAGGCGCCTCAGAGGTCTTGGAGGAAGCTGCAGAACTAGCAGGTCCAGGCGAAACTTCCTTAAGCTTGTCCTTGCCCTGAGATAGTGAGCTGGTGGGCCAGTACATTCGGGATTCACTTACTGTTGTAAAAAAGTTTTGTGTCTTCCAAAGTTCGCCGCTTCGCTTAAATTCGAAAAGCAGGGAATTCGCTGCAACCTTGATATCATTTCGTTCATCTTCTTCAGCAAAGCGCTTAATTGTGTCGCGGAGACTGCGGCCGTGATCATCGACCTTGGGAAAAGCTGGCGAGACGGCTTTCAAGATGTTTATAGAGTTACGCAGTTGAATGTACTGTCCACCCTTCATACAGTTGGTTAGAGCAAGCCACAGCTGTTTATGCCATCGGAAGTGGATGGCGCGGAATTCGTCGTAGTTCAAGAATGTGAGGGGCCGACCTTCCGCATTAAACTGTCTGCCGAAGCCTGGGAGATTCCTGTTTGGGCCAAGTGCCATCTTAGTATAAGTATCCTCGCTTTCATGCCATTGGCCCAACTCTCGCAATATGTCGTTAAGGAAACGAGCGAAACATTTCGACTCATCTTCGCTCATCATAAAGATAAGAGCAGAAAGCTTGCCAATGTTGAACAACTCATCTAACAATTTCGATGATCGGAAACCTGGGACACCCGATCGATGCATGAAGAACAGCATAGAGGAACTGAACTGCGCGTCTTGTAAAGACAGGCGAGAGCGTGGAAGGAAGCAATCTTGCAGTAAGGTTGTATGTAATGTCGGCTCCATCATTGGTATACCCGGGAACCAATGAGGCATCTCTTCTTGGATACCAGATTGGATGAGTTTCAGTTGCTCAGTGAAAGTGTCATATTCCTCACTGAGCTTGGCAGCATCTTCCTTTCCCTGGCGAATGATGAAAGCGTCCTTACGGCGATCACCGGTGTTGGGATTTGCCGTAAGACGTTGTTTAGTATCCTCATATTGTTGCTTCAGCAAGCTACCATCAGCTTGGTAGACGTCCTTGGTTGATAACTGCCAGAAGGTCACCAGAAACTGCAAAAATGGATGCTGACCGAATCGTTTTGGAAGAGCAGCCCGAAGTTTGGAAGCCAGTGCCTCAATCTCAGGATTTGGTCGAGACTTTGTGTCGGAATTTGATGAATCCACTGTAATGTTTTGCTCTGCGGATGTAGCATCCATGGCGTCCTTCATATCTGCATCCTTGGTGTCTACTCCAGTTGAACCCTCGGAGAAATCTTTGGAGTTTGAAGCTTCCTGCATGACCACGTCTTCACTAGCGGGTGTGGTGACTATTCGGAGTCTTGTGGCATTAGCTTTGACAGCTATGCTATCACGCGAGATGTGGAAAGCGAGACTGGTATCCAAATGGTACAGCGACATCAGTTCAACAACATTGGGGAACAGATTGTCAAACTCGGTAACACTGAGGTTTTCACGTAGGTAATCGGAGAACTGACCGAAACTGGATCGCAGATTATCGAAATTGGTAAAGACAACCTTGTCTGGAACGTCTAGTAGCTCAGGTCGGAATAGGTAGCATTGAATCTGACGAGAAAGTGCAATGAGCATCGGCGGCGCAAGTGACGACTCTTTCAAACACTTGAGGAGCCGCCTAGCAGATACTTTAGTCTTGTGGCGACGATCTCCAAGGTGATGCTCCAACGTGTAGGATCGCAGATGAGGTCCAGCGGAAAGTGCAATGACGCGGGCTTCAGTAAGTGCTCCGCTCAAGGTGACACCACCCATAGATGTGACGAGTTGTTCCAGAACAGTCATCATGAATAGATCTCCTTTCGGGTCAAGCAGCTGTTTGTTAACCAACTGGAGGATTGGTGTGGGGTCCATGAGACCGTAGCGTTGGTAAACCTTGCCGACAAAGATAGCAGTGTTCTTCAACCAGCCTTTTATCAGCATGCCGTCGCCTTGCAGCGTAGGTCGCTCGCTACTCAGAATCGAATTGATGAGTGCCCATGTTAAGCAATCATAACCCAGATTAGTGAGATACCGACTGCATTCCACAAGAGCCTCGATCATGTTTATGTAGTTCTGGCCTTGGCGAAGGGTCTGTTTGAAAACAACGCCGGGGCAAGAGTAAGCCAGTTTGGCCATTGCTCTTCCCATTGGGCGTGTGTTGGTAGTGGCAACCTTCCCAAGGAGCCTTTTAGTCTCATGTTCCACGTCGGCAAACGCTTTCCTCATAGCTGGTTTCGTCATGCTGAACCACACATTGTAGATCTTATAGCGAGTTGCTGTGTCGAAACGCTTGACCAGTTCCCACATTTCATTAATGACACCCGGGTTTTGACCGGTGAATGTGAGTGCAGGAGCAAGGAAAGTTGCAGTGAGATCTGACCAACGCGTCATGTTCATGGGAGACGGGTCTTCGGTGATGCTCTTCTTCCCAATCCGAGCAAGTTTCGTCATAAGCATGATATCTCGACCGCACTCTGGCCCAACTAGACCTAGCATAGAGTTGCAGAGGAGGAAAACATCATCGACAGTTTGGCAGATAGGAACGTTGTCTGACCAATCTTCCCAGTAAAATCGGTAGTCAACGCCTTCGCCTGCATCCTGGAGCTCCGGTTTGGCCCAGCGAAGCGTTTTGCGAGGAACGAAATCGCTGGCACGAGTCTGCGTGCCGCTATTTGCTCCCTTTGTAGTAGAAGGGACCTTGTCAAGAGGGACAGGTCGAGAGTAGTCGTAGACCTTGCTCAAAGAATGGTGGGCAAGTCGGAAGATATAAGGATGGAGATCTGGGTATACGTTCAAGAGCCATCGATAGCGACCGATGATAAAAAATGCCTCAGGAATCGCGCCTATGCAAAGGAGACTTCGTAGCAACGCGACCTTCTGGTCCGCGGGCTCGGGCAACTCTGCTTTCGTCTCTTCTTCAGATTTTGCCGGAGTACTGCGCTCTGATTCTGGCTTGGAAGATGGCTTGCTTTCGGATTCGCGTAGACGAGTAATGGTTGGAGCAGGAATGGTGTCGTCAGGAAGGGCGCCAGCCGTAGCCAGAGCATTTGTAGCCTTTCCTTTGCTTTGAGCTTCTTTTTCTTTTTGCTCCTTCTCCAGTTTTGCCCTGTGGGTGCTCATGTCTGCGTCACTCGGGTAGAGATGGGGGTACAAGTCCGTAATCGAGATGAATCCGATCTTGATCAACAGTGCAGCAAGGTAAATGAGGTTGTCCGGTAAAACATCATGGTTGTCGCGAGTATTTGAAGCGTAGAATTTGAGCTTGAAGCCAAGCAGTTGCGCAGCGATGTCGTTGCCAAGTGGGGGTAAAGTTCCAGTCTCAGCAATCCACTTCTCGGCCCATTCTTGTGCCAGAGTCTTCTTTGCGGATTTTGATGAGTCAATAGTATTGTCTGTGTCTCTCAGGTTTCGAATAACACGTCGAGCACCGAGTTCAAAGTAGGCTTTGATCCCTTCTTTTTCATCTTTCCTCGGACTCTTAGCAATGATCTCAGTCATTCGCTGCCAGAATTTCACGTCACGGCTCTCTCGTAGGAGTAGTTGCTCGGCTTTCTGCTCATCAGTGTAATACCAGATTTGGGAAGTAGGCAGAGCCCAGTCCGGTAGTGTCTGAAGCTCTGGCTCCTCCCACTCCACACCATCAATGCCAAGTAATTTAGGCCACCAATCGCTGGCACGAAGGTATTTGACAAAAAAAGTGTAATGCCTAACAAGGAGGTTTGCGAAGACATCCAAGGTGACATCGAGAACTCTTCCGACATCAAGGTCAAATGCACCTATGAGAGCATTCACTCGTTGGAAGGTGTCAGATACAAGCTTATCAGTGGGTGGACCACTTGAGACAGTAGTGAAATACTCCGTTATAAGCTTAGAAAAGCCTTCGCTTTCTTCACGGAGCAAGTTGTAGTTTGTCTGTCGGTAAAGGGCGTTGGTAGCCTTCCGGACGGCAACTTTAGGGAAACTTGGTCGTACTAGATCCAGTCCTATCAAGAGAGTACCCTCGAGCTCGCTTCGCATGCGCGCAGGATCAATCTCTGATGCAGCAAGCATCTTCTGTATAGGCATGTGTGCTGCGTGTTCCTCCGTGTAGGTGCTTGTGCAGTCGAGGAAGCATGAAACAGGGTCGACCAATCTATCGGTTGGGGACGCAATGATATCGCGCACCATTGTTCCGATTTCGACTGGCGGCATGTATTGCTGTGCAGCCGCGTCGATCATCTCAAGGTAAACCATGTTCAGACTGGTCATTTCCCCATCCTGTTGTGCTCGGGTCGCAGCCTCGATAACAGCAGCGCGGGCTTCAGTATTCCAGTTTGCAACGCGTTCTGGGGTCAGATAGTCGTTTGTATCAGGAACTTCGTGCGAAGACGGTTGGAACGGCGGCTCCCTCTGTGGAGCAGGGGTGGATGGTGTCGAAGGGGTTGGCTTGGTAGGCTGGAAGGTGTTTGTCAGCGGCGCCATTGTAGTCGGCGACGCATGTACAGCTCCTGAGCTATGTGCACCGCTGTAGTTAGCACGTCCACCACCTCGGCTGCCTCGGCGTCCGCCGCGAAAACTGTTCGTGTGCTGTGGGCTGCCGCCGGCGAGAGAGAGGTCCTGAGGACGGTGCGGCGACGGCCGGCCTGAGTAATCATTATCTTGTGAGTAGCTGCGGGCGTCACCACGCTTCCGCTTTGGACCAGGAGCCATGACGGCGCTCTCTCAATAAAGAGAGACCGAAAACGGGCAGAGCTCGAGCAGAGTTGCGGGGAGCATGCACAACGCGCAGATTGTGACGTTATGATCGGACTGCGAATTGACGAGAAAATGATTGAAAGGGTTTAAGAAATGAAGAAGCCGCGCTGAGGAGATGCGATAACGCAAGCGCGCGGTTTGGGGCGGTGGTGTAGGTGCGATCGCGTGGAGTAGAAGGTAGAGAGGCAGATTAAGAGATGAGTTGAGGCTCATTCGTACAGAGTAGCACTAGCGCGGAGCGCGATCTTGGCGATGCCAAGCCAGGCCGCACGTGGGTGAATCAAAGCCTGGAGACAACGCCATAGTTCACCAAAGTCAGTGCGCCTGTGAAACTTCACTTTGTCGCGTGTGGGAAGCAGCTGAAGGAGGGACATTAGGGAACCTTTGGGAGGGGATAATGTTAACACACATTTCATGATCAATTCAACGAGGGATGCATTGACAATGGCAAAACTGTACTGCGGCTGGACTGATTGTATTTGACAGGTCCAATGCTATTGTAGACCTCAATGAAAAGGAGCGAACAGGTCGGCGAACGCAGCAATCAACGAAATGAAAAGTGGTCATGGCTATCTCAGGCGGCCGCGCTGACGGCCTGGGCCGTAGCAAGATGCTCCTTCTCGAGAAGGGCCTCAAGAACGTTGACAGCGCTATCACCAGCCTTCATCTCCTTGAACACGGCGTCGACCCCAAGTTGCTCATCAGTCCAAAGAGGCGCTGGCTCTTCTTGACCAGGCTCCCCAACGCCAATGAAGCCTCCTTCGGCTGCCCACTCACTGGTACGCTTGATGTCCAACTGCTCCCAGACACTCTCGACGGCCTTGACCAGATGGTTGCGGTACTCTCGGGTATGGCCCGGAGTGGGAGTAATGCGTAAGCGTTCCTGGCCTACAGGTACGGTGGGGTAGTTAATAGCCTGCACATAAATGCCCCAATCTTCTAGAAGCATGTCGCTTGCTTGCTTTGCGACCTCCGCATTGCCTACTAACAAGGGTACGATATGGCTCGGGTTCGGAATGACGGGGATGTCCTTTGCGTTCAATGCGTCTTTCACCGCACGGGTGTGTAGTTGCTGAAGGCGCCTGTCACCTTGGTAGTCAGACTGATACTCGATGGCAGCCTTTGCGCCTGCCATAGTTGCAGGGGGCAAAGAGGTGGTGAAAATAAATCCCGGAGCAAGCGATCGAATGGTATCAACAAGCTTAGCTGAGCCAGCAATATAGCCGCCGACGCAGCCATAAGCCTTACCAAGAGTGCCAGTGATAATGTCTACTCGGTCCATAATTGTTCCCTGCGGCTTACCGGCTACATGCGCTTCATAATCAAGGTGCTCCGCAACACCGGCGCCGTGTGGCCCATACATGCCGACAGCATGTACTTCATCGAGAAAAGTGAGGGCACCGTATTTCTCCGCAAGATCACAAATCTCCTCAATCGGGCCAATAGATCCACACATACTATACACGCTCTCAAAGGCAATGATCTTGGGGTGCTCTGGAGGGATAGAAGCTAACTTTACTTCCAAGTCGGCTATGTCGTTGTGTTTGAAAACCATTTTCTTGGCACCGGAATGGCGGATGCCCTGAATCATGGAGGCGTGGTTGAGGCTGTCAGACAGGATTACGCAGTTAGGAAGCTTGCTACCCAAGGTCGCGAGTGTGGCATCGTTAGCAACATAGCAGGAAGAGAAAACCAGCGCAGCTTCCTTCGCGTGAAGTTTCGCGATGGTATTCTCCAACCCTACAGCATGCTGATTGTGGCCAGATATGTTCCTAGTTCCTCCAGCACCAGCACCATAGTTATCCAGAGTCTCATGCATCGTTTTAAGCACCTGTTGGTTACGGCCCATGCCTAAGTAGTCATTAGAGCACCACACAGTGACTTTCTCGTCTTTTGAAGCCATGTGCGCACGAGGGAATTCTTTGGCCAGGCGATTGATGTTGTTGAAGTAGCGGTACGACTTGTCCTTGTGCTTCTTTTCAAGTTCATTTTGGTAGAAGCCTTCATAATCAAACTGTGCAGCATGTGGTGCAGGGGGCGCATTGACATGAGTTGCCTGGGTCGCAGCAGGCTTGTGTGGGCCGCGCGGGAAGGGAACTATGGGCGGTAGAGTTAATGACGTATTCTCTACGGTAACACCAAACAGCGCGTTCCACAGGTTCTACAGCTGTATACCGAGGGGGCGTACCTTGATTGGGGCGCAAGTTCTCAATCTCAACAGCCTGAGCTTCCTTGGGTGTTGAGGTGTGCAGTCGAGCACGGTTTACGCGGGTGTGGTAAGCCCGTACCCCACCGAACGCTCCGGCGAGCGCATTATTGCCGATACGCGCGCTTTGAACGGCGAGAGCTTTGCCCATGATGGGGCAGCGTTTTGCGAGGACCTGGAGGTTCGACATGCTGCCAGCGCCAGGCGAAACATGGTGGCTGGACGCAGTAGTAGAGAGCGAGCGGAGCGTGGCGGGCGACGTCTTCGAGAGGAATGGACACATGGTCCTCGACTGGCGCAGGATGGACTCCATGATGGCGTAGCACAACGAGACAAGCCGAGTTCCAGAAGAGGTACAACTTATATCAACAGTAGGAGAGGCGTTGGGAGAAGAAGGGAGAGGGGGAGTTAAGGAACTAAGCAGTCAACGAGGGCCAGAATTCATTCATATGCAGTTGCGAAACGAGTTAGTATGCCGGCAATCGGCTTCAAATCCCGTATTCCTGATTGGCCGCACTTCCCCACCGCTGCCCCGGCTCACAGCCGATTTTCAAATAATATAATACCGCGCGATGAGGTCGAGATCTCACGGTGACTGCCGAGGGAGGGGCGCCGGCATTTTCGGCGAGCTGAACAAAGGGCACGCTAGCGACACGTTTACACTCCGCGCCGCACAAGGTCTCTTACCACTACCACCCTATTTCCCACTGAATCATACATCTCCACAGCTATTGCATTCTAGAATGCACTGCCCGACCCGTCTGTCGGTCTCCGACTCAGGTTCTCTAATCCTTTCCCAGTAGGCGTTACCCGCTGGTGTAATAGATCTCTAACAGCCACATGACTTGGATGGCGCAACATTGAACGTATTTATAGCGTTCAAGTACTATAAGGACATGCAGGTCGAGACAGCCGTAAACGCAGATCCACCAAGCTGTCTGTGCAGCAATTACAATCGCCCGTTTAGGGCATCAGTCATCATCTGACAAGACGATGATTTCGTGCTGAGACGGCGCGTGAGGAGTGCGCAGCGCCTCTTCGTTGAAGGTGTGCTGAAGAAGATGATTAACCCAATCGTGAAAAATATTTAAGTCTTCTAAGCCGGCTTCCAAATCGTTTAAAAGGTCATTAAGTTCCTCTTCACTAGGGGTTTTTTCTGTGTAGTTCTGCCCAAACCACCAACAGAAATAAATCTTTGTGAATGTGACAATTTTTGAAAGGTCTTTCGGAAGTACGCCCTGTATCTTAGAGGTGTGTTCGAAAAGCATCCTCGTACATGCGCGGACTTCGATTGCAAGGTCATGAATCCTTACGGTCGCCATTCGAGCTCGAAGCTCTTCTCGGCGAGTCTCTTCCATACCGTATAGGACCTTCATAACGATCCGCTTACGGTCTGCATTGGCTACTAGGTCATTCCAATCCCAACGCGCAACAGTACTAATTGATGCTTCCTCAGGCTTATTACCTAAGGTATTCGAACGTTGAAGGATAGGATCCGTTCTCATTGGAACGGCGCTCGGAATGCCACTTAGACTGCCACTCAGAATTATGTCTTTTCCACTGTTCTCATCTTCTGACGACTCCGGTTCCGGTCCAAGATCGATCAATTTCTGTCGTTGTTGAAGCTGCGGAGTCGCGCTCTGTACTAGAACCTCGTTGGCGTGCTCCGAGGAGATGTTTTCGCGGTGACGACACTTCTCTTGGAATAAGTGATGGCCGTTATCTTCTTCTTCCTGGAGCTGGAGGGCGAGGGCGAAGTCACGGGTTTCTTGTTCAGCGCGGCCGAAATATGAAGTAATTTGTCTCTCTAGCGGGACTTCATTGGCCTGTCTTTCTGGTGGAGGTTTGCTGGTCTGTCCTTCCGGAGATTCGTTCGTTTGTTTTTCGGAGGAACATTCGTCGCTTTGTTCCTGTGGAGGAAGTTCATATATAGAGATATGCCATTTAGCTTCCTCTATAAGGTTGACTGTCATTTCCAAGCTTTTGGAGCATGCCTTCCTCACTTCATCTTTGGATTTGGTTGACATTTTGCAGATCTCTGCGGCCAGCAAGTCCAATCGGTTCTCCCAATATTTGATATTGCCTTGAAGTCTTCGTACAAGCTCTTGGCGTTGGCTGGCTTCCTCTGCCTCTTCCCAGAGGCGAACAGGGTCCGTCTCTGGGTTCTGCCCTTTACCAGGCTTCCAGTTGTTTGTGAATGTCTCGATAGATTCGTTGATGATTTCAACCATTTCCTCTTGCATAATTTGTCTTGTCGATAAGGAGACTTGACCGGGCTGTGGTGGTTCTACTTGTGGAGGATTATCATCTTCGTTCTCCGCGTCCTCACTGCCGGCATCTTCCTCTACTTCTTGATTGTCGTCCGCTTCCTCTACGGTAAGATCTATGACACTGTCGCCCTCTTGGGTCGACCAATGATGAAGATAGTCAAAATCCCCTGTGCCGTTGTTTGGATTTGACGGCGTATTGTGTTGAAATGGGCTTTCATTCTGGTGGTCTAGAATAGGATTTGCTATGGTCTCCAGTTCAGTAATTCTTCGCGCCATCGTAGGGACTGGTCCAACAGAAATAAGCAGTTGCGGCGGAACAATCGACTAATAACGTAGTGGTTAAATAGACTATCGCACAGATAAGTTAACAAGACAGCGTGCATGTGATACCTAGATGGTCTGTGCGCTACCCTTCAATTAAGCAATCAAACAATCACGTGTTAGTATGTGGTCGCAGCCCAGGTGACACCGCACTTTCTAATTTAACTGATGGGAATCATCGGTGAAATACGATAGAAAGATCGTACTGCTGAAGCTTCTCAAGTAGACCCAGGGTTCCTTGTTCTAAATTCGGACCTGGAATGAGGAAATCAACTAGCGTGAATTTGCTCATCGCAGCGGACTTTGAACATCTCAACTGACTAATTCGCTCCACCGTTCTTCACCGGCAACGCGGCTTTGCAATCATGAGCTCCTCTCCATATGAAAGCTACCCGCCAGAGTTATCTGCAGAAGAGCAACATTATCTGCTCGAAAACATCAAGGACTGGTCCATCGCTCATGGGCTGGCTGTACGTCCCGCTCCGTCATTCGTGGACCCAGCCCAAGACCCCGCAGGTGTACTCGCAACCACGGCGCCAGTTACACTTTTCCCAAGCCTTTTCCCTAAGGAATGTTTTGAGGAAGGCCTTTCGATACAGACAGCATACAATGAGCTTTATTCAGCGATAGCTCGAGACGAAGAGTGGTTGAAGGGCATTGTGGAAGAGTACGACCGGCTTAGCATCCCATAAAAACAAGTTCTTGTTGACACTTTTTTTCAGATTGGTCGATATCGATGGTTTTGTTGGTAAACTCTGGCAAACACATCTTGCTGTAAAGAAGGAGGGTAATGTCCAAGTAGGTTACACTATAAGCAGGCGTGCACCTGTGCGTCACTGGTTTTAACCTTAAAAAGGACCTTTCTCTTGGCCTCTTTCGATCCGACTACATGGTTCATACTGATCCTTCCAATTCCAATCACATTCTATCCTCTGGGCTGAAGCAGGTGGAGTTCAATACTATCGCCTCATCCTTTGGGGGTCTCTCTTCTCAGGTGTCGAAACTACATCATCATCTACTTTCGATTGATGCTTATCCATCCTCCGCAGCCACTTTAATCAAGGCAGAGGCACTACGTCAAAGTAAATCAGCGTCATCCCTGGCAAAAGGTCTTGCTGTAGCACATAAAGCCTACGGATCTTCTAAAACGGGCAGACCTCTGTGTGTTCTGTTCGTTGTACAAGATCCTGAGAGGAACGTTTTCGACCAGAGACACCTAGAATATGCGCTTCTTGAAGAAAACGGCGTGCGTGGTTTCCGCTTACCCTTCCAGGAAACACTGAAGCACACCCAGCTTAACCAAGATCGCGTTCTGATTTATAATCCACCAAATTCACCAGCCACCTCATACGAGGTTACCACAGTGTACTTCCGTGTTGGCTATTCGCCAGATCATTATCCGAAGGATGAGGATTGGGACGCGAGATTACACCTGGAGAAAAGCAGGGCCATCAAGTGTCCTAGCGTGCTTACCCACTTGGCAGGATGCAAGAAGGTCCAGCAAGTGCTTGCGACACCGCATTCACCTCACCTCAAGCGGTTTCTACCAGACGATGAAGTGGCAGCACGAGTACTAGCCACCTTCGCACCCATTTATCCCTTGGATGAGAGTGAGGCGGGGAAAGAAGCCGCAAAGCTAGCGCAAGATGCTAGGTCTGCTGTCCGTTATGTGTTGAAGCCTCAGCGGGAGGGAGGTGGCAACAACATCTACCGAAAGTCTATTCCTCCCTTCTTAGAGAGATTGCCTCGAACGCATTGGCCTGCGTACATCCTGATGGAGATGATTGAGCCCCCCCCAGCGAGGAACGCGATACTACGGAACGGGGAACTCCAGCGAGGCGGAGTCATTGGCGAGCTCGGAGTTTACGGCGTGTGCTTATGGAGGAACGGAAGTGAGGGGGGAGGCGCGGGCCAGATCCTGCAGAATTGGGAGGCCGGCTATCTTCTTCGCACAAAGGGTGACCAGAGCGAAGAAGGAGGCGTCGCAGCAGGGTTCGGAGCCGTTGACAGCTGCTGTTTGGTCGGCTAGTGAGCCGCTCCCGCAAATGCAGCATCTGCATAGACTCCCGAGGCCCTTAGCGAGCCGTCGCTTCTTGGGGGCGAATGGGAGTATTACACGGAGGGCTGCAGGGAACGTCTCCCTTGGCTACTCTCCACAGTATTGAAATCTGAGCAATGAACGCCATTCATCACGTCAGCTTGTGCAACGTCGGAGTATTCCGTGATTCTAGCTACCAAGTGTATTTGCTAACGGACTGGACATTGTACCACCCACGTCTCTATCTATATTCCTGTTTGGAGCGTACTTCCGAGCTGATCTACAAGCCGACGCTTCCGTTGGACCCTGCATGTCGAATCACCACACAACCACCCCGCTCAACGAAGACATCATGTTCAGTTTATGGTGTTGTTTGTCGCGCAGACCCGCTTCTCAGACGCAAGGCTAGAGGACGGAGCACGGAGCAGGATCATCAGCACCGTCGATCATAGCTCACTGGGAACACAGATACGAGATGCACTCAGCTGCAAGAGGCTTCACCGCCCAAAACACAGCATCTCTGCCAGCGCATCTGCTCGTCCGGTGCTTGCTGTTCGATGTTCCATTCTCTGTGCATATGGGCGAGGCCAAGGGCTCGATCGAGGCTCCGCTGGATCCGAAACCGGTGGCACAATGCTCTGGACGAGAGAGACCCGCCAGAGCTCGAGCACAGATCCAATTTGGACCCCAGAGAGTGCAATGGCGGGCGCATGACGCAGCCCTAAAAGAAAAACGGGGACATTGCAATACGCGACGCGTCCTTCATCAGGTTCAGGCGCAAACTTCATGCGTTGCCTCATGGAGGTACCATGGCGACGCGACGGTTTGCTCTCGCTGCTGCTGGGTACTCTCGTCGACTTGGATCCATTATTCGCCTCGTCAAGCGCTTTTAATATATACGTCAGAGTTGCGCGCGCTCCCGTCGGCCTGCACGTTGTGAGGTTTATTGGCTGGCAAAGTTTCCCCGGCGTCGAATCACAACCCAGATAGTCGGATGCGAAGACACGAGGGTTGGTGTAATTTCGCGATGCTTCACACGTTACTGCAGGGAGCCTAGGCCAGTCCCAAACAGTGTGAAGTGCCTGAGCGCCACGCCTCCTTCTGGATGGTCATGTAAGAATTGCACGAGAGCTTCCCTGCTGCTTCGGCCGCTGAGCTTCGTCCAATGGACGATCTGCGGCTATGCGGATCGATCCTATCGTCGAGATGGCCCCACGGCCCCTGCCACCGCGACTTGTGATTCTGCGCCTTCTCCTGCAGTTTGCGCCAGCGCTCCTCTGCACCAGTTGCACAACTGGCTGCATGTTTCTACTGTCGTCCTTGTCTTGTCCTTCATTTAGCACCTAGTAATCGTGACGCTCTTTACCATTCGCTCGTTCTTTGCTTTGATCGTCGCTCTTTCACTTTCACTTTCACTCAAGCCCCTCTCGCCGCGTCTGCCTCGCCCACAGTCGCGCTTTCCTCTTGACCTTGTCTCCCAGCGCGTTCAGCCTTTCCAGTCCCTCCGCCCTCTGCTTTTTTCATGGCCATTATCCATTCACACTAATTCCATGATGCGGTCGTTACGAGGCATTTGGCTCGCACTGGCACTGCTTCTCTGCATCCATACTGTGACTGCAGCTCCCCAGTTTCCTTTGGCGCGTCGACAGGATGACATCGAGTCCACACGTACTCCGACCTCAGTCGCGTCCCAGCGGCCTACTTCCACTGCGCCTCCTCGGGAGACATCTGCCTCGCAGCAAGAGTCTGAACGCGAATCAACTACAAAGGAAGCTGCCTCGTCTGACTCGTCGTCGTCCTCCATTGTGGTGACCACAAGTACCGCTTCTCCGCCGCCAAGTGCGACTGCCTCGAGTACAGCGCCGCCCGATGCAACTGCCACAGGTAAGCACTTTAGGCAATTGCATCGACACTTTTGGCTAATCAATGGCACTGCAGGCGACGTTCCAACCGAACCTCTTCCGCTTGAACCCAAGGTAACTCCTGCTTTCGGCATCGCTGGCGCCTTGCTGCTGATTACAGGCGTGGTATATGCCGTGGTTGGAATCAAGAACACATGGTAAGCATCAATGATGTATTTGCAACTGGGCGTTCTGCTAACGGCAACAGGATCTTCGTTTTTGGCTCGGCAGCATATCTGACTGCTCTTTGCGTAGTCATACTCATCGTGTTTATGATGGGACTCGATGCGTCGGATGCTGTACAAGGTGCATTCTTCGTCGCTGCTTTCTTCACAGGCGTGCTCTTCGGGGCTTTGGCTCTGATCTTTGCAGATATTACCGAGGGGTTGGGATGCTTGTTAGGAGGTTTTTGCCTCAGCATGTGGTTTCTCTCACTCAAGGAAGGAGGTTTAATTACTTCGACAGGAGGTCGAGCTATCTTCATCGGTTGTTTAAGTGCGGCCGCATACTCTATGTCCTTCTCCCGCTACACCCGCACCTACGGACTGATTGGATCAATCTCATTCTCCGGCGCGACCGTGACAATGATTGGCGTTGACTGCTTCAGTCGTGCGGGTTGGAAGGAGTTCTGGGTATATCTCTGGAGTAAGTTGTAGGCCATTACGTGGTGAATTTGGCTGACCCACCTAGACATCAGATCGGAGCTCTTCCCGCTTAATACTAACACATATCCTGTGACTAAAGGTATCAAAGTCGAACTAGCTGGGGTCGTCATTCTGTCTGTGTTCGGCATCATCTCTCAATTGCGACTTTGGAAATTAGTTCAAGAACGTAGATCAAGAACTACAAGTCAGCATCCGGTAGTAGTAGAAGATGAAGAGGTTTTGGATAGACAAGAGGCAGAAATCGGTCGAAGAGTTGAAGATAGGTTCCAAAGGGAGCGTGCCCAATGGGAAGCCACTTACGGCGAGAAGGGTACGTCTGAGCCGCAAGACAAATCCGGTGTGACAACGCCCAATTCGTCCGGGAGCATGTACGACTCCAATAAGGAAGATATGGATGTGGTCAAGAAAGATTCTTTCCGGGTGTCAAAGGGAAGCATGGAGAAGTACGCGCAAAAGCAGGGCACCGTAACTGTGACCGCAGTCGAGGAAGAAGACGAGATTCAACAGATCGATTCGGCCGGCAATATTATCACACCTCCCCCGGATAAGCCCGTCTCCCAAGCTAAACCCTCTACCAGCCATACCAGCAGCACTCGTCCATCTTCCGAAATGGTTGCCCCTAGCCAGATGTCGCGGTCAGAATCCACGACTGGTTCGCTTCGACCTTCGATCCCACCACCTCCGGTTGTTATTCCCCTGCCATTCCAGATCCCCAAGGATGATGAAGCCCGCTCACAGCAGTCAGACAATAGTTCTGTTTCTGCTATCGCTGATGTAGAACAAGAGCAAGCTTCTTCGGAGAGGCTGTCTCCTTCACGTCCATTTTCTGGTACGACAATGAAGCGGTCCTCGGCACAACCAGCCCCGGGTGACTTTGACTCTGAGGACGTGATAATGATGTCGCATGCTGATGATGACAAAGCATCCTCTGTTGCGGCGACGCTGGATGAGGAAGACAAGATTTCCCTCCGGACTATTTCCCCACCACCATCGCCTTCCAAAGCCAAGTTTGATGGAGAAGCAACAGTCCAGGAAGCCAAAGAAGTTGCAAAAGAAAATCACGTTATTGAGACGAGACCAGAAGTCATCGAGGATGTCCATTTGCGCGATACTCCAGAGGTTGCTGAAGGGGATAAGGCCAGTCGTTCTTCTAATGCTCTGGTAGCGAAGACTTCAGCGAAAGAAGGCTCATCTCCATCGCCAGTTGAATCACCTCGTCCATCTCTCACCGCCAGCACTGACCCAAAGCCCAAAAACTCGACGCACGAACGAGACACAACTTTGAGCAGCCGTCTGCGCCATGACACTTTGGTCACAACTGCGGAGAAGAGCGACGGGAAAGGCCCATCCTCTGGATCTGCTGCGTCTGGCACACATTCAGCAGGCTCTGAGAACGGAGTAGCTGAATCCATGGTTGGGAGTTTTCATAATGCACTTCCTGCTCGGCTCTCGAAAGTAGCTCAGTCGTATCGAACGAATGAATGGGCGAAACACTTGGAAGCGGCAGAGAAGCCAGAGCTGGATGAGATAACACGGCCAAATTCGCCTGCTACGCAATTGGATAACGAAAAACCCGCTCCCGTCAGTGACGAGCTTGCTCAGCCGTTTGCCGTAGCGAAGCGGGCGTCCAAGAGAGTCTCGAGCGACAGCAGTGCGCATCCACACAGCCCGCTCATCTCGGCCGACCCTATTTCGGCAGGAAGTTCCCGTGTTGAGCTGCACTCGATGTCCAGGTCACCTTCACAGATGTACGGCAGAGCTGCTCGAAACTCAAGCGCACCCTTGTTAGCAGCTCCAGCGCCTGTCAACACCAGATCATCTTCTGGCCCCGTTCCCATGGTTAACCAGACTTTGTTGGGAAGACGCGAATCACTTGTACGAAACCGAGCGTCGACCCAGTCCTTTGCCCAAAACATCAACTCTTCAACCAACCTGCTCGCCAATTCGGACGAGGACATGACGCTGGCGCAACGCAAGCGGGCCTTGAAGCAGCCAAGACCGCCTTCGGCAGCGCAGAAGTGGAAGCAGAGCAACTGGGCATCGAGCGCGCAGGTGCAAGCGCAAGGCTTCGACTCGCATCAGCCCAAGAGAAGGGTTGGATCCGGGTCGGATGAGAAGCGCGAGCAGCTTCTGGCGGGCTGGAGGGAGTCGATGCAGCAGAACCCCGGGCCGCAGCAAGGCACGTCGGCGATGGACGAGCAGCAGCGGATAGCCATGATGCAGGCCAAGCAGCAGCGAGAGATGGAGAAGCAGCAACAAGCAGCAGCGTCTCAGCAGCGGCAGTCGATGAGGGATCACATGATGCGGAGTAGCCAGATGCAGGATGCGCACCGTGAGGCCATGAGGCGCATGCAGGCATCTGCGAACAGGAACGCGTAAAAGGACGAAGCCCGATGTAAAGTTCCACCT
>Ga0247757_10001036_pt1 | contig 20302 bp, 8 predicted proteins | sample UWRJL126311R4_FD_180929 | JGI IMG/M metagenome (GOLD analysis project Ga0247757, IMG submission 180929) | Plant litter microbial communities from Arlington Agricultural Research Station in Wisconsin, United States - UWRJ-L126-311R-4 | ecosystem: Environmental > Terrestrial > Plant litter >... | reverse complement strand
GGGCCTATAGTATTTTAAGCTTATCGCGAATAGATTTTTAATAAATAATATAATACAGCAGGCTCTACTAGATTGTATTAGTTATATAATTTCTTACTTAGCTGATCTTATCCTAAGTCCGTCTATACTCCTTAAGTTCTGCTCTATACAGCATCATATCTCGAGTAAGAGCTACCGGGTTAGGTAGGGTAGCCGGCGAGCTATCATCCTATTCAGGAGCGAGAGCAGTAGGTGGCTCAGGTTTCTAGCCAGGAACTATAGCTGATTTAGGATCAATGTACTCCCATATATCGAGAGTTTCAGCTAGTTCTTGTAGTCGGCTATACCAAAGGTCCCAGTCGCGATGGCTGCGAAGGATGACAGCCGGGGAGGTAGTATTAAGCGATATTGTATATGATATACAGTAGAGTTGATAGTAATAATAGCAGTATAATAGGCGCTAGGCCGGGCTCATAACTGTAAGAATGTGGCACTAGTGAAGAATTAAATGAATTAATTGAGTGTGTAGTTCAGTGTAGGTGTCTATGTGTAGCAGGCATGTTTGACGCCATTATATAGAGAGAACCCATCATGTGACATGGCCTTGGCTGCTTACACTTCCAGTCGCAGATGCCCGTAATGTTGCCCGTCTCGAGGTTCACATGAATATTATTCTCTAAAAGATCTGTGGTTGGGCACCAGCGGCCATTCTTTAGCAAACAGCTGCGGCAGGTTCTGGAGGAGGCGCTTTAGTAAGCTGCGGAATCGAGTAGGAAAGCGCTGATGGAGCTGCTGGAGCTGGAACCTGTAGCTTTCGTACAGCTTACGGCGATCGGGCCTGGGCATTGATGGTGGCGTATTATGCCATGCTAAAGCAAAGAACCTACGCATTTTCCCTATATGTTAGTATGTAAGAGGGAATACAGATATAGATAATATTAATGAATGGACTTACGTCGCAAAGTCTCGTAGCGTTGTACCTAAGAGGTAGCCGTTAGACGCACGCAACCTGTCCCGTACGAGATATACCGACACACCACGCACGTTGTTCATCGTGTAAATCAACAGCTCTCCCATAGTATCAAAATAACGATGACACGGCACGAAGCGTTCCCCGTAGGTTTGCTCTACGAAATAAAGAAAATCGAGATCGAAGGCGTCGGCGGCCGTGCGAAATTGGACGACATGTCCTGCAATGTCGTTGACAGGCACGATGGTGTAGCTCGTGGCGCCTTGAACTTCTGATGGGCGTACGCTGGCACCAATAATTTGCGCGGCCCACCGATCGCATTCACTCTTCAATGGAGGAGTATTTTCTAAAAAGATTTCCTCTATTTGCATCTATGATAGCTTTTTAAAGAGGATCTATATTTCTAAGGCCATTTCGTGTATATTATAAGTATCGAATCGTCGCTAATAATGACGATGCGAAAGGAGAAAGAGGGAAGACTGAGAAGTGGGATTAGGAATAAATAGACGCAGCCAAGCACTGGTTAGCCACACTATAGAACCAATTATCAATTATATAAGTAGCTACAGCTATATTATATGATAGGTTCTCGCTATATAAGGGCGTTAAATATGTCTTCTATATATAGTCTTCTATATATAGACTTCTATACTGAACTACAAACTCAATCAATTTATATAATTCTTTATACTTGCCGCTTCCTTATAAATTATAATAAACCGCACTATTCTAAGTTATATATAGTAAAGGCACGGCACTTATAATACAAGACTCTATATAGGATCACTAGTATGAAGCGCAATAAGCGCAGGATTCTATAGCCTAGCTAAGTACGTACAAAAGCGATTAGAGACGTAAAACTATATAGGCAAGGATTAAACGGAGCGAATTACAACTTAATAGGGGAAAACAAAAGTTTAGCTAAGGAAATGCGGGTTTGTGCTATATTAGGTAGAGAGTATAGACGCTATAGCGGTAATGAATCCTATATCTATCAGCTTTTGAACCAGCAACTAGGGCGTAATGTATGCGATAGTGGAGCTGCTTTTAGTAACGATAACCTTATAGGTATCTTTCTTAGGTCCTAGGACAACCTTTTTATAGTGCGTACTAGGCTACTCGGGGTTGGGGTCGCCTAGGATGCCTATACTTATACTATTCCAGCCCGTTGGTGTTAATGCAGCGATAGCACGAGTTCTACTATCTTAGGTAGAGCGGGGCAGAACGATAGTAAGCGACTTGGCGCCGTCGTTATTACCCTATTAGAGCTTAAATTCGGATATAGGGTTATAGCTATTCGCGTTATACTTGCCGAAGTCTTTAACCTTGAGAGCTAGCCGGTTAGCGAGGTTATACTTAGTGAGATAAGCGACAAAGTCGACTAGGAAGGTTTAAGGGATGCTAAGACCGGCCGCTACGGGCGAGGGGCCCTCAGTAAACTTGAAAGGTACTAGGGAATTCGGGGTGAGCTTGAACATCGTGCCATGCATATTATTAAGATCAACCTTATCGATATCGATGGCTCTGGTCTAAGAGGCGCGCTTTATGCCCAGGTCTTCGCTCTTAAGGCGAACCGTATTCTTAGGGAGCGGATCGTGGCGATGAACTAAGTGAATACCGAAGAAGTAGCCTACTTCATGGTGGTTGATAAGGTTGAGCAAGTTTTTAATATAGTCCTTCTTATTCTTACTCAACTCGTCCGGTTGATTATCGATGTGGGGAAGGGCGTTATAGCTAGCGATAAGAATAAAAGAAAAGTTAGCTGAGGTATCTCCTTCGGCTAGTTAGGATAGGGTATATATCAGTACTTACATATAGTTAGCAATATCCAGATCAAGCTTCTAAGGAGGGACTATCAGATTACTGAGATTAATGAGTTGGATAGAAATAGTGGTAGCTACTATAGTATGCTCGCGGAGTTATAATATAGTCTGCGTTAGATCGCTTTATATTAAGCGTTTACTAATTATAGTTGTCTAAAGAGGGGGATTCTATATTAAATTTATGCAGATATACTGCTCGACTGTTTCGCATATCGCCATTACAAATTTATATTAATGCAGACATCTTAGGTATGTTCTGGTCGACGCGAAGCTGCGCATCATATTCTTAGAATGAGCCGATCCTGCTAGGCACTGTAGATCTTCAAACCCACTAATTAGAAAGTGACCTATGTCTAGGCTAGTAGGGGGTTTGTGGTTAAATGCGTGGGTCCCGCTAGAAAATTCGCAAATTTGCGAAATTTCCTTTATAGAATTTGTGAAAATTTCGTTCTTTCAGTTCTACTTGCGTAGTATAGAGATAATATAGGTAAAAGAGTTGTTTAAACATCAACTCAAATCGCCTTAGCTATGGAAAGGAACCCTATATAATTTCACCAAAGACTATAATATAGTATAATCTATACTAGAAAACAATACAGTATGGATCTTCTTAGACTCGGGATTTCAATTTTAGTTAGGGTACTATACCGCGAAACAAAGAGCGACTAGTTAATTATACTATTATAGAAAAGCCGCTGAGCAGCGAATAATTGCTAGCCTCGAAGGACTTTTAGTTAAAGAGTAGAGGTAAGTAGCGATTAGACTCGTATCTATCGTCCCTTACAAGTCTCTACCAGTTGAATGGTAATTACGTTTAAAACGTCGCCGTAAGTTAGCAACTAATAATCCATCCTATCTTCTAAACTCATATCCTAGGTATTGATACCGCCAAACAATCTTCATCCCCTATATATCTAAATATAAATTCTACACCTTTAAGTAAGTCCGCAACTATCTTTGGCTGGTTATATTAACCTACTATAGAGAGTACTTAGAGTATTTCTAAGCCAAGATATACAGACGAAGCTATTAATGTTCATTTGGACGAGTTTCTGGACAATATAGTGACGTTTACCGACCAGTAGAATATTATAAATCCTAGCATTGAGAAGATTGCTCGTGTTTTTCCTCTATATCTATATAGTAGCATTAGGAAGACTGGGGGGGCTGCTTCTATAATAATAGCGTTTTCTCATAATCCTAACGCGCCGGTTGCTTGCCTTATAAGTCTAGGTATCTTGCCAAACAAGATCCAGCACATCGTAATGGCGTTATTTGGTACCTGTCTAGAGTCTAATAACGGGATATAGTACGTTATCCAAGAGAATGGAGGTAGATTATCTTTTATAAGTATAACTCTACAAGGAGCTCAAGATAATATAATAGAAAGACTACTTAGAACCCAAATATACCACGCAATAGGTATGAGTTCTACGCGAAAAGAAGAAATTAAGCAAGCTATCCTTGCTACAAGGTATATAACCCTACAAATTTTAGGTAGATCTTTCGATGATTGTTTTCTTAATTTAGATATAGGGGGGATGGATGGAGGGTTTAGAATTAAAGAATTACTCTTCTAATTCCTTTACCAATCCACCATTACCTATAAACATTAACGTTAAGCCAGCGGGCAATCTGCACCATCCTGTTTATATCTAGAACTATGTAACCATTTCCTATTCGTCGTTTTTCTTCCGCATAACTATTACGCTGTATTTGTACCAGTATACTATTCGGCCGCGTCTATGTATGCAATAAGGAGTTTTGGTACTATCTTAGAAGTCGGCGAGTGTGGTATCGAGTTCATTTACTTTAACTTCCTAGAGAAGATTCAGAACAGCTTATAATATACAACAAGTTAAACATACCATGGATGCGTAAAGAGTTGTCAGAGCTTTGTCGTCGGATCGAACTGGATAGACAATAAAACCTAGTAAATATGAAGGCTTCGAAGCTCAGCGCTTAAGAAAAGCCATCTACTAAGATAGAACTACCGTAATTTTTACGTGCGCGTGTACCTGGGTTGCTATTAAGGTTGTTTTATTGAAGAGAAAAGAGCGCAACACGCGCGAGGATAGTAGGGCAGTAGGCTGACTAGTTTAGATTCATTAGGTTGGGCATATATGAGATGTCAGCTGGTAGCGACACGTGGCAAGGCCGTTTTTTTCTGCATACCTACATTATGCTATGCCTTTATCCTTCAATCTAAACCGAGTCTTAATTCCAATTTCCGCGCAGCCCTGCCTAGATCGCGAATTGCAAACTTTCGCTATCGATGCCGAGGATTGCAAACTTTCGCTATTAATGCCAAGGATCGCAAATTTGCTGCTCGTGCCAAGGATCGCAATTCTACCTCAAAGTATAGTTCACAATACTCTCTCTTTAGACTTATGACTCCAATATTGCCCAATTAGTACATACCCTGAATAGAAACAATAAGGTATCATGCAGAATGCGTATAGATGTATTCGAGGTGGCGAAGCCCCTGGCTATTACAAGAACACGATCTAATACACTAGTCCCAAAGAGATACTACGAGCAATTCTCTCAACCATGTTAGAAAATAAGAGGCGAAGAGTGGCATAAAAGATTCATCCAATTGGCAATGCTTTAGACACAGGCTTTTCATTCCATCTACCACCTGCTGTAAGCAGCCAAGGCTATGTCATATAATGGGTTCTCGCTATATAAGGGCGTCAAACATGTCTGCTACACATACACTCCTACACTGAACTATACACTCAATTAATTCATTCAATTCTTCACACGTGCCACATTCTTACAATTATAAGCCCGGCCTAGCGCCTCTTATACTACCATTATTACTATCAACTCTACTGTACATAATATCGCTCAATACCACCTCCCTAGCTATCATCCTTCGCAGCTATCGCGACTGGGACCTATGGTATAGCCGACTGCAAGAACTAGCTAAAACTCTTAATATATAGGAGTACATTAATCCTGAATCAGCTATAGTTCCTAGCTAGAAACCTGAGCCACCTACTACTCTCGCTCCTAAACAAGATAATGGCTCGCTGGCTACCCTACCTAACCTAGCAGCTCTTACTCGAGATATAACGCTATATAGAGTAGAACTTAAGGAATATAGAAAAACTTAGGATAAGATTAGCTAAGTAAGAAATTATATAACTACAGTATATATAGAGTTGATAGTAATAATAGTAGTATAAGAGGCGCTAGGCCGGGCTTATAACTATAAGAATGTGGCACGAGTGAAGAATTGAATGAATTAATTAAGTATGTAGTTCAGTGTAGGTGTCTATATATAGTAGACATGTTTGACGCCCTTATATAGAGAGAACCCATCATGTAATATGGCCTTGGCTGCTTATAAAAAGGCATAGTACTGAGTCTATAGATGCTGCGTAAGGTGTAGATACTATATCGCAGCCTCTACAGGTTCAGTCGCGCCGCGGCCGGAATATTAGAACTCCAAGTAGATTTCTATAGTTATAACTGATTTTCGAGTCTTATAGACCTCTCTACTAGAAAATCTCGAAATAATAGCTATTACGTAGAGCTCTAGAGCCTCAAGTTGTGCTGAGGTGTTTTGGTGTTGGGTGGGTATTGACCCTTGGCGGGCATTGACCCATGACTCACGGTAATACTAGCTCCGTCGTCTGCAGTCGACTGGTCGACTGGCCGCCCATGTGTCGAGCGACCCTCCGCCGATGAGCCTGGCACAACCGCCCGGAATTTCGAGCTATTTCGCAAAATTCAAACTGAATTGCAGCCATGTCTTCCTTGTGGCTGAAAAGAAGCGGTGTGAAGACAGCACATACAAATGCGAATACAGACCTGATTCCCTGGGTCTATTTCTTGGAGGTTTCACCCTCGTTTGGCCTTTCGCTAGCAAGAAAGCAACAGCAGCATCCCCTTGTCATTCTTTCGATTTGAAATTACTGAGATCGTAGGTAATCCGTTTCATCAGCACTCGACGCAACTGAAACCCCTGCCTGCAGAGATCGGATGCCTTCTTCACACAACCTCCCCGGGGTGAATAGTTTTGGCGAGGCAGACCACGGGACTCTCGGTTACCTGGCCTCTCTTCTGGACGGTATACGACAACAACACGGCCACCAGTGGATCGTGGACAACGCCAGGTCACCTTGGGTAGATGACACCCATCTCGATGAGAACCTAAGGGTGTTTCGCAATGCAGTCCGCAACCACGGTGCCGACACCATAATTGGGCTAGCTGAACTGTCGCCAAAAGTCGACCGATCCGAGGATTTGGCCGCGCTCTCCGAAAATAGTAAGTTCCTACATGGTCATCCCTATCGGGAAGAATTTACTGGCTGACGAGGTAGACCACCTTCAACCCACGATCGATCCTACTGACCTTACAGTCGACCAATCTGAAACTCCATCTTCAAGCTCTAGTCCACCCACAGGACAGAATAAGAAACGGAGCGCTAAAAATGTTCTCAGATTCTGCCTTGAAATCGGATGCGGGTGGATAGGTTCGTACCTAGCCAAACACCTTCGGGACGAACATAATTTCGAAGCGGCACGTGCAAAGAACCGACACGACAACGCACCATCTCAATGTCCTGTTTGCGATGCAATCTTCCCAACACCGTATGAAACATGGGATCACTACAAAGATTGCGACAACGGCCCTGAATCCGACCCACAGAGCACCACCATGACCACCGACATTGCAGCATCTATCGGACTGCATAATATGGCACAAAAAGGGACGGTTCAACACTCTTCTGGACAGGAGCCTCTCCGCTTCGCTCTTCCCCCCTCCTCACACAATAATCGCCCGGCTCCGGAGTATGACGATGGGGTCGTTACATCACATCTGTATAACGGGTACAACTAGTGAGGACACGACATCGAAGTATATTTCTCCTGCGTTCTAGCGACTGTGGTTCAATCAGGTTCTGGAGGATACAGGGTACAGGCGTACAGGAAAAGAATTGGGCATACATAAGCGGGCTTCACTTTCTCATTTTTTGCCCTATAGCCTGAGATGGCGTTCCGCTTCTCTACTTAAGGATTTTCCAGGAACGTACTCAGTGGTCTCATTACTTTACATTTTTCACTCTCCTCTTATTTTATTACTTGGCACTACGCCATCTCCTTTGTCTTTCAATACTCTCCGCCTCCTCTTTGTCAATTGCAGGGGCGTCGCACCCATCTCCTCTGTATTCACACAGGATCCACGCTAATTTCATTTGTCTTTCTACATGTACCACTTGATCTGTCACTTCTACACATACTCCGCACCTACATCCAGTGTCACTGTCTCCGTACGGCCCCTGTAGTGAGACAGTAGACGGAAGGCTTTGTCACAATATGATCTAGTAGAGAGTTCGATTTAGAATACACACTCTCTACTTCACCACCACATTGATCCACTCTACCGACAGTCTCCACTTCCCCTCATCATCTCCCTCCCATTTATCTCATACCTGCGTCTTTCTATTACTTCCATATCACACCCAGCCACGACGATCACGAACCTATCATTTCAACGCCCGTCCACCCTTACTATCTCTCTCCCAGTCATCTTATACACGCATATTCTTCTTCTGTCCATCACACACCCATCCCCAACGACCGCGAAACCTATTATTTTAACACAAACTTCACCCTTAGCATATCCCTCCCAGGTATCTATACACGCGTCTTTCTATTACCTCCTTTACACAGCAAGTCACGACGAACACGAACCTGTTTTTCCGACGCACATTTCCCCCTCATTATCTCGTTCACGCATATTCTTCATATGTCCATCACCCACCCCGCCCCACCGCCCACAAACCCATCTTCCCAACGCCACTTTACCCTCCGCATCTTCTTTTTTCATCCATCACACACCCCGTGCTAGCTACACACTAAATGCGGCTACAGCCGATCAGCATACACCCTAAGACACCCCCACTAACCTACAGAGATGTGGCCAAGCAATAACCACGCATCCGAACACGGCAGGTAGAATCATCCTCAGAAACGGGAGAACGAGAGGAAACCTCTAGGCACGTCCCACCACCCATCCTCGGCGTCTCCCCACGGATCAAGCCGCTCAGTCCCTCTCTGATACTTTCTTAGCATCCTTTCCCACTCACTCCCCGCAGCATTGTCTTTATTCACCACCTTCAACCCCATTTTGTCCTCCAGATACCGCGGCCAGCACCTCGCATAAAACCCGCCTATGTCCACCGACTTGTTCACATCGAGCAGCGCCAGCCCGCGCACAAAGACCACGCTCTTTTCTAGCCCGAGATGAATTATATCCTCATAGTCCCAGTAGACGCTCAGATTCTAGATATTCGTTGCTTCTCGTTGCAGTTTTTTAAAGAGGGCGCACCATCGCTGGCGACTTGGTGCGTCGCAGCTCGCGTCGACAAAGATGGTGAGATCGGAGATTAGGGCTGCGTTGTTTGCCTCGATCCAGTGCCTTAGTGCGTCGGGCTGCGATACGTTGATGGCGAGGGATAGGAGGCGGGAGGGGGGCGCGTCGTTGAGCGTGGGGAGCTTGTGGAGGGCGGGGTCGGTTGCTTCTTGCCCCAGTGACCTTTTGAACGGTGGAAAAGATGTATGGCGGGGAATACATGTTGGATTGAGTTGGTGGCTTTGTCTTTTGGTCTATACCCAACGATCGAGCTCCATCCATGATTCCCACTCGACCTCCGCGTCCGTTGTAAGCAACCCATCAACTCCTGCGAACTCCAAATTACTAGCAATGTTTTGAGCTTCGTTTCTACGCAAGGATGATTCCCAAAATCCTACGTGCTCATCCATGAAGCTGTCGTCTGGTGTCAAAAACTCCTCATGACTCCCGCCATTTGTTACCTCGCCCATGATATCATTTTCCCCTGATAGTAAGTGCGCACAGCTTACACTATCTGTCTGGTCTATTGCCATCCGCTCAGATGGTTCCTGGCGTTCTGATGACGCCATGGATTCGTCCGTAGAAACGCCGATGGGAAGGAGAGTAGTCTGTGGTATGGACTGTTCTTCATCGATCTGTTCGCTTTCCGAATCATCCGAACTGATTGATTCATCCGAACTCATGAAATAATCGTCATCGGCGTCCAACTCAGCTTGCTCGGCTCGAGTGGAACGTACTGACTCCAGCAACCTAGCCACAGCGTTATGGCCATTTTCTCTCGCGAGTTCCACCGAATTGAGGTATTGGCTTGTGTAGATGCCCTTGAGTCTTGCTCCCGATTCAAGAAGAAGGTGTACCATTTCAAGGCGGCCGTGTTCTGCGGCCCCCTCAAGAGCTGTTCGACCTTTTTCATCTTCCTCGTTTTCATCTTCCTCGGATCCTTCGGCGTTGACATTAGCTCCAGCACGTAGCAATCTGCGTGCGATTTCTAGATAACCTCCAATCGCCGCACACTGTAAGGCAGTAGCGCCCATGATGGGTGCTGGTGGGGCGTTAACTTCAGCTTCGGCTTCCAGAAGGATGTCGACTAGTTTCAGGTGGCCAATTTCTGCTGCTTTTTGTAGAGCCGTCCGGGTCCAAATATTGCTCGCTGGTTTATTAACATCTGCACCGGCACCAATTAGCTCTTTGGCTAACCCGACCCTCTTCGTTTCTACTGCAGCAGCCAAAGCAGAGATACTTGGCTGGGTTGCGTCGCCACAAGCCCATTCCTCTTCGAGCGATGCTCCGGCGCGCAGTAAGACTTCAACCAGTTCGACCTGATCATATAATATTGTAGCTGTAAGTGCCTGCCCAATGCGCTTAGGTCCCCAGTTCACTACAGGGAGTAGAGTGCGTAAAATAGAGGAGTAGCCGTCTGAGGCGGCCCTTATAAGAGCGGGAGGATTGTTCAGGTCGTCGTGGAACCCCCCCACCGGCTTGTCTTCCGGTTCGATATCGCAAGGACCCCAAGTGTTAGGGATAGACAAGAGAAGAACATCCAAGATATCTTTGCGCCGTTCATGTTCGACAGCGCGACGAAGAGTTAGCCGGCCGAATGTGGCTCCACGCTTGAGGAGATAATCGATCAACTCTGTGTTTCCGGAACAAATCGCATCGTCCAAGGGCACCAGAGGATCAGAGTATTTCTCAATGCATTCCGTTTCTTGATTGAAGTCAATATCCTCATCATGTGCCATCAGTTCCTTCACTAGGGACTTGCGGCGTTTGCGAACAGCATGACAAAATATAGTTGAGCCGTTCGCGCGAAGAATGTCTGACAGCAGTTCAGCCCGATGCAAAAACTGGACCATTTTCGCACTTCCGATGCTGCTTGGGCTGCCCGCGTGAACAACCCCCAAATCCAAAAGATGTTGAGCCATTTTGATCTCTCCATTCTCAATAGCACATCCCAGCGCCGTTTTGTTCCCACCAGCATGCGATCCTTTTAAGGAGTCATCGCGGCTCAGAAGGAAAGTGACGAAGTCGTAGTTGTTCGAACGAGTCGCTTCAAGCCAGGCGTAGTCTAGACGCGCACCCTTAGAGATCAAAGCGTTACAGAGGTCCATGTTTATTTTCCCGAGCGGTCGTTGAATCAACGCAGAGAGTAATGTGGTGGGTTTGCACGTTAATTCCACCCCTCTTGAATCCGCGGCGTGGACGTCGGCGCCGGCATCGAGAAGTCTCCAAGCTATTTCATCGTGCCCTCGATCACAAGCAATCAACAGCGACCAGGCGAACTGGGAGTTAGACAACTTCATCTTCCCATCGAGTTGCTTGAGTAAAAGCTCCGCCATCTCCAAATGTCCCTCGGATATGGCTACACCGAGAGGTGGCGTAGGCGTGGTTTCTCCTAGATGGAATCTGTCTCCAGTGTCGGCACAGCCAGAAGATAACACACAATTCATTTTCTGGTCCACGTTTATGGCGGCTCCCTTTCGTATCAGCATTTGCGCCATGGTAATATTTCCAAGCTGCGCAACCAGGCCGATCGGCGTCATCCCATCGAAGATACCGAAGGTGTCATTGACGTTCGCCCCAGCGTCCAAGATCTTTCGCACGATATCATCTTGTCCGGTTTTGATAGCAACTTTCAGGGAGTGTATGCAGGCCTGCGCCCCATGGGTAATAAGTTTGTCCACGACAGCCAAGTGCCCTTGTCCCAGAGCGCGGTAAAGGGCAGACTCCGTTTGGTTCCCTTGATAGTTGACATCAGCTCCAGCCTTAATGAGTTAGCTGATAAAATCCAGTGACCTATTTTCATCTTCAATACCTGCCGCAGAATATATTGGAGTTTCAGCACACCCCCATTGACCACCTTGAATGTTCACCTTGAGATCGACAGTCGTTGTCAAAATGAACTGCAGCATGGCTAGGTCCTTAGATCTCATAATACTGGCAAATAGTTGCTCTTTGATAGCTTCGGCGGTCGGGTTTTGTATTGAGAGTAAGCGCTTGATGTGTTGGAGACCATTCTGCCCGAGTTGATAAAGCAGGTTAACAATTCGTTCATCATGACTTCGAAAATCGATGTGACCATCCTTGCTAGGAATAAAGTTATTCCCAAGGAGGAACAGTTGTATCATTACTTCCTCGGAAGGCCAAGTCGTCGATCGGTCGCAAAGTATCTCTGCAGTCCTGAGGTGCTGGCTGTCATACTCCTCCGGAATAAGGTTGCGCAATCTCATGGCTGTAGAAGAGATTCTTTCCGCTTCCCGATGATTTTCCAAGGAACGCCCACCAAAAACCGTGTCAAGAGCTGTCATGCGCATCGATTTAGTAGCAGGAGACGTCAGAACTGTCACTCTAGTCAGGGTGCTAGAGGCTGACCCCATCGCAGTTTTTGCTCCAAATCCTGCAGCTTCAACATGATGTCAGCCTGAGCCCAAAATAATGAGATTCAAAATTCAGAATACCTTGGAAGCCCAAACGAGCTGTTGAAGTGCAAAATTTGAGCCATGGACTCCCATCAATATAGTGAGACCATTCCGGCAGCCCGGGGCTAGGAGACCGAAGCACAATACCGCCTGGCAGCTCCAGAGGCATCGAGGCTATCTTTACTTAGCATTGCTCCATGGGTAATCCATACTGTTAAGTCATGCAACGATGCACTCACACTTGTCATGTTTGAGATATATGGCTTGAGTCGTCGTGATGTGTCGTCGTATCGCCTTATTAACTCTGTCTCTCGAGACTAGTTTGTTCCGGGCGATAATTTTGCTTTCCTTCCCGTGCAACCTCCTCTGCTCGGACGCTGCAGCTACAGCACGCCATGCAATATTCTTCCGGACTCCCCACTCATTCAACCGCCTTTCGAATGATGCCTTTCTGGATCATTGTTAGAGAATGGAAGGTGATCCTATCGAATGCGGGAATGATTAAGCTTACGCTGCACGAAAATTTCTATGCAGTCGCATATGGTCGATGATAGCCTTCAAAGTCCATCCATCCTGAATGAAGAGTCTCTCGATTTCCTCGCGATGCTTCGCCCAGTCCTTCTTTTCTCGCACTGACCTAGTCTCGCGGACTGCGGAAGATGGCATGGTGGTAGCCGTCATCATTTCAGCGCTGGGCATGCAGACATTGCGCTCGTCGCGCGTCTGATGCTGCTCTCGCTGTCGCTTCGATGGCATTGCTGACCTCCACGTAGGATAGAGGATATGAGGGTTCGGCAATGTCACAGCAAACAAAAGAGACAAGAGAGGCGGAGACGTGCAGTAAATGAAATTGAATAAGGAACACTTAGACCAACGTATAGTCGCGTTGGGGAAATGGCAAAACGGAGATATAAGAGAGAGAGAGAGGCCGGACACAGATCGATGCCTAATGATGCGAGGCTGTGGATTGGACGAAGTGGGGTCAATACGAATGTTAGTGGTTGGGAATATTCTCAAGTCATTGGCTGGGGATCAAACCATCAACTTGGGGATTGGCTAGCGACTTGAAACTTGCCTCATTGGATGAGGTACAAATCATCAACTGGTGGATTGGCCAGATAAGCGAGGGCTTGCCCCATTGGATCAGATACAAACCATCAACTCCAGGGCGCTTTTGCCAGTAATCATCTTTGATCCATCCTGAAGGTCCAAACGGCATCTTTAACAAAACTCACCTTTTTCGAATCATAATAATCTCAGTTTTTTTAATCCAGTTTAAACAATTCATAGCGCACCAGAGCAATGTTCGGAATAAACACCGAAGTTATCGTCGCCATCGTAGCCGTTCTACTCGGTATACCTCCAGCAATCCTAGCGATTTTGAAATGTTTTCGACGAAGACGACACCAGGCTAGCACACAAAATGACGGTTCGTGCTTCTTCTTTTGCTTTTGTTTATAACAGCTTTCTACCTAGTATCTCCTTCCGATCTGTCGTCGCCAAGCTACTTTAGCTAACGAAGTAATCTACTACAGAGGAAGCAATTTTTCTTCATGGCTCCGAGCTTTGCCGCTGCCACTTGCAGCACACCGTTCACATCCCACCTCGCGGCCGGACACGTCGACTGTGGAGCGCAACCCGGACGACGTTGATACTGTATATTAATAGGATGGGAACAAGACGCGAATGATTTTACCTCCAACGAGGCGGGCGGATTTTTCGATAATCTGCAACTTGGAACTAGACCTGATACGGAGAATTCTGAGCGTATATCATAAACAAGCTGCGTTTACAGGTGACTTTACGCTCCTCCTCAACCATGCTCTTGCTCGTCTCCACCACTTGCGCCTCCACTCTCGAGTCTCCTTCCACTATTCCTGGTTCCTGTTCATCAAAGTTAGGTTGTTCACGTTGGGCGGCCTAGAGCGGACTCCTCTTTAAGCAGTGAGCTGTATATATAGATATGGATGAAATCCATGACCCTGAACGCCTATCGATGAAACACAGTTCTACATTTATCACCTCGCCCTCCTGCCATTATTCCCCTCGTTGAACAGGAACACAACAGGATATATATAAGACTGAGCTGAGTGTGACGGCCATGGATATTGGGGCCTGCGCTTCGACAGATAGATTAAGCGTCACCGGCGAAAGGCCGTCCTTGCGAGCGCATACGAAAGTAGGAAGGCTTCACATGTTTTGGTAATACAACTGCTGTACGGTTAAACAACCAACGTCTTCTAACGTGAGCACTGCAATCTCTAGGGCGGTAGAGATGTGCTTTAGTTTGACCTTTGAGGGTCATGCGGAATTTTAAATCGCTTATGTTCGTGAAGGATGAGTACTAGCGGAGCTGTGATAGTAGCTATTCTTAGCAAGACTCTACACTATTTAGAGCTGCATATAGTAGTCTTCTCTTTAGCAATAGCTACAAACTCTTGGCTAGTGCGGTTCGGCCGTCCTCCCTGCTAGTGTAGTTAGAGTGTTCGTACACCTTAAGTAGCAAATAATCTAAGATTCTATATGTAGACACTTTAGTTAGTTAATCTAGAGTAACTTAAAAGTTTAATATAGTAAATTTCAAAGCTAAATATTTATGTTTATTTCTAGCTCTTTATAAATAAAGAGAATAAGAAATATATAAGTTGAAAATAATTATAGCTTAAATAGTTTTAACGCTTTAGAATACACTATCCTGCTGTTTCGCGACATCGTGGACTGTTATTTACGTCAGTCAGGGCGGAGAAAGCGACAGATATTCGATTTCACAAACAGCTGATATGTTGAACCCGCCAGCATGTCGATCGGAGACCGCGGCAACATTTCTCAGAAGGGTTCAGCTCGGGTCCGGTGCGTCGGGTTTCAGCTCATGCGGCTGACTGAGTCTGGGAACGCAGCCCCGCTATTATAGAATGCGTCAACGCGCGGATTCACTATCGCGCCATTTATCATCCTTCCTGGCAAGTACCACCAGAACATATGGTATCGCGATCTACCTCCTAGCTGGGTCCTCGCAGTGAGCGATAATGGCTGGACGATAGATATACTAGGTTTCGAATGGATATAGTATTTTAATCGGTGTACAGAGTCGCGTACAGTAGGTATATAGCGACTACTTATTCTAGACGGCCATAGTAGTTATGCTACGCCTAAGTTCGACGCGTTCTATATAGAGTATAAGATAGTTACTATATATATACCCTCGTATATATTATATCTTCTATAACTACTAGATATAGGCTATTTCTTACCCCTAAAGGTAGTATATAGGAACTAGGTCTATAAGCTTATACGCTAGCGCGTCTTTTATATTAATAAGATAGACTTTCTATAGATTTATTAAAGTATTAGAAATATAGTATTTTTAGTATAGAATATTTATACTAGCTTCTAAGTATTAGGACTAGTCCCTATATATCTTAAATATATCTTTTTATTACTTATAGTTATTAGGATACCTTTATTACTTAGGATACTAACTAATACTAAGGGTATATAGGTAATAGGGATACTATTTAATACTAATTAACTATAATACTAGGCTTGATATATATAGAATCTACTCTACTATTTATCTTAAAGTTTTAGTATTCTAGCTATATATAAGATAATAAAGGGATATAAGCTTATAATATAATTAAATATAATACTTATAATAAAGGTCTTAAAGCTATATTAGACTTTAGAATACTATAAATATAAGAAGTAATAGTATAATTTATTATCTTTAAAAGTACTCTAAATTAAGAAAAGGTAGAGGCTAATTATAAAAGTAAAAAAAGTACTTTCTAAAAAAAGGTAGGATATAATATTAAGTAGATAATATATACTAATAATATATAATAAATATTATATATAAAGGTATACTAGAACTTAGTATACTTAAAGATAATAACTATTATATTATAGAGTAATTATTAAAAAAGGTATAGAAATTTTAATAGGGTATTTAGCTTACTAATATATCTAGTTTACTAATAAAATATATCAATATATTTAAATAATAAATTATATAGGATAGTAAGCTATATACCCTACTAGAATTAATATACCTTTTTAGTAATTACTCTATAATATAATAGTTAAATAAGGTATTAATAGAATTATATAATAGTTATTATCTCTAAGTATACTAAGTTCTAGTATACTCTTATATATAATACTTAGTATATATTAGTAGTATATATTACCTCTTTAATATTATTTCCTACCTTTTTTTAGGAAGTACCCTTTCTATTTTTATAATTAGCCTTTATTCTTCTTTAACCTATAAAATACTACTAGAGGTAATATATTATTAGTATTATTACTATTTATATTTATAGTATTTAAAGATTTAGTATAACTATATATTCTTTACTATAAGTATTATATTTATATATATTATAAGCTAATACCCCTTTACTATCTTATATATATCTAATATATTAGGACTTTAAGATAAATAATATAGTAGATCCTATATATATCAAGCCTAATATTATAGCTAATTAATATTCTATAGTACCTCTACTACCTATATACCCTTAATATTAGCTAGTATCCTAGGTAATAATAGTATCCTAATAACTATAAGTAATAATAGGACGCGTTTAAGATATATAGGGACTAGTCCTAATATCTAGAAGCTAGTAAGAATATTTTATAGTATAAATACTATATCTCTAATACCTAGGTAGATCTATAGGAAGTCTACCTTATCGATATAGAAGACGCGCCGGTATATAAGCTCCTAGACCTAGTTCCTATATACTACCTTTAGGGGCGAGAAATAGCCTATATCTAGTGGCTATAGAAGATGTAATATATGCGAGGGTATATATAGAGTAACTATCTTATTCTCTGTACAGTACATGTCGAACTCAGGCGTAGCATGACTACTATAGCCGTCTAGAATGAGTAGTCGCCATGTACCTACTGTACGCGACTCTGTACATCGATTAAAATGCTGAATCCACTCGAAACCTAGCGCATCTATCGTCCAGCCATTGTCGCTCACTGCAAGGACCTAGCTAGGAGGTAGATCGCGATACCAGATGTTCTGGTGGAACTTGCCAGGAAGGATGATGAATGGTGAGATAGTGCATCCACACGCGTTAATGCACTCTATAGATGTAACCCAGTCGCGATTCCCTGGCTCTATAGAGATCGCTCGGCCGACTAGCTCAGTACTAGTAACGACTTTCGATGTTTCTGCGATACCCATCGCGAATCCTGTCTCATCAAAATTCCAGGTATCCTTATCTAGTATACCATACTTCTGCCGTACATCCTCGACGCGTTGATACCAGTCGCGTATAGTAGTAGGATCCTCACAGAGGGCGCGCTGTGAGTGGAATCTACGGCTCCACTTCGTCTGTAGCTCTGGCTGAGCCTTAATAAAGCGTGATACCCAGCGTTCGCTAATAGGTGGAGGAGGAGGATCTTGACCGCGCGCGGCAACTAGAACATCTGCCATACGACGTACACTAATGATCTGCGGCGGAAATCCTCGTTGGTGTAGCTCTAGGATCCATAGAACAAGGCTCTGTTCCTCAGTAAGTAGTAGTCGACGATGTGGTGATCTTATCTCATGCTTTGGTTGAACACCTCGTAGTCGCGATCGTAGTGTCGATTCTGGTTACTGTCCTGCGCAGCTTACTGTCCGAACACGTTACGTACTCGTCCAGCTTATATAAGTAGGAGGCCTGTACGGCTCGGTATGTCCGTGCACTTCTCTCATAGTATGCATTGCGCGCGGGGTGCTTAATGAAATAAGGCGGCGGTTGAAGGGGTGACTTTACAGGCCGGGCGGAATAAAGTTTTCAGTAGATCTGCCAGCGCTGGTGTCGCTATCTTTAGCACAGACCAATCACATCGGCGAGGCAAGCCAAGCCGCTGAGCGCAACGCGGAGAACATGCTTGCGCATTCATCTGGATGACGTGGTAGGTGCTAAGTGGCTCCATGGGTTGGGTAAGTTCTATTGAATAGGCGCTCGGATATGCTGTCTAGTGTTAGTGGGAACAGCTTATAGAGTGAGCTCCGCTAGCAATCGCACGTAAACCGCATTCGTCAAGTGCTTTCACTATACTCTTTACATCTGATTCAAAATGGCTAAAAAAAAGAAGGGCGACGAGCAACAGCAGCCCAGGATCTCGTTAGATATCCTCGTTCTCAATTATTTCTAGATTAGAAACTGACGTTCCACAGCCCTTATACAGATTCTCCGGTTACACTTTACGTTGGCCCAGAGCGCAAAGCATATTACGTTCCAAAACACCTGTTGCTGCAAAGTTCAGGACGGATTACCGCCTCTCTCAGCCAACGGTCGTCATCTGTATACCTACCCGATATCGACACGAGTACTGGCCATGTTCTGGTTCATTACCTATACACTGGCGCTTACCAAACTCTCGACAGGGAGGAGACCTCTCTAGTCAAAGTTCATGCTGAATTTAAAAAAGCTTTTGTGGGCTATAAAGCAGCGAAGACATATGAGATCTCTGGACTACAGCAGCTGGCGATGGACGAAATTGAACAGTACGGCAAAGCGATGACTATCTTCAATGTTATTGAAGCTATCGACGAAAATTTCTCCACACTCACGAGTGACACCGACTGGTTCCTGGAATACTTGATTGGAAAATTCAGCAGAGCTTTTCAGGAAGATTTCACTATATTTGCGACAAGTGGCTTCTTCGATAGCATTAGTAATGCTGATCTCTACAAATTTGTGGTTAAATGTGCAGTGGAACTTTACAGCAACAAAATCTCACGCTTGCTCTGCCTAGAGCAGAGAGAGCCTGTTGCTTACGAAGTTACTGTCGGAGAGGGTGATCTTCTCGAAGATAGAGGGGCAGTCGCGGGGGATGGTGGAGATGGTGGGGACGGAGGTGACGAGGAGAAGGAAGAGGACGATTGGGGGGACGGATGGGGCGCTTCCACTACTAAGAAGGGTAAAAAGGGGAAAGTCCGTAATATCGGCTGCTTAATTGCACGTTGCAATGCGCTAACTACCCCATAGGCAGCCGAAACCGCTCCTGCACCTCCACCTGCAGCAGATCCTCCAACGTTTGACACGAAGTTTGGTGACATTGGCGCTGCTACATCCGGATTCAGCCTTGGTGGTTGGACTTCAACCTGGGGATCCGGCACTAAAGGGAGCGCATCCTGGGGATTCGACGACACCAACAAAGCTGGAGATAAAAAGGATGATAATCCTTGGGGCTCCACCGATAAGAAGAAGGGTGCTCTTATCGAGCCTGAGCCTGAGCCTGAACCGCGACCCGCACCCGCAACACCAGCTAATGATGATTGGGGCGCTTTTGCGGCCGTCAGCACCGGCAAAAAGAAGAAGAAGAAGAAGGGGGCGAAAGAGGAGCCTAAAGTTGAAGAACTGCCGCCACCTCTTCCTAAGTCTGAACCTGAACCGGGGCCGGAGCCGGAGCCAGTCAACGAGCCGGAACCTGAGCCTGAGCCGCCCAAGGAAGAGCCAGTCGACCCTTTCAAGGGACTAAGCAAGTCTCAGAAGAAGGGGCTGGGGCAGAAGATGAGAAAGGAGGCCGAGGCAAAGGCGAAAGAGGAAGAGGAGCAGAAGAAGAAGGACGAGGAAGAGGCGAAGAAGAAAGAAGAGGAGGAAGAGGCGAAGAAGAAAGAAGAGGAGGAAGAAGCTGAGCGTAAGAAGAAAGAGGAAGAGGAGCAGAAGAAGAAGGATGAAGAAGAGGCGAAGAAGAAAGAAGAGGAGGAAGAGGCGAAGAAGAAAGA
>Ga0247757_10001035_pt1 | contig 20311 bp, 11 predicted proteins | sample UWRJL126311R4_FD_180929 | JGI IMG/M metagenome (GOLD analysis project Ga0247757, IMG submission 180929) | Plant litter microbial communities from Arlington Agricultural Research Station in Wisconsin, United States - UWRJ-L126-311R-4 | ecosystem: Environmental > Terrestrial > Plant litter >... | reverse complement strand
AAAATAGTCCTTTCTAAGTTCCTTAACACCTACTATAACTACCTCTATTTAGGCCTTACTATCTAAACTAATACTATCTAATTAATATAAGGTAATCCTACTAATATAAATAATAAGCTTTAACTAAAAAAGCTAGCCTTATAGACTAACTTTCTAGTATAATAGATAACTATCTAGAATACCCTAATAGAGTTTAGCTTTATATTTAAGTAGTATTTTATATTACTATATATACTAAAAGAGATAAATAAGGTAGTATAATAGTAGATAATAAGCTTAGAGCTAGACCTAAACCTTTTCTAGTAGTATACTATTAAGGATTATATATTACTAATTATCTAATATCTATATAATAACTAATAATTATAGTAAAAATTTAGGCTTTAAGGTATAATAAACTTCGAGAACTATAGTAATATATTTAATCTAGAGTTATAGCTAGAAAAGGGTATAGAATAGTTAATAATATTAGAGACTAGATAATAGTAGTTATTATATTTATAAGCTAGAGTAAGAGGAATAGGATTACTAGGCTTAATAAGTATAATATAAATAGAAAACGCTAGTTATAATAGTATAGTAAGCTTATTATACCCCTAAGCTAACTAGTTCTATATATATAATACTAGCGCGACTTAGAGTATAGAGAATTATATTATAGCCTTTATCCTTAAGTATAAGGCGCTATATAAGCTCCTACTTAAGTATATCTATAAAAAGCTAGGTATAATAAAGCTTAAAGAGGTTATATAATATTATAATAATAAATTATTAAAAGACCACTTTTACTAGCTAGTTACTATAGTTATTACTTAGGTATTCTCTTATATAATTAAAATTAAGGTAGAATATAGATATATATATATATAGGTAAAGTATATATCTTCCTATAAATAGGAGACGACCTTAGGATAGTATACTACTACCTCTTAATATCTAAGAGCGATATAAAAGAGATAATAGGGTAGATAGTTAATTTAAAGAAAATAAATTATTTATATTTAATAGTAGTAGAGTAGATACTAGCCTTTACTTTTTAAATATTAAAAATACTACTCTAGTAGTAGTAATAGTAAACTAATATAGTAATATAACTATATAGCTAGGAAGTAGTATATAACAAGCTACTAGATATAATTTCTAAAGATACTATATAGTTATTAAAATACTAGCCTCTAGTAAATAATAGCTTCCTTTATATATTACTTATATAACTCTAGGGTAGAATAGTAAAATATAACTTTCCTAGCTATTAGTAAGTAGAAAAGTAGTATAAAACTAGTAATAAGGAACTAAAGCTGGATCTAGATCTAGATATACTAAGCTAATAATAGCTTTTATTATAGTATTTAATATAGATATAAAAAACTACTAGTAAGTTATTAAGTAGGTATAGATATAAATATAGATATAGCGAAGAAATATAGAATAGGCTATACTATATATAGAAATATCTATATAGGCTTATTAAAGGCGGTATACTTAATAGGTATTATCCTAATATTAGAGACTATAGAGAGAAATACTATTAAATTAATTAGCTAACCTTCCTTACCCTTATATACTAATAGCTTATAGATAATTTAGATATAGATTATAATTCTATAAGCCTACCTAGGGCGTATAGGGTATTCTTTTATATCTATCTATAATCGTATAGATATATAATAGCTATAAAGTATATACCTACCTACTTTATTAGTTATATCTAATAAAAAATATCTATCTATAAATAGCTCTAAATCCTTTAGGGTATCTATATACTAGTATACCTAGGGAATATTAACCTAGAGATACTATACTTTTATAAAGGAATTATTAAGTTTATATATATAATATTTTTTAGTTATAAAGGAAAACCTATTAGCTAGTATTTTATAGTAGAAAATAAGGTATTAGTTATTAAGTAGGTAAAATAGTTGGTAGGTACGATCTATAAGCTATAGGTACTATATAAAGATCTAATACCTTATAATATACTATAGAATAAAGAAACTAAGTATATTATAATAATTAATTTTAAGTAGATAGAGGTTGAGTAGTAGATAGTACTAGGTATTATTTTAGTTAATTAAAAAAAAAAGGGGTAGATAGGAGGGTTTACTAAGGATAGGCTAAGTCTTCTATATATATATAGGAGATATAGTAGGTAATATTTAAGCTAAATAGTATAGTATAATTAATATAATATCGATAATACTAGGTTTACGACTTATCTATATTTTAAAAATAAATTATATTTACTATAAATAGGTATTTTAATACTACTTATATTAGCTTCTTTTAGTAGAAATATAGTAGATATTATATAACTAAATATAATTACTAGGACGCTCTACGAACTTTTTAGAGATTTAATCTAGTATTTATATAAAACTAGGTTCTTAAGGTTCCTAAGCTTAATATAATACTTTATAATATATAGTAACTATATAATCTCTACTAGCTATTATCGATTAGTATTAGAAAAATTATTATATTATTAAAAATAAATAGGTAGGAAGAATAGATAACTATAGGTTCTATACTATTATTAAGGTCTATCTATTTAAGATACTCTCTTATATACTAATAATAAGTAATAGGGCGATTAAATATTATATTAGGAGCTAGTTCGTATATTAGTAGTAGTCTTAGGAGCTGAACGCTATAGGTTTATAGAAGGTATATAATAAATTAGGGACCACCCCTATCGATATAATAGAATAGTAAGAAATAAGGGCGTCGACAAATAAGTACGAGTTGATAGATAAGGCACTATAATATTAAGGGGCTTACCTAAATTCTAGAATCAATCTCTAGTTTATAGTTTAGCTTTAAAATATAGACGTATTTTATTAGAATACTTAAGTAGGCTATATCGTCCTATCTCCTTGGCTAGGTATTAAGCGGGAACGCTTTTACAATAAAACCACTTCATCTCCTAGACACTATTATAAAAAGATGGAGGAAGTATAAAATCTACTTACTAAGCGTAAAGATGATAGTACTAGAAGTATATGTTTGAACTTATAATTACCCTCCTTTAATGCTTTATGGAACTGTAGAAGCAGATGACCGATTACCTATTTGGGTAATTTCGCTTAACTGTCGATTGCATAACGGTTTTGATCCCACCGCCCTTACGGCCCTAATCAAGTATTCCGAACGGTAATGCCCCTGACTACAACACTGAACGCCAGCGTCCTTGTCTGTGAACCCTTACTTGCTCGTTGATGCCTACGTTCCTCACACCGCGTCGACAAGTGCAGTATCTGATTTGCCGTAGATTTGCCGGAGCGCTGTACGCGGTTCGCTCGGTGGGTGGCGTGGGTAGTGGTGGAGGGATACTATGGCTGGGAATCGGCTGTGCTGGCTGCGACGCGTGGCTGCTCTCGGACGGTTGTCTGGATACAGTAGCAGAACCGGAGTGCTCGCAGCGCGATCACCATCACCATGGTCTCGGGAAGCGAGTACGTCCGGGCGGTATGCGCGAGCGTATGCTCGAACAGAAAGCAGTACTTGTTGATTTGAGCACGGAGAAAGCCGAACAGCTCCTGCGAGGGGACGATGTAGTAGGGGAGCGGCGAGTCGACGTCGTCGATGCTGTCGTCGTCGATGCTGTCGTCGTAGAGATCCCACTCGCGCCATTGCTCGCAGATCTCGTCCATCATGGTGAGAGAAACTCTATACTCTTCTCGAATCCCGTACGATCGCCGCTGGTTGTCTCGGAGGTTGGAGGATGCACGGCCCTTGCTATAGAGATAGGAGCCTTTGCAGACCTTCTCACAAAAGGTAGCCCCCCCGCCCTGCTGCTGCAGCGAGCGGACGTAGCCAGGATCCAGCGCCAGGTTCTCCACTGCCTCGTTGTCGAAGACGTGCACTTTGGAATCGTCGAACGGCGTCTTGATGTTTGCGTAGAACTGCGAATACACCAGTCCGTCCATGTTCTCCTGTCCCTGTGGCAGGGTGGACAGCGTCTGGCCCATCGTGTCCCTCGTGGTGGCCCAGGGGTAGGTAGTCACCCCGGACATTTGAACGTAGCATGCACTAGGTAGTCGTCGACCTACTGCGCCGTGCTGCATGCCTGAGCACTAGCTTACCGCACCTTGACTGTGCCTACTGAAAAATCACGAAGTGTTTCAGCATGAACAACGCCACCGTTGCAAGCACGTCATTGTGTACTGTAGCACACTCAGTGCAGTGAAACTGAGACCTGAAGCTGTAAAGTAATCTATACCTCCGAGATATCACTAGTGATGCAGTCGTGTCTCGATCAAGCAATTAATTTCTCCAACAATCGCTATGAGTCACGTTGAAGTCCTGCCTCTCTAAAGCACCAGCCTGAATCTTCTAAGTAGAAGAAATCAATAGCGCTGTTGCCGTGATCAGTTCCAACTTCACTTTCTCCCGCTCCCTTTGCTCTGCCAAACCAGCAACAGGCAAGCCGCACAATTGCTGCACCTATAAACCACTATACTACCTCACATGAACGCGTCAGCTATACTAGCAGCAATATCAAGGTGATGACTTGGGTGTGTGCGCCTAGCACATTCGTGATTATCCTCGAAGAGACCAAAGTGATACAAGCGAATTGGCATTGTACCGTCATAAGCTACACAACCGTACTGCAACTCTTGCTTTCGGAGCTCTGGCGCGGTGGGTGTTCCGACCTCCGTGGCGGATATGCATTTTGTGCCTCACCCAAGGGGCCGGTTCACGGATCCACATTCCGTTTCCGCGCGACATTCCACAGTCTGCTGGCCATTGGCGCTCATGGCCGCTGAAGTAGCGTGGGTCGATTTCCAGGACAAAGTCAGGCCCATGCTTACTGCTAATCACATATGTGCTCATTAGGCGTGTCTTTTGCCCAGCCTCGTGCCGCATGCCCGCAGGCAACTCCATTTGCGTTACTTGGAGATGCCTGATGAATGTCACTTCACCTGAGCGGTCCTTTGGCGTACACGCGACATATAATGGCTACTCGATCAATCTAAAAAGATCTAGCGCAGGTAATGATGATGAATGCCTGTCGGCCTCAGCAGTATGGTCTGCGGCGACCTCATGACCTAGGCTGGCAGCCAGCACTTTAAGGAACGACAACAAGCATGCAGACAAAGACAGTCTCTTACAGTCAGTGTATTCGACGTTGACGGCAGCATTATGATTGTTACTGCTGTTACTCCATATTATGAGTGTCTTTGATATCAGCTCTCGCTATCATAGATGGCATGGACACATGTGGGTTCCTGCTGACGCTTTATCAATTCGGTGTGCAAAGGCTACTTTGAGTAGCCGCCGGGCTTGGCTTCGACAAATGAATGGGTCACATGACCTTGAGTCATCGTAATGTTAGTTGTGTGTCTAGCAACGAAGATCTTGGGATCATTGGCCAGATGTGACTGTGAGCTGGTGGCACATCCAAGCGGTCCTTCCTCGGAGAAACACCTGTCAATGACGTAGTGGATTACAGCTGATGCTTTACCCTTCATAACCAATAAGTAGGCGTGATGAACCCACAAGAGAGTAGCTTAGAAGTATTTGCCTGCTGGCCTTGGCGGCAAGGCTTGCCTTTCACGTAAAGATCTCCATCTCCGCCCCTTGACCTAACTGGTCATCATGAATGACATGGATGTTTGAGTCATCGAATGTGCTCCACTCATCATGGGCATGGTAGCTGTCGTGGGGGAAGAGCCTCAACCACTTCCCATCATGCAGCCGATCATCCCACTACACCTGCGTAGATCGTGTTGTGCGCTTATGACATGGAGCAATATTGTTCCATGCGCCAAAACTAATGCTTCATCGACCCCTCTATGCTACAGCTGCTTGCCATAAACCCAGCTAGGACGGAGGCTTCTTGTACATCCGTCAGATGATTGCTTGATCAAGGTCTATTATGCCCACAGCGATCATCACTACAATGTATACGGTGAGGATAGCCGTATCTGACGAATCTCATCCTGCGGTACAGTAACAACGGCTTGGGCCTTATAATTCGTTTGCCCGGCTGCAATGCACGCTGACGGTGGGTGCGACTGTGCCAGCGACAGCGCAAGAGGTCTGGCGCGGGATTTCGACACAACTAATCGCGCTGCAGCTTGGTGTACTGTACAGGCCTGCCTGTGCTGAGCCGAGATATGCTATGCCGCACGCGTGCTGCCTAGCGCTAGTCGACGTACCCGCAGCACCTGGAGGTGATTACGGTGAGCAAAAACCCGCAGAACCGAACCGGTAAGTCGAGGACTTGGCGAGGTGCGTTTGCGTCGTGATGAGGTTTTGCTGATGGGCACCGCAGTACTCAACAAGCTTTGGTATCGGAAACGAGTCTATCTGTTCTTTGCTTTCGCATGTACAGAGGGCTCCTAGCCGTTAACGTCTCCCCTCTATAGAGCACTGACGTGGATTTCAGTTGTATCAGGCTGACTTGACTGGTCTCAAGCTAGTCACACCAGGGAGGCGTTCTTCATGCATGCGCTGTACACAGTTTCTTGGGGATCCTCACGTCGTACAGCCTCCTGCGTACCCCGCAGCTGGATGTAACCTCCTGCACATGAAGACGGGGCCCCTTACGACAACGTTGTTCCAAGCACAACACCCAAGATACTGTGAAACTGATTACTGGAGAAGTAGGCGCTTCCATCCTTTTGTCATCCTTCGATAACCTTCCTCCGGCCTCGAACGCTGGATATTTCCCATTTAGTTTTCCAAAATTCAATTCAGCAACACTCCAGCCACGAACCCAGACCTAGAGGAGATGATGCGCAGCACCTTGCCACCTGAGGAAACCTCGGTGTCGGCGATCATCGCACAGTATCTAGCAGAGAAAAGTCGGATTTTCAAAGAACTGACTGATCTCCGATTGAAGGTATCTAGGAGGAAAAGATATCAAAACTTGTACTTACATATCGTTAGGGTTGGAATACCTCCGAGGGCGATCGGTTTTTCCAAGCTCGTCGTGCACAATCCGACAACGCCAATAAAACACAGAAGCGATTGCAAAGCTTCTTCAAAATGACATGTGAGATCGGACAGGAAATTGATGAGAATACATCAGTCATTACACTCGCAGTAGCTGATGGGAGTCAGTCCCCAAGAGTCCTGGATATTGGTATGGCCCCGGGTGGGTTCGCCCAGACTGTGCTCCGTAAACATCGCGACGCCAGGATACGGGGCATCACGTTGCCATCAGAGATGGGAGGTCTGCGAATTATGCTGACAGGATGGAGGGACAATTTGAAGGTTCGTATAGAATTCGCCGATATCACGATGCTAGCAAACGAGATGGGACGGCCAGCAACATCCATACCGACTCAACACCCGGACATCGCAAAGTTCTCTTCAAAAAGACCGTTCCAGAACGAGACGTTCGACCTTGTGTTCTGTGGCGCGACGGGCGCAACGACTCGACGTGCGCATGCTGGTGCCGAACATCATGAGTCACATACGAGGCTACGGTTAGCCACGAGCCAGTTAGTCTTCGCACTTCAGCGTTTACGCAATCAAGGGTCGCTGGTCCTAGTCATGCACAAGCCAGAATCATTCGATACCGCTGAGGTCATCCGCACGTTCACAAAGTGCTCAAGTGTGCGCCTTTTCAAGTCAAAAACGAAGCATGCAATCACTTCTTCCTTCTATATGGTAGCAATGGAGGTGGATACGCAGAGTGAAGAGATGCAATTAGCTGTTGTCAAATGGAAGAAACAATGGGAAGAAGCAACGTTCCAGTCAGATGAAGCGCCCTCGACTTGTCTCCGCGCATCTGAACATCAAGTTCGCGAGATGCTGGCAGAGTTTGGACCACAGCTTATCGATCTTGCCACGCCACTTTGGAAGATCCAAGCTGATGCTCTTCGAGCTTCTCCGTTTCTCAAAGAGTCAAACAGCACGAGCGAAGTCGGGTCTGTAGCCGCCTCAACAATGCGCAGTGGCACTCTTTGAGTCCTTCGTTCTTAGCCGGAAGTTGATGATGTGGGAGTGTAATGGAAAGGCAGCACGCAGACTCGTGCTGCGTCTGATAGGCGAACAGTGATGCTACGGCTGCAAAGTTTTCTTTTGCAATATTCGCCAACTGCTACACGCCTTCTATCTTTGGTATCGCTTTTGTAAAAGCGTGATGTAATCTGAATGTGGTATGGAGGTCAAAGACCAGTCATCAGCTATCTTCGGCTGTCCGGCATTTAGCATGCACGCCCCGCTTTCCCCCCGCACCCGCGCTTACCTATTGCCCTGTCACAGGCCTGCTCTTCTTGAGAGCACTCACGACACGTTGACAGAACCTTGGAATACATGCTAATGATTAGCTTCGTGCAGCGCGATCGCGCTTGTTAGAAGCCCCAATGGGTTTAGGCTAGGGTCTTGTCCTGTTGGTGGACTGGTCCTGGTTCCGCGCCACGCCGGTCCTCAGGCGCCCGATCTCCTCTCGGAGCGAGCCGTTCCTACTCCACTTACCGTTCGCGGTTATACGAGTAGTGGTTGCATGTAGCGCTATATCTAGGCAAGCTCGAACTGCTACATTGCGAGAGGTAGAGCGAGGATGAGATATGAAATGTGGAGCCGTCAAGCCCTTCACTACTGTATCGGTCACGACGAGTGGTAGACACCTGCTTGAATCCTGGACCGAAAACCCTACTCAAGTATTCCGAACGGTGATGCCCCCGACTACAAAACTAAACCGCATCGGGGAACTTGTTACAACTCGGACCTCCCCCCCTGAACGCCACCATCCTTGTCTATCAACATGCACTTGCTCGTCGACGCCTGCCTTCCTTGCACAGCGTCGACAAGTGTGGTCTCTGCTTTTCGTAGGTCTGCTGAAGCGATGCGGCATTCTGCTTCAGGAAATCGCTGCTACCCCTGGATGAGCTTTCCGCACGAAGGCTGATCGCTCCAACGCTGGTCGCCTACATGTGAGAGAGCACCTCAATCAGCTGGGCCTCTACGTCAACGAGCCAGAGCCTGTAATCATCTGTCGCTCGTGCAAATTCGCTCTGGGGGGTTCTATCGAGTCTATTGTAAATCATCTTACCGAGAAACACAATGTTCCTAAGCAATCAGCCCATGAGACAAGGCAACTGCTACGCCCTTACATCATCTTAGGACCGAAAGAGCTGCGCCTTCGATCAGATGGGTCACCTCCGCATCCGTACCTTGCCAAGCACGTCGGCATTGCATGCAAACATTGCGAATTCAAAACTACCAGTGTCCAAGTGGCGGGTCGTTATCTGTCCAAGAATCACAGGGTGAAGCGGAAGTCGTCGACGTGGCTTCGTGGGACTGACTCTTCAAATCTGGGATCGAAACGGAGCGTATGGCTACTGGACAGTGGCATTGGACTGTCCAACTACTGCCACCAGTTCTTTCGACAATAGCCTGCTCCAAGACTCGGTGCCGCGACTCCGTCGCCTTGAGGAACTGCACCATAACGAACTTGAACGAGCGGCTGAGCGACATAAAGCGACAGCCACCAGCACCGGCAGCCTCGATATGGCCGTGAACACGAATTGGATGCGACGTACTGGGTGGAACGAGACTTTTGCTGGTGCTAACCGGAAACTCCTGGTAGAACTCGTGCAAATGCCACGCGGTAGAGGACAACGCATCAACCTGGGAACGTATGATGACACAGTCTTGTGCAGCTGCGAGGAGGACGAGCGGAAGCTAGCCCTCATAGTCTCTGCGCTGGATCGCGTTTTTGATAGGTGTGAAGATACGGTTCGGCACACGGATGTTTCGATTCGCTGCTGGCTTCGCGGACAGTACTTCGATCGTCCTTATAAGGCTCCATTCGAGCTGGTCGGTCGCAAAGCTACAACGGGCAGATACAGGAGACTGTTGGTGAAATGCATATGCTTTTGTGTGCGCCTATGGAGATTGGATGAGGGAGCAAGAGAGCGGCTGTTAGGAAGGCCTCTTACACGTACTCAGCGTCAGTTCCTGGCGCAACTATGGTCGAATGACGTATGGTCGTTGCTTCCTGCGGCCCAAGCAGAGGGTGCCAGGAGCCCTGTAACGAAGCCCAACCCTACTTTTTCATGCGATAGTGACAGCGAGATCGAAGACGAAGCCGAAGAGGATAACGATTGTGCTTCGGTGACTACAAGTGGTAGCGATGAAGGGGAAGCTCAACTAGATAGGGATGGTAGAGGGCATGGAACCAATGCAAGGGTCTCCGATCAGATAGTGAGGCTTCCAAGCCCGGTGGGCACGATGAAAGGTACGGTAGAAAGTACTTTAGAGGATCTCGTTCTTCAATTCGGTTACTTCCAGGCAACGGAGGAATACGAGGATGGAAAACCTTCTTCGACGCTCCTAATCTACTTTACTGGAATTCTAGGAATATCACCGGACGGATCGACGTATGAAAGAGCCAAAAATTACACAACAAAGTTGTCGGGCTTGATTTACCGCATTCGATTGCTTGTTGTTGAGGCTACTCTTCCTCGTTTCGCTCACGACTACATTGGATGGGGCGCGAGGCCACGCCATGGCCAGTTGGGTCTTCTTAATAAGGTTCGCGAGAAGTTGTGTTTGGGGTCACAGGCACCGATGGGCGAGCTTTTAAGCCTACGGAACTATGGGCGCGTGATCAGCCGATCGGACGGTCCATCATTCCGTGTAACTTGGAGTGAGGATGGCCAGACGATCTTTTGGGATGATTTCCACCTGTCCATAGCACAATTCCGGCAGATCAGCCGCGATGCGATCACATCTGCAGCATCGACTTGCAATCAACTGATGTATGGTTGGTGTCCAACGTTTGATTTGAAAGTCATCCGCGACAAGCTTTCCGACACAACAGCTGGCTATTCCTTCGTAATGGATCCAGCCAACGGCCTCTCAGAAGCTTATCTCGAGCTGTCTCGGAGGGCTTGCCTTGCTACTATAAACGGTTTGATGACGGACGATGCTTGGGACATGACGGCGGTCCGTCGTTATCTTGATTGGTACCATCACATGACGGAGCTTGTGATGCATTTGTTCTATCTTGTAGGAGGGCAAGCCCCAAGGGGTACGGAGCTAGCTGCCCTTGAACATTGCAATGGATCTTCGACGTCTCGCGGAGTCTGTGTCTACTCTGGAAAGATGGGTTTGATCTGCAGACATACCAAATCCCGTCGCGCCACCAACAGTGAATTTCACGTTGTAAGATTTCTGCCGAGAGAACCAGGCAGGATTCTGTACTATTACCTTGCATTCATTCAACCTTTTGCTTGCATGCTCTACAGGGTATGCTTTAGCCTTGATATCGATAGCACACTCCTTTTCTCGTCTCCGACTTCTCCAGAAGAACCATGGAAGACATACACTCTCACTAGAGCACTCAGTCGTTAAACCAGTACCACTCTTGTGTTTCCTCTAAGCGTCCAGAGTTACCGGCAACTATTAATCGCAGTAACTGAAAAACACATCCGACAGATCTCGAAACCCCTTAACCAGTATGATGATAAAAGCAAGGACGCGGATATCAGCGTAGCATTCGCGTGGCAGAGTGGGCATCGGTCACTGCAAAGAGGAACAATGTATGGATTAGACAGTGCTTTCCCGGACTCCCTCCAGCCTGCGCTATTAGGCGTTTACGAATGGGCGTCGAGCGAGTGGCACAAATTCTTGAAACTGGAAGATATTACTAGCATAGACAGTGGAGCAATGTCGCTGGTGCAAGAAAACCACACCGCTGACCCCAGAACCCAACCATCCACGACCCGTAAGCGAAGAGCGCCACCTTCTGCTAATGATGCTCCTCCAAAGGCGGAACGGCAAAACGTTGCCGCTTTGGAGGTACAGGCAACTGAGCAGGTGCATCTGGAGGACTCGGTATACGAGAATTGCAAAATGGCAAACGGCCCATGGGCTAACCGTGCGGAGATCCAATTCTATAGAAGCGTACCAAAAATACCTTGGTTAGGACATGCACCTATTATCGGCTGTCCAACTACGTTCGAGCGTTCAGATATGGTTAAAGAACGGAAGCGTATCACAGCGTATATAAAGAGCGTAGAGGCAAGGATGAACAGCGAATTTGAATCACATTGGCGGCTGCTTGCCATTGATAAAGAGTTCACACGATGGGGGAACGTAGGCTGTCAGCTGTGTTACGCCAGTACCGGAGAACCCGAGCCAGACCACAAATTAGTAATAGTCTAAGCCACAGGGTTGTAGGGAAAATCCCGGCCCGAACTCCTCCTTTCTGTACATGATTTGACAAGCTGATCTAGACATTTGTATCCCTTCATTAAATTTCTGCCCAAGCCTGTTCGCTATTTTACCGCTTCCGAAATTCAGCCACACGCTTCGAGTGGCTTTGTACCAGGATGTGTGGACTTTTCTGCAATTTGTTCGCCTGGCATCGATAGCTACTGGTGCTGCACTGAGGGCCGATCTCTGATTCTTGAGCCTAGTGCTCAACTCTTGGGCAAACAACGGATCTTCCACTTTCACCGTGGCCTTCGTTTCCGACGATGCAGTATGCCTAGGAATGCGAATGCAGTCAACGTTTAAGTTGAAGCCTAGGCCACGAAGAATATTGACTATTGCTTCAGGTGTGATTTCTGGTGCAAGGCCTGTAATACATGCAAGAGAATAGTCTGTCGGGAGAGAAATTTTGTGAATGTGGCCAAATTCGTTGAAGTATACTAATGCTCCTAAAAAAAACCCGAGTAAAATCGTCATCACGCACTTGGTCCTGTTTATGGCATCAATAGTATGTTCTTCACGGGCTAGAGAGTAACTGCTTGCCTTGGCTTTGTTTAACTCAAAATCTAGATTGCTGCTCTTCTCCACTTCCCGACTGTCTCTAGTGTGGAGGAACGGACAAGAGCCTTTTTGACAACCTCCAGGCCGTGAGAGAAATTTACACGGAACTTGTGTACGGGAGTCTGATGGTGCTTGACGAGGGCTCCCATCTTGTTGGCCTATATGATACTCCATACCTTGTGTGATCTGAAACTTACAATCGTATTGATTACTTTTAAGCCTTCGGCACAATGAGCCTTCTTTTCATGGCCAAATTAGTCCTCTCTATATACACCCACGACAGAGCTTTCACTCGGTCAAATTACACGCCAAAGATCATTCCTAACTCTTAGAAACCAGTTCTGATGAAGTCAGGCCGGCGTGGCGCACCAATTCATGCAACCTCGCCACCTGATCGAAGCAGCGTCCAATTTCGGCCAGAAGAATTAATTAACTCTTGTGCGCAGCGAGCTGTTGTTTCGGGAATGATCTAAGTACCGGCGCCCTTTGCTTGGCATCGTGAAACGCAAGTGAGGATTCGCAGGGGAGATGATGGGGAAGGGGGCATACTTTCATTAGGGACCTAAATTCCACTGGCATATAGTGTAGAAATATACCGCTTTTGTACAGTCGATACGATGTTGGTGATGCTAGGCCCACAACTTGTCTGCATTTCGAAAGTAGATCGCATTTACCAGAAACAGGCACTTTAATGCCGCTGATTTCGGCTTCCTTTAGCGTAGGAGTGGTAGATGCCATGTAACCAAGCAGTGGGGGAGCGCTTCTAGAAGTGACCTCCTAAATGCATTGAACGCCAGTCTACACTATACGACCAAATATAGTCGCTAGAACGCTCCGCAAGATTTTTGAAGATTCGACTCGATATCTGCACAGAGCTAGGTTCTCGAGGTTTCCAAGCTTGATGCCATGCCTTATTGCGCGTTGTGATTGCGCGAATCTCCACTAACTGTCGCGGATTGGGATCAGAGAAATTTTCATTCGGCTGAAAACAAATAGGCAGGAAGGACGGATGACAGCAGGTTCTAGATCAAGTGACAGGGTCTAGCTATTCGAGACGCTCTCTTATATGTTGGTAACAAGCGGTGGGGCGGTTGGACATCGAGCCAGAAGCAGTTTCGCGTGTCAGTAGCAGTTTTTAGAGCCGAACGCCGTAAGGTTACAGGTGTACGACAAATTAGAGACCGCCCCTATCGACACAATAGAACGTTAAGGAACGAGGACGTCGACAAACTAGTGCGAGTTGATGGACAAGGCACTGCAGCGTCAAGAAGCTCGTCTGAGCTGTCGAGTCAATTTCCTGATATGGTTTAGTTTCGTAGTCGGGGTGGCTTAGGCGACGAGGAATGATTCGCATCTGTCTCCTCGCCGCACTAGGTGGCTAAGAGATATTGAATCAGCAGAGCGTAGCTCCTCGCGTTCTTCGGTTGTGACATAGCTTCATCGTCCTGCTTGCAGCTATGTGCTCGAGAAAAAATAAGATTTAAAGCATTGCACACCCTCTATAGAACAATGAAGCTAACTTCCCTCCTTTATCACTTGCAAGCCTGTTCAGAACAGGCTCAGAGAAGCTTACCCAAAATGCTATACCAATATCATATTTTAAAGGAATGCTTGCAACCATTTTGTTGCTCATGACATAACAAACGTCAACTCATCCCACCCGTACACCCGCTTCAGCCGACGGGAGTAGACGAGCAAGCGCCATCCGTCAATGTGTGACTGGTGAGGCCGATGCAGCGTCAAACTTCTCTGTACAGCCATTTTCTCTGGAGGATCAAATGTGTAAATAGAGCCGACCTTTGGATTCACTGAAAAGCCTAGGTCCGTCATGGCGAGTGCGAACGCGTCCCAACTAATTGACCCCCGAGCCGTTGATGATCTTGACAGCAACGATGAGAATACGGCAAAAGTAGAGGCCTTTACCTCGAATGTTTGCCGGAGTGGAGTGAGCTGTTCCTCAGAAGTAATCGCTGTGGCAGCCTGAGGTGTTATATCGTATATGGATGAGTGCCTCGGTCGTGTCTTCTTCTTCTGCTTGTGCTGTTGAATGCGTGACTCTGGAACTTCTGGAGCTGTGGGCACCGTATATTCCACTTTAGCCTGTCTTGAATTCGCCTTCTGCTGCTCATACTGTTGGAAGATGTTTGACGCACAATCGTCGACCAGGTCCTCGTACAGAGAGCCAAGCTTTGTGCCTGTTTTCTCAAGAACGTATTCATCAAGTGCTGTAAGTGCACCGGTAGCCATTCCTGGTTCGAGTAGATTGGCAATAGGAATGCAAAAGTTACTAAGATCTATCCCAGACTTGATCTCTTCGAGTTCGTTCTCTAGAGCTGAGAATTTAGACACGAGCAACTGCTCCCGCTTGCGGTTGATCGCAGGTAATGGTACTACCGAAGAAAGAGACTGGATGAAGGTGACAATGATAGCCAGGTCGCCTAGTGAGTCGAACTCTCGTTCCCTCATCTTCTCTTTCTCCAATGGATAGGCCCGATGGAGGTCCTCAATCTTCTGAAGCCACTGGGTGGACTTGGACCAGTCCATATCATCCTGACAAAGTCGGAGCATGTAGTGGAGCTGCGGATTCTCCACTGTTAGCGAATCAGGGTTACGTTTCATGGCAATGCGTGTAACGCCATTTTTCTGTACCCTAACCATTCGTTTGAACCATTTATCACCACCTGAACCCGTGGATACATGCCGCCTGAACGTTGCTTGAGCGCGCGTATACTCTAGGTGACATACGATAGAGAGTTCCTTCGAAACAATAGCCCGCAATTGTTTTTCTACTGAGCCCTTCAGCAGATCTAGAAGGCGAGATAGGTAGTTCCAAATAGCAGCGGTCTTTATAATGCCATGAATAGCATCGAATACAGCCCCACTGATGTATTTATCAGTGTGTACAGGTAGCCTACGTCCCCTTTCATCGGCCACAAGCTCTGGTCTTGTAAAGAATGAAGCATTTACTTCATGGGCAAGAATTGTAGGTTCGGTAGAAATCAGGTCGATAAAATCCTCTAGGGAGGACTTCTGGTCGAGAGCGCTGTCGATTAAGTCGGAGAGGTCGAGCTTCTTAGGTAGTGCATGAAACGACAATCTAGCTAACGCTGTAATCATAATATCGGTAGGCTTTCTTATGCGTTTCGTCTCAGAGCGAGCGTTGGATGCATTATCAAGAATGTCCTCAATGACGATATTAAGACTTTGCAACAGGTAGTTTTGCCGCATGAGTATCAGATCGCCGATAGCCTGGGGGATAATGAGTTGAGCTGGAATGATTGACACAAGTCCCGCGAGAAACTCGTCCTTTTTAGCAGGGTCGACTTCATAGGCTTTGCCGTATTGCTCCCCATCTACAAAAAGGGTATAGCAGTTCTTGAGTTTGGAAGCGTCGATAAGTTTGAGATTTTTCGTTCGCATCATGTCGGTTATGTGCTCATAATCTCCAAGACCCCCATTGATGCCATATAAGTACTGGTCCTGTAGCGGGGTGTTCGCCCGGTGCTTGATCATATCGAGAAGAAAATCGGATGAGGGCGAAGTGATGTCATAGAGATTCCACTCAGGAATCAGTTTGTAGACATTACCCATGCTTGTGTCTTGTGGATCCTTCAAAACAATACCCTCATGAGCCCCTTCTCTTAAGACTTTTTCTCGTCGTTCTTGGTCGAAAGATCGCCACAACTGCTCGAGCTGGGGGCCATAGCGTTGGAATTTGCGCGCAAGGTCACGATGGAGGTCCTTAATAGTCTCATTCATTTTGTATCTGGACGGAAATAGACGAGGCTGAAGTGCGGTTATGATAGCAGCCCTTTGTTCAAGTTCTAGGCGGGGATTGCGCTGTTGCCTAATTTACCCTGGCATGATCGACGCTAACGGTACATGGCCAAATCCGCTCAGCCCTCACTAGAATTCTTGCGGCTCTCATTGGTTCGCGTATAATCCACCCCTGTCTCCCCTCGCCCCACCAAAAGTGCGCTTGAAAGTATCTCCACATGCTTCCGCTGCAGCAAACCTACGCCAGTATGCATGAGCTGTTTCTGGATTTCAAAAAAAAAAACGCTAGAACATTGACTCTTTGGACAGTCTACCTAATGCAACTTTGTTGGTCTAGAAAGCTAGTAAAAGATCGATTGGTGGTAGGTCCATAGATCACGGTCGGTCCATAGCGGTGGACGTATCTCGGATTAGCCTTTACAAATGGCTCTGCAGGTTGTGCTATTTTCTTAGGTGGCTTTGGAGGTGAGAAGTCAGGGCGCAAAAGTCTATATGCAGGTAGATAATCGAACAGGGAGGATAGGGTGTTAAACGCTAGAATAGGAAAAGGCGTGAAACACAAGCGAGGAGGATTCGCAGGGGACGTGATGGGGACAGGGGGGCATAATTCCATCAGGACCCTAAATTCCACAGGCATATTGTGTAGGGAACAATTGAATCCATGTTGCACTTATTGGTTGCTGGCCACAGTTGATCGTTGCGACGTACCCCAGGTCCGGAGTATTGACCGTGTTCTGTTAGGGCAACTTACTCTTGTGCTGCGTCTACCAGTGTATGTGCTTGATCATGGTTGAGATTGTTCCATTGATGTACTATGCATTCGTTAGTTAGAAAGCAGCAACCCTTCGGTAAGTGCTGACAGACCGCCTTTAATACTCTCATCGACTCGCCCAGGATGCTTTTCGTGCGGACTGAGTTGTTCAGAGTCGTTGTATTGCATAACTGGGCAGTAGGCGTCAGTCTTGTTCCAAGTCGAGATATCTGCGAAATTCCCCAATACTCACTTTTAATGCTGCTACACGGTACGCGTTCGTGATTGCTTTGATCCGGTAGAACAATCTAATTTTGATTAGAAGAAGGGGAGAAGAAAGGACACGTGCACCACGTCTGGCAACAGGATAAGGAGGAGGCGGGAAAAGGTCAGTATTGTGTCCGTATTGAAGATTGTATTTCTTCTCATACCAGAATTGAAGATGACAGTCAAGCTCGATCATTAGCAGGAAGCATATCTACTTATATATGCTGAAGCGACTCATGAGCATCATGAGAACTCCGAAGCATGTTTGCCCCGGTACCTAAGTATAGGCAGGTTACGTGCTCGTGCGTCGTTGCAGAAGAAACTCAATGGTAGGAGGTCAGGAGCGAGAGGCGCAACACACCCATTCGATTATTCATTTCTAATTTGTTGTCATGCCAAAGTTCAATCCAGAGCTGATAGTAGTATTGCCTGCTAGCCAATGAGCGGGCTTGCGTGCTATTCGCTCCTTTAAAATTGTACTTTTACGCGTGCAGGCAGGGCAATAGCTCTTATAGTAAAACGCTTAGATACCTTGCGCATAGGTGTTCCACTAGCGCCACGCTGCGTCCTAGCAGCGTTAGCGCGCTCCGCCAGCCGAGCAAACGATGGGAGTTGTTAGATTGGTGAGGTCTCCGGACGTGATTACTAGCTAGAGCAAGGCTCGCGGACAGTCCAAGGATAGGCCCCAGCCTCCTGATTGACAACCAGAGGAGCACGGACTCAGCGAGAGGTAACGCCTCGTTCCAGCGTAGATAGCCCATCACTCAATCAACTCAATTTAACACAATCAACCATAAAAAAATCCCATCCATCGAGCAGACATGACCCACAGCCGTCATATCTGACAAGTTAAAGCGGCGGCTATAAGGCTCTGTATAACTTTATAGCAGTGGAGCGCAGACATACAACATTAGAAAGGTTTCCTAGCCTGCCTACTCTGAGGCGGTTCCTTAGGAATTGTACTTAGAATATCTTGGTCCCCATACCACTCGTTGGTACCTATGTCTTTAGTTACCCCGCATGTTCGGAAATCAGGATTAGAAAGTTGACATTTATCTAATTCTAATGGACCAGCATTGTAGTACGCAATACAGTTGCCTCTATAAATTGCCTCCTGCTTAGGGAAGCGGTAATCACGTGGAGGTAGGATTATGTATATGTCTTGGTACCTATCTCAAATGCTGTCTTATTTATTACCTGTATTCCTGCCCTCACCTACCCTATGCCCTCCCCTTACCTTCTCCGCAAAACTAGACGAGACTGCATCCTCATCGCCATCTCTTAAAACCCGTCCCTCTTAGCCAATAATTCTCCTCACTACGATCGATGCGATCCTACCCTGAAATGCATGAACATATTCGTCATAATCTTCATCCCCTGAACCATGCTTTCCGAAAGCGATCGCGTACGCCGACAGTCTATCCAGGAGGTCCTCTCCTTCTGCAATCTGGAACCTCCAGCACACGTCCGCAACATCATCGTCTTCGGCAAGTAGAACATCGATGTCGTAAGTATTTTTCCCTGTCTGGTGGGCGTTTGGGTGCTGATGTGTTACTCGAACAGCGAATGACTGGTTTGGGTCGCTTCGCTGTATGGTGGTGACATGAACAAGGTTTGCGACCTGAATTCTCAAGCGATTTGGCTGGATGCATAGTGGCCAACTACGGAGATTCTGCATCGATGTCCTTGAACTCCTTCGAAGGAAAGGTGGCATGTATTTAAAGAACATAGATCCGGGCATGGTGTTAGGAATCTAAGGCTGCAACTCGAGGCCTTTAAGAAAAATTCCAGTTATCCGAAGAATCAGGTACTCGGGCAGGCCAGCCACCAACACCAAAGGGGAAAATAAAATATGAGGATTTACGAGTTGAATGCTTAGAGCGTTGCTACTATCTTAGGGTGGGAAGGGAACGTATATTTATCGCTAGTTTAATTTCTTAGCCTTACCCTTCATTCATCCTCCACTCATGCCATAAAGATTGCAAATCACCTTTGTGTAAAAAGGAAATATTGACTTTTGGCCAAGCCTATAGCAGACAAAAGGTTTTCGGAATTTCGAGCCAGTCGTTGTTTGCTGGAAGCCACCCACTGAAACGCCTAGTGCCAATACCTATTGCGCAGGGGTGCATTGAACAAAAACCCTTGGATTCGCAACATTGCGCTGCAGATGTCAAAGTAACGCGCTATCCAGAGGTAATGCTTCTTCCTGACCTCTCTTCCTATATACGCCACGAAAACCACTCCATCTCCGCAATTAGATACGTGTGGAATTTAATGTGGATAGATAAGCTTGCCGCGCGCGTGGTTGCGATTATTAAGAGGGGTCTACTGCGGGAACCGAGCGGGACTAAGAAAAGAAAGAAAAGAAAAAAGTACTATAATGGTTTATGGCTCTTACTTTATATGGTAGTTGCAGCTACCTTCACTTGCTACTAGCGTGATGCCTATCTAGGACTAGCGTTGTTTATATCTATACCTCCTATAGTTCCTAGATAGCTTTACTATAGTTTAATCCTATAGTCTTCTCTATTATATACAGTAGGGTGACAAAAAAAAAGAGTAGTCAAAAAAGATATCATTTTTAAAAGGCTATAACTCTATCAATTTAAATGCTATAATAATAAAAAAACTAGGATATTAAAGAGAAAAACTAGAAGTTGAATTCTATAATTAGTAATCCTAATTAGTCAGCAAGTACGAAGTAGGGTAAAATACTAAATATAGAGTATAAAAAAAGTAAAACTTTGACTATAGATTACTTTTTTCCGTATTCTTATTTTT
>Ga0247757_10001034_pt1 | contig 20317 bp, 17 predicted proteins | sample UWRJL126311R4_FD_180929 | JGI IMG/M metagenome (GOLD analysis project Ga0247757, IMG submission 180929) | Plant litter microbial communities from Arlington Agricultural Research Station in Wisconsin, United States - UWRJ-L126-311R-4 | ecosystem: Environmental > Terrestrial > Plant litter >... | reverse complement strand
TCCTGGGTCCAGAACGCCTACACCCTGACCTTCGGCGGGCTGCTGCTCCTCGGCGCGCGCGCCGGCGACATCCTCGGCCGCCGACGGATGTTCGTCATCGGCATCGGCGTGTTCACCGCCGCCTCGCTGGCCGGCGGGCTCGCGCAGTCGCCCGGGTGGCTGCTCGCCGCCCGCGCCGTGCAGGGGCTCGGGGCCGCGATCGCCGCGCCGTCCACGCTGGCTCTGCTCTCGATCACGTTCCGCGAGGGGCGCGAGCGCACCAAGGCCATCGCCTCGTTCAGCGCCGTCTCCGCCGGCGGCGGCAGCATCGGCCTCGTCCTCGGCGGCATGCTCACCAGCTGGGCGAGCTGGCGCTGGGGCCTGCTCGTCAACGTGCCGATCGGCGTCGCCCTGATGGTGCTGGCGCCGCGCTTCCTCCCCGAGAGCGAACGGCACGAGGGGCGCTTCGACCTCACGGGTGCCATCACGTCCACGCTCGGCATGACCGCCATCGTCTACGGCTTCGTCCGCGCGGCCTCCGACGGCTGGGACGAGACGGGTACGGTCGCGTCCTTCGTGGCCGGCGTGGCGCTCCTCGTCGCGTTCGTCCTCAACGAGCGGCGGGCCGAGCAGCCGATCACGCCGCTGCGCATGTTCGCCAGCCGCGAGCGGTCGGGGGCCTACGTGGGCCGCCTGCTCCTCGTCGCCGGCAACCTCTCGTCGTTCTTCTTCCTCACCCAGTACCTGCAGGGCGTGCTCGGCTACAGCGCCGTGGAGACCGGCCTGGCCTTCCTGCCGATGACGCTGGCGATGTTCGCGTCGATCCGGATCGTGCCCCGCCTGACCGCGCGGGTCGGCAACTCCCGGCTGCTCGTCGGCGGGCTCGCGATCGCCCTGGTCGGGATGGCCTGGCTCAGCCAGATCTCCGTCGGGACCGGGTACTTCCCCGGGATGGCGCTCGCGATGATCGTGTTCGGCGGCGGCACGGGGATCGCGATGGCGCCGCTGACCACGGCCGGGATGGCCGGGGTCCCCGCCCGGGACGCCGGCGCCGGCTCCGGGCTCATCAACGCCGCGCAGCAGGTCGGCGCCGCGCTCGGCCTGGGCATCCTGGTGACGGTGTTCGCCTCGGCGAGCCGCGCGGCCGCGACCCACGCCGGCGCGACCGCCAGGAGCGAGCTGGCCGACGCCGTCGCCGCGACGCTGGTCGGGTCCGCGGTGTTCCTCGCCCTCGCCCTGGCCGTCGCCGTCTTCTGGATGCGGCCGGGCCGGGCGGTCGCGGCCGAGCCCGAGCTGGCGGTCGAGCGGGTGGGTGCGCGCTGACGGGGAGCCCGTAGCATCGCGGATATGCGATGGACACAGGCCCTGCTCCGGATCGTCCTGATCGGCGTCGTGGCGGCGGTCGCGGCTCCGGTCGCCACCTCCACCGCCGCCGCACCGGACGGCGGCTTCACGGTGCGGTGGGACGCGGTGGCGAAGAAGGACCGCGCCGCCGCCGCGTCCCTGCGGGCGTCTGGGCTCGTCGACCGGCTGGCCGAGCGGCTGAACGCCCGGCTGGTCGTCCCGCAGCCGGTCACGCTGCGGATCGGACGCTCGGCCATCACCGGGCCGTTCGTGGAGCGCCCGCCGGTCTACGGCCGGTACGCCGGGGTGATGCCCGCGGCCTGGCTGACCTGGGTGCACGCGCGCCTCGGGCCCAAGCTGGCGCTGTGGAAGGCGCTTCCCGCGCTGCGCCGCCTCGGTGCGCGGCGCGTCACCAACCTCGCGGCGGCGGCCTTCCTCGCCCATGAGGCGGGGCACGCCCTGATCACCATGTTCGACCTGCCGATCACCGGACGGGAGGAGGACGCGGCCGACGGCTTCGCGATCCGGCTGCTCCTCTCCGAGCCGGGCTTCGACGCGGACGCGGCGCTGGCCATGGTCGGGAGCCTTGCCCCCTTCGCCGCGATCACCCGGCTGGACGTCCTGGCCTTCTCCGACAGCCACGAGCTGCCGCAGCAGCGCATGGTCCAGATGCTGTGCTGGGTGTACGGCAGCGATCCCGCCCGGTTCGCGGGGCTGATCGGCAACCGCCTGCTGCCGGGATCGCGCAGCCCGCTCTGCGCCGGCGAATGGCGTCAGCTCCAGCACGCCTGGGACGTCCTGCTGGCCCCTCACGCGCGTCCAGCGCCGGCGGGCGCGGTGCCGGCTCGCGACGCGGCGGCCTGACGGCCCGCGTACGTCACGAGTGACAGCTCAGTACCGGATGGCGGTACCGAGCTGTCACTCGTGGTCTGTGTGAACGCAATGTGAAAAGCGGCGGCGGGCGTTCGGTACGTTCGTCCCGTGCTCCCCGGCCCTCCGGACGCCGCCTCGGCGTCCCCCGACCCCCGCGGGTTCCGGCCGACGTTCATCCACGACCGGCCGGTCACGCTGGCGGCGCTGGCGTTCGCGACCGACGCGCACCTCGGCGACCGGCGGGAGGGCGACGGCGCGCCGTTCATCCTGCATCCGATCGAGGTGGCCGCGCTGCTCAGCTCGTGGGGGCTGCCGGACGAGGTGACGGCGGCCGGCCTGCTGCACGACACGGTGGAGGACACCGCCACCACCGACGAGGAGCTGCGGGCGCGGTTCGGCGAGGAGGTCGCGCGGCTGGTGCGGGCCCTGACCGAGGACGACGCGATCCCGGCCTTCGCCGAGCGCAAGGCCGCGCTGCGGGCGCAGGTGGCGGGCGCGGGCCGCGACGTCGCGATGATCTACGTCGCCGACAAGCTGTCGAAGGTGCGGGAGCTGCGCATCCGGCTCAGCACCGACCCAGCGTTCGCGACGGGCGCCGAGGGGCAGGCCAAGCTCGAGCACTACTGGCTCAGCCTGGAGATGCTCGACGCCGCGCTGGGCGACCATCCCGTGGTGCAGCAGTTCCGTTTCGAGCTGGAGGCGATCCGCACGCTGCCCCCGCGGGACGCGAGCCGCGCGGCGCTGGAGCGCGCCCAGCCGTAGCCACCGGAGCGGCGGCGCCGGGCATGACGTCCGCCGGGCTCCGCGCCCGCCCGCGCAGGCGCCCCCGGACGGTGGCGATCGCCGCGCCCGCCGCCACGCCGAACACGGGCGCGACGCTCAGCACCGCCTCCTCGACGGGAAGCCCGCCGATGTGGGCGCCGATGCCCGTCATGCCGCCTTCACCGGCGGCGGGAACGGGAAGCTGGTGTTGGGGATCTCGCTGGTGACCGGGGGCGCGGGGTAGTACTGGGTGGTCTGCTGCACGTCCTGGGCGGCGGGGGTGCCGGCGAGCAGCTCGATCAGCCGGAGCGCCTCGTCCAGGCCCGAGGAGATGCCGCCGCCGGTGAGGCGGTCGTGGTCGAGCACGAAGCGGGGGTGACCGTCCGCGACGGTGACCTTGGGGTACGTGTCCAGCAGGTACTGGACGAACGCCCAGTGGGTCGTCGCCGCGTACCCGTCGAGCAGGCCGGCGTCGGCGAGCAGCAGCGCCCCTTCGCACACCGAGCAGACGAACCGGCTCTGCGGGGCCTGCCGCACGAGGAAGTCCAGGTACGTCCGCTTCGGATCCCGCATGATGCGGGCGAGGCTGTTCGGGTTGCCGCCCGGTACCCACAGCGCGTCGTAGGGCTGGGCCGGCCCCAGCCCGTCCGGCACCAGGAACGAGAAGCCGCCGTGGTTGAACTGGACGGTCCCGGGCTCCTCGGCCACGAGGTCGACCTGGAACCCGGCCCAGCTGAACAGCTCGTGCGGCCCGCAGACGTCGAGCATGTCGACGTCCGCGTAGACGGGGATGAGGATCTTCGCGGCCGGTGCCGCCTCGCCGCCGGCCATCTACCGCACCTCCACGCGCAGCTGGGGATGGTCCTCGGCGGCCGCGGCCCGCAGGGCGCGCGGTTCCCCGCCGAGCAGGCCGTCCCGGGTGCGGACCGCGACCTGGACGCCGTCTTCGGCGACGCGCGCGGGGTCCAGGTCGTGGAGGGAGAAGCTCGCGCTCGCCATCAGGTGCGTCTGGCAGTTGGCGCAGCCCTCGACGTGCCACCGGCTGAGCACCGCCTCCGAGCCGATCAGCGTCTTCGTCCCGTCGACCTCCACGAACGCGTCGATCAGGAACGAGCCGCGGATGCGCCCGCGGTCGATGCCGGTGACGTGGACCTTCGGCTCGTCCCGGGCGGCCAGCTCCGCGCGCAGCGGCGCGGCCTCGGCGAGCTCGTCGAGCGAGCCGGCACCGTAGGTGTAGCCGAGCTGGGTCTCGATGTTGAAGCCGTCGCGGCCGACGTAGCTGCGGACCTCGTCGCCCTCCGTGCGCTCGAACGGCTCCAGCGGCGTGTCCATCGACAGCCAGGCGTTGGGCGGGACGCCCGGCGTCGCGCCCTGCGAGTCGGTCGAGTTGGTGCCGGGGTAGCGGGGGATGACCGGCAGATCGTCGGTGGCCCCGTGTTTCTTCTGCCACAGCCAGAACACCCGGTCGATGAAGCAGTGGTGGAAGTAGAAGATGGGGTCCAGACCCGCCGTGTCGTTCTCGCCCATGTCGCCGTTGGCGCCGTCGATCACCGAGTAGTCGCCCTGCCCGGGGACGTCGAACCCGCCGACCGCGAGGTGGATCTTGTTGTGCGGGCTCTCCAGCGGCACCGCCTTGGCGTGGGCGTCGTTCCACTCGGACGCGGACGTCGTGTTGGAGAAGACGGTGTAGTTCGGCGCGTTCAGGCAGTCGACGTAGGCTTGGTGGACCCCGGTCTTGACCGGCTTGCCGCCGGCGATGACGGTCTCCTGCGTCAGCCAGGCGACGATGTTCGCGTCGAGCAGCTTCACCGCCTCGGGGTACGTCCACTGCGCGTTGTGCTTCTCCGACGCCGCCGCGTCGGCGGGCGTGCCGAACAGCCCGGAGTAGGGGTAGCGCTGGGTCTCGTACGCGGCGGGCTTGCTGTAGTTGGGGGTGTCGCCGCTGATGTGGTCGACGATGCCGGTCGGGAACACGTAGGAGCGCAGCGGGTTGGGGATCGTCTCCCCGTCCAGCTCGAACGTCTCGTTGGTGAGGGCCCAGGGGATGCCATCGGTCAGCGACTCCGGGGAGCACTCGTCCCAGAACGGCAGCGAGACGTCGGCGCAGCCGGGGATGCTCCGCAGCGCCTCCTCGAGCTTGAGCAGGTAGATGCGATGCCAGATCGGGAAGAGGACGTTGCCGTGCTGGCAGTAGCCGCCCCAGAACGTGCTGTTGCCCCACCCCGCGCCCCGGAACGGCTCGCCGTGGTAGCCGCCGAGGACGAAGAACGAGTGGGGGTCGTCCGGCGGGAGCTCCTTGATTCCCTTCCACGCGCGCATCAGGTCCTCGAGGGGCTCCTTGACGCCCCGGTCGTAGGCGTCCTGCAGCTCGGTGAGCGACCGGCGAACTCTCGTCATCCCTGTCCCTGCCCCTGTGTCGTGTGCGGTTTTTCGGAACCTACCAAACACGTCAATGGTTGTTGGAATTCTTCCGAGTCGCACGGGCGCGGCAATGCCCGCCCACCGTGCCGCCGGCCGGGCCCGGGGTAGGATTTCCGCTGTGTCGGAGACCGTGACCAACGCCTCCCCGGTGCTGCTGCGACGGGTGGCGATCGTCGTCCTGGTGTGGGCGATCAGCGAGCCGCTGCTGCTCGACGGCACGGCGTCGCGGCTGAACGCGCTGCTGTTCGGGCTGGTGCTCACGGTGCCGCTGCTCTTCGTCCGCCGCGCGCCGATCCTCGTCGCGCTGCTCGTCACCGCGGCCTACCTCGCGCAGACCGCGCTGTCGGAGCGGATGGGCTCGGAGATGTCCCCGGAGCTCGCGCTGGCCTTCGCGCTGTTCGGGGTCGCGGCCTACGTCTCGGCCAGCGACTGGCGGTCGTGGGCGGCGCTGCCGATCGCCGCCGCCGTGCCCGCCGGCCTGTGGGCGATCGCCATCCTGGACCTCGGGGACCTCGCGCAGATCACCACCATGCAGTACCTCTACCCGACCGCCGTCGCCGTCGCGGGGGTGCTGCCCGGGCTGGCGCTGCGCAGCCGCAAGGACGAGGTGACCGCGCTGGAGGGCGAGGTGGCGGCGCTGTACGCGCAGGCGGCGACCGAGATCGGCGTGGCGGTCGACGGCGAGCGGCGGTCCCTGAGCCAGGGGATGGTGCGCGTCGTCGACGGGCTGGTCACCGAGGTGCGCGGGCTGGTGCCCGAGGCGCGCGCGGCGATGGGCGCGGCGGGCGCGCAGGGCTCCGCGCTCGGCCGGCGCATGGCGGACGCGGCGCGGCGGGCGGGCGACGAGCTGCGCGCGCTCCTGGGCACGCTGACCGCGCAGCCGGCCCCCGAGCCGAGCGTCCCGCCCCGGGCCCGCCCCGACCTGCGCGGCCTCGTCGGCCTCGCGGCGCCCACGGTCGGGTTGGCGCTGCTCGGCGTGATCGACCGCATGCAGGTGCCGGACCTGCCGGTGAAGATCCTCACCCCGGACGGCCCGGTCCTCGTCGTCGCCTCCGCCGTGCCCTCGGCCGTGGGCTACGCCCTGGCGATCCTCACCCCGGTGGGCCTGCTCCTGCGGCGCCGGTGGCCGGTCGTCGCCGTGGTCTGGGTGGCGGCGTTCGTCGTGCTGCGCGCCGTGCTGGACGATGTCTCGTCGCTGAACATCGCGCAGGTGTTCACGTGCGGCGTGCTCGCCTACATGTCGGGGGCATGGCCGCGGTCGCTGGCCGCCTCGGCCTTCGCGGGAGCGGTGACGCTCGCGACGGCCGCGACGTGCTGGATCCTGGAGCAGTACCACTTCGGCGGGCTGGAGTACGCGTACATGGTGGGCGTGATGGCCGGGGCCTGGGCCGTCGGCCGAGCGGTGCACGACGACCTGCTCGAGGCGCTCGCGCTGCGGCGGCGGGCGACCGTCCTACGGTCCCAGCGCGATCGGCTCTGTCACGTGGCGATCCGCGGCGAGCGCCGCGACGTGGCTCGGGAGATGCACGACCTGGTCGGCCACGGCTTGTCGCTCATCGTCGTGCAGTCCGGCGTGGTCGAGGTGCTCGCCGAGCGCCAGCCGGCCCGGGCGCTGGAGGCGCTGGACCTGGTCGACGACGCGGCGCGGACCACGCAGGCCGAGCTGGAGGCGCTGCGCGTGGCGCTCGGCGACGCCGCGGGGGCGGCGGAGGGGGACGACCGGTCCCACTCGTGCGCACGGGCGCTGCGGCGGATCGTCGGCGACGCCCGGGAGGCGGGGCAGGCGGTGACGGCCGACGTCGACCCGCGGGTGGACGAGCTGGAGCCGGACCTGCGGACCGCGGTGGTGCGCATCGTGCAGGAGGCGCTCACGAACGCCCGCAAGCACGCCGACGGCGCGGACGTGCGCATCGCCGTCGCCGTGCGGGCCGAGCGGGTGGAGCTGCGCGTGGCCAACGGCGCGGGCACGGCGCTGGCCGCCGCTCCGCGCGGCTCGCACCTGGGCGTGGACGGCATGGCCGAGCGGGCCCGCGCCCGCGGCGGCGCGTTCACCGCCGGGCCCGACGGCGATGGTGGCTGGTCGGTGCGCGCCGAGCTTCCTCGCGCGGCAGCGGGCGCCGGGGTGGACGAGATGGTGGGAGCGTTGCTGGGGGATTGAGCGGGAGATCGCTCCCCACACCGCCGCGGTCCGGCGGCGCGTCGAGGCCCCGGGTCGCTGAGTGTCACCTTATGCGTCGTATGGCGGCATAAGGTGACACTCGGCGGCGGCTCCGCGACCCGGGACAGGGGATACCGTCTTCCGCCATGCGGACCAACCCGTTCTTCGCGCTCGACGACGTCGCCGTGGTGCGGCGCCTGATCGAGGAGCACCCGTGGGCCACGCTGGTCTCGCAGACCGCGGACGGGCTCGTCGCCTCCCACTACCCCGTGCTCGTCGACGACGCGCGGGAGGAGCTGTCGATCGTCACCCACCTGGGCCGGCCCGACGAGCGGGTCCACGAGCTGGGCGAGCACGAGCTGCTGGTGATCGTCCAGGGCCCGCACGGCTACGTGTCCTCCAGTTGGTACGGCGCGCACGTCGAGGTCCCGACCTGGAACTTCGTCGTCGCCCATCTCTCCGGCGTCCCGGAGGTCCTGAGCGAGGAGGAGAACCTCGCGGTCCTGCACCGGCTCGTGGAGCGCTTCGAGGGGCCGGTCTCCCACCCGCGACTGCTGGACGGCACCCCCGCCGATGCCGAGAACGCGCGCCGCGACAGCCGCGGGACGGTCGGGCTGCGCCTCACCCCGACGAAGATCGTCGCCAAGCGCAAGATGAGCCAGAACAAGCCCCCCGACGTCGTGCGGACGATCATCCGGGAGCTGGAGGGCGAAGGCCCCTACGCGGGCCCCGGCCTGGCCCGCGAGATGCGGCGGGTGCACGGGGACGGCTGACCGTAGTCGGGCGCGGCGGGGCAGGGGGGAGCCACCCTTCATCCTCCCGGCTCGGGGGGATGGTCAGCACGCCGCCAGGCGGCCGCTTCCTCGGGGGAGGCACGGTAGCCCAGCCGGTCGTTCTCCCACTCCATCGTCTCATCGAGTCGCGCAACTTCGCTCGCGCTGCCGGGGCGGAGGTACACGTTGGCCTCGCGCCGGCGGGTGGCAGGGTCGGATGTCGCTGGCTGCCGGTGAGTGTCGCTGCTCGAGTCGTTCTCGGATGTACGCATCGCCCCTCCCAAGGCTTGCTCGACGTCTTGCAGTTCTACTCGCCCATAAAATGCAAGTCAAGCCAACAGATTGCACTATTTGGTCCCAAGGCAGCGCAAAGACTGCGCTAAAAATGGAGAAATGCCGGTCTTTGCTCGGCAAACGTCTATGCTCTTGTCGTGACCTCCTCGGTACTCAGCTCGGGCGCCTCATCGCTTCTGCACGCGATCCTGGCGCAGGGCCGCACGCAGCCGACGAACGCGGAGCTCGCCACCCTGACCGGGGTGTCGCCTCGCGGGCTGGCGTACCGGTTGGCGTCTCTGCGGGCGGCCGGGCTGGTCGAGACCGGGCCGACCCGACTGGGGCCGGGGCTCGGTCTGGTGCTGTCGATCGCGCTCAGCTCCCGGACCTGTCGGGCGGCGCTCGTCGATGCGAACGGCGCGACCGTGGGCGACGTCGCGCTGCCCCCCGTGACCGATCAACGGAAGCTTCCGCCCGACCAACTGCTCGATCGTGTCGCGGAGGCGGCCCGTCTCGCGCTGGCTCGCAGCCGTCACGACTGCCCCGAGCTCGCGACCGACGACGGACGGATACCGCTGATCGGCGTCGCGACGGCGTGGCCGGCGCCGATCCGCGGCAGCCTGCGTTCGGCGGGGATGATCCTGCATCCCGAATGGGCGAGTCGCAGGGAGACGCTGCCGGAGGCGGTCGCCCGCCGGCTAGGCGTTCCGGTCGACAAGACCCATGCGATCAACGATGGCAACGCTCATGCGCTTGCGGTCGTCTTCGACAAGTCCCGCGCCCGCGCTCACGAGAACGACGAGACGACGAGCCGGATCTCGCTGGTGCTCCGGGTGGGGGGAGGGCTGAGCGCGTCGACGATGATCGTCGCTCCCCACCGTCGGGAGCGGCTCGCCTTCATCTCGTCCACGATGCTCGGAGGCGCACGCAGCCTGGCCGGGGAGCTCGCCCACTTTCCGATCGAGCAGTCGGTTCTCGACACGCTCAACGGCGATGGGCGTTGGATCGATCACCTGTCGCCCCTGTCGTCCGATTCGCGGTGCAGCTGCGGTCAGACCGGGCACCTCGAGGCGTTCGCGAGCGGCACCGCCTTCAAGCGCAGGATGGACGAGTCCGGCGTCTCGCCTGAGAGCCTCGACAGCAGGGTATACCTGAACAGCATCCGCGACGCTGACCGTGCCCTGGCCGAGGTGGAGGACCAGCGGCTGATCGGTGCCCTGGAGGACATGGGACGGCTCATCGGACGGTCACTGACCGGCCCGATCCTCCTCCTCGATCCGCACACGCTCACCCTCACCGGATCTTTCGCGCTGAAGCCGGTCTTCGATGGGCTCATCGCGGAGCGGGGCACCTGGCGGCACGTGTTCGGCGACGCATTGACCATCGACCGGGCCATTGACGTCGCGGACGGCGATTCGCGGCTCATCGGAGTCCGGGGCGCAGGGCTCGCGGTGATCCGGCAGCACGTGCATCGCCGGTTCGAAGCGATCGCGAGCGACCTCTCGCAGCTCCCGGAGACCTTCTCGCTGTGAGGACACGAGGTGAAGCGGCGCCTGGGCGCCGCCTCACGTCCGGTCGCGTCGACGCCGACTGGCCCTGAACCACGACGAGTGACAGCTGAGTCCCGCATGGCGGGAGCGAGCTGTCACTCGTGGGCGACGGGCCGACCGGCCGGCGGCTAGGCCTTGACGGCCGTGGCCTCCGTGGCGCGCAGCACGCCGGCGCGGTTCTTGTGGTGGCGCTCGTACGCCGCGACCTCGCGGAGGCGGTCGTCGTCGGCGGACGACAGGGCCTTGCGGATCTCCGTCAGGTTCTGCTCGTCGTATCCGGGCCACGGCTCGTCGCCGAGCAGGCTCGTCACCCGGTCGGTGACCGTGGTGCGGTCCTGGTTCCGGCTCTCGTACGCGGCGACCTTGGCCAGGTCGATCTGCGAGAGCTGCGGCAGGCGCTTGACGATCTCGTCCGCGGTGCGGTCGTCGTAGCCGGCGATCGGGAGGTCGTCGGCGGACGCGACCGCGCCCTTCACGGCACCCTCGGCCTGGGCAACGCCCGGGACCTTGCGGGCCGTGCGCACCGTCTTCTTCGCCTTCGTGGTCGCGGTGGCGGCCGCGTCCTTGGCGCCGTCGACGGCCTCGGCCACCGCCTCGCCGGCGCCGGTCCTGGCGACGTCGAACGAGCCGTTGCCGCGCACGTCCGCGGCGACGACCTTGCCGGTCAGCTGGGGGATCTCGCCGAGCACGAGCTCGAGCATCCGCTCCTCCTCGGCGCGGATCTCCCGGGCCAGGCGCGCCGTCTTCTCGTCGCCGAGATCGTCGGCGAGCCGCTCCAGCGCGGTGTACGTGGCGATCTCCAGCGCCTCGGTCGCCGCGGCATCCTTGGCGTTCTTGAGGACCTTCTCCTCACCGCCCGAGCCGCGCAGCAGGTCGATCGGCGCCTTGGCCAGTGCGAGCGCCTGGCCGAGCAGCGACTCGATGAAGATGCCGGCGGCGGCCACCGGGCTGTCGGTGACGCCCTGCTCCTTCAGGCGGCCCTGCACGCGCTGGGCGTGGTCGCGCGTCTCGCGCAGGTGCGTCTCCAGCCCGCGGCGGTAGCTGCCGCTCGGCGTCACCGCGATCTGCTCCTGGAGCACGCGGGTGAGCGCGCGCTCCATCGCGAGGGCCTCGCCGAGGTACTGCACGAGCTTCTCTTGTCCGTTCGTCATGTGGTTCTCCGTCGGTTCTGGGTTCGGGGGGAGGGTGCGGCGGTGCGAAGCTGGGTCAGGGCTGCAGCAGGACCTTGAACGTGCCGTCGCTCTTGTCCTGGAAGTGCTGGTAGGCCTGCGGTGCGTCTTCGAGCGGCACGCGGTGGCTGGCGAAGTCCTCCACGCCGAGGACGTCCTCGTCCTCGACGAGCGGCAGGAGGTCGTCGATCCAGCGCTTGACGTTGGCCTGGCCCATGCGCAGGTTGATCTGCTTGTCGAACAGGGTGAGCATCGGCATCGGGTCCGCGGTGCCGCCGTACACGCCGAGCAGCGAGATGGTGCCGCCGCGGCGCACCAGCTCGATCGACAGATGCAGCGCGCTGAGCCGGTCGATGCCCGCCGTCTCCATCAGCTTCTGGGCGGCGGCGTCGGGCAGCAGCCCCGTGAGGGTCTGGGCGAGCTTGCCGATCGGCGCGCCGTGCGCCTCCATGCCGACGGCGTCGATCACCCCGTCGGCGCCACGGCCGTCGGTCAGCTCCTGGACCTGGGCGACGAGGCCGTCCGTCTCGAGGTCCAGCGTGGTGACGCCGAGCGCGCGGGCAGCGGCCAGCCGCTCGGGCACGAGGTCGATCCCGATGATCTGCTCGATGCCGCGGTGCCGGGCGATGCGGCACGCCATCTGCCCGATCGGCCCGAGCCCCAGCACGACGAGGCTGCCGCCGGCCGGGACGTTGGCGTACTCCACGCCCTGCCACGCCGTCGGCAGGACATCCGAGAGGTAGACGAACCGGTCGTCCGCGGGGCCCTCGGGCACCTTGATCGGCCCGTACTGGGCCTGGGGCACCCGCAGCAGCTCGGCCTGCCCGCCGGGCACCTGCCCGTAGAGCTTGGTGTAGCCGAGCAGCGCGGCGCCGGAGCCGCGCTCCTTCACCTGGGTCGTCTCGCACTGCGACTGCAGGCCCTCGCCGCACATGTAGCAGTGGCCGCAGCTGATGTTGAACGGGATGACCACGCGGTCGCCGGGGGCGATGTGCGTGACCTCCTTGCCGACGGCCTCGACGATGCCCATCGGCTCGTGGCCGAGGATGTCGCCGACGTCGAGGTACGCGCCCATCACCTCGTACAGGTGCAGATCCGAACCGCAGATGCCGCTGGACGTCACGCGGACGATCGCGTCGGTCGGCTGCTCGATCGTCGGGTCGGGCACGGTGTCCACGCGGACGTCGCGCTTGCCGTGCCAGGTCACTGCCTTCATCGGGGGCTCCGTTCGGCGGGGGACGGGACGGGGAGGGGCTCAGTCATCGGCGACCTCGCCGGTGACCTTCTTGGGCAGGCCGGCGTCGGAGCGCAGCTTCTTGACGATCTCGGCGACCTCGTCCGGCTCGCGATCCGGCGCGAACACCGACTCCTGCGGCGGCAGGTCGCGCGGGAGGAACATCTCCGGCGGCTCGTCGACGACCTGCAGCTCGTCGCCCGTCTCGGGGTGCTTGCCGTTGAAGACCGCGCCCATCTCCTGGTAGTCGTCCGGGGAGAAGCGGTAGAGCTTGGTGTGCTCGCCGCGCTCGATGTACGGCTGGCACTCCGGGATCTTGTCCGTCGCGATGCGGGGCCCGGGGAACAGCTTGCTCAGGTCGGCGCCCGTGAGGTTCTCCACCGCGCGGGCGTAGGCGACCTGGTGCACGCCGCCGCGGACGAGCAGGTAGCCGGTCAGCGCGCGGGCCACGGGATGGTCGACCATCTCGTAGACCTTCAGCTTGCCGTTGCGCGCTCCCGTCTCCAGGAAGTAGTTGTGGGTGAGGTCCTCGAGCAGGTCGCCGGAGGAGAACACGTAGTCGCCGTTCCACGGCAGCCCGTTGCTGTCGACCGGCAGCGCGCCCTGGCCGCCCTTGAGGAAGTGGTGCGGGTTCCCGACGCCCTTGACGCCCTCCAGCGGCGCGGCCGGCGGGTCCTTCGGCTTCTCGGGCGTGGCGCCCGTGAGCAGGGCGTTGATCGTGGCGGCCACCGCCTCGATGTGGCCGAACTCCTCGGCGGCGATGTTGGCGATCAGGTCGTAGAACGGCCGCGCCGACTGCCGGCCGCGGAAGTTGAACGACTGGAACGTGTAGTTCATGAACGTCGACATCTCGCCGAAGCGCCCACCCATCAGCTCCTGCACCATCGCGGCCGCGACGGGATCGGGATCGGACGGCGGCGGAAGCTCGAAGCCGAGCTTGTCGATGCGAAGGATCATCTGTGCCTCAGTTCTGGCGAGCGGTTGCGGACCGCGTGCCACGGGCGCGCCGAGGTGCCCAGCGGGCCCGGAGTCGTTGCGCGTCTGCTCTTCGGCTACCCACCGGACGGCGATCGCATGCCCCCTTCGCGCCCAAGTGGGCGCGGGAGGCGCAGATCGTTCGAAACCAACTAGGTCGCGGTCGGCAGCCGCCGGGTGAACCACAGCGACAGGAGCGCCGACAGGGCGACGGCGCCGAGGGCCAGGCGCAGGGCTTCGAGCTGGGCGTCGCCGTAGTCGGAGGCGACGGCGTGGGCCTGGGGCTCGGTCAGGCCGGCGTCCAGGCCCGCCTGCTCGACCGCCGCGACCGGCACGATGTCGATGCCGCGCTCGGCGTTGGCGGCGATGGTCTGCTGCGCGGCGGCGGGAACGGCCGGGTTGGCGACGACGCGCTCGCTGAACCCGGTGGCCAGCGACCCGAGCAGCACGGCGCCGACGATCGCGGTGCCGAGCGACGAGCCGAGGTTCTGCGCGGTGCCCTGCAGCCCGCCCGCCTCGCTCGTCTGGGTGGGCGAGACCGACGACATGATCACGTTGCCGAGCTGGGAGGCGAGCAGGCCCGCGCCCGCGCCGACGAGGCCCAGCGCGACCTTGAACCCGGTGTCGTTGAGCTCCACCTCGAGGGTGCCGAGCATCACGAGCGCGCCGACGCTGACCGCCACGAGGCCGATCTGCGCGACGATGCGCGGCGAGCGCCGGGCGGCGATCCGGGGACCGAGGAGGGCGAACACGAGCATCGCCACCGACAGCGGCAGCAGGCGCTTGCCCGTCTCGAACGCGTCGAGTCCCAGCACGACCTGGAGGTAGACCGGGATGACGAAGAACGTCCCCATGAGCACGAGCTGCTGGCCCAGCAGCGTCGACAGGCCGGCCCGCAGCTGGGGGAGCCGCAGCAGCGTGGTGTCGAGCAGCTGATCCTCGCCCCGGCGGGCGCGGCGCTGCTCCCACGCCACGAAGGCTCCGAGCAGGGCAAGGCCGGCGAGCACCACGAACGGCACCGGGGAGAAGCCCAGCGGCGTGATCTCCGTGCCGCCGATCGTCGGCGGGGTGCGCGGCTTGACGAAGCCCCACACGCTGCTGCGCAGGATCGCCAGCACGATGAGGCCGAGCCCGACGGAGGACAGCGCGACGCCCACGACGTCGAGCCGCGGGCGCCGCTCGGCCGCCGGGGCCTGGGCCAGCCGTCCGCGCAGGAGCAGGATCACCACGACGATCACGGTCTCGGCGGCGAACACGTAGCGCCACGTGAACTCGGTGGTGACCCAGCCGCCGATGAGCGGGCCGGCGGCCACGGCGATCGCGGCGATCCCGCCCAGCATCGCGTAGGCCAGCGCCCGGTCCTTCCCCTCGTAGCTGGCGGCGGTGAGCGCGGCGATGGCGGGGACGACGAGCACGGCGCCGAAGCCCTCGATGCCCGACCAGCCGACGAGCAGCACCCCGAGGTTGGGGCTCAGCGCCGTGGTCAGCGAGCCGACGCCGTAGATGCCCAGGCCGATCGCGAACGCCCGGTTGCGGCCCAGGATGTCGCCCAGCTTTGCCCCGAGCAGCATGAAGGCCGCCATCACGAGGGTGTACAGCGTGATCGCCGTCTGCACGCCCTGGACGCTCGTGTCGAGGTCCTCCACGATCTGCGAGATCGCCACGTTCATGACGCTCGAGTCGAGGACCATCACGAACTGGGCGGAGGCCAGGATGATCAGGGGCAGCCACTTGCGCATGGACGAGCGACCCTAGTGCGGGTGGCGGCGGCGCGCCAAGGTCATCCGTGGATGACGTCATGGTTTCGTCAGAGACGCGCCCTACGGTGGACCCATGAGCCTGATCGCCTACCTGGGGCTGTTCGCGGCCGTGGTCGCCACCTGGCTGGCGATCACCGGTCCGGGCGAGGCGGCGCTGATCAGCGCGGTGGGGCTGGCCAGCGACGGCCGGGCCGAGATCGAGGCGATCCTCGTCGTCACCTTCCTGGGGACGATCGCGGGGGGCGCGCTGGGCTACTGGATCGGCCGCACCGCCGGCCGCGGGCTGCTGCTGCGCCGCGGGCCGTTCCACCGTCGGCGCACGCTGCTCCTGGAGAAGGCGGAGGGCATGGCCCAGCGCCACGGCTTCCTCGCCTCGCTGATCAGCCCGGGCTGGCTGTCGGGGCTGCACGCCATCTCGCTGCGCACGTACGTCGGCGCCACCGCGCTCTCGGGCCTGGCCTGGACCTGCGCCGTCGGCCTCGGCGCCTTCCTCGTCGGGCCCTCGATCCTCGGGGTGCTGCGCGAGGCGGGCGTCGTCGGCGGGCTGGTGGCCGTCGGGCTCACGGTGGTCGTCGCGCTGGCCTACGTCGTGCGGCGGGCCCGCACGCGGCCGAGCGCCGCCGGGATGGCGAGCCCGAAGACGTAGGCGAGGCCCACGCCGAGCACGGTCTCCAGGAGGCGCTCGTCGAAGCGGGACGTCGCGTCGTCCGGCGTCGCGTAGAGGAGCAGCAGGAAGACGAGGAACGTCGTGAAGGCCGGGGTGACGTACCAGCGGCTGCCGTGGGTGGCCGCGGCGGTCGCCAGCGCGACGACGGCCGCGAGACCGAACCAGCCGGAGGCCGGGTCGAGGTGCACGAGGCCGATGGCCAGCAGCGCCCCCAGCGCCACCGCGGCCACGCGGCCGACCGAGCGCAGCCGCTGCATGTCGGCGGCGGGGCGCATCACGAGCAGGGCCGCGGCGGTCGCCCAGCCGACGTGCTCGAGGCCGGCGAGGAACCCGATCGCGGCGGCGGTCGCCCCGGCCAGGCCGAGCCGGACGCCGTAGCCGATCGTCGGCGGGGCCGGTGCCGGCCGGCCCCGGGCCGGGGTGGGTCGCTCGGGCCACAGCATGGAGACCAGGCAGGCCCACGCCGAGCCGGCGAGGATCAGCGCGGCGATGCCCGCGCCCTTGCCCGTGTCGTCGTAGCTGAGCCCCACGCCGACCATCGGGAGCGCCAGGGTCATCACGAGCATGCCGACGCGGCGGCGGGCGGCGAGCCACGCGCTGGCCGGGCCGAGGACCAGGATGGTGAGCACGGCCAGGACCGGCAGGCCGGCGAGCACGGTGCCGAGCAGGATCGGCAGCCCGATCAGGGCCCCGACGGCCGGCAGCGCCAGGCGGCCCCGCCGGGTGGGCGGCAGGCCGACGATCAGCGCCGGCAGGACCCCGACGGCCAGGGCCGCGCCGCGCGCGGGATCGTCGAGCGCGGCGACGGCGGCGGCCGGCAGCGCGCACGCCGCGCCGAGCGCCGCCGCCGACCAGTCCCACGTGACGGCGGGCGCCGCGGCGGGACCGGCCGGGGCCGCGTCGCCGGCCACTACGGCGCGGCGGGCGCTTCGGCGGCGCTGTCCGGGGATCGCTCCCGCAGGGCGAGGGCGGCGACCGCGCCGATGAGCAGCACGGCGGGCATGATCCACAGGACGCTGCGGAAGTCACTGAGGTCGGGGGTGTCGGACAGGCCCCAGCCGGGGACGGCCTCGAGCACGCCGCCGATGATGAAGCAGATGCCGTTGACGATCGCCGAGGCGCTCCCGATCAGCGCGGGCGGCACCGACTCGCCGGCGATGGTGAAGCCGAGCATGTGCGTGCCCGCGAACAGGCCGACGGCGAACATGATCACCACGCTGGCGCCCTTGCCACTGACCGGTCCGTAGACGAACAGCCCGACCGCGATGGCCTGCAGGACCATGCCGCCGACCGCGGGCCACTTGCGGCTGTGGAACCGGTTGGAGACCACGTTGACCAGCGGCGCGCCGAAGGCCAGGCCGAGCCACGCCATCGCCGACAGGAACGCGGCGAACTCGACGCTCGCGCCGCGGGCCTCCTGCACGCGCGGGCCCCACAGCACGCCGACGGCGAGCATGGTGCCGAACGACGCGCCGGCGAACAGCGCCGACAGCACGACCTGCCGGTTGCTGAAGCAGGTGCCGAGGTCGTGGACGATCTCGCCGAAGACGTTGCCCTTCGGGCGCGCCGCCTCCTCCGCGGCCTCCTCGGCCGTGGCGACCGGGTTGCGCACGATGAACACGAACGCCAGCGTGAGCAGCACGCCGAACGCGCCGAAGCCGGCGAGCAGCTGCTGCCAGGTCATGTCCTTCAGCAGCGCGGAGATGACCGGCTGGCCGACGGCCGAGCCGAGCGACGCGAACATCTGCACCAGCCCGAACATCAGGCCGTACTTGGCGGCGTCGAACCACTTGCCTCCGATGTAGCCGGCGCCGACGAAGCCGAACGACGCGCCGACGGCCAGGACGACCTGGGCCAGCGCGAGGGTGGCGAAGCTCGTGGTGGCGGCGAACAGGAACGCGCCGACGGTGGTCAGCGCGACGGCGATCGCCAGCAGCGGGCGGGTGCCGTACCGGTCCAGCAGGGAGCCGGAGAAGAACTGGCAGAGCGCGAACGCGACCGTGTAGATGGACGCCGCGGAGCTGATCTGCGACAGGCTCAGGTGGGCGTCCTTCTGGATGTCCGGGGAGACGATGCCGTAGCCCGTCTGGATCGCGAACAGCCAGACGACGAAGACGGTGGCGAGGATCCAGATGGTCCACGCCTCCGGACCGCCCTTGCGCGACGACCGCTGGTCGCCGAAGAACTTGGTGGTGGCGTGGGCGTAGCCCTCGTGCCCGGTGGACGGCATCAGGCGGCGCTCCTCTCGTAGGCCGGCTGCCCGGCGACGTAGGTGGCGGCGACCGCGCGGTCGTCGGCCATGATCGACAGCACGAACATCAGCTCCTGCGTGTCCTTCACGCGGCTGGTGCGGTACTCCAGCAGCGGCGTCGCCTTCGGGTCGAGGACGACGAGGTCGGCCTCCATCCCCACGGCGATCGAGCCGATCTTGTCGGCCAGGTCCAGCGCCTCGGCCCCGCCGCGGGTGGCCAGGTAGAACGACTTCAGGGAGTCCATCGGGTACGCGTTCAGCTCCGCGACCTTGTACGCCTCGTTCATCGTCTCCAGGATCGAGAAGCTCGTGCCCGCGCCGATGTCGGTGCCCAGCCCGACGTGCATCGGGTGCTTGGGGTCCTTGGCCTGGTGCACGTGGAACAGGCCGCTGCCCAGGAACAGGTTGGACGTGGGGCAGTGCGCGACGGCCGAGCCGGTGTCGTGGACGCGGCGGCGCTCGGCGGCGGTGAGGTGCACGCCGTGCGCGAGGACCGAGCGGCGGCCGAGCAGCCCGTAGTGGTCGTAGACGTCCAGGTAGCCGGCGCGCTCGGGGAACAGCTGCTTGACCCAGGCGATCTCGCCGAGGTTCTCCGACACGTGCGTGTGATGGAACGTGCCGGGCGACTCCTTCCACAGCGCGCCGGCGAGCTCGAGCTGCTCGGGCGTGCTCGTGGGGGCGAACCGGGGGGTGATCGCGTACAGGTCGCGCCCCTTGCCGTGCCACTTCTCGATCAGGGCCTTGGAGTCGTCGTACGCGCTCTGCGGCGTGTCGAGCAGGCCGTCCGGCGCGTTGCGGTCCATCAGGACCTTGCCGCCGATCATCCGGGTGCCGCGCCGCTGGGACTCCTCGAAGAACGCGTCGACGGACGCCGGGTAGACCGCGGCGAACGTGACGGCCGTGGTCGTGCCGTTGGCCAGGAGCTGGTCGAAGTAGAGCTTCGCGATCGTCTCGGCGTGCGCCTTGTCGGCGAACCGCTGCTCCTCCACGAACGTGTACGTGTTGAGCCAGTCGATGAGCTGCGCGCCGAACGCGCCGATGATCCCGGTCTGCACGTAGTGGATGTGGGTGTCGATGAACCCGGCGCTGATGAGCGCGTCCGGGTAGTGCGCGACCTCCACGCCCTCCGGCACCTGGTCCTTGGTCTCCGCGTACGGACCGAAGGCCGTGACGATGCCGTTCTCGGTGACGATGAGCGCGTCCGGGATGTCGACGAGCGCGTCGTCGTCGAAGAACGGATCGGCGCGGAAGCTGATCGCGTGTCCTCGTACGGCGGTCGCGGCGTGCTGCTCGGCCATCTCTCTCCTCCGGCGGTTGCAGGCCATCCTCGCTGGCTGCGGCGACGCTATCAGCGCCCCCGGGGGCGTCGTCAAGGGCTGCCGCTCGTGTCCCACCCGGATGTACCGAGCACCTGTGTGTTTCCCACATGCCGATGTGTGTCGTGGGGCGGCGGGGCCGGTGCGGTGACGTCATGTCGCCCCAACGTTGCAATGATCGTTAGGATGTCTGCGTGCCCGCCGATCGCTGCGACCTCCTCTGCCTCGACCTGCCCAAGGCGGAGCGGATCCGCTCCGGGCTCCCGGCCGCCGGCGCGCTGGAGGACGCCGCCACGCGGATGAAGGCCCTCGGCGACCCGACCCGGCTGCAGGTCGCGATCGCCCTGCGCGAGGTCGACGAGCTGTGCGTCTGCGATCTGGCATGGATCACGGGCCGGGCCGAGAACCTGGTCTCCCACCATGTCCGCGCGCTCCGCACCGCGGGCCTGGCCGGCTCGCGCCGCGACGGCAAGATGGTGCTGTACGCGCTGACCGGCGAAGGGCGGGCGCTGCTCGCCGCCGCGGTCGCGGGGGCGGTCTCGTGAGCACGTTCTCGCTGCCGGTGATCGCGCCCGCTTCGACCCCCGCCTCCTCGCGGCCGACCGGACCGAGCCGCGAGCGCGTCGAGGAGCTGGCCGCCCGCGCGCGTCTCCTCTCGTGGCTCTCGCTGGCGTGGATGACGGTCGAGGGCGGCGTGGCGATCGCCGCCGGGCTCGCGGCCACCTCGGTCGCGCTGATCGGCTTCGGGCTGGACTCCGCGATCGAGGGCTTCGCCTCGGTCATCATCGTCTGGCGCTTCACCGGCCACAGCA
>Ga0247757_10001033_pt1 | contig 20351 bp, 17 predicted proteins | sample UWRJL126311R4_FD_180929 | JGI IMG/M metagenome (GOLD analysis project Ga0247757, IMG submission 180929) | Plant litter microbial communities from Arlington Agricultural Research Station in Wisconsin, United States - UWRJ-L126-311R-4 | ecosystem: Environmental > Terrestrial > Plant litter >... | reverse complement strand
AGAGGGGTGCCCGCAGGGCGGGGTGTGTAAGCCATTCGCGAAGTCCGTTCATGGCAGCGGGGGCAGGTTCTCGAGGAAATTGACGGTGTAGAGGGCGGTGGCGCGGGCGGCCATGGGGTAGAAGGGGACACCCTCGTAGGGCGCGTCGCTCACGACGCGGAAGGCGATGTAGCGGATGCCGTAGGCGTGGGCAATCGCGGCGATGTGGCCGGATTCCATTTCCTCGACGTCCATGCCGAAAGTGCGGGCCGACCACTGGACGCGGTCGAGCTCAAGGTTGACCTCGTGGGCGGAGCCGATGACGCCCGGGAACACGCGGCCCATCGGGTTGCGCGTGCGCAGCGCGACGGCGAGACAGGCGGCATCGCCGGCGAAGCCGTCCGGGAAGGACTGCAGTTCGCCCGTCGCGGGAATGCGCAGGCGCTGCGGCACGGGCGTCCAGGCCAGCGGCGTGCTGCCGGCGCCGGCCGGGCGGGGCGGGGAGGTGAAGTTGCCGTAGTCGATCGCGCGGCGACCGACGATGATGTCGTGCAGCGTGAGGTACGGCGCCTGCGCGCCGCTGGTGCCCTGGTTCACGATCAGCTTCGGCGAAAATTCCTCGATGCCGAGGATCGTGGACGTCGTGCAATTGATGAGCGCCTGGCCGGTGAGCGACACCGCGACCTTGTGCGGCCCGATGGTGCCGGTCCAGAAGCTGAACGGGCCGATCTCGATTTTCTTGGCGTCTTTGAGCGCATCGAGGATCTCGGCGACCTCCTTGTTCTCGGCGCCCTGGACGAGGACGTCGACAGCCTCGGCAGCGCGGAGGGAAAGCGCCAACGCGACCAGAAGGCAACCGCACAGGAGGTAACGGAGGGAACGGAGCAAATCCCTCTCTGGCTCCTCCCGCATTACATGTAGGGTCGGCGCTTGCGCCGACCTCGCGCGCGAGGTCGCTGCTTGCAGCGACCCTACATGGAGGAATCGGAAGCCACTGAGCAGCGTTCTCTCCGTTAACTCCGTTCCCTCCTGTAAGGTCGTATGGCTCGAGATCTTCATTTCGAGGCCTCTAAAAATTGCAGCGCCAGCGCCGCGGATTCCTCCGGCGTGCCGTCGATCACGCGGAGGCCGATGACGGGCGTGCGGAGGAGCATGGCGCAGCCGGCGATGTGGGCGGACTCGGCGTCCTCGGAACTCGTGTGCCAGGTTTTGTGGATCCAGGCGATGCGGTCGGCCTCGCGGTTGATCTGAGGGGCCGAGCCCAGCGTACCCGGCACGAGCTTGCCGCGGGCGGGCTGGAGTTTTTCGGCCCGGGCGAGGGCGGCGGGATCGGCGGGAAACTCGTCCGTGTATTGTTCCTTCTCGCCGGGTGTCATCGGGGCGTGCGGCAGACGCTGCCACGTGAGCGGCGTCGAGCCGCCGCCCAGCGGCAGCGGGTCGGAAATGAGGCCATCGAAGGCGGCGAAGCTGCGGCTGACGACCACGTCGCCCGGTTGCAGCGCGGGATCGTGGGCGCGGGCGGAGCCGTAGGTGACGACCAGCTGCGGAGCGTAGCGCCGGATGGCGAGGGTGGTGGCGGCGACGGCGTTGAGAGGGTCGCCCTCGGTGCGGGTGAGGACGACGGCCTTGCCGTTGAGCCGGCCGAGCCAGAAGGTCCAGGAGGCGCGCGTCTCGGTGCGTGGCGTGTCGAGGCGCTTGATCAGCGGTTGAAGCTCGGCGTCGGTCGCGGCGGCGAGGAGCACGTCGACGGTTTCGGCGCGGAGGGCAGCCGGGAGGAGAAGAACAACGGCGAGAAGCAGGTGGAGGGCCCGCGTCCCCGCGGGCCGCGGCTCGCAGGGACGCGAGCCCTCCAGGCGGATGCCCTTGCCCACAAAGTCGCTCATAGTTTCGCGGCCGGGATCTCGTTCTCGTATTTCGCCCAGCCGTTCACCAGTTCGTGCACGACCTTGCTGCCGACGCGGTGGGCGGCCTCGAGGGAGGGAATAAAGGCCGAGTAGTGGCCGATCTTCTCGCCGGCCAGGCTCTCGGCGGCAGTGAGATCGGGCGGCTGGAGGTCGAAATTGCTGGCGGTGCGCAGGACGAGGGCGCGCTGCACGTCGGCGCGGCCGGCCTTGGTCAGGTTGGTGAGCGCGCGCAGGGTGCCGGTGTCCTCCATGGCGGTGGTCATGTAGTTGCCGCGGCCCTCGGTATAGTAGGCGACCCAGTCATTGGCCCACTGGTTGAGGAGCTTGCCGTGCCAGTAGGTGCTCGAGGCGAGGTTGGCGCCGATGAAGACGGACGGGCCTTGCAGGGCCTTGGGATGGGCGGTGTAGCGGTTGCGGAAAGCGACGACATCCGGGGTTTCCACGAGCGGCGTGTCCTTGGTGAGCGCAAACGCCCACTGGAGCAGGGCGGGGTTGATGGCGTAGCAGTTGTCCACGCGTTCCTCGGCGGGCATCAGCGGCAGCTCGTAGGGCTTCTTCTTGCGGATCGGCACGTAGCCCGTCTTCCAGTCGGCGGGCATCTCCCGGGCGTCGATCTCGTGGCCGAGGTCGCCCTCGACGACATAGTCGGCCCAGACGGCGGAGCCGACGGAGGCGTCGGCGGGGTCGAGCCCGGCGATGCCGGCGACCAGCCAGTAGCTCTTGGACAGGTCGAAGCGCGGGTCGAGGCCGAGGGCCATGATGCTGGCGGCGGCGTTGGTGTTGCCCATGCCGGTGACGATGCCGATGACGGAGCCGTCGGCGTTGGCGCGCACGGCATGGTAGGCGGCGGGGAGGAGGATGACGCGGTCGAGCTTCTCGCGTTCGACCCAGTACTGGAATTCGCCGGGCATGTCGCCGGTGTCCGCGCCCATTTCAAACATGGCGACGACGACCACCTTGGGCCGGATAATCTCGGCGGCGCCGGCCAGGCCGGCCGAACAGAGCAACACCAGCCCGGCCGCGATGCGGGCGAACGCGTGGAAGGGAACCATGCGCGCAGTCAGCAGGGTTCGTACCGCGAGGGCGAGATTTTCGTTACGCAAAGCGTATTGAACGTGGCACATGAGGTGCTTAGATGTCCGCCCAGGCTACCTCGCCTCCTTAACACCTACCTATGAAAACCTCCCTGCTACGCACGCCGCTGGCCGTGTTTGTCCTCGCCAGCCTTGCCGGGCATTTGCGCGCCCAGAACGAGACCCCGCCGGTCGACAACTCCGAGCCCCCGAAGGGCGAAGTCCTCGAATTGGATCCGTACCGCATCGAGTCGGGAGTTGATGTCGAACAGCTCGTGCTGCCGATCGCGCGTCCGTTCAACTCCGTGTTCGGCACCGACGACAACATCGTCGACGTGCCCCGCAACGTCACGATCATCTCCCGCCAGCAGCTGAGCGACATCAGCATCGTCGACGTGCTCGACTTCTCGAAGCTCACCTCCAGCGCCTTCACGACGACGAATTTCGGCGCCCCGTCCAACGCCAGCATCCGCGGCCAGTCGGCCGACGTGTTCCTGAACGGCGTGCGCTCGCGCATCACCTCCAATGGCAACGGCCTCCCGATCGATTTCAACTCGGTCGAGTCGGTCAACATCGTGAAGGGCCCGGCCACCGCGGTGCAGGGCACCTCGATGTACGTCGGTGGCTTCATCGACCTCATCTCCAAGCGCCCGTACTTCGACAAGACGCGCGGCGTCGTGAGCGCCACGATCGGCAGCTACGACACGAAGCGCTGGATGATCGACGTCGGCGGTCCCATCTCGGACAAGTCGGCCTATCGCGTCTCCTACTCGGGGGAGGACACCGCGGGCTATTACCACGACGCTTTCAAGCACACGCACTCGTTTTACGGTGCGTTGGAGTTCCGCCCGTCGACCAACTACAACATCTTCATCAACGCGCAGTACTTTGACGCGGCCTACACGGAGAACTGGGGCATCAATCGCGTGACCCAGAACCTGATCGACAACGGCATGTACACGACCGGCATCAACGTGAACAACGCGCCGGGCGCGCCCTCCGACCCGCAAAACTCCACCTGGGTCATCGCCGGCGGCAACACCATCGCGTGGGGCCCCGAGGTCGAGATCAACCGCCACGTCCGCCTGCTGAAGCCGGGCAACGATTCGAGCGGCAAGGAATTCAACATCCAGGCCATCCAGACGGGCAAGGTCTCGGACACGGTTACGATCAAGAACACGACCATCTACAGCCACACCAAGCGCGACACGCTCAGCACGTATTATTACTCCGAGGTCATTGATCCCTCTGAATTCGCCGAGAATCGCACCGACTTCATCTTCAAGTTCCCGAAGGGCACCCTCATCACCGGCCTCGACCTGCGCTACCAGGCCACGACCGCCTACGATGACTACTTCTTCGAGCCGGCAAACGTGTGGGACCTCACGAAGGACCACAGCTACATCAACGTCTACAACTCGATCGCCTTCGTGAACGGCGGCAACGGTTTCCCGATCCCCGGCTGGCCCGGCCGCTTCGGCCAGCCCGGCATCTGGAACGGCGACACCAACGATTCCAAGGGCACGACCATCGGGCCGTTCGCCCAGGGTACGTGGAACGTCAACAGCAAGTTCAACGTGACCGCCGGCGTGCGCTACGACTTCTTCCACGCCGAGGTCCTCGAGCCGCTCGCGCCGTGGCATCCGGAGGACGAAATCGACGTCACGCTCCCCAACTACAACGTCTCGCTCACCTACAAGCCAACCGCGACGTCGAGCATCTACGCGACCTACAATTACTCGAAGAACACGTCCGGCGCGGTCGGCAACGGCGGCGGCATCACGGGCTGGAACGCGGCGGGCGACGCCCTCGACAAGGAGCTCTTCCAGCAGCCCAGCGAGCTGGTCGAACTCGGCACCAAGTACGCGCTCAAGGGCAACACGGTGTTCCTGAACTTCGCGGTCTACGACCAGAAGCGCACGGCCAAGAGCACCAGCTCCACCGTGGTCCAGGAGTATCGCTACAAGGGCTTCGAGGCGGAGGTGAACTATCAGCCGAACAAGCACATCTACGCGACGGCGTCCTACTCGTACATCAACGCCGAGTCTTCGGCCGGCTACCAATACGGCCTCTTCGGCGGCGTCACCGAAATGCCGCCGCGCAACTCGGCCATGCCGACCGTGCCGATCGGCACCGTCACCCGGGTTTCCGGCCTGCCGGAGCACCAGTTCAACGCGCTGTTCTCGTACAGCTTTGACAACGGCTTCGGCTTCACCGCCAACGTCGTCGTCACGGGCGAGATCAACAACAACACCGCCGGCACCCTCGTGATTCCGGTCCAGTACACCCTCGATGTCGGCGCCTCGTACAAGTACAAGGCTTGGGACTTCCGCGCCCAGGTTCTGAACGCCACCGACGAGGAAAACTGGTCGCCGCCGAATGCCGTGTACGGCAACGGCTCGATCCTCGCGCTGCCCGGCACGCAGGTGCAGTTCACCGCGAAGTGGGCCTTCTAAGGCAACGATTCTGACCTAGTCTACCGCACACCACGAGCCGCCGGCACCGCAAGGTCCGGCGGCTTTTGCTTGGGGCGCGTGGGTTCGAGGTGGTCGCCGGTCTCCCGCCCGGCGACGGGCGTGGAGGGCCCGCGTCCCTGCGGGCCGGAAATGATCCGCTTCCCTGGAGGGCCCAGCTCCCGCTGGGCCGCGGCACATCGGGAGATGTGCCCTCCACCAATCCGGCCCGCAGGGACGCGTGCCCTCCCGCAAAACCGGATTGCCGTCATCCTGAGCGCAGCGAAGGATCCACTGGGTCGGCGCGCACCACGATTGCCGGAGTGGATCCTTCGCTCCGCTCAGGATGACGATCCGATGAACAAATACCCTTTATGAAACGAATCCTGTCCCTTCTCTTGCTTGCTTTCACCGCCGCCGCGTCCGCCCAGGCCCAGCACGCCCTCGTCATCCAGACGGACTTCGGCGTAAAGGACGGCGCCGTCGCCGCCATGAAGGGCGTGGCCTTCGGCGTCGACCCGCACCTGGCGATCTTCGACCTCAGCCAGGAAAACACGCCGTACGATATCTGGGAGGCCGCCTACCGCCTGCACCAGACCTGCCCGTATTGGCCGGAGGGCACGGTGTTCGTCTCGGTCATCGACCCCGGCGTCGGCACCGAGCGCCTGTCGGTCGTGTTGAAGACGAAGACCGGCCAGTATTTCGTCGGACCCGACAACGGCACCTGGACGCTCATCGCGGAGGAATTCGGCGTCGAAGCCGTCCGGCGCATCGACGAGAAGAGCAACCGCCGTCCGGGCTCGGAGAAAAGCTACACCTTCCACGGCCGCGACATCTACGCCTACACCGGGGCGCGCCTGGCCTCCGGCAAGATCACCTTCGAGCAGGTCGGCCCGCTGCTGGACACGAAGATCGTCAGCTTGCCGTACGCGAAGCCCGGGCTGAAGGACGGCGTGCTAATCGGCACGATCCCGACGCTCGACTTTCACTACGGCAACGTTTGGACGAACATCCCGGACACCCTCTTCGGCGAACTGAAGCCGGCCTTCGGCGACAAGTTTGCCGTGACCATCTTCCACGACGGCAAGGAAGTCTACCGCGGGGTCATTCCGTACGTGCGGACCTTCGGGGACGTGAAGGAAGGCGAGCCGCTCCTTTACCTGAACAGCCTGCTCAACGTTTCGTTCGCCCTCAACATGGGCAGCTTCTCCGAAAAGTTCGGCCTCGCCTCCGGCGGCACCTGGACGACGCGGGTGGAGCGGGTGAAGTAAGCGTGGAGGGCCCGCGTCCCTGCGGGCCGGCATTGGTGGGCCTCGCTGGAGGGCCGGGCTCCCGCCCGGCCGCGGTCGGGCGGGAGCCCGACCCTCCAAAAGGCGGCCCGCAGGGACGCGGGCCCTCCATGGGATTGACGGACGCACATTTTCCGCCCTTCCCGCTGGCGCAGGGCCTGCTATCGTCGACGGTAATGGACGTCCTGCCCCCGCCGGCCACGCCGGAAAAGCCTTCGAACATTGTCTACGGTCTGGAAGACCGCATCCCGTTCGGGCCCGCGCTGCTGGTGGGGCTCCAGCACGTATCCGCCATGGTGGTGGGCACGATCACGCCGCCGCTGATCCTCGCGGGCATTCTGAAATTTTCCCCGACGGACACGGCCTATTTGGTTAGCATCGCCCTGCTGGCGTCCGCCCTCGGGACATTCCTGCAATGCCGGCAACGTGGACCCATCGGCTCGGGCCTGCTGAGTGTAACGGGCACGAGCTTCGCCTTCCTGCAACCGCTGACACTGGCGGGGCAGGCCGGCGGGATGGGCCTGATGCTCGGGTTGTCTTTCGCGACCGCGCCGCTGCTCATCGTCCTCGCGCCCTTTGTCACAAGACTCCGCCAGGTGTTCACGCCGCTCGTCTGCGGCATCGTCGTGCTGTTGATCGGCGCCTCCCTGGTGCCGACCGCCTTCTACGGGCTTTCCGCGCCCGTGGCGGCGGGGGCGCCGCCGTGGTTGGGTCTCGTGGTGGGACTGTCGGTCGCCGGCGTTATCGTCGCCACCCAGGCTTCGGGACGGTCCTGGGCCCGCATCGCGGGGGCCGCGCTGGGGGTTGTCGTCGGCTGTGTCGTTTGCGCCTGTTTCGGCGGACTCAAGGCGCCGGAGCCGGGCACGGGCGCGTGGATCACGGTGCCGCACCTGTTGCCGCACGGCTTTGCGTTCGATTGGAAGTTCGTCCCGCCGTTCCTCTTCATCTACCTCGTGTCGATGCTCGAGGCCATCGGTGACATCACCGCGACCTCGCAACTCTCGGGCCTGAAGACGTCCGGCCCGGCGCATTGGCGCCGCGTGTCCGGTGGCGTGCTGGCGGACGGCATCAACAGTACGCTCACGGGCCTCTTCGGCGGCTTTCCCAGCGCCACGTACGCGCAGAACAACGGCGTGATCCAGATCACCGGCGTCGCCAGCCGGCGCGTCGGCTACGTGATGGCGGTGATCCTGGCGCTGCTCGGCCTGTTCCCCGCGGTCGGGCGCTGGATCACCGTGCTGCCGCCCGCTGTCCTCGGCGGCCTGGCGATGCTGATGTTCGGCCTCGTGGCGGTGGCCGGCATCCGCCTGCTGATCACCGCCGGACTCGGCCAGCGCGAGGGCGTGATCGTCGCCCTGTCGCTTGGCATGGGCATCGGCCTGCCGACGCAGCCCGCGATCCTGGAAGGCCTGCCCGGCTGGCTGCACGCGCTGCTGGAATCGGGCATCTCCACCGGCGGCCTGACGGCACTGGCACTCACGCTGGCGTGGCCGGGGAAGGAGAACGACACGGAAGCCGCAGCGTAGGTTTTCCCAATAGGTCCCATGGGTCCTATAGGACCTATAGGGCCTATGTGTTCCGATCCACTCCAGCATCGCCCAACCGGCGATTTCCCGTTCAACCTCGCACCGGCATGTCCACGCTCCTCATCAAAAACATCCACACGCTCGTCACGATGGATGCGGCGCGGCGCGAGATTCGCGATGCCGCGATCTTCGTCCGGGATCGGGTGATCGAACAGGTTGGCCCGACCGCGCAGCTGCTGGCGACGGCCGACGAGGTGCTCGACCTGAAGGGCCGTCACGTGGTCCTGCCGGGCATGGTCAACACGCACCACCACTTCTACCAGACGCTCACGCGCGCGGTCCCGGCGGCGCAGAACTGCGACCTCTTCGGCTGGCTGAAGACGCTCTATCCGATCTGGTCGCGACTGACCGCCGAAGGCGTGTACGTCAGCGCACAGATGGCCGCCGCCGAGCTGATACTGTCGGGCTGCACGACGTCGAGCGACCACCTCTACCTGTTTCCCAACGACTGCAAACTGGACGACGAGATCCGGGCGCTGCGGGACATCGGCATGCGCTTTCATGCCTGCCGCGGCAGTATGAGCGTCGGCGAGAGCCAGGGCGGGCTGCCGCCAGACAAGCTGGTCGAAAAGGAGGCCGACATCCTGAAGGACAGCGAGCGACTGATCCGCCAGTACCACGAACCCGCGCGGCATGCCATGTTGCGCATCGCCTTGGCGCCATGCTCGCCGTTCTCGGTGTCGACCGACCTGATGCGCGAGTCGGCCAAGCTCGCCCGTTCGCACCAGTGCGTGCGCCTGCACACGCACTTGGCGGAGAACGCTTCCGACGTCGTCTACAGCCGCGAGAAATTCGGCCAGACCCCTGGCGAGTATGCCGAGTCGGTTGGGTGGGTGGGGGACGACGTCTGGCATGCGCATTGCGTGCAGCTCGACGACGCGGCCATTGCGAAGTTCGGCCGCACCGGCACGGGGGTCGCCCACTGTCCGTGCAGCAACATGCGGCTCGCGAGCGGCATCGCCCCCATCCGCAAGATGCTGAACGCCGGCGTGCCGGTCGGGCTGGGGGTGGACGGCGCGGCCTCGAACGACGCCACGAATCTTTTCCAGGAGGCGCGCACCGCCTGCCTCCTGGCACGCGTCGGCGCGCAGGATGCGTCGGTGATGACCGCGCGCGACGCGCTCGATCTCGCCACGCGCGGCGGGGCGCGGGTGCTCGGGCGCGACGACATCGGCGCGATCGCGCCGGGCATGTCGGCGGATTTCATCGCGGTGAACCTCGACCGCCCGTCGCTGGCCGGTGCGCAGCACGACGTCGTGGCGGCGCTGGTGCTCTGCCACGTCGACGCTGTGGACTACAGTTTCATCAACGGCCGGCGCGTGGTCGACCAAGGCCGGCTGACGACGGTGGACCTGCGGGCGTTAGTCGAGAAGACCAACCAACTTTCGGCGCGCCTCGTGGCTGGTTGAGCATAGGCCCTATAGGTCCTATGGGTCCTATAGGACCTATGGGTTCGATCCCCGCTCACACTCCCAGCTTGCGAGCATGGCGGGCTGTCGTGAGCCTTCCCACGTGATCATCGATGCCCATGTGCATCTCTATCCCGCGGCGGCCAACCAGTCGCCGGCCGCGTGGGCGGAGGCGCGACGGGAAGCGCACTGGGCGAAGCTGGCCACCCGCCGGCGCAAGGATGGCAGTCCGGTGCAGGGCTTTCCCTCGCTGACGGACCTGGTGCGCGACATGGATGCCGCCGGTATCGCCCAGGCCGTGTTGCTTGGTTGGTATTGGGAGCACCACGAGACCTGCGTGGAGCACAACCGGTTCTATGCCGCATGTCTCCAGGCCGAGCCGCAGCGCTTCAAGGCCTTTGCTACGGGGCACCCGGGCGCGGGCGCGGCGGCGCTGGACGAGGTACGCTGGGCCCGCGACGCAGGTTTCAGCGGACTCGGCGAACTTTCGCCGCATTCGCAAGGGGTGGCCTTGGGCGACCCGACCTGGCGGAAGCTCCTGAAACTGGCGGGCGACCTGAGGCTGCCCGTCAACCTGCATGTCACCGATCCGCATTCGAAGCCGTTTCCAGGACGCGTGGACACGCCATTGGCCGATTTTGTCGGGCTGGCGCGGGAATTTCCCGAAACGAAATTCATCCTCGCCCACTGGGGCGGCGGACTGGCCTTCGACCGGGAGAACCACGTCCTGCGGAACGTCTATTACGACACCGCCGCCTCCCCGCTGCTCTACGGCGCGGACGTCTGGCGCAAGGCGCCGGCGGGGCGGGTGCTGTTCGGGTCGGATTATCCGCTGGTCCTCTATCCGCGGGGGGGCAGCCAGGCCGAATTTCAGGGAATCGTGCGGGAAGCCACGACCGCGGGCGCCGAGCCGGCGATCTTCGCGGCCAATGCGCGGCAGTTGTTGTCCTTGGGGTAGGGCGAGTCCTCCGGACGAGCCGACGTTTGCTCGCGATCGCGTGTGCGGCTCGTCCGGAGGACTCGCCCTACCTAATATGATCGAGCAGCCACGGCACCGCGGGACTGTCGACCGACGGCACGATCACCTGCAAGCCGGCCGTGAGGCCGGACGGCAGGCGCACCGGGATCGAAAGCACGGGCAGCCCGCCGAGGCTCGCCGGCGCCGTCAGGGTCAGGATGTTGCGCCGCAGCTCGGGCGTGGCCTCGGCCTTGGTCGGCGCCCCGCAAGGGACCGCGGGAAGCACGAGAAAGTCGTAGGCGCGGAAAAAGTCGCGCCAGACGGAGCGGATATCGGCGAGGCGCTCGCGGGCGCGGGTGATGTCGGCGACGGGAAACTGGCCGGCGTCGGTGAAGCGGCGCCAGATGACCGGGTCATAGTTCTCGCGATAGGGAGCGAGCCAGTTGCGGTGCACCGCGTGCGCCTCGCTCATGCCGATCGTGATGTAGGACTCGACCGCATGGTGCCAGGAAAGGATGAGCGAGGCCTCCGCCACCGGATCGGCATGGGCGGAGAGACTCGCGGCCGCATAGTCGCAGGCGGTCGCCACCGCCGGGTCCATGTCAGGCACCAGGGGACGGGCGTTGAGGTAGCAGCCGCGCGGTTTGGGGTAGGGCGAATCCTCCGGATGAGCCGGAGCCGACAACCGCTTCAACGTCGGCTCGTCGGGAGGACTCGCCCTACCCGCTATGGCGCGCCAAGTCGCCAGCATATCCCCTGCATTCGCCGTGAACCATCCCGCCGTGTCCAGTGTTGGGGCCAGCGGAAACGCGTCGCTGATCAACGGGTCGCCCGGAGTGAGCCGGAATCCATACAGCCCGCACCATGCCGCCGGCACCCGCACGGAGCCGCCGGTGTCCGTGCCGATCGCCAGCGGGGCGACGCCAGCGGCCACGAGAGCCGCCGAACCGCTGCTCGAGCCGCCGGTGAGGCGGTCGGGAAAGTGCGGATGCGGGCAATCGCCGTAATGCGGATTCTCGCCGGTCAGGCCCGAGGCGAATTCCACGAGGTGCGTCTTCCCGGCGCAGGCCGCGCCGGCCTGGGCCAGGCGGCCGACGATCTGGCTGTCGCGGGCGGGCAGGTCGCGGATGAGGTGGAGAAACGTCGAGCCCGCGCGCGTGGGCACGCCGGCGAGGTCGAAGAGATCCTTCAGGAAGTAGGGGATGCCGTTTAATGCTGGAGGGCTGGGCTCCCGCCCAGCCGCGGTCGGGCGGGAGCCCGACCCTCCATGTTCAAGTTCTTTTGCCAGTTCCGCCTCCGGTTTCACCCACGTCACGGCCGCGCGCTGGAGCGGGGGAGGCAGCGCGGCGATGCGTTCCTGCACGGTGCGGGCGGCGGCGGCCGGCGCCAGCGCCTGCCACGCGGGGAACGGCAAAGGGTCTGGCGTTTTGGAGGCGTTTCTATCCATTCCTACGAACTCAATGGAGCCCGCAGCGCCCATCGTCAAATTCACCGCGTTGAAAAAGCGCTATGGCGACGGCCCGGTCATCCTCGACGACCTCACCCTCGATGTGGCGCCGGGGGACTTTGTGACCATGATCGGCCCCAGCGGGTGCGGCAAATCCACCGTGCTGAAGCTGGTCTCGGGACTGAGCCCGGCGACGACCGGTGGGCTCGAGGTGCTCGGCACCCGCCCCAAGCTGGCGCGTGACCGGCAGGCCTTTATCTTCCAGGATGCCACGCTGCTCCCGTGGCTGACCGTGCAGGGCAACGCCGAGCTGCCGCTGCGCCTGCGCGGGGTGCCGGCGCCGGAACGGCGCGCGAAGGCGGCGGAGATGCTCGCCCTGGTCGGGTTGGAGAAAAACACCGGCTACTATCCGCGCCAGCTTTCCGGCGGCATGAAGATGCGCGTATCGATCGCCCGGGCGCTGACGCTGGCCCCGCAACTCTTGCTGCTCGACGAACCCTTCGGCGCGCTGGACGAGATGACGCGCAACCGCCTGAACGAGGAACTGTTGATGCTGCGCGAGCGGACGCCCTTCACGGCGATGTTCGTGACCCACTCGGTCGCCGAGGCGGTGTTCCTGTCGAACCGCATCATCGTCATGTCCGCGCACCCCGGCCGCTGGCATGCGGAGATCAAGGTGGATTTCCCGTATCCCCGCCGGCCGGAGCTGCGCGAGCTGCCGGATTTCCAGGCGAAGGTCACCGAGGTGTCGCGCCGGTTGCACGAGGTGGAGGTGCCGGCATGAGGGCGTGGGCCAAGTATTTCGTAGGGGCGGACCTTGGTCCGCCCTCGAACGTGGCACCGACTGCGAGGGCGGAGCAAGCTCCGCCCCTACAAGGAGGAGCGAGGGCATGAGAAAACTCCCGCCGATCCTGATCTGGACCCTGCCGGTCGCCACCGGGGCCCTGTGCCTCGCCCTGTGGTACGCGGCGCGCGGCGTGTTTCACGTGAGCGAGTGGCTGCTGCCGATGCCGGACGAGATTCTCGCCGCAGTGGGGAAGGAACACGTGCGCTTGCTGGCGGCGGCGGGCAACACGGCGATCGGGGCCCTCGGCGGCTTCGTTCTCGCAGGCGCCTTCGGGTTTCTCGCCGCGCTGCTGCTGGGGGTGTCGCGGCCGGTGCGGGCCAGCCTCTACCCATGGTTGCTGGTGCTGCAGATGACGCCGGTCATCGTGCTGACGCCGCTGATCCAACTCTGGATCGGCTCCGGCCTGCCGGGTATCATCGCGGTGACGTGGCTCATCAGTTTCTTCCCGATCGTGGCCAACACGACGCAGGGCCTGCTGTCGACCGACATGAATCACGTGGCGCTTTTCCGCATGGCCAACGCCAGCCGCTGGCAGGAACTCCTCCTGTTGCGCGTGCCGGCGGCGATGCCGTATTTCCTGACCGGCCTGCGGATCGCCGCGGCCCTGGCACCGGTCGGGGCGATTTTCGGCGAATACATGGTGGGCAACGCCGCGGGCGGCACGGGCGGGCTGGGTTTTCTCGTGTACAGCTACAACACGCAGATCCGGATCCCGGCGCTCTTCGCCACCGCCCTGGCCAGCTGCCTGCTGGGTTTCATCTTCGTCGCCGCCGTCTCACTCCTGAACTGGGCCGTGCTGCACAAGTGGCATGACTCGTTCGAGCGCGAGGATCATTGAGCAGAAGAGTGGTCCACCACGAAACACACGAAATACACGAAAGGTCCGGCCAGATCGGCTTGGGAAATCTTTTCGTGTATTTCGTGTGTTTCGTGGTTAACTGCCTGTCTTACGCATGAAACTCAGCCTCGTTCTCGTTCTCATGGCATCGGTGGCCGGCCTCGCCGGCTGCGGCAAGAAAGCAGCCGAGCCGGCTTCTACTGCGAAAGCGGGAGAGCCCGTGAAGATCCGCTTCCAGACGGACTGGTACCCGCAGCCGGAGCACGGCGGCTACTACCAGGCGCTGGCGAAGGGCTTTTATGCGGCCGAGGGACTCGACGTGGAGATCCTGCCGGGCGGGCCGAACGCCCAGGTGAGGGAGTCGGTGGGACTGGGCCGGACGGAGATCGGCATGACCAACGGTGACGACGTGATCGTCGCGATCGCGCGCGGGGTGCCGATCAAGATGGTGGGGGCCGAGATGCAGCGCGATCCCCAGGGCATTCTGTTTCACACCGAGCATCCGCTCCATTCATTGAAGGACCTCGAAGGCCGCACGCTCATGGCCGGCTCGGTTTCCACCTGGCTCGAGGTGCTGCGCAAGAAGGACGGCATCAATTTCACGCAGCTTCCCCTGGTCGGTGATCTGGCGCGTTTCATGGCCGACAAGAATCTTGTCCAGCAGTGCTTCGTGACGAATGAACCATACTTCGCCCGCCAGCGGGGAGCGGATGTCGGCGCGATTCTGATCGCGAGCGACACCTACGCGCCGTATCGCGTGATGTTCACGAGCAACGACTACCTGGCGAAGCATCCTGAGATCGTCGCGAAGTTCGTCCGTGCCAGCGTGAAGGGCTGGGTCGATTACCTGGCCGGCGATCCGACGCCGGCGAACCAGCTCATCCTGGCGAAGCGCAGCGACCTCACGCCCGAGTTCATGGCCTATAGCATCAAGGCGATGAACGACTACATGCTCGTGAGCGGAGATCCCGCCCGGGGCGAGTTCGCCGGCCAGATCACCGCGGCGCGCCTCGAGAAACAGATCAAGCTCCTTCAGGAAGTCGGCGTCCTCGACAAGCCCGTGAAAGTCGAGGATGTCGCCACGTTCGATTTCGTTCCCAAACCCTGAGGGATTTTCACCACAGAATACACGGAACACACAGAAGATATTACACCCCGGACTGCTGGATCATTTTCTGTGTATTCCGTGTATTCTGTGGTTACGCTTCCTCCTTAATTCCACCCATGACTATCGAAGCCAAACTCACCGAACTCGGCCTGAAACTCCCCAATCCCCCCGCCGTCGCCGGCAGCTACGTGCCGTGGGTGCGCATCGGCAACATGCTGTACCTCGCCGGCACGATCAGCTCGTTCAACGGCGAGATGACGCACGTTGGCCAGGTGGGCAAGGAGCAGACCGTGCAGGCCGGCTACGAGTCGGCGAAGATCTGCGCGCTCAACACGCTCGCCAACATCAAGGCCGCCGCCGGCAAGCTCGAGAGCGTGAAGCAGTTCGTGCTCGTCACCGGCTTCGTCAACGCCGTCAGCGGCTTTGCCGATAGCCCGGCGGTGATCAACGGTGCCTCCGAGCTGTTTGGCGCGCTCTTCGGCGACGTCGGCAAGCACGCCCGCGCCGCCGTGGCCGTCACCGGCCTGCCCAAAAACTCCACGGTGGAGATCCAGGTGATTGTGGAGTTGGAGTAGCGCTGCGCGCTACTCGTTATTGGATGAGCGTTACTGGTTATTGGGATTTCGGATCGGCCCAAATAACCAATAACCGATAACGAATAACCAGCGCGTTTGAGCGTGGCTCAAACGCGCTTGACCATAATCTTCGAATTCCGCCCGCTTTCCTCGTAGGCCTTGAGGCGGGAGGGCGGGAGGACGTCCTTGTCGGCGTCGTCGAAGCCGCAGACGGACGTGAAGAAGCTGTAGGCCTGGGTCGAGAGGGCGATGACCGTCTTGGCGCCGCGCTCGGCGGCCTTGAGGCACGCGAAATCCACCATCTTCTGGCCGATGCCGCGGTTGTGGTAGAACGGCATCACGTAGAGCGCGCCGATCTCGGCCTTGGTCGCGTCGTCGGCGTAGACGCGCAGCGAAATGCAGGCGGTGAGGTTCTCGTCGATTTCGAAGACGTAGAAGTCCTCGATGATCTTCTCGATCGCCTGCTGCGAGCGGGCGAGCAGCTCCTCGCGCTTCATGCCGGAACGGGTCAGGTTGTAGATGGCGCGGGCATCGCGCTTCGTCGCCTGGCGGATCTGCTGGTACTCGTTGCCGTAAATCAGCGTGCCGACGCCCTCGTTGGAGAAGATCTCGGCGAGCAGGCCGTCGAGTTCGCGGCCGTCGAGCAAATGGATGCGCGGCGTGCCGGTGTCGATGGCCTTGACGGCATGCGCCGCCTTGCTGCGCATGGGCTCGTTGATCGAGTTGGGCTTGCTCGTGATGACCTTGCGCAGGGTGTCGACGGAGATGTCGTGCTGGATCTCGCCGTTGACCTCGAGTCCGCGATGCGGGGAGAAATAGACGATCTTGGTGGCCTGCAGCGCCTCGGCGACCTCGGCGGCGAGCAGGTCGGAGTTCACGCGCAGGGGATGGCCGTCGCGGTCGAAGCCGATCGGGTTCACCACCGGGACGACGCCCGAGTTGATGAGCTGCTGGATGAACTCCCGGTCGACGCGGTCGACGCGGCCGGTGAACTGGTGGTCGATGCCGCGCAGGATGCCGACCGGCATGGCGCGGATCGAATTCGTCAGCGCGGCCTTGAGGCCGTTGGCGGTCAGGCCCTCGATCACGAGGTGCGTAACGCGCGAGGAGGCGCGGATGGCGAGGTCGAGCGTGGCGGCGTCGATCACGCCGGTGCCGTCGGAGTCGGTGATCGCGATGTTGCGCAGCTTCGCGAGCTCCTCGATCTGCTGGCCGATGCCGTGCACGATGACGATCTTGATGCCGAGCGAGCGCAGGACGGCGACGTCCGTGACGATATTGGGGAAGTTGTCGTCCGCGACGATGCTGCCGTCGAGGGCGATGACGAAGATTTGACCCTGGAAACGCGGGACGTACTTGAGGATGCCCCGCAAGTCCGTGGCTTTGACGTTCGCGCCGTTGCTCATCGAAGGAGCGCTTTAATCAGGCATGATGCCGCGCTCGTCAATGGGGATCGGCGGCGCCACGCGCCGCAAATTTCAAACGCCAGATGCCAGACGCCAGACAAATGGGGAAAATCTTAAAACAGAAACCCCAATCGGAATTTTTGCGCCTCCGGTTTTGGCGGGTTTTCAGATCGAGTTGTTTGGCCCCTGGCATTTGGCATCTGGCATTTCCGGCCGACGGCCGGCGTCACTTCACTTCGAACGTCCACGTCGCAGCCGGCGCGAGGGCGACGATGCGCATGGTGTAGCGGCCGGGGGCGAGGCCGGTGGTCGGGACGCTGACGAAGTAGTTCGTGTCGTTCCAGCGGCTGAGGAGTTCCTTGCCCGGCAGGGTCTCAATGCTCGGGATCAGCACGAGCTCGCGGTCGTGCTGGTAGAGGGTGAGATCTCCGACCTGCACATTGAGTTTCGCGATCGTCGCGGTGAAATAGACCTCGTAGTTCGCGCCTCGCGTGACGGCGGCCGGCGCGGTGACGCGGTCGATGGTGGAGACGAGCTTGGGCTTCTCGGCGAACCTGGACTCGAGGTCGGGCCCGAGGCCGGCGATTTCGCGGGTGATGCTGGCCGGGGCGGTCGCGAGGCTGGGCTTCTCGATGGGGCGGAGCGTCTCGATCTGGACCTTGTGCCAGCCGGCCGCGAGCAGGCGGGCGGTGGTCGCGCGGTCCTGGGCGTCCTGGTAGGGTCGGTACGCCGGGCCCTTCTTGCGATAGAAGATATTAACCACCGTGTAGCCCACGACGAAAAGCACGATGGCCAGGACGATCCATTTCATCGGCCAGGGCTTGGGCGGCGTTTTGCGGGCGGCGGTCATGCGGGCGGGCTTTATTGCGGGGGTGGGGCGGGAGCTCAAGCGGGTTTCGGAGGGGAGGGGAACCGCTCGCCCATGGAGGGCCCGCGTCTCTGCGGGCCGGGTTTGAAAGTGGAGGGTCGGGCTCCGGCCCGACCGTTCCGACGCGGCGGTCGGGCAGGAGCCCGACCCTCCAGGGACGAGGGGCGGCCCGCAGGGACGCGGGCCCTCCACCGTGCGACCAGGCGGGGATTTTCATTTGCCCCGCCCGGGGGAGGCTGTTCTCGTGTCGGGCTCACATGAAGTATTGGTCGCAGACATTCATTCCCACGCTCAAGGAAAGCCCCTCCGACGCCGAAATCGCGTCGCACAAACTCCTGCTCCGCGCCGGCTTGATCCGCAAGCTGGCCGGCGGGTTGTACTCCTTCCTGCCGTCGGGCCTGCGCGTCATGCAGAAGGTCGGCCAGCTCTGCCGCGAGGAAATGGACCGCGCCGGGGCGATCGAGCTGCAGATGCCTTTCATTCATCCCGCCGAGACCTGGCAGAACGGCCCGCGCTGGAACGCGGCCCGCGAGATCATGTACCGCGTCGACCACGCCGGCGCCGGCAAGGGCCGGTCGAAGGAGCCCGAGTTCGTCCTCGGCCCCACGCATGAGGAAATCATCACCCCGCTCGTGAAGAGCGAGATCACCAGCTATCGCGACCTGCCCAAGAATTTCTACCAGATCGGCACGAAGTTCCGGAATGAGATCCGGCCGCGCTACGGCCTGATGCGCGCGCGCGAGTTCGTCATGAAGGATGCCTACAGCTTCGATGTGAACGACGCGGCCGCGGTCGTCAGCTACAACAAGATGAAGGCCGCCTACACGGCGTTCTTCACGCGTTGCGGCCTGAAGACCATCGCGGTCGAGGCCGACACCGGCGTCATGGGCGGCAACTTCTCGCACGAGTTCATGGTCCCGGCCCCGGTCGGTGACGACGACGTCGTCTATTGCGAGGCCAGCGGCTACAGCGCCAACCGCGAGAAGGCGACGAGCGGCATCGTGCCGTCGGATCTCGCCGACGCCGCGCCCGCCGGCGCGCTCGAGGAGTTCGCCACGCCCGGCGTGGTCACGATCGCCGCGCTCGCGGCTGCGCCGTACGGCGTCGCGGCGGACAAACAGTTCAAGACCCTCGTCTACATGGGCGACGGCAAACCCTTCCTCGTGATCCTGCGCGGTTGCGACGACCTCGAGGAAGCCAAGCTCGGCGCCCTCGGCTTCCAGCTCTGGCGCCCCGCCACGCCGGAGGAGATCGAGCCGGTCATGGGCGCGAAGCCCGGCAGCCTCGGCACCGTCAAGGGCACGATCAAGAACCCCGACGCCCTCGCCGGCATCTTCGCCGACCACGCCATCCGCCTGATCGGCAACGGCACCACCGGCGCCAACAAGGACGGCTTCCACCTGCGCAACGTCAACGTCACCCGCGATCTCGCGATCACGAAGTTCGGCGATTTCCGCGCGGTGCGCGCCGGCGAGCCCGACGTGAAGTCCGGCCAGCCGCTCAAGATCGAGCGCGCGATCGAGGTCGGCCACGTCTTCATCCTTGGCACCAAGTATTCCGAGAAGTTCGGCGCCACCTACACGGACGACCAGAAGCAATCGCATCCGATGGTCATGGGCTGCTACGGAATCGGCATCAGCCGCACCCTGCAGGCCGTGGTGGAGCAGAGCAACGACGCTGACGGTATCATCTGGCCGTGGAACGTCGCCCCGTGGCAGGTCATCGTGGTCAACCTTGACCCGCAGGACGCCGCCGCGACCGAGCTCACCCGGAAACTCGCCGCCGCCGCCGAGGCGGCCGGGGCCGACGTGCTCGTCGACGACCGCGCCGAGCGCCCGGGCGTGAAATTCAAGGACGCCGACCTCATTGGCATCCCACTCCGCCTCACCGTGGGCGGCAAGGGCCTCAAGGAAGGAATCTTCGAATTGAAGTGGCGTACTTCAAAGGAAGTGCGCAAGGTTGCCATCGCCGAAGCCGAGAGCACGGTCGCCCAGGCCGTGCGCGAGGCGGCGGCCAAAGCATGATTTTCCCCTGCGAGGAGCAACGCACCGACGCCAACAGGCCCGCCGCGGCCTCCGAACCGGCGTCGCCGGCTGATTTTGCCTGCGGGATTTTCGCCCAAGCCAATCCCCGGCAGGAAAACAAACCCGCGGCCAAGCCGCAGGTGCAGCCGACGGGAGCGTGGCGGGTCGTGCTGCTCAATGACCCGGTGAACCGCATGTCGTACGTCGTGATGGTGCTCCGCCGCGTCTTCGGCTTTCCCGAGGAGGAGGCGCGCCGCCACATGCTGGAGGTGCACGAGAGCGGCCGGTCCATCCTCTGGAGCGGCACGCGCGAGCAGGCCGAGGCGCACATGTTCGCCCTGCAGCAATGGCATCTCACGGCGGTGATCCAGGCCGATGAAGCGTAACCGCCTTTCTGTCATCGCGAGTCCGGCGCAGCCGGGCGTGGCGATCCATCTAGCTGGATTGCTTCGTCGCCCCGGTGGGGCTCCTCGCAATGACAAACTAGGGATTGGCCGATGAAGCAGGTTGAAATCAGATTGAACATCGGCGCCGTCGCGCCGCTGCTCGACGTCATCAAGCTCGCGGCCGACGACCTGCGCACGACG
>Ga0247757_10001032_pt1 | contig 20357 bp, 19 predicted proteins | sample UWRJL126311R4_FD_180929 | JGI IMG/M metagenome (GOLD analysis project Ga0247757, IMG submission 180929) | Plant litter microbial communities from Arlington Agricultural Research Station in Wisconsin, United States - UWRJ-L126-311R-4 | ecosystem: Environmental > Terrestrial > Plant litter >... | reverse complement strand
GTTGGATGCCGAATGTTCCATGTGTAATCAACCTCTGTCCATGGCATTGGGCCATCCCATCGGTGCGCAAAGTTGAAGAGGTTTTGTTCGGGGTGTTTTGGGTCAAAGGCGTTGGAGATGCTAAGCAGCGAGCGATAATACTCGAAGACAGGAAGTGATGGCGAGATCATAAAGAAGCCCGCGTTCATCTTCCCTGGTCGCTTGATGCCAGTTCCCTCGTGCGGCGGAAACTCGTGATTACTGTCCGATACCTCAGACAAAGAAGCCATAACGTAAGACGGTGGTAGCGGGGCTTCGCCGTCGAGCACAGTGTAGCTGTCCAGGTGTTTTGGTTTGCAAACCCTGACACCTTTGTCGTGGAAGACACCATCCAGCGGTCGGCGGAGCATAGTGTCGCCGTCGAGCATCAGAATACGGCTGTACTTTGTCATCTGCCATGCGCGTAGCTTGGTTATGACATCGTCCCAGCGATGCTCCTCGGCCTTGATCCAACCGTCGTTCTCTACGTGTAGGAAATCGACTGAGTGTATGATGGCACCATCTTTTGCGAGGCGTCTGCGGCGCGATTCCGATACAGACGGTGTGACCATGACAACGACATCGATACCATTAGTTCGTGTGGTTGGGTTGTGGAGCAGCTGCCAGACGAGAATACGCGTCGCGACGAAGTAATTGTCGTCTTCGAGACTGTCGTTTTGGTCCACGGAACCCGACAGGAACGTAACATATGCAAATTTTGGGGCATGCTCTTCATCAGTTGTAGGCGTGCCATTGATGTATCCCGCACCAGTCCGGTAAATGTCATCGTCTTCCTTCCTCTGGGTGGATCCGCTCCCCTGACCCATGCCGATCCGGACGCGGATGGATTCCGACGTATGAGTTTGCTGCAGCGTGATGAATAAAAAGATGGTGACCATGGTGGCCATGATAGCGACAGTGAGCCGCCGCCTTTCTAGCATGGCTACGGTGGGGAGCAAACGAACAACGAGCGAGAGCGTGAGCAGAGCTAAGACAGCAAACACCGGGAAGCGGAAAACGCGAGGAAAGGCACGCGAACCGGAGCCGGGGCTGTAAACCTTGTCGGGAAGGGGCCCAAGCTTGGCCTCGTTCATTTCAGCTTATCAGATGGCACTGGTGCCGAACGTGCCGGACGCGCCTTGGTTTTCTTCATCCCGTCAGGCTTTAGAAACTACATGTACACAGCAAGCGTCGTGATTGTAGCTTGGAGACGACAGACTACAGCTAGGCTAATCAGCACGGACATGCTCGTTTTGATCCGCTTCCATAGTGGACAACCCTCGCGGAAACCAAAAAGTCGGTAGCAAGACAGATACGGGCCACTCTTATGAGAGGGCTTCCCAGTTATTCACCAATATTCCTAAACTCCTTATAACTCTTCGTTTTCCTCCATCATTCCTCTTTATGCCTAAGCCCCCTTCTTCAGAACCCGGTGTGTTGCTGTCCGAATTTCCTGGTCTTTGAGATACTATCATGCTACGGATGGCGATTGCACCTCGATTTGCCAATACTAGCTAGTCAAAGTTGCACTATTCTTCAGAGGCCGCAAGCAAATCATTTTGGCAGATCGCTAGTCCTCCTGGGCTCCCTGTACCAAGCGACCCCCTACGCTGCCCCACCTTTGGTCCCTTCACAACGCCGCTAGATCTCGTATTTTCTTCCCATAGGGCACAGCTTCTGTGCAACCTTTTGCTACTGCAGTGTTTTGGGATCCTATGTGGTTACACTCGAGAGCCGGTAACGCCCATTACGCAGTTTGGAAAACGTAGGCGGATGGGACGAACAAAAAATAAACAGCAACATGTGAGCGTCCAAACATAAAAGAAGGCGAAGATTGGGGTTTTCGCCAGCGAGCGTCAACGAGCATAGGAGAGATGTGCACAGAAGGACATCCCCCGCCCTCCAAGGCAATGAGTCGTACAACGCGTCTGCAGGTTATGCTTTCTATCTCATGAAATCGAGCAAGGCTGAGATCAAGAGCGCTGGCCATATTACAACGCACGACATACCGTTAATACCCTGCCAATGATGGTTTTATAGCATGCAAAGTGGACCGGGACTGGCCGAACGTACCGAAATACTCATCCGAATGCATCGGCGATGCCGAGCGTAGAGCCGATGTTTGCAGATTGGCTGGCATTGAACTGGGGTTTGATCTGGTGCCTCGCTAATCTCTGGGGGGTAATCTACCTGAGGTACACTGAATCTACGAGAAACGTTATCAAAAACTTGAAATAAGAGAAGCAAACCAAATCCTTGAACTGATGGCGGAGGCTTCTTAATATACATGCTCATCTCGTATATTGTAGTAACCTGGCACGAGGACCTCCAAAGGAACCAAGGGGCCCTCCGAATCCTCAGGCTGAAATAATTCTATTCTCTTGCCAACATGCACACCCTCTTTGGCCGAGCCGCAGTTTTTGCACTGCTTCCTAGCACCTTTGCTCAAACATTCGTCCTAGCACTGGGCAATTATCCTGCAAAGGGAGATGGAGACTTTGCTGGTGGCATATTCAGTGTTTCCCTTGCCCGACCTCCCAAAGTATACCGCCGGGCGGTGGCACAGGCAGCGGCTCCGAAACACTAAAAGGGCCCGGACAAAAGACGTCGGGCTCGAGCCCCTACCCAGCCCACATGATAACGGACTCGTCGCTCCCAAACCACACCATTTTCGCGCCCAAATCACCACCGACCGGAAACTTGAGCATGCCCTTTATTGCTTGGGGTAATGGTGCGTGCACGACGGCTGCGGGCACCTATGAGAACTTCCTCGTGGAGATTGCAAGCTACGGTTATGTGATTGTCGCAGATGTAACCCCGTCAGGCTCTGGGGATGCGCAGACGAAAGTGCAAGACATGCGGGACTCGTTAGAATAGGCCATGGCCGGCAAGGCGAAGAAATATGGTAACGTAGATACGACGAAGATAACGACTGCGGGACACAGCTGTGGTGGATTGGAGGCTATGAGCACTGCCTACCACGACGAAAGGTGCGGCGAGCCACATGGCTTAGCAGACTTGCGCTGACACGGAAACCTAGGGTAAAACGCATCATGATGTTCAACATTGCCATTTTCCAGGACGATCGCCGTTACCTCTTGTCCGAAATCAAGGTCCCCGTGGCTTATTTTATCGGCGGGAAACCTAACATGGGATATCCCACGGTACGTAGTCTCCCTTGGCATTGATTCAGAGCTCGACGCTAACATGTTGTTCAGTCGGCCAAAGACTATCCGCTCCTTAATGCTGGGCTTTCTAAGCTTCGGGCGAATCTTGACACGGGCCATGGAGGTACCTACTCAGCTACCAACGGTGGGAAGTTCGGAAAGGCGGCAGTTGCCTACTTGAATTGGCAGTGGAGGGACAATGCTACCTCGAAAGCCATCGTTCTTGATCCCCAGAGTCCTGGGAGCTTAGTCAAAGACAACTGGACAGTTGAGTCAGCCATCTGGTCGTAGTTTGGCCACAAGCGCTTGTCGATCTTGCTCCTCTTCGGTGAAGGAAAGTAACTAGGCTGTTGTTGTGGCATCTACCTAGCTTTGGGTAGATGTTATATCAGATCTGATTGAGTTGTGTCGGAGCTGGAGAAATGCATGGCGCGTTTGTGAAGCTGGGCCCAGGGCGCTAACCTAGCGCCGGCCCTCGCAGAAGCAAAAGAGCCGGAAAGTAGAGGTAGATGCTGTTATGAGAGGGCCTTGGTAGCCTTTTGTTTTTCTCTGTCGTTTCCTTTTAATCGCACTTGTGAGGGTCCTCACGGGGGTGTTGCTGCTGTACACTCGGGCACTCTTAGGCTTGCAGGCTGAAACACAGGCGCAGACGGAAATGCACAGGACCATGGCAGGGTGACAGATTCATGTGCTGGGGCGAAGCGAGCCAATCTGTGGGCCGTGGCTAGATCGTCGGCCTTTGTGTCGATCATGGGCATGTTTACAAACGGGCGACTTATGGCGGGTGAGGGCTGAACGAGGTTGCCTTGCTTTCAATCCTCCCGCTCCGTCCCCCTCCACCGTCGACGGCACGCTCGTTACGCCTCGGACAAGACGCCATCGCCATGTGGAAGCTGCCCGCGGCGATGCTGGCTCTGCGCCTGATGGGCCTGGCTCAGGCGCACCGGTGGGACTGGGTCAAGGGCCTGCCGGACTGCTGGGGGAAGTGCTTGAAGGACAGCGGATGTAATTCGAAGAGCTGTAGGCTGCCGTCGCGATAATAAAGTGCGGTGCTAACGCGCGCAGGCATCTGCGACTCGAGCCAGGACGGCGACTATCTGACGGGCGCAGTCGGGTGCACGATGGAGAGGTGCGGCAGAACGGGCACCAACGGGTGGAGGGTCGAGCTGGCCCTGCTGGCGCCGCTGGACATGTTCTGTGCAGCAACCGACGAGCCTGTGCCGGCCGACATCATGAGCAGCGCTTACGCCCGACTCTCAGCCTCTGCTTCTGCTTCTGCCCGCTCGCCGACACCGACGTCGACCCGCAACACCAAGACGAAGGCCAGGACGACCCATCCCCCCTCTACTACCAGCAGAGATGCCGATGCCGACCATGGCTTGGGCACTACCATTACCAGCACCGTCACCATGACAACCACTGACCAAGACGGCCACACGCTGCAGGTACTGATCCCCATCGTCATGGGCCCTACCAGCATCGCCACAGGCGCCATGGTCACTTCTACGCTACCGACTCCGAGCCAGTCGTCTCCAACCACCGAACAGACTTCTGCGTCCCAATCGCAGCAGCAGCCGCTTGCTCCCTCCACATTGTCTGCTCCAGCCGAGCCCACACGCAAGTCGGGCGGGAGCCCCTTCGACACCCAGACGGGCGCTGCCTATGCGCAAAGGCGTCACTCGGGAGCTTGGCTGGGCATGGGTCTCCTGGCTGCCCTATCGGTGAGCTTGTAGAAGGGAGTAGGTAAGAGCTGGCTACACAGTACATGGCAGCAGGTCAAGGATCAAAGGGCATATGCAATGAGGGATGCGGCAGGGCATGATACCACTGGGCGCTTAAGCGATATATAGAGTGATTGGACCGCTAGTAATGAAAGTGCTGTAAGTGCGTGCAAAAGGAACTCCATGTCTCTTGCCTAGTGGCCAGATGATGATCAGTCAGCGGCCTGTCCGGGTGCCTCTCATACTCGCTGCCTAGCTCCCAGGAGCTTGACATCAAAGCATACGTCACCGTCTTCCCTGGTTTGTCTCCTTCAATAATCTCACAGAGAGCCGAGGCCTGTCGCAGCCTCGCAACTGGTCCCAATCTTTGACCTGTCGAAGGTCAGAAATACTTCGGCCGAGCCTCCGAATCCCGCAAATCAGTTCCCTGCGAAGCGTCAACACGCCGAGGCACTTTGATGGTCTCTGCATGTCAACCCAGAGCCACCCTCTCGGAGTAGGCGGACAGTGCTCACCATGCGCTGATATATCCTGTGCGACGCTTAGACAGCGCATCGAGCTGGACGTTACATATAGGGGCTGTACATGCTGTCGTAGTGCTGAAGTACATGTATAAAAGAACGCCCCTCGTGGAAGCAAAAAAGTCGGAAACAAGCCACACCACACACCTGTCGGAGGACTCGTATCATCCTTTATTTTATTCATCTATCCCGTCCAGCGCCCTCTTCTGAGGACTTTTACTAGAGGACATTGTACCCAGCTTTTTCGTCAACGTGTACCACCCAGGTTGCGCCATCCAAATACAATCTTCGCTCGCCCAATTGCTCAGCTTCGATTCTTACAATGGTCACTGTTCCCATTCCCGGTCCTCCGGGTTTGCCCTTCGTAGGCAACATAGCCGACATTGATGGAGAGACACCCATGCTGAGCCTCGTCCGTCTTACCGACACGTACGGCCCCATCTGGAAATTCAATATTGGCGGTGACCGCATCATCATATCGTCCCAAGCTTTGATGAATGAAATTAGCGACGAGGACCGATTCACAAAAAAGGTGGCAGCTGCGTTGGTCCAAGTGCGAAACGGAACGCATGATGGGCTATTCACCGCTTTGGGCCCTCAGGAGGCCAACTGGGGGATAGCGCACAGGATCTTGCTCCCTGCACTGGGTCCTCTGGCTATCAGGAACATGTTTCCGGAAATGCACGTACGTCAAGCCTACCAGGAAGTCCCCTTGTGACGATGAAACTGACAACCTCAAGGACATTGCCTCGCAACTGGTCATGAAATGGTATGCTCCAATTCCTAGTACATCTGCATCAAGACACCCGACTGATCGTCTACAGGGCTCGCCAGGGGGCTGACCATACCATACAAGTGACCGACGATTTCACACGCCTGACCCTTGACACGCTTGCTCTATGCACCATGGACTACCGCTTCAATTCTTTCTACTCGGAGAAGATGCATCCTTTTGTAGATGCCATGGCGGGCTTCCTCAAGGTCAGTGGCCTCAGAGCCAACCGTGATCCCGTCTCGCAGCTCTTCTACCGCTCCGAGACCACCCAGTACTGGGAACATATTGAACTTTTACGCAAGACGAGTCTCGACGTCATCCAGAAGAGGAAACAGAACCCAACCGAGAGGAAAGATCTGATGAATGCAATGCTCTACGGCATTGACAAGCAAACCAACCAAAGGATGACGGAGGACAGCATCATCGATAACATGATCACCTTCCTGATCGCCGGGCATGAAACCACGTCTGGGCTGCTTTCATTCACCTTTTATTATCTACTTAAACATCCAAATGCGTACGAGAAAGCACAGAACGAGGTGGACAAAGTGATTGGGAAGGGACCCATCACAGTCGACCATCTGACCAAGCTACCCTATTTGAATGCAATCCTTCGAGAGTCACTGCGCCTTTCTCCCACTGCTACCTCTATAGGCCTCCAGGCAAAGGAAGATACCAAAATAGGCGGCCAATACGAAGTCAAAAAGGGTGTCCCTATCGTGGCTTTGCTATCCAAATTACACCGGGATCCAGCTGTATGGGGCCAAGACGCTGAAGACTTCCGTCCCGAGCGTATGCTCGATGAAGATTTCGATCGCCGCAACCAAGAATTCCCTAATAACTGGAAGCCATTTGGAAACGGCATGCGTGCTTGCGTTGGCCGAGTTTTCGCTTGGCAGGAGGCTTTGCTAGTGCTAGCTATCCTGCTCCAAAACTTCAATTTCTCCATGGAGAATCCATCATATCAGCTAGCAATAAAACAGACGCTTACCATCAAACCAAAGGGGTTCTATATGCGTGCGCATTTAAGGAACCACATGTCTGCAACGACCTTGGAGCGCTCACTGGCTTCAGCTTCTCTTTATGGCCAAACGGAGAAGCCAGAAGCTGAGGCCGCAAAGAAAAAGGGTACCCAAGGGAAACCCATGGCGATCTACTATGGGTCCAACACGGGAACCTGCGAAGCACTTGCAAACCGTCTGGCAGGTGACGCTGCGAACCACGGCTTTAGTGCAGCCGTGGACACACTAGATTCCGTAAAAGAGAATCTACCAACAGACAGACCTGTAGCCATCATCACCGCTTCTTATGAGGGTCAACCCGCCGACAATGCTGCTCATTTCATGACCTGGTTCAACAACCTCAACGGGTCTGAACTCAGAGGCGTACAATATGCTGTCTTCGGTTGCGGGCACAAGGACTGGGCAAGAACATTCCACAAGATTCCCAGGTTTATTGATACTACTGCTGAGCAACGGGGGCAAGTAGAATTACTGAAATGGGTACAGCAGATGCCTCTCACGGAGATATATTTACTGAGTTTGAAGCGTGGGAGGAAAAGCTCTTCTGGCCAGCCGTGACGGAGCGCTACGGTGCATCAGACGCGCTAGAAGGGACTTCGTTTGAAGCCAGTCTCGAAATCGAGGTCTCGACCCCGCGATCGTCAATGCTTCGTCAGGATGTTCGAGAAGCACGTGTTGAGGCGGTGTCGAGGCTCACCGCGCCCGGTGTTCCTGAAAAACGCCACATTGAAATCAGTCTACCGTCGGATATGAGTTATTCTGCGGGAGACTATCTTGCTATTCTCCCACTGAACCCAAAGGAGAATATTGCTCGTGCGATGAGACATTTTGGTTTGGCATGGGACAGTGTGCTGACCATAAGGTCGGCAGGACCCACGACACTACCGACTGATACTCAAATATCTGCCGCCGACCTCTTTGGCGCGTATATAGAACTGGCACAACCTGCTACCAAGCGTGATCTGGCAGCTCTCACCGAAGCAACGTCAGATGATACCACCAAAAAGGAGCTTACGGAGCTTAGTGGAGACGTATTTCATTCCCAGATTACTGCGAAACGCATCTCAGTCCTTGACCTTCTGGAACAATACCCGTCTATAAAACTTCCCATGGGAATCTTCCTTAAGATGATGCCCCCAATGCGTGTGCGCCAGTACTCCATCTCCTCGTCACCACTCTTGGATCCAAATAATTTGACTCTCACATACGCCGTTATTGACCGGCCTGCATTCAGTGGACAAGGTCGCTTTGTTGGTGTTGCATCCAGCTACCTCTCTCATCTCGCTGTGGGTGACAAACTTCATGTATCAGTGCGCAGTTCACACCAAGCATTCCATCTGCCCCACGATGCTGAGCACGTCCCCGTCATCATGATTGCTTCAGGGACAGGTACGCTCGCTTTTTTCTCTCTTGATATGCTCGGACAATGCGAAGCTAATATCACGTACAGGCCTTGCTCCATTCCGGGGCTTCCTTCAAGAGCGCGCTGCGCAACTCGCAGCCGGTCGCAAACTCGCCCCCGCCCTGCTCTTCTATGGCTGCCGTCTTCCAACGGCTGACCTCCTATATGCCTCGCAACTCTCTCAGTGGGAAGCCCTCGGTGTCGTTTCCACACGATATGCCTTCTCGCGGGCGCCCCAACAGTCGCAGAATTGTAAATATGTCCAGGATCGTCTATGGTATGACCGTGAGGAGATTGTCAAGTTATTCAATGAAGGAGCGAAGCTATTTGTCTGTGGAGGAAGGGAAGTTGGAAAGGGGGTAGAGGAAGTCTGTTTGAGGATTGCGAAGGAGAGTCGGGAGAAGCAAAAGGAGAATGAAGGGGGTGGAGAAGTCGATGAAGGCAAGGTGAGAGAGTGGTTCGAGGGTTTGAGAAACGAAAGGTTTGCTACCGATGTTTTTGCTTAAAGCGCATGCTTCAGAATGACAAAGCCCGGTCGGGATGTTACTAAGCGTTCAGGATATGAATTGATATGGCACATATGTAGCAATCTTGAGTATGTCTCTGTGATTCATGATTAACCCACAAGCTCTTTCCATTGTGAGTCCGGCCTTGGTTGTGACCAGCCTTTGAGAGGTCGAAGGTCATCTTCCTGAGGTGTCCTGTCCTGAGCCCACTTTGCGTAGGCGAACGTGACCAGAATCTTTCCATCAGGGTACATCTTTCCGTCACTGCCAGAAGCCCAGATTCGGGACCACTCAGTGGGCCATCCAGTGTAAGGATCGAGGTCCTCTTCCTCGATCTCGACCACACGTTTCGCGATGGCAAGCTGGACCTCTGCGTCCCAGAGACCTTCACGAAGTGGGTTAGTGCTAAGGAGCTCTATGGATTCTCTACGCGTTGTCGGGCATCGGCAACGTGTTGCAGTAAAGTATAAAGCAGGTATGACTGAGATTTCGAACGTGAAATGTGCTCCTAGGTCAAGTCACTTTCCTACTCCAAGACGAAACTGGCGATAGTTACCTAGTTTGGAAGCGTTTGTGATCGACTCCAAGCCTGAGTTCTTGCAAATGGATACCGCTATGCCTCTGGCCTTGAGAACAACGCGGATATGTTGATTTATAGCTTTGAACTTGTCCAAATGCTGGTCGAAATTGATCTGCCGAATATCAGAAGCACAGGCCACTAGTATGTACGTAGAAAAATATCCGACTTTCAAGTTGCTAACCCAAACCACTTCATCTTCCGATAGGCGAGCTTGCGCCCTTTCGGCTCTCTGGAGTTCTCTGAACCAAGCTTCCTGGCTTTCCAGAAGCTGTGACTGCGTTCGGTAGTCTTCTGCAGTAAGGACCTGCTTAGTAAAGACTTTCGTAGCCATTGTACGAGCGAATAAAGCAGATGCATTACGTAAACGAGATGCAGCTGAATGAAGTTGGCTCAAGGACCAAACTGAATGCTGATGGAAGGCATCTGGATGTGGAATTGGTACGTCAAAAATCTTCTCGATTGGAGCTCCGAAAAGTAACGCTTGGGTAATTGTTCTCATGAAAATCGGTATTATTGTATCCTGGATGATGATGGTGGACCCAACTCTGGTGCTCTCCGATATCGGTTGTGAAGATGGCGAGCGAGGTAGCAGACCTACGTGAAAACACTATTAGCTGCGGCCATTGCCAGCAGCTTGGGATTCATACCGCTCACTGCAGAATATGGAAGCTCGGAAATTATTCTAAGGCCACTCTCCAAGTGGGCGATGGCACTTGGTGGGTTAATGGGTTCAAATTGAGCCAACAGGCTGTAAGAGTACTCACGTTAGCGCATTTCCTCTTAAAAATTCTATGCAAATGAAGACCAGGCAGGTAGCCAGACCCAACTCTATTGCATACGATGGCTGCGCCATGCGTTCGACCATGTGCGTGATGGCCTTACTATAGTGAAGGTGAAATACTCGCTCTGACTCGTTTGTCTGTTGTTGTAAGGACCGTAAACTTGCTGGTTTTGTTTTATTCAAGTAACCCAGTGCTATTAGTCCATGTCGAATAGATGGTTCCGATTGGGCCATCTGCAGTGCAGTCCGCACCCAGAAACCGTTATCAAATCGATTAGATATATTTTGAACAGCACAGTGATAGTAGAACTCTAGATAGTGGACACCTTCACTAAAAGTCAGATTGGAGGGGCTCTGTGCACAAATGTTGGCTTCGAAGACATCCAGATCAACCGTTATTGTTGTGACACACCATGCACAGTAAAGATTCCCGACTTGAAGTAAGGTTGTTTGCCTGGGTGCCTGACGTGGAATATCCATCACATCGTCGACCTGTGCTAGTGCATCTAGGAGTGATTTTAGTTTCATCATGAATCCATCAGTTATGACAGATGATAGATATTGTTGCCACATACTTCAAACAAGCGGGTTTTGTTTCGTCGCATCGGATGTGGCGAATCCTAAGTTTAAGTCATACTTGAATTCAGTTATCCGATACAGAAAGATGGAAAAGCTTGTCAACATACTTGCAGGTGATACACCCCGTTCTCGCTTTGCGAACGCTTTTTCGAGTTTTCCGGAGCTGAGGAACGTTCGTACGTATTCCGGATGTAGCCATGCTAATAACTCCAGTAGGTACAAAACTACGATCAAGGTAGAGGGTCAGACTGAGGGGTAGCTTGCTCGCATGTTTTGTCTGCCAGGAGCTATTCAGAAATGTAGGATTCCAGGGGGTTTAAGCTTGCCAAGGCCGATACAGCGCGTTACTCAAACTGGTGGACCACGTGATTGTTCCATTGCAGGACGGAGCTTGTTTAACAAACTTCCTATCCTTATTAGCGAGATGATAAACTGAAATCATGAAACTTTTCGCTTTGTGTACTAGTACATTTCTTGATCCTCATAGAACCTAGATTATCTTGTATTGTAAGCAGCTAGGGCCATGTCACATGATGGGTTCTCGCTATATAAGAGCGCCAAACATGTCTGCTACACATAGATTTCTACACTGAACTACACACTCAATCAATACATTCAATTCTACACACTTGCCGCTTCCTTACATGTATATACAGGCTTGCATGCCTACCAGCTTCTGATGATGAAACAATGGCATAGCTTGCATACGGATGATGTTTCTTTATCCTGTAAGGCTCCTGATAGAAGCCTTCACGGTGAGCTCATAAATTAGAAATATCGCGTGGCCGACAACCTGAAATTACCATAGCTATCAGACCATAGTGACTGCGAGTCCTGCTAAGAACTGGGAAAACGTCGGGGTGCATAAAACCACTCAACTTGGGAACTCTTTCCAACCAATTCGAGTCGAAAGTCAAAGTGAATCGGCATTATGTTATACTTCCTTACGCTACCTTTTGAAAATCCACTTACAAGACTCAGTCTTATCTGGCACCGGACGCTGAAGATCAGAATAAACAGGCTCTCTATAGCTTCCTTCGCCATCTTCCCCGATTGAACAACCTCGTAATTCCTAGCTTACAAAACGATACACCGCCTTACCATCAGCCATGACTACATCTACTTAGTTAATCAGTTTGTCTAAAAGGTCTGAGTTGCCTACCAAGAGTCATGCTGTTGCTATACTCTTTAAATTTGTAGTACATTTATGTTTATATTTATTGAAATGGCCGGGAACCGTGTTGTTTCCAAAGCATTGGCACCAAGAGTATAGTTCGCAGGTGGCGCCTTAGATGCAAATTTTGACAAATTACTTTTTATAGCCTTTACATAATGCCTTACTATGATTGCTAATGCTTAGGTGTTTTTCCATATCTCAGGCGGCCTATTTAACCCCGCTATTAGCGCGGCTATAATAGTCATTATATATAACACAAATAGGTGCTAACATTGTTGCTGCTGCCATTTATCAAGGCCTATTACCTCTACAATCATTCGTAGACAATTTTAGGCGACGAGCCGTCTATCAAGCAAGGATTGTCTATTGAAATGTTCCTGACTATTCTAGTACGTTAAACTAAATGTGCCGTTAATAATGTTACTAATCTTGCTCATTGTTTGATTTTCTAAATCATAGTAGCAGGATTCATGCTCTTAATAGAAAAACATAAGGCAACGTCTATCGCACCTATCGGCGTCGGCCTTGCAGTCTTCGATGCGGTACTTACGGAAGCTATACCTACTTTGCGCCCTTATAATACTTATATTATTATAAAGTGGTTAAATATACATTGGTGCTATACTTGACCCTGCTTGTGCTTTCGCTATCAGCGTCGTACTAAGAAGGTTTGTATCCCACCACTGGAGCTGCTGGATAGGACCTGCACTTGGTGCGTTGCTTGTCGTCGCTTTCTATTTTTGATACGCAGATTAAAGCACTGGACAGTAAGTCTAGACATTAATGACCCCTATAATAGTCTTCTCTTTAAGCTAGCCTTGGCAAAAGCAAGAGCTTGATGAGACGTTTCTTCTGGTCTCCAAGAAACAGAGTTGCTCAGATAATCATCACATGACGCTAAGGTTATACAATTTGGGTTACTATTTAGCAAATTTTTTCCCACATAGAACGTGGGCTTACGTCCTATATATAAAGGAAAAGAACCTCAAAACAACGACGCTTCCCCTGTTACGAAAACCCTAAACCCCTAAAAGAACGATAAAGGAATCTCGAAGGTATTAAGATTTAAATAGCGACGGTGAGCGAATCAAGCGACTAGTCGACGATCGCGAAGAAATATAATACCTAAGTTTTCAGTACATATAGTCCTAAAGCGCTAAATAATATCTATTAATGACTGAACTCATTATTTGTTAAATGCAAAACAGCTGTATAGCCTTGTAGCGTAGAGGTACTATAGAGTCTTCGCTAGTATAAGGGACGCAAGAGGTAAGCAGAGGGAAGTATAAGAATCGCTGGAACCCTAAAATGTTTGGTCTTTATTTCAATACGCTCAATTCTATTAGTTTACTATAACAGAAGGTCCCTTTTCAGTTCATACAGTTTTCTTATATATTTAGGACCTCTCGTCCATTTTGTGAGAAACCACAAACATGAAATACTTAAAAGGATTTAAACCATGCAGCTTCTGTCGGATTCTCATTATAAATAGGGAACCACCATATATGTTGACCGTAAATTTATTTTTAAAGATGCTGTCGAACCAAATCTTCAAAGTGCTGCCGAGAATAATGAACTAAAGGAAATAGACATAAGTCCATAATTATCTCTCCAAGTATGCCTTTATGGGCTGTCAGACTACATACGCAAGCGCTTTAAATTCAAAGAAAACTAAGCTAATGGGGGGAGGGGGGGTTATCAATTCATCAAGTTCAAGTTAATCAACTCGGCCTCTTGAATTTTAAATAAATGGCACCTAGACAAACAGTGCTCGAAAGCAAGCAAGTTCCAGTAAAGATGATAATTGTCTGATAGACTCCGTTTCCATATCCTCTCGATTGGTCTGACCATCTCATCAAACCTGCGCTGATCGGCCCTGTTAATATATTCCCAATTCCTTTTCCAAAACAAAACAACCCAAACATAGCTTGCGAAGCTGAAGGCTCCTCGCTAATTGATGTGACCATCCTTGCCCACAGAGCTGTATAACCGGCACCAAAGAAGCCGTACAGTACTGCGAAGAATGCGAGAGGTAACATTTTGTGCGCGAGTCCCCAGCCAGTGAATGTGGCAATTGCTGCAATCGATGATGACACCGTGAGTAGTACGTTAAGCGATGCATTTTTGTCGGAGAGGTAACCGAACGTAAATTGGCCAGCGACTTGCGAAAGGGACATAAGAGTTAGGAGTAGCGCTCCTTTGGATGCACTTAAACCACTAAGTGAGGCGTAGGATGGCAAAAATATGGAAGGAAAAAAATAGCCCATTCCCATACATATATTACTCATGGTGTATATCCAAAACAGTCGTTTTTTGGTGAAACTCCAGTCCGTCCTTGCGCTTGCCGTCTGCTGCCGCACAACCCGGCCTTTCAGTAATGGAATGAGCGGGCCAGTTAATGCAAACAAAAGCACGGCGACAGCCCTCAATGTTGTCCGATGGCCAAATCGCTGCAGAGACACTTGTATCACCACAGGCGTGACGGCGCCGGATGCTCCGGACGCACTGCAAAGGAAGCCATAAGCCATTCCTCTTCTTCTTATCCAGAATTCATCCACTATGGATAATATTGGATAGTAGAATATGACAAAACCAACTCCATACATAACTCCCTGTGTCAAGAGAAGCGTTTCCAGTGAATTAGCAAAACTTCCAGCTACCAGTCCTAGGATACAAAGTGGCCACCCAAATAATATCATTTGTGTGCGGTAATTGGCCCAGCGTCGAACAAGTGGTGTAATCAAAGGAGCGCCAAGGTATGAGATACCTGACGCTGTTGTGCCCACGGCGGATACGTAGGCACTGTTTTTAAACTCCGGATGATGAGCATAATATTCCTGAAAAACACCAAAGGAGAGAGGGAAGCCCCACAGCAAGGCTTCGAAAACGAAGGCTGCGATCAGCAGCCGCCATGCTACAAAACCGCCATCCACTACTGGTAAAGCAGGAGTTTGATCCGAGAAAATTGTGCGACTATCAGGATAATGACGCTCGAGATCAGTACTTAACATCGGTAACGCCACTAGCTGGACTGTGCGCTGTGGTCGTGACATGGTATTTGTAGACAAAAAGCTAACAGAAGAAACAAAAGTGAGCCTGGATAGAATGATGACACCGTCCTAAGTAGATGTAGACACCTTAGATCGTTTGTGCAAAGCCAATGGACGTTGAGCCGAGGTAAGCTTTCAGCCTCGGCTATGAAATGCAGTCTACATGGACCCATATCTCTATACAAGGCAAGATGTAAACACTTCCACGTCTACAAACTTTTATATTCATGCATTTCCGGGGACACATTACAAAACTAGGGGATATCTACAAAGAAGAGGAAGCTGCATGAACTCAACAACCCAGGAGCGCCATTTCATGCATTTTACAGCGAACAAGAAAGCCTCATACTAAATGAACCTTATGCTGATCTAGATTTAGAGTTCGAACCCTGCAACCGTCTAGTCGCTATCACCACCACTGATAAGCTTGGCATAGTCTTCAGCCGAAGCGAAGGTTGGGAGATGCTTCAGTTTTCTCTTCTTGCGAGCCTTCTTGTCGTCCTCCTTTTTGGGGGTCGAAAGCGCATACTCTTCAACATCGGTCCCGTCGTTCGTGTCGATGTTGACAGGAACATCTTCATCGCTATCTATGAAGGCTTCCTCATCGTCAATATCAAAGCCATCAAAGCCATCCATGCCATCTTCATCATCATGGCCAGGTGTAGTAACATCATCGTCGTCACTTCCTAAGTTAAGTTCGACACCTCCGTCCATATCAACACCGGCATCATCGTCATTACTCATCATGTCTTCCATATCGATATCGCTGAAGCCGTCTTCATCGTCTTCATCTCCTTCAATCTCCGGTCGGCTGTTCACCAATGCCTTCCAGATCTCTTCCTCCTCTGACCCATCGCTGTCCTCATCACCGTTTTTCTTTTTCTGTTTCTTTTCCTTCTTTGTTGCTTGCTTGGCTTTGCCCGCTTTCTCAAAGTAGGTATGGAAGAAGACCTCATCGACACGGACATCATCGAGCTTTTTACGCCAGAACTGCTCCGAGTTTAGGGCATTGTGAGCCTTGTCTCCATCGCGGGCGGTGATGAGATAATCCCCAGACTTCGCAGTTCCTGCCATAGGCTGCATGATAGAAGATCCATGTGTCGCCTGCGGCTTAGCTTTGGCATTCCGGAACGAAAACTTGTCGAGGAAATTCATGAGGGTATATATGGTGGGGTCGGGCTTCTCTTTAATAAGATCCTGGTTGATCAACTTGGATGCGAGAACATGGACGGATGGGTGGTAATGGGCTTGAAGCGGAAGAAGCTCCCATAGACATGCTAGATCTGCATGCGCATGAGCCGGGTCTCGTTTTCTCGCATCGTAACGCGGGCGCTTCGACTCAGACTTTGCTTTAGGAGCCGTATTCATACCGTCCTCCGGCACATCTTCATAGTGTTCCTCTCCGCTGTCATCCACATTATCCTCTGGTGTAGACAGCATCGACTTGATGCTTGGGAACAAGGTGATAAGTTCGTTGACCAGATACAAGACGCCACAGATGAAGGGTGGTTCATGCAAGTGGATGATCTGAAGCAGACGTTTCACGAATGCTTGAACTCGTTTAGTACTCATGTCAGCCTTGAGCGACCGGTAAAGGAGATTGAGGTACATGATGTGCTTCGAAGTTGATATTAAACGCGGATCCAAAAGCGACTCATAGAGCGTGCGGTAAAATCGGTCGGTAGAACGGTGTTTGGTAGCGGATATTTGCTGGATCAAGGTCATGGCTTGTATACCAGTATTAAAGTTGGCAGAATGCGTAATTTCAAAAATGGTGTTCAGCTGCTCCTCAAATCTGAAATTCTAGTCAGCAATAGCTTCACCTTGACTTGTGTGAAGCTTACTTTTCATCGTTCGTTTTGGCGAAGGGGAAAGCGCGGTTCACGCCTGTCAAGATGGCAGATATGAGCTTTTCCCGGTTCTCGTCTTCGGCCTTAAAAGCCTGTGTTGCGGCTTTTTGGGCCTTCTTACGCGCCATCTTTCCAGGTTTCGCTCCTCCGCCCTGTACTTGGCCGTGCTTATTCAGTTTTTGCACCTCCTCTTCTTTTTTGTCGTGCTCTTTTTGCTTTTTGAGAAATGCAACGAACATGCTGAAGTAGATCTCCAATAGTTTGTTAGCCACCTCTTGCTCACGCGCACTCAGAACGGTTTGATTTAGGGTGATGGTGGCATAGTACTTTGCGTGGGCACTTTGGTTCGGGCGGAACAGAAGGTCAGACTCGATGGAGCTGATGATAACGCTCTTCATCAGCGGATGTGTAATTTGCAGTTGGAGCAGAAGGTGAGAGGCGCGTGAGGCAACCTTCTTCTCCTTGTCTCCAAGCTTATTGATAAGCAGACGAAGTAGGTTCTCTTCCTGCTCAGGCTTCTCCTTTAGCAACTCCCACACGAAGGTGACGGCACGATTACGCGAGTATTCGACTTCGTCATTGGACCATTGCTCGATGATTTTAAGCAGCTCAAAGTACTGCTTCTTCAGCCGGTCCTCGTACGCCCATGCGATAAGGTGGATCTTCTGGAGCTGGCCGGGAAGTTTATCGCCATACTTCCAGCTGGTAGCCTTGCCCTGCAAGGCACATATGAGAGCAGGCTGGCGCGCAAAAGCCTTCAGTTTACGGTCCGGCGGCAGCACCACACCCTGACCCATCAAATCCTTAAGTGCGGCCAGGGCCATCATGGCGGCGTTCCTGCTCTTTTTACGTGACAAGGCAAGGAGCTGTTCAAAGGCCTTAATCGTGTGCAGCGGCGACTCCTGCACCAGCAGCGTCAAAGCCGAAACCTTATCCTCCATGGTTCCAGAGGCCATGACGGTCGACATAAACTTATGCGAGGCATCCTTGGCCAGATGCGAGAGTGAGTACTCGGCAGCCTCGGCTTCCAGGAGCTCGTCGGCGTACTGATGCAGCTCGTCCAAGACATGGCGTGACGGTATGGTCGGATGGTTAAAGGTGGGGAGGGCGGGCAGCTCGACGGCGTGCCATTCGGGCTGCGGGTTGAACAACTATCGCGCATCAGCACCATGGGCAGTTTTAGGGCATGCGACAGGTATTACCAGCGCGGTGCGCGTCCTGGGCTCGCCATTTTTACGCGCGGGCTTGTCGTCATGCCTGGCAAAACTCAGCCGGCTCTTGCTCTTGACCTTGTCCTGGTCGGGGGGTGGCCGGGCTGGGCCGCTGTTCGTCTCAGCATGGGTCCGCTTCTTGCCCATCTGGTGTCGGCGGTGATGTGAGTGTCGCTACAAGGCCTGTCAGAGATGTACCTCTGACCCGTTATCATAGCACATCAAAACCGCCCGTTCTAAATTTTGGCACGGCGACACGCCAGAGCACGCCGGCCCACGGCAAAGCAGATTTTCCGTTTGGTCCGTGTGGTTTCCTGTCACGTGCTACCTGACATTTCAAAGTCGGCATCGGCATCTCCGACGTCTTTCTCCAAAAACTGCCATAGACTGACTCATGCACATCCAATGCCTTCCTGACCACCTAGCTCCGTTCACCTCCTGGCCTCTAGAAAATGGCGACTGTGCAAGGCCAGGATGCCAAAACCTCCATAACACCGCTGCTCAAGCGCCTGTGGCATGAGTCTGCAGAAGCAAAGCCAGATGCTAACGAGATTGCCGCTGCCCTCTCACTCATTTTCACAAACAGCCTGTCCGAGGTTCAGATTGGTGCACTCCTGACATGTCTGCATTTCACCGACCGCGACCGTCAGGCAGATGTGCTGACAAAGTGTGCTGAATCGATGCGCAACTTTGCCACAGCCATGGACACGGACCGTCTATCCAAGCTGCTTGCAGAAAGAGGCCGGAAAGAGGGCTCATACAGTGGTGGTTTGGTATGTTCAATCCGTGTCTTATCTACAAGAGTTCCCTCTGTTTTCTTTCATTGCTCTGTCCTGCAACTAGGTTACTATTCTGACCGTTGCAGTGTGATATTGTCGGCACAGGTGGTGACTCCCACAACACGTTCAACATTTCCACCACATCATCAATCCTAGCGAGCTCTCTGCTGATGATCGGGAAGCATGGGAATCGCGCAAGCACTTCCCGTTCCGGCTCTGCAGATCTTCTTGCATGCGTCCAGCCGAAACCTCCACAGATCTCTGCCATCACCCCCTCCACCATTCACCAAGTCTTCTCTCACACGAACTATGCTTTCCTTTTTGCCCCTATATTTCATCCTGGGGCCAGGCATGCTGCTACCATCCGTAAACAGCTCGGATGGCGAACCATTTTCAACCTTTTAGGGCCACTCGCCAATCCGCTACATCCTCTGATTGAAGCTCGCATGATTGGTGTAGCGCGCAAGGAGATTGGTCCTGACTTTGCAGAGTCACTACGCCAGGCTGGCTGCAGAAAGGCAATGGTTGTTTGCGGCGACGAAGAACTGGACGAGGTCTCTTGCGCCGGGCCGACTCATTGCTGGCGTCTTATGGAGAACCTCAACACCAACCAAGTAGACATTCAATACTTCACCCTAGAGCCAAAGGATTTTGGACTACCGTCACATTCACTCAGCGACGTCTCCCCAGGCCAATCGCCAGAGGCGAATGCCGAAATATTGATGCGCATATTGAAGGGTGAGGTACCCGAAGACGACCCGATTCTTCATTTTGTCTACATAAACACTGCCGCCTTGTTTGCCGTTAGTGGCATCTGTGACGCAGATACTAGTAACATGGGCCACGGTGATGATGGAAATGTCATCAAAGAGTCTGGTCCGGGTGGAGGGCGCTGGAAAGAAGGCGTACGAAGAGCCAAATGGGCTATCTCCAGCGGCGAAGCTTACAAGCAATGGGTGGAATTCGTCCAAATCACCAATAAAGTAGCGTAAGCTGTATACGAGTAGTTAGAATTGCTGACACCTCTTACACTCCACCCATCGTCTTTGACCAGGCTGCTTGAATCTGAGAATTTTTTGATAGTCTAACAAGAAGTTTAAAATGTAGGACTGCATTCATATAAGATACCTGTCAGCACAATCATATTTCCAAGCCCATATAGCAGTGTGGCTTAGGTATAACCGCATGACTCCCAGTGTGATTCCCCCCCCCCCTTTT
>Ga0247757_10001031_pt1 | contig 20364 bp, 16 predicted proteins | sample UWRJL126311R4_FD_180929 | JGI IMG/M metagenome (GOLD analysis project Ga0247757, IMG submission 180929) | Plant litter microbial communities from Arlington Agricultural Research Station in Wisconsin, United States - UWRJ-L126-311R-4 | ecosystem: Environmental > Terrestrial > Plant litter >... | reverse complement strand
AAATACTTACCCTTATATCTTTAAAGCGTTAGAGCTATATAGTTTTTAGTCTAAATTATATATTCCTACTAGTACTATTATCCTAATTACCCTATCTTTCCCTAGATATACTAACTAAGAACTTAACGATAATAAAGAGAAGAATAAAAATATATCTAGATAGGACGAAGTAGCTATCGCGACTAGTTGGAATAATACCTAAGATAAAGGAGGTATATCTAGAGCGTCTAGCTAGGCTAATACTAAGGTTAATAAAGATATATAAAAGGATACTACTACTGATACCCTGGTTTAAAAAGATACTCCTAATAATAAACCTACTTCTAAGTATAGTTTTAATAATCCCTTTATAGGAGATAATTTTAAGAATGATTAAGTAAGCTAGCCTAAGTTAGGGCTATTAAGCAACTATTTTTTATTAAGTAAATAGTAGCTTATATTCTAGAGTTAACCGTTAATTTACCTTGGCTATTAGAGCCTTTATATTAGAATCGACGACTTTATACTAAGCGCGTTAATATCTATATATAATATTATATAGGTTTATAGTCTAGTAGACTAAAAGCTTTTATAGAGGGCAGATGTTATAGTAGGAGTAATGGAACACTTACTGACGTTATAGCGTCTTGGCACTGTGAGTCAGTTAGGTAGAGTAGTTGCTCCTAGCCTAGAACAATAACCTTTACGCGTACAACGATTCTGTGCAATACTTTTTGTGCTTCTGCCGAGCCTTCTGCCACAACTTGCTCGTGTTTCGAACTGGTCTGCCTCTTCAGTGGCCCTATGAAGCCCTCGTTCCCTTACAAATTTGACGCTTACAGCGCGCTCATTGCATGAGCATGTTTGCACGATCAAAAGCGGTGGGAGACATAAGCACCACAGACTCTAGCTTTATGCTTAAGTGTGGGCTTGAGGAAGTAATAGGCAGGCTCGGAATCTGCCTGATTTCCCAGTAATACAACTATAGCAACCTCCAAGGTATATCGGCATGTCGAGCATACGTACGGATATCACGCTGCGAGATGATAGAATGACGGAGGCTGAGAGGTAATTAGACGATTTCGTGTCTTTTCGTAAGCTTGGCAGATTTTCCCGACGCTGAGATAACTTCGTCTAGGCAGAAGAGATTCCGGGAGAGATGGGATGTAAGCATACAACGAGCGGTTGAGAGATTACCAAGAGCGCAGCGAAAGCGCCTCGGCGAGATACAAAACGCGACTGAAGCCGACAGCCATTTACAATCTCTGATGGGTCTTCAACTCTCTGCTGCTGACCAGGAGTCATTGCTTTCGATCCAAGTGGCTATGACCTCCTTAGCCGCTTTCATTGACCTAGCCCAAACCTACATGGGTCTCGAGATTCAGACAGCAATCATTTGGGGCTTCTTTGGACTCGTATTTGAGGTGAGTTGCATCGAGAAACTATGGAAACGGTGATATTTCTAACTTCTGACGTCGGTTGATAGTACCAGAACAAGGGAAAAAGCTTGTTGGGTGAAGTCGCGCGTGCTTTCATCGCAATCGGTCAACGAGTTGAGGACCTCACGGCTTTCTTGGGAAACTGGTCAGTAGAAAGCTTGGTTAAAGAGCTTGCATTCGACGCTCAGCTAGAAATTTTATGGTTTGGCGTGACCTCATTCTGTCACCTATCTCAGCTAGATTCCAGGGGTAAGTCAGACATATCTTTTACAAGTAACTCTACTTACCCTACATTCAGACGACCTTGACTTTGCTTGCAAACCAATTTATAGCAAGATCGATGAGATCATCGCAAGGGCAGAAAGACGAAAGCGCTGGGCTTCGCAATCCCTCGAGATCGAGCGGCTGCGGAAACTCCTGGAATTAGCGCCGATCACACAAGTCGACGATGCCGTTCGTTCTCGTGTAATGCTACCCCCTGCTGCCAATGCAAGGTTCTACGACCGTGACAACATCATCGATGCTATCGATGCACACTTGCGTCCCGCACAAGCTCCGCCTGGCCTCCGAACATACGGCTTGTATGGCTTGGGTGGTGTGGGCAAAAGCCACGTTGCACTTAAAATATGCTGAAACAAAGATGGAGCATTTTCAGACAGTCCTGTGGATACACAGCGAGACCGCAGAGTCATTAAAGCAGAGCTTTACAGACATCTCAATGAGGCTCCAGCTCAACGGCGCTGACCGGGGTCAACATGAAAAGAATAGAATCGAAGTACTTAACTGGCTTCATGAAACTTGTACGAACTGCTACCCTTTGACAAGCGTCCTAATAAACCTTAGATATGAAGCTAACTTATATATATAGCATGTAAGTGGCTCCTGATTTACGACAACGTAGCAGACCTCAAGTTGTTCTGGAACTTCAGACCAGCGACGTCGCACGGCTGCGCGATAGTGACAACGAGGTCTCAGATATTGGCCCAACGGGCCGCAGAGGCGCGCACTGAGGTGCTCCACTTTGACAAGACGGCCGGTTCACGCTTTATTATCTACCTACTTTCCGAGGAAGTTGCTGCTAATATAGAAGGCCGGGACAGCGAATCTGCTATGGAGCTCTCCGAGCGCCTTAGTGGACACGCCCTCGCAATCTCATCGGTTGCCGCACTCCTTTGCCTCAGATCATGGACTATTGAAGAGTTTCTCGATCGGCATACACGCAACCCAAAACGAGCAGAGACCGCTGTCCAAACAGTATGGAGACTGTCATTTGAATCACTCAATGCGCGATCGGCAAAGGTTCTCGGAGTACTAACTTACGTCACGCCTGACTCCATTCCTGAGGACCTTTTCATATCGAACTCTGCTGCAGATTTTCCAGACGCTTTAAAATTCTGTGTTGATGAATGGGAGTACGTACGGTCTATTACTTAAATTGCTTCAAACTAATCTTGGCTTGCAGCTTCTTTGAGGTCGTGGACAACTTGATCAACCTTGCTTTGATCAGACGTGACAAGCAAACCAGAGAGTTTTTAATCCACAGGCTTGTACAATCGCAGTTCCGCTACTTCCTCTCAGACACAACTCCTGCAGGAAACCAAGAGGCGTTCGATGATGCAACAAAGCTGATGTATGAGCGATTTCCCAAGGTTAATAAAAATGGGCAATTATTCGACCGCGTTCATGTATGTCAGCTTTATTCTCAGCACGTATCAAGCCTCAAGAACCAATTCAAAGCTGCCATCGGCACAAGTGGAGCTTTCCAACCAAGTTTGTTGTTCTGCAGATTGCTCGAGAACTACCGTAGGTGAGAAGTATTTGCCTATATAATCATCGTGAGTGTATCAAATTGACTTTTGTGGGTGGCTATAGATACCTTCTTGAATCGACGTCGTTTGAGGAACTCGAAGATACACTAGAGATTTCCAGGCAGGCATACAGCCTACTTCGTCCCGAAGATCGAGACCAAGCATTACTGGCAAAGATCCTTCAGAGCACTGCTTTGATGTGGGCGCATATGATACAAGCGCATACTATCTCATGCTCCTTGAAACCGGTCGATCACTCGGAACTTGCTTGGTCCTACACCGATCTTGGTAACGTCATAGGTGCCATTGGGAGGCCAGAAGAAGCTTTAAACCTACACCTCAAGTCTTTGGAGGTGCGTCAAGAAGAAGAAAATGTCGGTCACGCACCACTTGGAATCGCCTATCAGAACCTTGCGCGGTCGTACTGCATGGTTGGGCAGTATGTTGAGGCGCAACAATGGGCTGATAAAGCAGTAGACTTCTTAACGCGTTCACAGCGGTGGGTAATGGTAGCGTAGTGAGTTTTTCTGTAGCTACCTTGATATATCGGCTAACGGCTTGTGTGCTATGAAGTACCAGATTTATGTTAGGAAATGCGTACCGAGCGCAAAATAAGCTTGAGGATGCCCTTGCGGAGTACAATAAGGCTTTGAATCTGTGGGTCGAACACAAGAACATTCCGACGCATCACTTTCGTGCAGCTTGCGGATACAAGATAGGTTGCGTTGAGTTAGATTTGGGAAAGCCTGAAGAAGCAGTGTAGGTCTTTCGGACAGATACCGTTTTGAACACTCAGACAACTAACTAGGTATTATTAGTTCTCGCTTAGAAGATGCGCGGGCTATAGCCGGACTTCACGAGAGGGTCATGCCCGGTGACTACGCTCGTATTCTGTTTAAGCTGGCTGAGGCAATGGACGCCCGGGCTCAAATAGGTTCACCTAAAAGCACTGCAGAACGTGAAGGAGCAGAGCAGTTACTCGCCTTGCGACGGTCAGAATTAGGAATATCCCTAAATATTGTCGGAGAAGCGGCGTACGATCGGCTTGTTTATATTCTGTGGCGATGATTATGGGGAAATTCCATCAGAAAAGAACTATTCATGGGTCATACAGTAGTGCATTGTACGTTCGAAAACCAACAAAAAAAAGCATTTGTTTTTGCTGCCTCTTCACCATAAAATTAAAGTTCAGGCTTGGATCTAAAATCTACGATATGCTCAACACCATATAAGAAGTCGTCACAACTTGACTGAAACCCAAAGGCTTTATGTGCGTTGAACTCAACCATCCGTTGGGCGAAAGGTGGGCTCACAGTGCCACAAGCATCTTTAAGCATGATCGTATCATAGCCTTGCTGTGCAGCATCCTGCATAGTTGCAAGGACACACTGGTCTGTGTTGACACCGGCGAAAAGTAGCGTTTTGATACCTTCATCTTTGATATATCGTGCGAAGTCGGTGTTACCGCCCCAGAAGCCAGAATGTGTCGCCTTATGGAACCTCTCGTCCGCGGGCGCGAGGCGCGATCCCTCGTGATAAGCGTCCGCTAGAGCCCCATGTAGTTCTGTATTCCACTGATCTTTCATGAGCAGCCTGCCTCCCTCTATGTACGAGCCATCTTCCAGAAGCAACTTTCCCACAGAAAGGCCGATGCCACCATCCGTGCATCTCCATTCTTGTTTGGATTTACCGGTTTGGTGAGTAGAAGCGTCGCTATCTGAATTGAAACTGAGCCCGAAATTGCGATAGAACATTGGTGGCACTGTTCGCAATCCTTCTTCGGTGATACCCTAAGTAAGCCACAGGATGCGAATGTGGGCTTTCCGTGCCGCCGGTATGCACTTTGTCAAAAGAGCTCGTTCCGCAGCATGTCCAGGACTTTTTTCTCGGCCCATGGCCGAAGATAGGAAGACATTCTGCATGTCAATAACGACTACAGCTGTCTTCTGTGGAGCCAACGTGACCGGTGTTTTCGAAGTTTGTAACGTTAACCGTGGGTAGATGAGCGGTGAAGAAGGAGTCTCCGGGTGCGTAATGTCGAATCCGCTGTTTTCATCAAAGAGCCAGAAGTTGTCAGCAGTTCCGATAATAGTCTTTTCGCCGCCGCTGCCGGTCATTTGGGCCAAAGGAGTTGATCGACTAAAGACGCCAAGAAATCGATAAGTCCCGCGTATTAGTGGACGGGGTATGATACCGTACGTCGTAGGCGAGATAGGTCGTAGCTTTGAGAGACTGGGTAGCGAGATGGAAACCAACCTGGAAAGACACGGTCGTCGAGTGCGTGCTGACGCAAAAGCGGGGTATGAGAGAATGCAATCCCAGAAAAGGGTATATAACCGATCATAGGAACGTATAAGACGCGGGGCCAGGTAACTCAGTAGAAGTCATGTAATGTCCCACCAAGATAGGAATAATATAAGTATATGTAGGATATATAGAATTATTTTACTAATCTCTCTATCTATATAAGGAAATATAATTACAATAGAGTCACTATACCTTTGAACCCGGCGTTGCCGCTTCAAGAATACAAGAATTCGCCAATAGTTGACTGACATGTTCTCTTTGCGAATAAGCGAAGATAAGGCACGGTTACCGTACCTATAGTTTAGGTAGGCGCTACCGACCCTAAAGTTCTCGCACCGCTCAGCTGTCTGCACTCAGGCGGCAGAGTAAGTCTTGTGAGGTGTGTCCGGAACCAATGCCTTTATGCTGGTGCCTGATCGCATGATTCTTCTGCTCGCAAAACTAATTCCTCGCTTTCGCGCCGCCTGTGCCGCATGCGCCACACTGGTCAACTCAGCCTCACTCTTCACCGTGAGATTCGGAGAACCAATCGCTTAAAAGTTCTTCGTGACTTCTCTAACACATTGCGCATTTCATTGGCACTTGGTATGCCGTACCTTCCTAGGACGGTCAGAGCATGATATACCTAGGGTTCCCTCAAGGCTCTGGCGCAGGGTGGCAGAGTGGCTCATCTTGCCGCTAAGCCACGTCTATAATCCATAAAGAAGATGGCGGGCGTGAGCTGGAGGAGAAGTTGTCTTGCGCGCACGTGCCCTCGCCGCGTTTGCCTCTGAAAACTACACGTGCCAAAATAACCAAACTCTTAATACGTTCAATCACACTCATTCCCAAAGATATGATGGAAAACTCCGCCATAAATACTTGGGTGAGGGCAGAGTACCGCAAGCGTTATTGTAACAAGGCTGGAAAGCAAGTCGCCGCTCTCAACCTCCACAAATTTCGTTCAGCCTTACAGTCGAAACGACCATCTGAAGAAAAAACTATCGATGCAGCGATTAGAGAGTAAGTTTGGATTATTTTCAACCTTTTTGTTCGGCGGAGAGGCTAACTTCCCATCAGGCTGGATGATGAGCTCTCTCGGATCATTATTCCTAAGGAAGATCTCAAAATACTGATACACAGATGTAGACAAATCTTATTCGATGATAAAAATAGATTTCTGGATCCAGCTCATCTCAAAAATAAACTAGCGTTATTGAAACCCGGTATTCACCCTAAGAAATTGATGGAGTTTATTACGGGGTTAATATTCCCTTCACTACAGCAGAGGTCAGCTAAGCTAACCGTCCATAGTATCGAAAACGATATTGCTGCAGAACATTTAGAGGACCGGACTCTGAAGGTGGCTGCAGTCTCGGCTCGTAAACCCCAGAAGGGTCCTATATCAGCCACCAAGAGCGCTTCAGAACCGCAGAAAGATGGTCCATCCCCAACCAAGCAACCTTCGAAATGCACTGATAACGAGCATCTTGAAGTTTGGGTACACGAGCAATTCTTTGAGGTTGGCTTCACGAACGAACACTTCTCCTTCATAGGTTTCAAGAGACTTCTCGGTCTGTTGCAGACCAAGCGGCCTCATGAAGCAACTAACATATCGGCAACTCTGAAGAAGTGAGTACTCAGCACTGCAATCTCCGAACAAATAACTGACAGGCGAAGGCTTCGCCAGGCTGGGCACAAATACAGCCTACCAAACCTGGAAGATGTACAGCGAAATAAGCGGGAGGCCGACAAGAACGAAGAGCATCTTGGAGAGCAGCACAATGTAGGAATGAAAGCTAAAAGTCGGAAAGACACTGGTGGAGGCACAGAACCCTCAAGACCCCTCTCCGACGCTGTTATGTCTCCAGTTAGCACTCCAGCTGGACCATTCACCTCGCTTCAAGCGCAGCAGGCTTTCAAACCTTTCGTAGCCAGACCAGTCCCTCTTGACCAAATCTCTCACCAGAGCGCCCACGATGATCTGATTTCGAATTATACGAATCAACAATTTCTTCGGCGATGGAACGCTACGGAAACCGTAAGTGACATGTTTACATTCATGTGCTGTCACTGACGAGATATAGTCTCCATATTCTAATGCGTTGACGTCTTGTTCGGGTGACTCGTCTGGCAACAGCTCAGTCACTAGTATCAATAACTCAATGAATAGCCCTCACTTTAGCCACATCGACCAGCTCCTTGCTGACAAAATCGTATGCCATGATTTAGAGGCCACACTAGCCGACACCGATTCCCAGATTAGACATGCTCCGCTCCTATCAGGAGAGATTATCAAGACATCATCTCTCGATCGCCTCCCGCAATACGGGTTTCTGGGAAGCATTGCTGATGAGCATCCTGAAAAGGCAGAGTCCAAAATATTTCTGAACACTAATATTCCATTCTCTGCATTCATCTGCGGCGTTCAGGGAAGTGGTAAGAGCCATAGTACATCTTGCATCCTTGGTAAGTATCAGACCTTAAATCTCCCGCTGCTGGCTAATGAACACTTTATAGAGAATGCTCTGATACCTTCCTCATATCTTGGCCGACTCGAAAATCCTGTCTCGGCCCTCGTCTTCAGCTATGGCGAGTTCAGCACGGATTCAGCGGGCTTCAACATTAGTGAAGCAGCCTACCTTTCCGCTCCACATCCTTCCTTTCCCGGTCATCGCTCCGTGAAAAAGATCACCGTGTTGACATCCCCAACGAACCCACAGATTAAGAGACTTTACAGTCGAATCCCCAATGTCACTGTAATGGATTTTAAGTTGCGAGCTTCTACGTTGGATATCAAAACGATACATATGCTCATGAACATCGATGAGAAAGCTGAAACACCCCTCTATATGGCAAAAGTGCAAAAGATTCTTCGGCAAATGGCTAAAGAGAACGATTCTGAGGGATTTGATTATAAAAAGTTCAAAGAGTCGTTGGCATTGTGCAACTTCAATCCTACGCAATTGAATATGCTGGAGATGCGGCTGGATTTGCTGGAGTCATTTCTGGACCTGTCAGGGAAACATCCTGAACCGGAATTTCGGCCAGGAGAGATCACAATCATGGACATGTCGGACCCTTTTATGGACGCAAATACTGCGTGTCTCATGTTCAAGATCGGGCTTCAGCGATACCTACAGTCAAAAGCACCAGGCAAGATGGTTGTTCTTGATGAGGCGCACAAGGTTTGTATCTCGTCCCGAAACTCCGGCCAGGAAGCTGACTTCAATTTAGTATATGTTGAAAGTACCAGGCGCAAAGCTACTCAACGATTACCTACTCTACATCATCCGACTTCAGCGCCACTTTGGTGCTCGCGTTGTCGTGTCAACCCAGGAACCCACGCTGCTCACAGATTTGATTGCTCTGTGCTCTGTGACAATCATTCATCGGTTCAGCAGCCCCGAATGGTATTCTGCGATTAGAAAGCACATCCCAATGTCCAATGACGACAAGCAAGAGGCTGTCCGAGAGATCGAAAACTTAACCACAGGAACAGCTCTTGTATACTCAGCCAATTCCGTGTTGGGCAAGGATGAAGAGGGCAATTTGATCAAAGGAAGTGGCCGGATGTTGAAACTAGATATTCGTAAGAGGGTTACGTCTGATGGTGGACAGTCGGTTTTGTGCGTTTGAGCTTGATACACGATAATAATACTGTGATTTGTCGAATCGTTTTGAGGCTTAGTGGGGAGCTCAGCTAGATACGTACGGTATTTAATGACCTTCTATAATTGGTCTACTCCTAGCCTTTTCGACGAGCTCAATTCGTCCATGAGCAAGCACCATCGTGCGGGCCTATTTGACCAGGCTCATAACGCTTGATATCATTAGATTAGCACAAGAATCGATTACGTCCTAAGCATCCCGTGCATTGCCACCTCCCACAACACACTTCGAGTTTTATGTCACGAAGATTCTGTAATATCTTGTTCATGGACACAATCTTATGGCTTCGCTTGGTCAGCGTATTATATGCATCCCGAAGGCCAGCCAGTTAAGACATCAGTACCGCTCTACAAATGACGCAAGATGCGATCAGGCGAGCGAAGACGATAGAATCATCATAAGGTCCAATGAAGAGCATACCCGAGAAGATGAAGTTTCTCGAACCAAATGTGCTATTGAGGATAAGAAGGTGAGCCAGGCCAAGACTAAGATTGGGGTTTCAGCAGCCCACAATACACGAGCTTTCCTATGCTCCAAAGTGCTTAGGAGATCCAAGTTTAAATGTGCAAACTCACCAATCTTCTTCATTGTGAGACTAAACGATGATATTGAATTGGATGTGGGTGGCGTTCTGTGTGCAATATTAGTCGCACCACGGCGAATATATAGCTGTAGTGAAATTGCTCAAACGACATGCGGAAACAGACTGCCGATAGTCCCAAGTAGTTGGAGAGTACATGAAACGTCGATTCGTCATGCAAACGGAGCGTGTCGCAAGATACCAAGATACGGTGCACGAGACAATAGACGGAGAGCCCCAGCATAAGTGCGAAACTAGCACGGAACGTTTGCCGATGACAGCGAGAATGGTAGTTTCGCTAGTACTGGCACTCATGAAAGAGAGTATCGTTGGCACAAGACCAAGAATCATTTTTGAAACAGGTAAAGCTACCTTTGCGTACTGATTCGTCTCATTTAAAATACAATCAATTGTGCGTTGGATGTGGTTTTATTAGCGGTATCATGGAGATAAGTGTTGAATTAGTCTTGAAATCGAGTTTCGCGGATCTCCTTGAACATAACTTTAAATTGTGGATACCATGATCGGACTTGGTTACATGTTCGTAGCGAAGCAAGGCTGCTTATGGGCAGGCGCCTATTAAGTCCACAGCATAGGTTCTGAAAGGTATGGAGGGGGTTAAAGGTAACTGTAATACGAAGCGTTACTAGAGAAGGTAGTGGACCAGGAAAGCCGTCCTTTAAAGCTCAAGATGTAGTTATGCGGGGTTATAACAAGCGCACAGACGTGGGTGATATATAATTGTAAGATAGACCCCCAGGATTCTTTTGAGAAATTATGAAGTAGTTCTCACCATGCAGAATCGTGTACTTTGAGTAAGATGGCCTTGCATACCAAAATTAGGTTGGATATCGGCTGGGCTTCAGTACCTAACAATATAATATCATCATCTAGGTATGTGTCCAGGTCGCTGTCGCTATCGTCGATATTGTTATCTTGCTATCAGTCCCAGATGTATAAATCGATAAAGTGGCCAGAACCAAGACCTACCATTTTCTAGATCATGTGTCTCATGAAACGAGGAAGTGTAAGAAAGTTGCTCTTTCCCTTACAATGGGGATGTTTGAAAGGAAAGTAATCGTGAATCAGCCTTTGACGCATAGTATAGGATCAATTCAGAATAATTATTCGTTTACACATTCAAATTGCGCTAGACTAAAGAAGAACTAGAGCGGGTCTACAAAGTAAAGGGTTGTGTTTGTTTTAATAATCGAATAGATATTTGTTTCTGATGCAGGTCAGTGCAGAACGCACGGTCGTGCTGCATACAATTTGTTTGATCTCGCCTTCTAGGTTGCATGTCGATATCAATGCGTCAGCACACGGCACCGCCACAGGATTGGGGCTGTGCGACCTGTTGGGCCGCGCCAAGCAGGGCTGAGTATGAAGCCACACACCGATGGATGGTTGAACCTTAACTAATGTAACGGAAATACTTCCTGCCATTCACGACTTCCTATAGTCACTTTCTTTTATATAGCTGGTTTTTTCTAAACGTCTTCAATACCTGCGATACAATTGTCTGTGTCACCTCTAGAAGCGAAGTGTGAGGCAGCATTGATGCGACCCCCACAAAAGCAGATATAAAAAAATCAATCGAATTATGTCTTCCGAACCGATTTCTTTACGAAGTTTATGTCGAATCGCCTCCAGAAAAAGGGCAAAAAGCCGATTGAGAAACCAGACGCTGTGCAATGGATGTTCGAAGATCCAAGTGCGATTGGGGCGCGATATTTCGGTCAGCGACGAACTGATCTTCCTGGGCTCCTTGAAGTCAATTAAAGAAAGGCAAGGCTGTCCAATTTGTCGTCTCGTTATCGAGTCTCTACCAGATAGCGATACGACAATCGAAAAGGAACTTTTTCAGTGTGTACTAAATCCAAGGTTTAATGGCGGAGAAATGTTTGCGTTGTTCCTCGATAATGGTGTCCATTCGACTTTGAAAGCCTGGATACGAATAGAATGTCCATCCGAGGTACTCAATGGTCATCCATCCGCAGCGAAATGCTATAGGCAACAGAATATCGCACCTACAATCGGAAAAGCGCTTACAATCGATGTCAAAAAGATCCAATCTTGGCTACAAGTATGCGAGAATGAACATGGCAGTCAATGCGATGGCCACGAGCTCAGCCCACTGAATCGAGAAACTGAAGATATGTTGCTTATTGACGTGGTAGACGAACGACTGGTCAAGGGTAACCAGGATTCAAGATATGTCGCACTTAGCTATGTCTGGGGCGGCTGGGGTGGTGCAAAAGTGTCCCTGGGATCCTGGAGTTCTTTCGATTTTTCACAGATTGAAGGTGCATTTCGATCGAACAAACTCCGATTACCAAACGTCTTACGTGATGCGATGGATCTGACAAAGTCGATCGGGGAGCGATACCTATGGTGCGATGCTCTATGCGTTTTTCAAGACAGCGAAGGACAGAAACAACAACAAATTGCTCAGATGGACATTATCTACCGTTGTGCTCTGTTCACAATCATATCACTTACTGGGCAACATGGCGATGAGTTGTTACCAGGGGTCCGAGAGGGCTCACGCAAGTCGCCCGTGATAGTTTCGGAAGCTACTGGAGGCGTGATATTTGTTGCGCGGGCACCCAGTGTAGCAGTCTTGGCGGAAACATCCACGTATGAGTCCCGAGCATGGACTTTCCAGGAAAGGCTTCTTTCTAAACGCTGCCTGTTCATGACCAACTATCAAGCCTTCTTCTGTTGTACACTCCAATGCTTCAGAGAGGACGAAGATCTATTAGAAAACCCAGATCAAAAGTTCGCTCGCTTGAATTTATACTCGCACAACTCTGGTTTAGGTGCGATGTTAAAGAAGTTCGATGGTTTCAATCTTTATTCTAATCTTGTCGCCAATTACACCAATAGAAGCCTAACAGATCCGTGGGACATTCTAGATGCTTTCGAGGGAATCTCTAGACTATTGGAAAGACAGTTTAGTGGCTCTTGTATTAAAGGTCTTCCTAGGAGATACTTCCACGAAGCGCTTCTGTGGACACCTCAATCGAATATCAAGAAACGCCCAGTGACTTCTAAAACTTCGACATGGATACCCACCTGGTCTTGGGCAGCCTGCATTGGACAAGTAGGTTTTCATGGGCCTACGTCGATCAATACGCCAGGCGGCGAGGAGATATTGCGCAAAATTCAGCCCGTTATTTCTGAATTCGTTTTTATTGAGTGGGATAGAATTCAGACACCCCACCTACAGGACTCATTCCATTTTCATGCAATTTTTCAAGGCATACGATCATCCGAATACGAACCCTTCATCCATGATGAGAAATCGGAGCATTTCAGCAATAACCATGAGTTTCTAGCTGACTTTATACGTTTCGCTTTCTTTTTCCTCTTTAGTATGGAGGAGCACTTTACGTACCATCTAAGATTAAGATATGGTGAAGTAAGAAATCTAGGTGATCTTCAGCTTGATCTTGACCACATTACAAAATTCATTGCGGACCATGCACACCTATTCAAAAACTCCTCTTTCTCCTGCCTACCAACACCGCAAGAATTTGAACGCGCCCTTCGAAAATATCGGTCGTATAAAATCGATACAGCTGAGATAACAGCTATGCATCTTAATTTCTGGCCATTTCAATCTTCGGCGAACGTCCAAGAAGAGATCTACATCCCTGGATCCTGTACAACGTGCAGATTCCACAGTCATTCGTGGCCATTCTCATATATTCCGTCGGTAGCTACTTTGCGTGAAAAACTCCAGGATATGAGAATCAAACTACTGCTTCCTAGGACGAGGGAATCCTCGGCTCACAGTTTCGCAAATTTTTCGGATCTTGGATATCCCCGGGCCCGTCCTCCGGGGCGTCTGAGCTTTTGGGCAAATACTGTCCCTTTTGACTCCTACCAGGTACTAGGTGGTCAACTTTTCCGTAACAGCTTCTCTGCATCATCTTATCTAACAACTCGTGATGGATCTATCCAGTGTAATGTTACGAGGCTTAGCTTAGCAACTGAACTCGGCGTTTCACCTGGACAAGAGATACAGCCAGCAACAGTTGTATGCAATCCTGCGCGGGAACCCTGTGGGATTATTTTGGATAATGAAAACGATATCATATCGAGGATCGCTGGCCGGCGTTGTTATCTGGTTCTTCTTTCCTTAGACGAAGAAGAGCTGTGGCATAACTATATCCTTATCGCGGAGATTATGGGCAAAATAGCCATGGAGCGAATCGCCATCGCGCGTGTTTTGCCCAACCAAGTCTGGATAACAGAAGCGACAGAGGAGCCAAGATATTTACATTTAGAATGAGGAGCCTAGATATAACAGACCTGACTTTCTCCGAACAAGACCTTCTTCGCACCAAATGCAGTTTACTATGCACAAAAACCCTTATTTCCTTGTATCAAAGGTAAGTAGCTCTATCCGGAGTACTATTAGCTCTGGGTTCGCATAAAATATATCCATCCACAAGGGGACTTGAGATGCCGAGTGGTGGATACGAATGCAATTTCCTATCCACCTGCTTCTACTTCCGAGTACACCCATGTCGGATGCATTTCCGATCTATGCACCTATTTAGGCATTGAGCGAAATCAGTAGGTTGTACAATCCCGCAATTTTAGTGTATTTCTGAATGATTTGTGTATTTTCAGTTCGCCTATAGGAAATATTCGGGGGGTTTCAGCTTCCGCTCCTCTATAAGCGTCGCTATCTCGGTAAAGCCCTTGCGTTTAGCCTCCCTTAATGCCTGTTTATGACCTCCCATATGCAAGCAAGCCACATAGGCACGCTTCCGACACATATGAGGTGCCTCGCTTGAAGTATCTGCTTCAAGCAGTATCTTAACTAGTGGTGTACTGCCAGATATTGCAGCTAGCTGAAGGCATGGATATGGACCAGAGTCTGTCTCATTCACGTCAGCCCTGTAGTCCAAGAGAACCCTTCCTGAATCTGCCGCCCCGCGACTGCAAGCAGATTTGAGCACACCATCAACATTATATAGAAACTCTTGGGTTGTTGTGATTTTCTTGTACCTATCCAATAATATTTTAAGTGTATTGGCCTGATTGGCTTGTGCCGCGAAATAAATAAACAGGGTTTCATCAGGCTGAATCTGTGAAGAACAATACGGCAGCTGCATATAGAACTCAACGATAGTATCCCGCCCCACGTATGCAGCTGTTCCAAGTGGGCTTTTCCATAGTTCAAAGGTAGGCCCTGAAACGTAATTTGGTTCGTATGGTAGAGCATCTTCACTGAGAAGGAATTTTAGGATGTCGAGATGGCCTTGAGCGGCCGCAGCCCATGATGGCCTTCCAAACAATGATGATTGATCTGATCCGCTGTAAAGAGACTTTACTAGATTCATATCGTCAATCCACGCTGCTACAGTAAGGGAATCGGCCCGCGCGCCACCATCTTGCACGCGTCTTTGATCATCATCTCTAGTCAATATCTCGAGCGCCCTTGCTCCTACGTTTGTAGATAAACAATTGCAAGCACACTGTGTTGTGAACTCAATTTTAGCCAGGTCTTGCTCTGGACAGGTTTTTGTGCGAGCGTTCGGGCCGAATCCTAGTAATCCAAGAGTGGGTGTTCAATCCACCTGTAGCAAGGCGATGGTATATATATCGCTTATGTCCCGATGGAAATTCAACTTGTACAAATTCGGAACTGATAACCTGACATCCTCAACGACTTCAGTTTTTATGACAGCTTCCAGGATCTCGTTCGCAAACAGACCTGTGTAATTTCCTCAATCCCATCTCTTCCACTGTAGACGAAATGATGGTTTTGAAGACATCTAAAGGAAGTTCTAATAGCTGCATAATGTGGCGTTTGTTGAGCGATAGGCCTGGCTTGGCAGAATGTCAACGAAATCGTTAGAATCTGGGTGGGAAGGAAGAAAGGTTAACATGTTCAAATGTTGCAGTTTCTCGGGCTTATTTAACATAACGAACCCAGTAGCGCACGTTTCCTGAACTGGCTAGCGATTTCTAGCCACCGAGAAAATTGGATTTCGGGCGAGAGACTTGATGAAAGCATGATCGCTGTCTACGAGGACCTATTATGAAAAATAATACGCCTTTACTCGAGTCAGAGATGGCTCTATACTGAGGATGTCCTTTGCTGTAATAAGAGCCTGCCAAAAAAAAAAAAAAGTATCAGCTGGATTGAAAATCCTTATTGCTCCTAGTGGGTCACATACCTGTTTGATCAAGATAACTCCTACACCATGGCCGAGAAATAGCAACGATCGCTTTTTAGCATGGGGTCACTGCCGGACTGTATCAAGTCTAGCGATAAGTTGTGTGACAAGATCCCAGAGATCTGTGTGCGAGCTTTCGAAAAGCCCAGCGTTCCATCCAAATCTGTAGACTCTAGCCTTACGGATATCTTCTTCCAAGAAGTCCCGTATCCACAACTTTTCACTGTTGTGAGCATGCCAAGAGTGTAGATAGTGTCCTTGGGCGCTATGAACCGGAATAATACCAACCAAAAATTTAGAACGTGTCGAAAACTTAAAACTCAATCTTTGGTAAAACTTGCAATTTGCCGCTTAACTGGAACAGCCCTAGCCTGAATAAAAACTGTTAGTTGCGTTAGATTATAAGCTTCGTTCATAAAGATACCATACCTTTGGATTCAATATAGTAGATTTGGCGCTTTCGAAGCCAGAGTCAACATATCCCACTTAAAGTGCTTAACTCATTTCCTGCTTACTAGTCTTTGTTTTTTGTAGTTTTTGGTAACATTGTTTGTAATCGCATCTAGCTCGTGATACTTAACGTTATTCCCAGGTTTGGATTTAACGCCCGGAGATGCCTTGTCTGCGAACTCGTTATTTTCGTTCAATCCTTCACCAACCGGTACTTCTGGAAACTTACTATTCGAATTAATAACACGTTCTAGATGATACTAAGATTTAGCTTACTTAAGATCATTATACATTCTAGGATTGCGAGTGATGAGATACTTTATTCGGAGAAAATCATAGTCTTTAGGGTCTTCATATTTTGTAATCAGCTCGGTAGATAAGTCCATTGTAATGGTCCTATTATATTTAAGTAAGAATAGATGAATTATTCAAAGCGTTGTTTACGGGTGAAATAATCGAGCGATATATCAGGCGTTGATAAGTAAGCTTGTATTATTTTGGTAGAGGTACTACAGACAGTCTTCGGCTAGTATATTATAGATCAATTTCGACGTCTGATTTTACTTATGTACCCTAATCTAGGATATTGCTATTTATATAGATACGAGCTTATATAGAGTTTTCCTACGCGCTATCTAAGATAAATACGCCTCCGGTTAACGGGTCTAGATTATGCACTTGCCAAAGCGAAGAGTAATGCCCTAAGTATACTTGGTATTTTCTAAGTTAAATAAAGAGTATTATGAAGTACCCTTTATAGACTAATAAAAGGTGTAAAAAAGAAAACTAATAGTACTTGATTTAAAAACTAATAAATAATAAGATAATAATTTATATAGTCTAAGCGAATATAGCTAGAGTAGAGAAGTATATATAGGTTATAATAGATTTAATTTCTTCCTTATCCTAATATAGTTAATATAATATAGTAGCTCCTTTATAAGAGGTGAGGGCGTGGGCGGCTGCCTCTCTAAAAACTATAGTTCTCTTAGAGACTTGAGCCTGCTGCCTGTGCCCTTCTATACATAAAAGCTAGCTTCTGTTCTGTGATATCGAACATGCAACATCCAACTCTTCCACATCCACACAACGTTGATTCTACCATGGCCACACCTCCAGGTAAGTGTGCACGAATGGCAAGCACGAAGCTAACCAAAACATCTAAGCATGCTTACATAGTCGGATGGGTCGAGCCAAGTGTCCTTTGATAGCCAGTATAAGCTCGGTCATAGAGCGGTAAAGCACTGTCATACTGACACCGCTGATGCAATGTATATGTCACCCAGTTGTACTCATCAGCGTGTTTGGATACTCATTCCCCAACTCTCTCTCTCGTATTGCTAGCGTCTCTTCATGCATCTTCTCCGCTTCTGCGTACTTTCCCTGACCGCTTAGAGCCACCGCCACATTACTTACGCTTACTAGCGTGACTGAGTGATCCATTCCCAACACCTTTTCACACGGTTCCAGCTCTTCTCGATGCATCTTCTCCGCTTCTACGTATTTTATCTACCCACTCAGAGCCAGCACCACTCCGTCCATGCTCATTAGCGTATCCGGATGCTCTTTTCCCAACACCTTCTCTCGCAGCGCTAGCGTCTCTTGATGCATGACCATCAATAACGCGCTCAGTACAGGTCTGACTGATAGAACCTCTTATCTCAACCCAAATATCTCACTCGCGCTTGTTGTCTTGATACTGTGTCTTATTACAGTAGTAAGTATAGTTTGACTACTAAACGAGGTGTCCAAGCATGACCGTAGCAGACTTAAATAGCACGCAACCGCAGCGCTAAAGCTATTCAAGCCTATAAAGTCTAGTTAACCATGTTATCCATCGCCTGGGTAGTATTTCTTGCCAAGTATTGGGAGGTTATAATAAATATTTCGACCATTACCACAGGAGATAATCTACATCAGAGGCTATTACTGAATAGGGTATACTTGATTATTTCGAATCGTTTAAAGCTCTTAAAGATTTACAAAGTTCGGTCTCGGAATGTGGATTCTGGAGGAGGTTCCGGGAGATTGGCGATTGGAAAATGTAAGATGAGAAGGCAGATGGTATTGAACACGTGAAGGAAGGGAGGAAGTATGACTAGCTATAGTAGTATACCTGGTACTACTCTTAGTAAAGCAACATGATCCACAATACCTTTCGTACTAAAAAATTTCAGCAATATAAAATAGCCTGCGACGGTTCTACTGGATAGCTGGTTTACGATAATACACCAATGCCCTCCTGGACGAGCTGCGGGCAGATATATAGAAAGGTAACAGGAACTTTGATTCAAGATTTCGACAATTAATTATGATAGCATAGGAAGCTTTCCGCATTGCATGGTTACTAAAGCGCGCCATCCAAAACCCAAAGCTTACTGCATATGACTAGGTATACCACGAGACCCTATTTCATCACGCTTCTGTAGCGTCTCTTCGCTCTCGCCCTGACGTAGACGCCTGATCATGTCTTCCGGGTCGAAATCGACTCCAACCGGATTCTCAGCAAAGGCTTTTGAAGACATGAACTCGGTAGCCTGTTGCGCATTTTTGAAATTGTCGACTTGGGTCTCGATTCGGTTGCCATCGGGGTCTTGGTAATAAATCGACGTTGTAGGCCCATGGTTGACAGACCATAGTGGTAAGATGTTGTGCTGCTTGCGCTGGCGATAGGCTAGCAGCAGTTCAGAAAGCGAGTCAAAGGTAAATGCGATATGTTCTAATCCGCAGCTGGATCGCAGTTTTCCCTGGGTGCCGGGAACCTCTACGATAGCGACACGATGGTGCTCGTCGTCGTACGACAAAAAAGCCAGCATTTTATCTTCGAAAATAATTCGGGCACCAAGGAACACTCGATAGTATCGGACCATGGACTGCAGGTTGTTGGTTCGCAAGACAACGTGTGCAAGCTTGCTAGGCGATTTTACTGTCGATCCAGGATGATCGAAGTTGATGTCCATACCGAAGAAATGTTTAAATGATAGATAAATTGATTGCGATGATCTAAAAAGAGGATGGAAAGAGGACTGCTTAAGTTTTTAAGCATCCGCGTGCATTTATGGAACGGAAGAAACATTTGGGCCTCAGCTGACTATATGCTATACCTATAGGTATAAACGGCATGTTCCGGAGGCGAGGCGTGCATTGGCTCCGGAAGGAACTACTTCCGGCTTACCAATGACCTTCCACCACTTCTTACTGACGACTGCGCTTCCTACACTTCCTGAGAGCACATTCCTTTGAGAGCATTGCTTTCGGTACCGGAACCTCAAGTCTTCCGCTCCTTAGAACGGAACCGGAGCCCTAGGAGCTCCGGTCCCTCTGTAGATAGCAAAGGAGAAGCTCTCTTTCTATAGAATCAACCCTTTAACTCTGCGTCCACTGCTCGCTTCCACAGCTTTTTATCAAAGCCGATTAATTCCCCGAATACCTAACACTATTAAAACAGTATATATAATATTTACTATACAAGTTTACAGCCTTAAGAATTAATCCCGCATCGTCCGATATCAAAATATACTCAAAAAACCACTATTGTATAGTATTTTGTATGGTGCCAAGGCGGGGTGCGGCATTTTAGGGTGCCACTATTTTCTCGGACCGCGTACGAACTCAGAGAACATCAAAGTAGCCACAACTTGACTTGGCTCATCAAAAAGTCATCTTTGTTGTCCTACAGCAGATACGAAAATGCGACTTTTCGCAAGAGTAAGCCTGCTATAAGTTGCTAGAAGAATAGCAAGGTGTGCAGCGAGCAAAGTTACACCACCAAAAGAGAGTATATCTACGCTAACCCGAAAGGGGAAAAATTGGGGCCCGTTGCCTACGCCATCATATACTAGGACTTTTCGCAGCCTGGATTTTAAGGAAGAAGTCTAGTTAAGCTTTGGGGACCGAGCGAGGTAGGGTTGGGTTCGTTTCAGGGGTGTTTTGGGGGATAGAGGTGGGGG
>Ga0247757_10001030_pt1 | contig 20373 bp, 16 predicted proteins | sample UWRJL126311R4_FD_180929 | JGI IMG/M metagenome (GOLD analysis project Ga0247757, IMG submission 180929) | Plant litter microbial communities from Arlington Agricultural Research Station in Wisconsin, United States - UWRJ-L126-311R-4 | ecosystem: Environmental > Terrestrial > Plant litter >... | reverse complement strand
AGGTGTTGTAGGGCCTGACGTAGGGGCGGAGCTCGCTCCGCCCTCGTTCGCTAACAACTTCGCGGGCGAAAGGGCGGACCAAGGTCTGCCCCTACCTCAAGGCTTCGTCGCCACCACCTTCTCAATCTGTTTCGCCAGCTCCACGTCCTTCGCCGTCACCTTGCCGCCGGCATCGTGCGTGTTGAGCCGGATCGCGACGCGATTGTAGACGTTGGTCCATTCCGGGTGATGATCCATCGCCTCGGCCTCGAAGCCCACGCGCAGCATGAAGGCCAGCGCCGCGCGGAAATCGGCAAACTTGAACTCCTTCGCGAGTGCGTCGTGCGCGAAGGTCCAGCCGGACAAACCCGCCAGTGCGGTCGCGACTTCGTCCGGAGTAAGGGGCTTGGCCATGGGGAACCATCTAGGCCGAACCGGGTTCAAAGCAAGCGCCCCCTTGGCACGTCCGGGCTTCGCTGCGAAGGCGGCTTGTCAAACCCGCCACCCCTACCCTAAATCGCGCCTTCCGCATGCCGTCACCCGCCCCCGCCAAGATCCCCCAGCACGTCGCCATCATCATGGACGGCAACGGCCGGTGGGCAAAGCAGCGCGGCCTGCCCCGCCTCGAGGGCCACCGGCGCGGCGTGGAAGCCGTCCGCACCGTCATGGAGGCTGCGCGCTCCATCGGCATCCGCTATATCACGCTGTATGCGTTCTCCGCCGAGAACTGGAAGCGCCCCGCCGACGAGGTCTCGGGCCTGATGGGCCTGCTCGACTATTTCCTGAAGCGCGAACTCAACACCTTCATCCGGGACCGGGTCCGCCTGCTGACCATCGGCCGCACGGACGAGCTGCCCGCCAACGTCCAGCGCGAGCTTAACCGCGTCGTTGAGGCGACGAAGGATTTCAAGGAGTGGACCCTCGTGCTCGCCCTGAACTACGGTTCGCGCACCGAGGTGGCCGACGCGGCGCGCGACTACGCCGCCGCGGTGCAGGCCGGGAAGGAAAAGGCTGGCGAGAGCTCGTGGGACCGCTTCAGCCGCTACCTCTACACCGCCGACATTCCCGAGCCGGACCTGTTGATCCGCACCTCCGGCGAGCTGCGCGTGAGCAACTTCCTCCTGCTCCAATGCGCCTACGCCGAGATGATCTTCACGCCGGTGGCGTGGCCGGACTTCGGCGAGGCCGACCTGCAGGCCGCCGTCGACGAGTACACGCGGCGCGAGCGCCGCTACGGGCTCACCGGCGAGCAAATTCAATCTGGCCCCCAGTAAACCATGCCCGGCCAACACACCCCGTCGCTTCGCGCCACCCCTCTTCATAGAGGGGATCCAATCCCGTTCTTCGCGAATCCCCTCTATCAAGAGGGGTGCCCGTCAGGGCGGGGTGTGTAGAGGCGCCACCACCCGATTTCCATGCGCTCCCGCATCCTCAGCACCGTGGTCCTCTGGACCGTCCTCCTCGGCAGCCTCTGGTTCTTCGGCGCCCACGCCGCCGTGACCATCGTCACCTTCCTCGCGGCGCTGACCTTGTACGAGTTCTACGGCATGACCGCCAAGATGGGTGCGCGGCCGTTCCGCCGGATGGGCCTCATGTTCAGCGTGCTGATCACCGCCGCACCCTACTGCCTGGCGTACAAGGTGGATGAGCCGGACCTGCTCGCCAGCCTCCCGACCGGCCTGCTGGTCCTGGCGCTAATCGTCAGCTGCATCCGGGTCCTCGGCGAACGCACCCCGGAGAACCGCGTCGAGACTATCGCCGCCACGATGATGGGCCTGCTGTACGTGCCCTTCATGCTCCATTACCTTGTCGCGATCCTGATGCGCGAGGGCTCCGACGGCGACAACCTGGCCCTGGCGCTGTGGACGATCGCCGTGTCCAAGTTCTGCGACGTCGGCGCGCTCCTCACCGGCCTGGCCTTCGGCAAGCACAAGATGTCGCCCCAGATCAGTCCGAAGAAGACTTGGGAGGGCGCGGTCGGCGGGGTGTTCGTCTCCATGGGCGTCGGCGCCGGCATCGCCTACTTCGCCTCCGGCCATTTTTCCAGCAGCCTCACCCCGCTGGTCGCCGCCGGGATGGCCCTGCCGATCGCGGTCATCACCATCATCTCCGACCTGATCGAGTCCGCGGTGAAGCGCCGGGCGGATACCAAGGACACCGGCGCGCTGATCCCCGGCATCGGCGGCGCCTTCGACCTGACGGACAGCCTGATCCTGACGGCCCCGCTGGCGTATTTCATGTTCCAGTTTCTGGAGTGAGGCGCCGAGCTGCGTGTTCCCTGTAGGGTCGGCGCTTGCGCCGACCTGGCGCACGAGGTCGGCCCAAGGGCCGACCCTACACAATCCAGCTTTCGAGCTGGAAGCCCCCCGCCAAATCACGCCATAACCACCCCTCCTCATGGCGACACCCGGCCTCAAGAAACGCGTTGTTCTCCTCGGAGCCACCGGCTCCATTGGCGAGAGCACGCTGCGCGTGATCGCTGCGCACCGCGACCGGCTCGAGCTCGTGGGCATTGCCGCCCAGCGCAACGTCGGCCGGCTGGCGGAGATCGCCCGGCAGTTCGGCGTGCGCCATGTCGGCGTCCACGACCCGGCAGCGTTTGCCGCGGCGCGGACCAACCCCGCGTTCCCCGCCGGCACCCAGTTTCATGCCGGGATCGAGGGCCTGAGTGAACTCGCGGCCCTGCCCGCGGCCGACATCGTGCTGATCGCCGTGGTCGGCACGGCCGGCCTGCAGCCGGCCCTGGCGGCCATTGCCGCGCGCAAGACGATCGCCCTCGCTTCGAAGGAAATCCTCGTGATGGCCGGCAAGTTCGTCATGACGGCCGCCCGCGCCAGCGGCAGCCGGCTGCTGCCCGTGGACAGCGAGCACAACGCCGTCTTCCAGTGCCTCGAGGGCCACAACGGGGGCGATGTCCGCCGGCTGGTCCTGACCGCTTCGGGCGGTGCGTTTCGCGACTGGCCGCTGGAGAAACTGGCGCAGGTCACGCCGGCCGATGCCCTCAAGCACCCGAACTGGTCGATGGGCCCCAAGATCACGGTCGACTCGGCCACGCTCGCCAACAAGGGCCTGGAGCTGATCGAGGCGCAGTGGTTGTTCGGCCTGCAGCCCGGCCAGTGCCAGGCCGTCATCCATCACCAAAGCATCGTCCACTGCCTGGTGGAGTTTAACGACGGCTCGATGCTGGCCCAGCTCAGCCCGCCGTCGATGACGTTCCCGATCCAGCACGCGCTGTTCTATCCCGACCGCGCCCCGGCCGGCACCGATCAGGGCCTGCCGCTCGACCAGTTGCTGTCGCTCGATTTCCGGCCGGTTGACGAAGGCCGCTACCCCTGCCTGCGCCTGGCGCGCGAGGCGATGCTCACGGGCGGTTCGGCTCCCGCAACCTTCAACGCTGCCAACGAGATCGCCGTGGCGGCCTTCCTGGAGGGGAAGATTCCATTCCTTGCGATTCCCCGGCTGGTGGAATACACTCTGTCCGCGTTGAAAACCGTTGAACCAACTTCGCTGGAAGAAGTCTTAGCCTCCGATTTGGCTGCCCGGGCAACCGCCACCGCCCGCCTGGCCTCCGTCGTCTGATCCCTGTTTTCGCATGCCTGAATTCCTCAGCTCCCTCCTGCACAACGTCTGGGCGATCTTCCTGATCGTCCTGTTCTTTGGCGGCTCGATCTTTGTCCATGAACTGGGCCACTTCCTGGCCGCGCGCCGCCGGCGCGTGAAGGTAACCCGCTTCTCCATCGGCTTCGGCCCCGCAATCTGGTCCCACCTGGGCAAGGACGGCGTTGAATACCGCCTGTCCTGGATCCCGCTCGGCGGCTACGTGGCCCTGCCGCAACTGGCCGACATGCCCGCACTCGAGGGCGAATCCGAGCCCGCCGAGAGCCTGCCGCCGGTCAGCTACAGCTCGCGCATGCTGGTTTTGGTGGCGGGCGCCTGCTTCAATGTCCTTTTCGCCTTCTTGCTCGCCACCATCCTGTGGCTCAGCGGGCGGCCCGAGGCGGAGAACGTCACTTCCACCCGCATCGGTTACGTGGCCGACAAGATCTCGCTCCTTGATGGCAAGGAGGTCGACAGCCCGGCCAAGACTGCCGGTCTGCATGAGGGTGATCTCATCACGGCCATCGACGGCACCCCGGTCAAAAGCTGGATCGACGTCCTGAACGCCATCGTCCTCAGCACCGTCACCGACGACAAGGGCGAGCGCCTGGCGATCTTCACCGTCAACCGCGACGGCCAGTCGATGGATTTCCGCGTTTATCCGCGCCGCACCGGCGATGAAAACGTCCGCAAGGTCGGCATCGATGCCGCCTTCGAGCTCATCATTGGCAAGGTTGCCCCGGGCTCGGCCGCGGAGAAGACCGGCTTCCTCGCCGAGGACCGGATTGTGATGCTCGACGGCCAGCCGGTCATGGGCTTGTCGGCCCTCTTTACCCGTTTGCAGGCAGTCACCGCCGACAAATGCACGATCGGCGTCGTCCGCAATGGTGCTCCCGCCCAACTCACCATCCCGGTCAACCCGAAGTCCCGTTTCGCCGCCATCCAGGGCATCGAGCTGCGGGCCAACTGGCGGTTGCTCTACCAGAACCCGTTCGAGCAAATCTCCCAGATCCTCGCGAACAGCTTCCGCACGCTCAAGGCGCTCCTCCTGCCGCAGGGCGATGTTGGCCTGTCCAACGTCAGCGGCTTCGTGGGCATCACGCAGGGCTTCTGGGAAGCCCTGAACTCGGAGTATCCCGCGCACTTCGTCATCTGGTTCGCCGTGATGGTCAATGTGAGCTTGGCGTTCTTCAACCTGCTGCCGATCCCCGTGCTCGACGGCGGGCACATGCTTTTCGCAACCATCGGCAAGCTGCGCGGCAAGGCCCTGCCCTTCAATTTCATCGCGGTCACGCAAAGCGTGTTCGTCGTGCTGCTGCTGACGATGATGGTCTACGTCACGGTTTTCGGCGACATCCGCCGGATCGTCCGCGACCGCAAAGCCGAGGCCCAAGCCCGCGAAGCCGCCGCCGAAGCCAAGAAGGCAGAGGCGCCGGCCAAGCCGTAGCCCTTGGGCATCAATCATTGGTCGCTCGTCATTGGCCATATCAGACCGCCGTTTGGCCGGCCGTCCTCTTGTAGGGGCGGAGCTTGCTCCGCCCGGCGAATGGGGCGCCGCGTTCGAGGGCGGAGCCAGCTCCGCCCCCACACCCGACACATGGTTCGTTCCGGCCCGAAATGACCATTGACCAATGACCAGCGACCCATGACCAATTTCTCCGTGTCTTACGCCGCCTCCCGCTTCCAAACCGTCCGCCGGCACACCGTCGAGGTGAAGGTCGGCGCCGTGGGCGTGGGCGCCGCGCACCCGGTGCGGATCCAGTCGATGACGACCAGCGACACGCAGGACGTCGCCGCCACGGTGAAACAGTCCATCGCCCTGGCCGAGGTCGGCTGCGAGATCGTCCGCATCACCGCCCCCAACGTCGCGGCGGCGAAGTGCCTCAAGGACATCCGCGCGCAGTTCACCGCCGCCGGCTTCGGACACATTCCGCTCGTGGCGGACATCCATTTCCTCCCTTCCGCCGCGATGGAGGCCGTGGAGCATGTCGAGAAGGTCCGCGTCAACCCGGGCAACTACGCCGACAAAAAGAAATTCGCCGTCAAGGAATACACCGATTCCGACTACGATGAGGAGTTGCACCGCATCCACGATGCGTTCTCGCCGCTGGTAAAGCGCGCGAAGGAGCTGGGCCGGGCCATGCGCATCGGCACCAACCACGGCTCGCTCTCCGACCGCATCATGAACCGCTACGGCGACACGCCGCTCGGCATGGTGGAGAGCGCGCTCGAGTTCCTTCGGATCGCCCGCAGCCACAGCTACCACGACATCATCCTGTCGATGAAGTCCAGCAACCCGAAGGTCATGATCCAGGCCTACCGGTTGCTCGTGCAGCGCATGGCGCAGGAGGACATGCATTACCCGCTGCACCTCGGCGTGACCGAGGCGGGCGATGGCGAGGACGGCCGCATCAAGAGCTCGATTGGCATCGGCTCCCTCCTCCTCGACGGCCTCGGCGACACCATCCGCGTGTCGCTCACGGAGGATTCGGTCTACGAGATTCCGGTCGCCCAGGCTATCGCTCAGAAAGCGATGAGTCTCTGGAATGGCTCGGCTCTCAGCTCTCAGCCCTCAGCTCTCAGCTCCGATAGCATCGACCCCTACCACTTCACTCGCCGCGAACCGGAGGTGCTGAAGATCACCGAGCAATGCGTCGTTGGCCCGGAACAACCGCCGCGCGTGATCGTGCGCGCGGGTTCGGTCGGACAGCTGGCCGAGGCCGCGCAGGCCCTCGCCCAGCCGAAGCTCAAGGACACGCCCGCGGAAGGCCTGCTCGTGCCCGTCAATTCTCTCGGCGACCTGGCGACTCTGTGCGAATTCTTCGGTAGGTCGGGCTTTATGCCCGACAAGTCGGGGCTAAACCCCGACCTACACGTTCACTTTCTCGCCTTGGAACTCGGCCCCACCCTCCTGGCCGAGGTTCTCCAGCCCATTCTCGCCCTGAGTAAGGGCCGGATGATGCTCGTGCGGAAATTTGGCGCCCAGGAAGCCCCGGCCTTCGCCGCCTTTGTCGACCTCGTGCGCCGCCACGGTCAGTTCCTCGCCGCGGACATCGCGCCCGCCGACCTGCCCGCCTTTGAGGCGATCCTGAAGGAAGGCGGCGATGCGGGCCTCGTTTTCACGCTCTCCAGCACCGCTGCCCCCGCCGGACACGCTATTGGCGCCTATCGCCAGCTCGTGCAGGCGCTCAAGGCCGCCGGCTCGGATGCCCCGATCTGGATCCGCAACACCGCCACCACCGCCGTGCGCGGCGACAACAGCTTCCTGTCGAAACTCATCGAGGCCAGTTTCCTCACCGGCAGCCTCCTCTGCGACGGCGTGGGCGACCTGCTGAGCATTGAGACCGAGGCGGACGTCGCCCGGGCGGCCAAGCTCGCTTACAACGTCCTGCAGGGCGCCGGCGCCCGCATCTCGAAGACCGAGTTCGTCGCCTGTCCGAGCTGCGGCCGCACCCTTTTCGACCTGCAGACCACCACGCAGCGCATCCGCGCGCAGACGGGTCACCTGAAGGGCGTCAAGATTGCCATCATGGGCTGCATCGTAAACGGCCCGGGCGAGATGGCGGACGCCGACTTCGGCTACGTCGGCGGCGCGCCGGGCAAAATCAACCTCTACGTCGGCAAGAACTGCGTGCAGTACAACATTCCCCAGGCCGAGGCCGATGAGCGCCTGATCGCGCTGATCCGCGAGCACGGCAAATGGGCGGATCCCGAGCCGCATCAGCTTTCAGTCTCGTGAAACGAGGCTGAAAGCTGCCCTGCGAAGCCTCGGCGAAGCAGGGCGCCCCGCATCCTAGGCGTCACTCGTTTGGCTCCGTCGCATCACAGCATTGTCCTCGCTCGTGGATCCTTCGCTGCGCTCAGGATGACGCTGCCGTGGGATATTTTCTTTTCCGTCATCCTGAGCGCCGCGAAGGATCCATGCATCCCAAGGAAGCCCGGCAGCCTGGCCGGATCGGCCGATTAAAAGGCATGCCAACCCCGCAACTCTCCATCCCCGCGCGCCCATCGCCGAATTGGAAATCGGCGGCCACCTGGCGCGCAATCGGGCTGCTTCAGAGGAGAAATTCGCGCCGAGCCCGGGGCGTTTTTTCGCAACATCAAAATGACAAAAGTTATCGGTGCGCCGCGTGTGAACAAGATGTCGGAAAGTTGACCTTGAAAGACATTTTTTGATTCACGTTATTCGCAAAGTCTCTTTTAACCGTTCTCCCTTTCGGTCGTTCCTTGCCAACTCCGCAGCGCCCCCGGTGCCCGGACCCCACTTAAGGTTTTCCCCAGACGCGGCCATACGCGCCAGCCCTGCAGCACGTGCTGACGGCCGGCCATTTTCACCTATTTTCCCTTGAGTGCGACGGTTCCCACCATCCGAAGCGGAGTCAGGCATTTGTTCAGTCGCGAGGTGTGAATAAAACCGTCCTTTTCCGTCCACTCAATGTCCCACCCCGCCCTCCAGACCAGCCTCTGGGAAACCGTGAAATGCGATCTCAAGGGACTCTTCCCCGATGACGTGTTCCAGATGTGGTTCGAGCCGCTGCGGTGCCTGGAGACGAGCGAGGACTCGGTGACGCTGGGCGTGCCGAACGATTTTGCGGCGATCTGGATCCACGACAATTACCTCGACCTCATCACCCAGCGCATGCGCCTGACGGCCGGCCGGATGGTGCAGGTGAACCTGCGCAAGGCCGACAGCAATCCCGCCGCCAGCGCCGCCCGCGCGACCCTCGCCGACACCAAGGCCAAGCCCGCCCCAAAGCGCACGGTCCGCTACGACGAGCGCTCGGCCACCGCCGGCTCGCTCAACCCGCGCAACACCTTCGAGAACTTCGTCGTCGGCGCCAACAACCAGCTGGCCCACGCCGCCGCCCTCGCCGTCTCGCAAAGCCCGGCGCAGGCCTACAATCCCCTCTTCATCCACGGCGCCACGGGCCTGGGCAAGACCCACCTAATGCACGCCATCGGGCACAGCATCCTCCAGCGCAACCCCGAGGCCAAGATCGCCTACCTCTCCACGGAGAAGTTCACCAATGAGTACATCCACGCGATCCAGGAGAACGCGCTGACCAAGTTCCGCCAGCGCTACCGCAACGTCGACGTGCTCCTGATCGACGACATCCAGTTCCTCTCCGGCAAGGAGCGCATCCAGGAGGAGTTCTTCCACACCTTCAACGACCTGTTCGAGTCGCAGAAGCAGATCGTGCTCTCCAGCGACCGCCCGGTTACCGAGATCGCGACGCTCGAGGCCCGCCTCGTCTCGCGCTTCCAGTGGGGCCTGTCGGCCGACATCCAGTCGCCGGACTTCGAAACCCGCGTCGCCATCCTGCGCACCAAGGCCGCCACCCTGAAAGTCGACCTGCCCACGTCCGTGGTCGAGTTCATGGCGCAGCACATCTCGAAGAACATCCGCCGCCTCGAGGGTGCCCTGATCAAGATTTCCAGCTACGCCGCCCTCACCGGCAAGCCCCTCGACCTCGCCACCACGGAGTCCCTCCTGAAGGACGTCCTCATGGAGGAGGCCCAGAACCGCCTCAATATCGAGGGCATCCAGAAGCGCGTCGCCGACCACTACCAGATCCGCCACTCGGACATGACGAGCAAGCGCCGGCCCAACGCCATCGCGTTCCCGCGCCAGATCGCCATGTACCTCTGCCGCCAGCTCACCCGCCACTCCCTGCAGGAGATTGGCGAGGCCTTCGGCGGCCGCGACCACGGCACCGTCATCCACGCCGTCAAGACCGTGGAAAACATGATGGAGCAGGACGACTCCGTCCGCGGCAGCGTGGATTTCCTGAAGACGCAGCTGTCCAAGTGAGGACAAGTAGGGCCGGTCTTTGACCGGCCATTGAAAGCGAAGCCGGCCGGTCACAGACCGGCCCTACCCCAGACTTGTCGTTTGCCCGGTACTGCCTCTTATTTGAGCTCAATGACACTTTCCGCAGAACAAAAGCAGGCCGTCTCCGGCTGGGTCGCCGCGGGCGACAATCTCTCGGCGGTCCAGAAGAAGCTCTCCGAGCAGTTCAAGGTCTCGATGACCTACCGCGATGTGCGGTTCCTGGTGGACGACCTCGGGCTGGAGTTGAAGAACCCCACGCCCAAGGTGGATGCGTCTGACGTCACGAAAGCCCAGGCCCCGAAGACCGTCCCCGCCCCGGCGGCAGCCCAAGGTGACCTGCCCGCCGAAGACGAGGGTCTCCCGCCCGAAGGCTATCCCGAGGAGGAAGGCGTTCCCGCCAACGCCCCGGCGGGGGCCAGCACCCTCACGGTCGAGATGGACCGCATCATGCGCCCGGGCACGGTGGTCAGCGGCAGCGTGACTTTCAGCGATGGTGTCAGTGGCAAGTGGGCGCTCGACCAGCACGGCCGCCTGATGCTCGAAACGCCGCAAAAGGGCTACCAGCCCAGCGCCACCGACGTGCAGGCCTTCCAGCGCGAGCTGCAGACGCAGCTGGCGCGGCAGGGCTACTGAGCGCCCCGGCAGACCGCCGTTAACGCAGGAGACCGCGGCCCCTGGCCCAGCGGTCAAACTCCGTCTCGAGCTGGTCGAAGCTTTCGATCACGAACAGCGTGTCCTGGAAATGCCAGATGTCGTAAGCCTGGCGGGCGAGTCGTTCGGGAGTAAACGGCTCCTTGGTCACTTGGTTGGTCAGGCTGTGCTGCGTCTCGCCGAACGAGGAGATGATGCCATTGCCGTAAATGCGGGGTCCGCCAGGATTGCGGATCAGGCCGAACTCGACCGTGAACCAGTAGATCCGCGTGAGTTCTTCCATCGTCGCCGGATCACCGCAGGCCAGCGCAGCCTGCCCGATCTTCTGGTAGAAATCCGCGAACCGCGGATGCACGATCATCGGCGTGTGCCCGAAGATGTCATGAAAACAATCCGGCGCCGGCGTGTAGTCGAGTTCGTCCCGCCCGCGCAGGTAGTCCGTGCACGGAAAAATCCTCCGGGCCAGGTGACCGAAGAAATCCTCCGCCGCCAGCAGGCCCGGCGTGCGCGCAATCCGCCAGCCGGTCAGCCGCTCGAGTTTGCGTGACACATCCGCGAGCGCGGGAATCCGGTCGTGCTCGAGCTCGAGCACCCGGAGGCCGTGCAGGAACTCGTCGGCGGCCCGGCCGGGCAGCAGCGCCTCCTGGCGGGCGTAGAGAATCCGCCACACAGACTGCTCATCGGGGGTATAGCGGGGATAGACGCACTCGTCGCCGATCGGAATTGGTCCCGTCAGCTTGATCGGCACGCAGCGTGGGTCAGATCCGTCTTTCGTCGCGGTCTCGGGGTGGGTGGACGACGTCATGGGCGCACAATAGTCTTTCGTCGTCCGCAAGACCATACGGCGAACGGCGTAAACGGCCCGCGCCCGCATCGTTCGCCCCGCCCGCATGGCGGGAAAGATTCGACTGGGGCAGCCCGGGCGGACATTGCGAAGGACGTCTTCTTATGCGCCTCGCGACTGTCATGACTCCCACCGGGGAAACCGTGCCGGCGGCCGCTGCCGCGGATGGTGGCTGGATTCCCCTCGGCCAGCTGCCGGGTCCGGGTGGCTCGCGGCTGGAGGACTTCCTGCCCTGGATGCTGGATCATCGCGCGGAGAATACCGAACGACTGGCCGGCGGGCGCGGGCCGGGACTGTCGGAGTCCGCCCTCCGTTTCCTGCCCCCGGTGGTTCGCCCCCCGGCGTTCCGTGACTTCTACGCCTTCGAAGCTCACGTCAAAACCGCGCGTGCCAAGCGCGGCTTGGAGATGCCGGCGGCCTGGTACGAGCTGCCGGTATTCTACTTTTCCAACCACAACGCCCTCGTCGGCCAGGACGCGGCGGTGTTCGCCCCCGCGGGCTGCCGCGAACTGGACTACGAGCTCGAGTTGGGCGTCGTGATCGGGCGCGGCGGCCGCGACATCGCGCCGGACAAGGCGTGGGACCACGTCGCCGGCTTTACCATCGTCAACGACCTGAGCGCGCGCGACCTGCAGCGCCCGGAAATGTCGGTGGGCCTCGGGCCGGCCAAGGGCAAGGACTTCGCCACGGCCGCCGGGCCCTGGCTCGTGACGCGCGACGAATTCGCCGACCGTATCGACGGCGAGCGCCTGGCCCTCGAGATGACCGCGCGCGTCAACGGCCGTGAACTCTCGCGCGGCAACGTGGCGACACTCCACCACTCCATCCCGCGGCTCGTCGCCCACGCCTCCCGCGACGCCGAGCTTTTCCCGGGCGACCTGCTCGGCACCGGCACCGTCGGGACCGGTTGCATTCTCGAGCTCGGCCCGGAAAACACCGGCGGCTGGCTGCGGCCCGGCGACGTCGTCGAGCTCGCGATCGAGCGCCTCGGCACCCTGCGCACCCGGATTGTGGACCGGCCGCCGTTGGCTACCGCAGTTTGAATAAGGCGGGAGCCAAATCATGTCATTGCGAGGATCCCGCCTTGGCGGGAGACGAAGCAATCCAGCTGGATCGCCACGGCGCGCTTCGCGCACCTCGCGATGACAAGGGAGTGGAGCTACGACTACGATTTAGTTTAAGCCGCCCTAGCGGTTGAGCAGCGCCGCGACCTGGGTCCGGCCACTCAGCCCGAGCTTCGCGTAGATCGCGGAGAGCTGGGTCTTGATCGTGAGCGGGCTGCGCCGCTGCTCGGCGGCGATCCGCCGGGTCGACAGGCCCTCGCGCACTCCCATCACCACCTCGCGCTCGCGGGGCGAAAGGCGGCCGAGCACCGCCACGGCCCCGGGGGAGAGCGGCCGGTTGCGGTCGCCGCGCGGGCGCCGGTAATCGAGCTGGATGCAGAAGGCCGGGCGCTGCCCCGGAGTCTGGCTGATGGCCCGGACCAGGACCTGGGCGTGCAGGCCGAGGTCGTGGTCGCTCACCATCACCGGGCGGGTGGCAAAACCCGGGCTCTTCGCCCGCGCCTGCTCCGCGTGCGCCTTCAGGGCGCCACAGGCTTCGAGCAACGCCGCGGGCACGCGAAAGTTGCGCCGCGGGTTGAGCGCCGCCGCGCGGCGCTCGCCGTGGTTCCAGACCGCGCAGCCGTTCGCCGCCTCCCCGTTGAACCAGACCACCCGCAGGTCCCAGTCCAGCAGCAGCAGGCCGATCGGCATCTCCTCCAGCATGGTCGCGAAATGGGCCGCCAGCGGGCCGTGTTCCTCGCGCGCGAGGGCGCGGCGCAGGATGGCATGGATGCGCGGGCGGAGCTTCGCATCACCCAGTGGAAACGCGGAGAGGGGCACGGCGCTACTCAAGCGAATCGGGGCGCGAAGGCAATACGCCGCCGGGGTCATTACTCTCTTTGGCGTATGGCGACAAACCGGGTTCGGGGCTACAGTGGCGCCCTACCCCCGCCCCATGAGCACCACTTTCTTCGAGTCCGCCACGGACCGGAAGCACAGCGTGAACCCGCTCGGTCTGAAAGGCATCGATCACATCGAGTTCATCGTCGACAACGCCGACCAGTGGCGCGACTTCTTCGTCGGCAAGTACGGCATGACCTGCCGCTACTATGCCGATGCCCATTCGGGCGTGCCCGGCCGCCGCGCCCACGTCGTGGGCCAGGGCCGCATCAACTTCCTGGTGGCCGAGCCCGCCGGCACCGGTCCCGAGGCGGACTTCCTCCGCTGGCACCTCGACCGGCACGGCTGCGGCGTCCGCGACGTGGCCTTTCGCGTGAAAGACGCGCGTTTCGCACTGGCCGAGGCCGCCCGGCGCGGCGCGAAAGTGATACGGCCGCTGGACGAGCACGCAGAGTTCAACGGCGGGTCCATCGCGGCCTACGGCGACACCATCCACACCTTCATCGAGCGCAAACCCCACACCGACTTCGCCCCCGGCTACCGGCCGGTGCCCGGCGGCGTCGAGGAGGGCGACATCCACTTCGCCATGATCGACCACGTCGTCGCCAACGTGGAGCACATGGACGAATGGGTGAGATACTACGCGGACGTCTTCGGCTTCGACCTCTTCATGCACTTCGACATCAACACTGGCCGCAGCGCCCTGATGTCGAAGGTGATGAGCTCCACCGATGGCTGGGTGAAGATGCCGATCAACGAACCGTCGTCGCAGAATTCCCAGATCCAGGAGTTCCTCGACCGCTACAACGGCCCCGGCGTCCAGCACATCGCGCTGCTCACGCCCAACATTGTCGACACCATCGCGGAGATGCGCCGCATGGGCCAGGAGTTCCTCGATGTGCCCGACACCTACTACGATGCCGCCTTCGACGAGCGGGTCGGCGCGATCGCGGAGGACAAGGAATTGCTCCGCAAGCTCAAGATCCTCGTCGACCGCGATCACGACGGGTACCTGCTGCAGCTCTTCACCAAGTGCGTCTTCTCCCGCCCGACGCTGTTCTTCGAGGTGATCCAACGGCACGGCGGCGCCAAGGGTTTCGGCGAAGGAAACTTCCGCGCGCTCTTCGAGGCGATCGAACGGGAGCAAGCCAAGCGCGGCACGCTCTGAGACCCGCACCTGCCGCCTCCCGCCCTGTTTCACCTCATGCCCCACTACCTGAAACTCGGCCAGACTCCCCGCAAGCACCACATCCGCCTGCCGCGGGAAAAGGCCGCCAGTTACCAGGGCGAGGGGCTGCACTACGAACACGTCGTCACCACGGAGGGCTTTGACCGGGCCTACAGCATCGCTTACCACCTGCGGCCGCCGACGCGCACCAAGCAGGTCGAGCTCTGGCGGGAAGAAACGCTGCGCGCGGCCGGGCCCGACCCGCTGCGTCACCACCACCTGATGTCCGCCGACCTGCCCCGCGCCGGCGATCCCTACACCGGCCGCGTCCCGCTGCTGTTCAACTCCTCGATGGTCTGTCACCGCTGCCGGCCCGCGACCGCCATGGCGTCGGAGTACGATTTCTACCGCAACGGCCAGAGTGACGATGTGATCTTCATCTGGGCGGGCGGCGGCTGGCTCGAATCCCAGTACGGCCGGCTGCGCTACCGGCAGGACGACTACCTCGTCATCCCGCGCGGCACCATCTACCGGCTCGTGCCCGACGACATCGCGAAGGAGGACTACCTCATCCTCGAATCCGCGCACCCCGTCCGCATCCCCGCCCGCTACCTGCACCCCGAGGGCCAGATCCGCATGGGGGCGCCCTACAGCGAGCGCGATTTCCACGGCCCGACGGAAATCCTCACGCACGACGACGACGGTGATTTTGCGATCCTGACCAAGAGCCGCCACCGCTACACGCGCAACGTGGTCTCCGGCCATCCGCACGACGTGGTCGGCTGGGACGGCTACATCTACCCGTTCACTTTCAACGCGAACGATTTCGAGCCGATCACCGGCACGGTGCACCTGCCGCCGCCGATCCACCAGACCTTCGAGATCAACGGCTTTGTGATCTGCACCTTCGCCCCCCGCCACCTGGACCACCATCCGGAAGCGATCAAGGTGCCGTGGGCCCACGACAACACCGAGGCCGACGAAGTGCTCTTCTACGTGCGCGGCGAATTCGGGTCGCGCAAGGGCATCAAGCCGGGTTCGTTCACGCTGCACCCGCAGGGCATTCCCCATGGCCCGCATCCCGGCACGACGCTGCGCAGCTTCGATCTCCAGCGCACCGAGGAACTCGCGGTGATGTTCGACACCCAGGATCCGCTGCAACTCACCGCCGCCGCCGTCGCCATGGACGACCCGCACTATCCCCTCTCGTGGCTGGGCTGAGTCCCGGCCGCCACCCGGCGCCATGCTCGTTGACTTCACTCAAATCTCCCCGCGGGAAGCCTACCCTTGGCTGATCAGCGCGATCATCCCGCGGCCCATCGCCTGGGTCTCGACGATCTCGGCCGGCGGAGCCACGAACCTCGCGCCGTTCTCCTTCTTCCAGGGCATTTGCGCCAACCCGCCCACCCTGATGTTCTCGGTCCTCAACGACCGCACCGGCCGCAAGAAGGACAGCACTGTCAACATCGAGCAGGTGCCGGAGTTCGTCGTCAACCTCGTGCCCTACGCCCTGCGCGAGCCGATGAACCTCTCCTCCACGGCGCTGCCGCACGGCGAAAGCGAGTTCGACCGCTTCTCCATCGCCACCGCACCCTCGACCCACGTCCGCCCGCCGCGGGTCGCCCAGTCCCCGGTGTCCTTCGAATGCAAACTCGCGCGCCTCGTCCAGATCGGCGAGGGCCCGCTGGCCGGGAACGCCTTCTTCGGCACGGTGCTCTGCGCCCACGTCAACGAGGCCGTGCTGACGGACGGCGCCATCGACCCGCGCAAGCTCGACACGATCGGCCGCATGGGCGGCGAAGCCTATTCCCGCACCACCGACCTGTTCACCCTGCCACGTCCTGCCTGACCTGACCCGTAAGAACCGCCGGGGGCGGCGACCACGCCCCCGGCCCCTTTACCCCACCCCGCCTCATGACTGACATCGTGATTCTGTCCGCCACCCGCACCCCGATCGGCGCCTTTCAAGGCGGCCTCGCCGCCGTGCCTGCCACGCGTCTCGGGGCTGCCGCCATCCGCGGCGCGGTGGCGCAGGCCGGGATCAACCCGGCCGACGTGACTGACTGCCTCATGGGCAACGTGCTGCAGGCGGGCCAGGGCCAGGCCCCGGCGCGCCAAGCCGCGATCCACGGCGGTCTGCCCGTTTCCGTGCGCTGCACCACGGTGCACAAGGTCTGCGGCTCGGGCCTCCAGACCGTCATCGGCGCCGCCCATTTCCTGGCTGGCGGCATGGGCACGATCGCCCTCGCCGGGGGCATGGAGAACATGTCGCTCGCCCCGTACCTGCTCCCCAAGGCGCGCGATGGATTCCGCCTCGGCCACCAGCAGGTCGTGGACTCCCTCATCACGGATGGTCTCTGGGATCCCTACAACAACCTGCACATGGGCAGTTGCGCCGAGCAATGCGCGGCGAAGTACAAGTTCACGCGCGAGCAACAGGACGCCTACGCGGTCGCCTCGTTCCAGCGCGCCAACGCGGCGCAGAAGGCCGGGCTGTTCGCCACGGAAATCACCCCCGTCGAGATCGCGGATGCGAAGGGCAATTCCCTCAAGGTCGAGCACGACGAGGGGCCGGCGAAGGTGAAGTACGAAAAGATTCCGACGCTCAAGCCGGCCTTCCAGAAGGACGGCACCATCACGCCCGCCAACGCGTCCACGCTCAACGACGGCGCGGCGGCCCTCGTCCTGACGACCGCCGACACCGCCCGGACCAAGGGCCTCAAGCCGCTCGCGCGGATCGCGGGCATTGGCGCACACGCGCAGGACCCGGTGTGGTTCACGACCGCACCGGTGCAGGCCACGCAAGCCGCGCTCAAGCAGGCCGGGTGGGCCGCAAAAGACGTCGACTTGTGGGAGGTGAACGAAGCCTTCGCCGTGGTGCCGATGGCCTTCATGGCGGAACTGGGCGTCGCCCATGACCGGCTCAACGTGCGCGGTGGCGCCATTGCCCTCGGCCATCCCATCGGGGCCAGCGGCGCCCGCATCCTCGTCACGCTCATTTCCGCCCTGCGCGAGCGCGGGCTCAAGCGCGGCGTCGCCGCCATCTGCATCGGCGGCGGCGAGGGCCTGGCCGCCTGCGTCGAACTCCTGTGAGCAAGGTCCACCCCAACGCCGCTGCCGCCCTCGACGGCTTGCTCCACGACGACATGACGGTCGCGGCCGGCGGATTCGGGCTTTGCGGGATTCCGGAAAACCTCATCGCCGCCCTGCGCGACAGCGGGGTGCGAGGCCTGACGATCGTGGGCAACAACGCGGGCGTCGACGGCTTCGGCATGGGTTTGCTCCTCGGTACGCGCCAGGTGAAGAAGGTCGTCGCCTCCTATGTTGGCGAGAACAAGGAATTCGAACGTCAGGTGCTCGCCGGCGAGCTCGAACTCGAGCTGGTCCCGCAGGGCACCCTGGCCGAACGCCTGCGCGCCGGCGGGGCGGGGATTCCGGGCTTCTACACCCGGACCGCGGCCGGCACGAAGCTGGCCGAAGGCCGCGAGACCCGGCTCTTCGATGGTCGGGAACACGTGCTCGAGCCGGCGATCCATGCCGACGTCGCCCTCGTCAAAGCCTGGAAGGGTGACACGGCCGGCAATCTCGTCTTCCGGAAAACGGCCCGGAATTTCAATCCCCTGGTCGCAACGTGCGGCCGCGTTTGCGTCGCCGAGGTCGAGGAACTTGTGGAGGCCGGCCAGCTCGACCCCGACCAGATCCACACGCCCGGCATCTACGTCGACCGCATCGTCCGCGGCGCGCGGTACGAGAAGCGCATCGAGTTCCGCACCGTCGCCGGCCGGTCCGCGACCCAAAAGGAAACGCCGGCCCGCGAACTCATGGCCCGCCGCGCGGCGCGCGAGCTGCGCGACGGCTACTACGTCAACCTCGGCATCGGCATCCCCACGCTCGTCGCCAATTATATTCCGGCCGGCATGAACGTCACCCTGCAATCCGAGAACGGCCTGCTCGGCATCGGCCCCTTCCCGCCGGAGGCCCAGGTCGACGCCGACCTGATCAACGCCGGCAAGCAGACGATCTCGACCGTCCCTGGCTCCGCGTTCTTCTCCAGTGCGGATTCCTTCGCGATGATTCGCGGCGGGCACATCGACCTGTCGATCCTCGGCGCGCTCGAGGTGACCGACCGGGGTGACATCGCCAACTGGATGGTGCCCGGCAAAATGGTGAAGGGCCCGGGCGGCGCCATGGACCTCGTCGCCGGCGCCAAGAGCGTCGTCGTCGTGATGGAGCATTGTGCCAAGGACGGCAGCCCGAAGATCCTCCCCCGCTGCACGCTGCCGCTCACCGGCCGGGAGGTCGTCAGCCTGATCATCACCGAGCTCTGCGTCTTCGCCGTGCAGCCCGGCAGCGGCCTCGAGCTCATCGAGCTTCACCCCGGCGTGGAGCTCGACGAAGTGCGGGCCAAGACCGGCTGTCCCTTTGCCGTGGCCGTGCCCGCCTAACCCGTCGCGCCCTTGCCTCCCCCAGTCACCTTCTCCCTCGATGCGGATGGCGTCGGCTGGATCGTCTTCGACCAGCCCGACGGCGCCGCCAATGTCTTCAACGCGACGACGCAGGACGCGCTCGCCGCGAGCATCGCCGGGGCCGCCGCCTCGGCTGCGAAGGCGATTGTCGTCCGCAGCGCGAAGGAGCGAATTTTCATCGCTGGCGCCGACCTCAAGTGGCTCGGCTCACTGACCGACGCCGAGGCCGCCGCCGCATTCTCCCGCACCGGCCAGCGCCTGTTCCAGCAACTCGCCGATCTCCAAGTGCCCGTGGTCTGCGCCATTCACGGCGCTTGTGCGGGCGGCGGATATGAGCTGGCCCTCGCCTGCCGCTGGCGGATCGCCAGCGACGCGTCCGTGACCCAGGTCGGCCTGCCCGAGGTCGAGCTCGGCACGATTCCCGGCTGGGGCGGCTGCACGCGCCTGCCGCGCCTGATCGGCGCCGGTCCCGCCCTCGACCATATCCTTCGCGCCCGGTTGCTGTCCGCCGCCGATGCCCTCAAGGCCGGCCTGGTCGATGAAGTGGTTTCCCCTGCCGTGCTGCTGGCGCGCGCGCGCAGCCTCGCGCTCCATTTCGCGGCCTCGCCGCAATCGGCGGCTCGCGCCCTGCCGCCGGCCCCGGCCCCCGGAGCGCTCGCCCAATTGCGGCGCACCACCCTCGCGCGGACCCGCGGCCACCTACCCGCAGCGCCCGCCGTGATCGACATCATCGAGCAGTCGGCCGGCCTCGACCTGGCCGCCGCGCTAGAACTCGAGGCCCGCGCCTTCGGACGGGTGACCGCCGGGGACATCTGCCACCACCTCGTGGACGTGTTCTTCCTGCGCAACGCCGCCCGGAAGCGGACGCTCGCCGGATGGTTTCCTTCCACCCCGGCAACCACACCCGCGCCGATCCGCCGGGTGGGCGTCGTGGGCGCGGGCGTGATGGGCTCCGGCATCGCGCAATGGCTGGCCGCCGGCGGCTTGGAGGTCCATCTGCGCGACGTTGCGCCCGCGCAGCTGGAGCGGGGACGCCTCGTGGCCGAAAAACTTTTCGACGACGCGGTGCGGCTCGGGCGCCTTTCCCTCGAGGCGGCCCACGCCGGTTTCAATCGCATCCAGACGACCTCGGCTTGGGAGGGGTTTGAGAACTGTGACCTGGTCATCGAGGCCATCATCGAGGACCGCGCCGCCAAACGGCAGCTTTTCACCGAACTCGCCGGCCGGGTGCGGCCGGACACCATCCTGGTCTCGAACACGTCGGCGCTGCCGATCGAGGATATCGCCGGCGGGGTGCCGAATCCCGAACGCACGCTCGGCGTTCACTTTTTCAATCCGGTCAGCCGCATGCCGCTCGTCGAGTTGGTGCTCGGCCGCGCCACCTCGGCGGAATCTGCCGCGCGGGTGATCAACCTCGTCCAGACGCTCGGAAAGTCACCGATCATCGCGCGGTCCGCGCCCGGTTTTCTCGTCACTCGCGTGCTCTTTTTCTACCTGAACGCGGCCGTGAAGCTCTGGGAATCGGGCGTGCCGGTCGCGACCATCGACGGCGCGCTCCGTGATTTCGGCTGGCCGATGGGGCCGCTCCGCTTGCTCGACGAGGTCGGCCTCGACGTTGCCGAGGCCATCTTCCAGGAGATGGCGCATTATTACCCGACGCGATTCTCCCCCGCGGACGGTTGCCGGCTGATGCTGGCGGCGGGTCTGCGCGGACGAAAGAATGGCACCGGGACGGGCTTTTACCGCTATGCCGGCGCCGAGGAGAAGGTGAACGACACCGCACCGAGCCCCGGCCCGGCCAAAACTGATCCCGCGGCGTCGGCTCCGGCCGACATCACTGCCCGCCTGATGGACATCATGATCGACGAGGCGCGCCGCTGCCTGGAAGAGCG
>Ga0247757_10001029_pt1 | contig 20377 bp, 22 predicted proteins | sample UWRJL126311R4_FD_180929 | JGI IMG/M metagenome (GOLD analysis project Ga0247757, IMG submission 180929) | Plant litter microbial communities from Arlington Agricultural Research Station in Wisconsin, United States - UWRJ-L126-311R-4 | ecosystem: Environmental > Terrestrial > Plant litter >... | reverse complement strand
GGAAGCGCTGTTATGTTGAGATTATTTTCTTTGCGTGTAGGATGCAAGTCCATGTTCTATATATAAATTCAAGGAAGGGGGAAACGAACAAAACATCTGCTGAATGCATATGCACATCATTAGACTAGGCTAACAAAGATCAAAGACCTCCTGCCTCGGTAGTCCCGTTAATACCTCTGAGCGCCAACCTGCACGTGAAGACGAACAGTCTGCTAGGCATGATGTAGAAGAGGAAAATGTTGACTTTATGAAGATCAAATGATGGAGCTCATATTGCGGTGCCAGGCAAAAGGGGATTTATCACAACTTGAACACAACCCGAATCTACAAGTTTCCAGAGAGCATCATTCCAGTCGATGTTGGGCGCAACAAACCTGTCGTCGCTCACTCCAAACGTCACTGCGCGGAATCACCATGCGTCTAGGGAGATACAGAGAACCTTTTCAGTATCCTTTGATCCAACTTGTTGGAGCTCTGCATAGTACAAGACGATGCGAATCGTAGACATCATAATATTTCCTAGATGGCGAATATTTACGCCCACAACTATCTCGGTATCATTGTCGCGCAAGGCTAGCGTTAACCCTAACATGAACTGAAAAGACGGCCAAATCCGATGTAGTTCGATCGACATTCTGCCGGCGAAGATTGACATTTGAAAGGGGTGCTATGGATGCCTTTAGCGTGGTGGCGAATACTTTTATGCAACCCCGGACCATTTGCTTATTGTTTCTCTCGGGTGGACACTCACTGAAAGCAAGCACATATTGCGGCTGTAGTTACCATCATGATCATGGATCAGATGACATACAAACAACATTTATACAGAATTCCTTCCAGCTATTTATATCATAGAAAAGGGATAGATAGGGTGCTATATACTCATTGCTCCATAGTCGCGACGGATGCGGCGGACCACTCACTAGAAAACTGGGTTTAATTAACTCTGCATACGTACTACCACTGGACAAATATGAAGAACCGAGACCTTCCAGACGAATAGACTGTTTGCAATGAACATTGACTGCCACTCTTTCATCATAGGGAACTTTCCATAGACACCTTTTCCACCCTTTTCGATTTCTAATCTCCTTCATTCTGGGTTGAAATCATGGCATACGGCTAGTTTGTGTCATATTTGGCTCAATTAAGCCAATTTTAGAACTTGTGAAATAAAATGTTTTTGAGTGGTTGATGGAACTAGAGAATTGGTTCTCGATGTCGAGCTAGACTTTGAGCAACAGGCAGATGGGTGTGGCGAGTGCAACTTGATATCACCGTATCAATACAAAACGACTTGATTAAGTAGTTTAGACGCTGACCAGGAACAATATTTCTCTTCCTATCAACTGGAATCCCATCATCGGGTAGCACCCTGATAGTTAGATTTTAGTGGTTGGTTTTGAGAATAGCGTTCCGTATTGCCAGGGGTTGGGAAGGCGGAACTTCACTGGTTGAAGGCCTTGAGTCTCCGAGAGCTAGAGCTTGCTCTAGGTTGAGTATCTCCCTGAACGGCAAATAGCTGTTGGTTATAGCATTGGAATATGTGGGGCGTTGGCAGATCAATTGTGATTCTAAATCTCAAACAACTACCAGGGACCTCTCGTAACCATCGCGATATATTCCACCGCAAGTATCAACAGAGTCTACAGTACCCGATACCTTGATGAGTCCTATCCGCTCATATTTACCTGGGAACTTGACCGCAGGCCTCAAAACAAGAGAAATCAGATTTTCCCTTGAATAGTTCTGCAGTAGGCTCATTCGAAGACACAAAACAGATATTCCAGGCTTTACGTGACCGGGCCCTGGGGCATCTAACACATAGTCTGCATGAAATGGCATCCATGTGTCTTGGGATCGTACGTAGTAGCAAATCCTCTCCTCTTCGCCGGTTGACCCGGTCTTGGTCTCAAACACGCACTCTGCTACGAGCCCAGAGATAACAAGCATTCCATCTCCCACAGCTCCAAAGTCATCAATGGAGGATTTCGTGATCTTGATTTCATGAATCCTTGCGTAATGCTTGCGTGGCTCCGGGCTCTCGACAACTGGACCATCGAGCGTTGTAAACATAATTTCGTCCCAATAACCTACAAACGTTTCTACGCTAGCCCAAGACCACGTTGGAGCATCGAGAGGGTAAGTTCTGGGTTTCTTTTGCCGGTTCCCGTATACAACCCAGAGTAGGTCCTCATTCAAGCTATCCTCCCAGAGTCCCGCAAAATACCTCGTTTTTCGTATAGTTGCCAGCTGTCTAGCAAGACCGCCAACAGCAGGTAGACGATCTTTTGATTTAGTTATAGCAAGAGCTGTATAACAACAAACCATAGTGCGCCATAACCGCATTCTATGATAATGCACTTCTATAGAACCTTCTCCTGCTTCATAAGCATCATGGCCCGAGAGCGCATCGGCATATACTATCTTGATCAGAGGCACAGGGCTTTCTTGATCTATGTCATGAAATTCTATACCATTGCATTCGCAACGGATACCGGTTTTACATTCGAAGAACATCTCATATTTTCCGAAGTGAAGCACACGTGTAGATAGCATACGTTCCTGGTACACCCAAGCACGGCTAAGTAACGGGTACTCCTTTTCGGTGGCTGTGAATCCGTAGGTATCTGGGATGTAGTCTATGTGATGGTCAATGGATTGTCTAAAATATAGGCAATACCTTTCCCCATGCGGTGTTTGGCCAGAGACCTTGACATCAGGTTTAGAAGTGAACAAACCCCCACAGCCGTTTGGAGAGTGCGTAGCAGCGATGGTAAGGTGGCCTTTGCTGTATATGGAAGCCATTTTTGCTGATTCTATGTCCCAATCTCTGGCGTCGTCTTGTATTATACAGAGGGAGTCAATCCAAATGTATTTAATACCCAGAGTCCTAGTTAAGGTAATAGCATCTTGAAATGTCTTCGAAAGGGCATCCCAAGTGATCGCTCTGGTTCGATCCGCGAGATTAGCCTTGGTTGTCATTATTATCTGCTCCAGTCCCCAACAATGGCTGAGGCATATGTACTTGGCCATACTTCCTTTGGTCTCCACCAGTTTAACGATGTCGTCATCAAGCCCAACATCTATTACGCGTGTGGGTAATTCAGGAAGCTCGAGGGTACTACAGTTACTATTTGGTGGACAATCGGAGATAATACATTGTGCAATCCAGCTCTTGAGAGTGGCCAAAGCCATTGCCGAGTCGCTTCGTTGTGAGGTCCGCGTAGAAGTTGGTATGGTGCTCCAGTTACTGGGGATGAGAGAAGTATCATCTTCGGTAGTGAACATGTCGATTTTAATGTCATCGCCGTTTTTCAAGCGAAACGTGATGTATTTTTCCACTTCCTTCTCTGACGCATCTTCCATATCTAAAGGACCGAGGAAATGCAGATTTCCGTGCGCTAGGTTCTCCTCGCTGATCGCCAGATCATGGAGACATCCTTTGCAGCCAGTAATGAGTATTTCGCAGTAGTGACATGAGACTGCTGAAACTTTCAGTTGGTCGAAGGTGAAGTTGGAACTACTATTATCATCTTGACTAGATAGGCTCGTTCTCCCACGGAAATCATGGCAGATTTGGCAAGCCATTTTCCGGCGATGTGATAGCAAGAAGCAAGAAGGGTACACAGTTTACGATTAATCAACGTAATGGATTGAAAAAGGCTGGCATTAACTTAAGGTGGTGGATTGGAATTGAGTGTGGGATGATGGCGGAGTGGGGGGCGGCTGTAACCCCGCTTTCGACCTTACGGTTAAGATATGATAGGGCCTAAGAATCCGGCCATTTACGTCCGGGTTGAGAGCCTTCTTAAGCAAGTTTATGGAGACCGCATACTGCCAGAAACTGCAAAATAATGCAAAATTCGCCGGTACTCTTCTTGTGTAAGACTGAGCCGACGAAAAGCCTAGTTTGGTGACACTGAGTCCGTTGGGCCATTCGCAGTCTTGAACAATCAACCAATTGTCAGCAGGCTAGAGTCATCCACGTTTTCAGTAATCAAAACTTCGAACTACTTCCTGGTCATAGGTGCCTCTGTTGCTTCCAGACATAGATAAAAGTTGGTTCTGAAAAAGTAGTGCCTCATTTGGCATTGTAGCCCTCAGCCCAAGCTTAGCCTAATTGTATGTACACCATCAGATACATTAAATAACTAGAGTGCTGCGGCCCCAAAGTGTACCAATTCCTTCGGTTTCTCACGCCGAATATTCCAATAGGCACATCCAATACAATCCCCTCCATTCCGCTGCATCAACCCACTCCACTCCCTCCCAACAATCATCTTTACTACAGCCTTGCATTTCCTCTCTTTTACTTATCTCAATCTCTTCTGATGCTCCACAGTCGTAATCTTCCAGATACTGACTTTGCCTTTGTTTGGCTTTCCGTCCATAGTCTACCTCTTTTTGCTGCCTACCCAGCTTCATCTCGCCCAGTCGTACCTCGAGCCATTGTCCGCATCGAAACCAAATCCGCGCTTGATGCCGCCCATGGTTTTCTCACTAGACCATCTTAAAAGCAAGCTATTTAACAGCATCGCCAGGTATCGTACGCCGCCGGTCATGCAAATGCATTCACAATCACGTACATAGTGCCCAGTCTTCACGCGGCCCTCATAGTCTTCGTCTTCTCTCCTGGCGCCTGATTCAGCTCTTGATGCCTTAATATGAACTTACCATCGACTATCGAGGCTGCTAGGCCAGTTCCCTCCCTCTTTCTCAGAGGCAGGTGGAACGAAGAAGCTTTTCAGCACGGCCGCTGGCAATCTGAGGATTCGGCTGACGATAAGAGTCATTCAGTTTCTGACTATAAAAGTCGCCCTGCTCCAGCCTTTGGCTAACCCTGCGCACTTTCGGGCTCCATGTCCTCGCCTCCGCTCTTGCTCGACCTCAGAACACATTATCATCATCGATCGATCCACCATGGCCCTCTTCACCGTCTACCACCTTAATCTAGATGGAGCTCCGGGCTCAGGAGGGAGGTTTGGAGCCAGAGCAGGAACAAGATGGAACGAAGACGGGGCTGCGGCTGCGGCTGCTGACCGGAGTGAATTTTGTCATACCCCATAGTGTAGAGGAAACGACAAGGAGATGTCGCCTAATATATTCGCGGCAGGACTCAGAGGAATCTCCCGTGCTTATGATAGTGCGTAAGAGCGATCCACAGTTGCTTTTAGGGGGTACACTCTGTAGTCGTACCCCCCGCCAAGTCTTATTGGTTATGAAATTCCCTTCGGGCTTTGGTGACCATTCTAACCATACAATAACCAATTTTTAGTGCGAATAGCCAACCAGTTCGTCCTCTGGCGACGCGAACATAGTCACAGACAACTTCAGCACATTCTCACCAAAAATCGACGTGGCAACTTTTTCGACTGCACAAGTGTATCCTTGGTTACGCGTGGGGCCACCACAATCAACAAAAAAAGTCAACTTCGGGTCAAATCGATTGGTTGATCACAGAGCACGAGGTATTCTATGCCGAACAGCCAATCAGTGATAGGCCATTATACCAAAGTTGTCAGTCGTGAGGGTCAATGAAGCTAGTGGTATTCAAAGGTTTTCCAACTTCAATAATGGGGGAAGAACTAGGAGCGTCAAGGGTAACCGTGCTTCGCATTACCAGATCGTCGTGATCACTATGACAGGTCTCAGAGTTCCATGGCTTGCATGGTTAGAGTTTAAATTTGAAAGCGCTATGTGGCGCTCATCTTCTCGTGCAAACGCAAAGCTTCATGAAATGATAGGGCGGGAATCCAGCTAAAATCGCCCACAGTAATTGTACCTAGGTGAGACGCCCACCAGTCCTCTATCATAGTAGGTGCGGGTTTGTTGGTAAGTGTGCAGTAAGTATCAATATAGAGAGGGATAGTGCGAAGGAAGGCTGTATCTGTAGTGAAGCACTCCGGCGGTGTAGCGACCGGTTGGTAACTCGTACTATGGTTCATCCCCCTACTTCTGGTGTGCATAGTAGTCGGCATGGTTTGATGAAATTACGGCATGCAAATGCACATGGAGGATCATGTATGGTCTTTCCCCATCCAATCATGCCATTTCCATCACCATTGCCCTTTTAGCGCTCAACACCGCAAAGATACTGGCCACATGTAGGTGACACTTTCGGGAGGACTGCAAATTTATGAAAACCAAGGACTCGGGTTTATTCACCGTACGCTAGTACCCATATTGGGACCAAGTTCAGCTTTAAGTAAGCTAACTTTTCACATTTCTCCACTCTCAACCTCTCGGCACTCCTATTAATGAATAAGTGAGCACATAAGAATCAATTGTGTTAGCCGACAAAAAGGGTAATAGTTCTAACATTTCTTGGAGTCTATTCTTCTTTGAGAGAACAAAGAGTCTTGGAAGTTACTTGGCTCACAGCCAAGCTGGTGTGGGGTTCGGCTGCGGGTAAGTTCACTTTTGGGACCTCCGCTCTGCGTATTGATATACGCGTACTCGAAGTTTTTAATGTGTCAATTCTACTGCTGAGGACGAGACAATCATGAGTTTATGTCTTTATTCTATATGCGCGGTTTCGCTCGTTTGATGCGCAGATAGAGTTTTTCGGAGTTGCCAGTCATTAGACACTATCCTCATTTGAATGAATTCTGGATTGGACTCCTACGAGTGGACATCGATATTTTGAAAGATGCAAAAACTAAGATCATATAACTCGATGCTGTTACAAGCTTGACCCTAAAAATCTCACTCTCAGAAATACAACGCAAGGCTGACATTTAGATCAATACGTCATCGTCTAAGACTGCCTTGCCACACTCAGAACCACCGAGATGACCAATCCAAGCTAAGTAATGACCTTAGGCTACAGCCTCAGCAGAAAAAACTCAGCCAGAAACCAAGTGAGGCTGAGACGTCACACAAGCTCCAAAAATTTCTGCCTGGTGTGCGGCCTCATGAGACAGATATAACCCCCGCCCTGGCCTTGTGACTGCACTGCACACAAAAGGCGAACCATCTGGTTATCTCGCACCTTATCATCGACCCTTCGGTATACCGGTCACTAGTATCCCAGTCATCCCCTGGTGTCCATCGGACCGATGCCTTCAAACGGTTCCACCGCCACAGCCCCAGGCGTCACTGGGCGCGCGCCTCCACAGCCACCACGACGGGTTTCGACGTTCTCGAAGATGTTTCGTGCTGCAACAGGCAAGAAGGAAAAGACGCCTGAAATGGAAACGAAAGAGGTCTTTATCGCGAAGTACGAGCTCGATTGGGACCGCTTGAAGGACTACCTCGATAAACGCTTCGCCAAATACAATTGCACCTTCACGAAGCAATTCAACGTGGTGTGTTTTGACCGTACAGTGTCTAAATTGTAAACCACTAACATCGGTGCCTAGTCGCAGGATAAATATGTCGTTTACTTGCCTGAAGAGTTGACTGAGGTAGAGTTGCGCTATTGGATTTCATTGTTGTGGCTGACTTTCTACCAGGATGATGAAATCGAGATCGCGAAGCTGAAGACCCCTCGTTCCACCACATAGACACGTGAAGGGTGGCCACTGAGACCGGCGTGCATCGCAAGGCTTTTCAATCGTCATTCCATGCCGGAGGCATCGAATTTTTAGGCATGGGTTCTCGGGAGACCCCTCCATGGCTGCTGCCTAGGTGGCAGCGCGACAGTGGCTGAGTGAAGGCATGCATAGTTGGTGGCGTGATAGCGCCGGGGTTTACGTTTCAGCTGGGAAAGCCCCAGGCTTACTCGATTCGTGGTTGCACATGATTCCTAGCCTCGACTCCTCGTCGTCAGGCTATCGTGTCAGATGCGCGCTGCGGCGATTTCTGTTATGTAGTTAATACCCCATTGAATTCTATCTCTGCTTCGGGCTCACTATCTCTGAGTTCCCTTTTCAGGCTTTGTCTCATTAGACCTCGACCAATCTGGTTGACCGTGCTCTTACGCCACGCATGAGATGGCAGCGAATGCTCAACAACAAGCCAATACTTTCTTTGAAGAATCTTACAAAGACTATGTGTTATACCCCACGAATCTAGTGTATCGTGCATCGTATCGAAAAGTTCTAGAGTCGTACAAAAACAGATTAGATAAGGCCACACCAAAGCTCTTTCTTAAAGAAGGAACCCAGGACGACCAGCTGGATGTTCGGTTTCGGGACTACAATGCCACTTTATCGAGTGAGTACAAATAACAAAACCAATTCAGGCAGGGCTAATATGATACGCAGAGTTCGAAGAGGTGCAAGAGAATGAGATTGAAAATCTTACCAGCCTCAGGGTGCATCTTGGGGATGTATCAACAGCCACCAATTGGAAGTTCAATAAGGTTGATCCAAGGTGCCGATATGTGTAAGCAGCCTTGCTATTTCTCCAATGCAAAGCTAACGCAGGAATGCAGGCTCATTTACTCCGACAAGAACCGTCTACCTCTCAAGATCTCTCGGGCCATGACAAATCTGCTCCTGAGCTTTCACCAAGTGATGCCAAGTTACCTGGATTTTTTGTCTGTATTCGGTTTACAATTAGATCAGCGAGAAGTCCGTTTTAGTGGCTTCCATGAACAGAACACTTTGGGGGTACCACAGGTCAAACGACCAGCAGTACCCCAGCTGGGTCGCAGCGGTCATGGGTATCAGATGTCATATAACCTCAAAGCTGTTGTTGATAAAGGTGGTAAAGGGAAGGAGAAAGAATGGTCAAAGCGTCAAGCTGCTGTTCATCACCAATTTGACGTGGATAAAGGGACTGCTCTCTGGATATGCACTGAAGGCAGGAAGTTTGACGGCTTGTTTGATCGCATTCGAGATCTGACGTCCGATGCCAAGCGACGAGAAGACTGGAGCTATGGGACAAAGGAAGAAAGCTTCAGATCAAGTCTTGCAACTCATCTTACCTGCTGCCATTGGTCGATTGAGGAATGGAGGATGTACATGGGTTGGTTGGAAGAGACCGTCGAGAAAGAAGTCAGTACAACTTTTTGAGAAAAGTTATACAAGTCAACTAACACTCGCTTAGACTCTTGCGGCAATCAGTGGTAATCGTAACCGTATGCAAGGTGTAAGCCGAAAGAACTATACCTCTGAGGACCTTCAGCTCGTGCAAGGATACGAAGATCAAATTAACGAAGTTATCATGATCCTAGAAGCAAATAACGACATCATGAAGTCTCTTAGCGAATTCTACGATGGGTTGCTGAAGAATGATGCTTTCGATCCCGTGCTGAAGGTGCAGTGTAAGGAAGACGTCCGCGAATTCAGTGCTCAAATTGGCGATATGATGTACGATGCAAACATGCAAATCAGAAGAGCGAAGCTGCTAGTAAAAATTGCAGCAGACCGGAAGGCACTTGTAAGTGTGGTGCTTGGCCCCAATGATAGATAATGACTAACATGATTATAGGTGCTTCAACACCTCCAAGGACAAGCGACAGAGGCGACCTTAAACTTGACTTACATGTCGTATAAAGAAGCCATCATAATGCGGATCATCACTATTGTCACGTTGATCTATCTTCCCGCAACATTTGCTTCAGTAAGTGATTGCACCTTATTCAGACGAGCAAGAGCTGACCATTGCATAGACTTTCTTCAGTACGGATGTAGTGAAATACCAAGGAGAGGACGGCAATGGGAGCTTTTCGAAAGAAGCCATGTTCCGATGGCTCCAAGTAACGCTGCCGCTCAGTGCTATCACACTTGGGGTTGGATATGCATGGTATCGTTACCAGACGGCGCAGTCTCAGAAGAGAGGAAAGTATCTACTCCCATTTTGATATAATAGAGATACGGGACCGTATTATGTATTTGAGTTGCCTATTTGTTTGATCTACGTTTCCTGTGTATAGTAGATATTGTAGTAATAAACGCTTAGCAGAATACGCGATCTTCATAAATAAATGGATCTGGATCGAATGCATTTGTACCACACAACTAATGATCACTTGGCAGCGGGGAGGCCCGTCCCTCGTATTCGTCTCCGCGTAGTGCCGGCGCGCTGTGGGCCCCGCATGCTCACGCAGGGGCTGCGCCTGCGCCCAGACGCTGGGGGCAGTGCTGCGAACCCGGCTTAACGCCGTGACGGAGGCCCAAAGCTCTCGAGTCAGGAGTCCAGCCCTCCAAGTCGCGTCAAGGCAGGAGAATCTTCACAGCCATCGCTTCGAGCAGTGTCATCGGGTCTAAGGAGATATGACGGGCAGGCTGGAACACCGATGCGTTGTCAAGGGGGAAGAGAGGTTCGGAAGCAGTATGGGCTGCAGCCACCATCAGCTGAACACCCATGGAGGGTATCCGGGGCTGAGAGGGGCAGTTTCTTAACAAGCAGAGCCGCCAGCCTTGTCGCCTATAACTCGTCACACATCTCGGAGCCTTCACGCTGGCGCTCGTTCTTGTCGCAGTCCACGACTACCTTCCTAGGGGTCGCCCACCTTCTAAACATCCTCTTTGATCAGTCTCTAGCCACCCTTTCTACCCATCGAGCCGCGCGCGCGGCAGCGTCGTTGTGTCGCATTTGCACGCCTCGAGGAGGGCTTTTTTCCGATTGATCACTACCGAACGCACACTCCGCTCACATGTATCCTGGGATAGAACGGGTCATAAGCAGGCGCTCGACCTTCAATCGAGCGCTTGCTGACTTTGCGGCGAAGACGCATGAGCTCACGACAAAGGCTGTTGATGGTCGCTCGTACGTGCTTGTGGAGCAGCTACAGAAATGGATGCGGGATCTCACAATACTGGACAACAAATATGTCACAAATACTGATCTGTTGGCGCATGCGGCCTATTACCAGAGGAGCAATTTCCCTCCCATCGTGCCCTCGCGCATTTCAGAACAAGGAGCCGACTGTTGCGTCATTGTCTTCAGTATCTTACTTGATCTCGAGCTAGGACACCTGATCGACGTCTTCTCAAAAAAGACTATCGTCGACCGTCGACTCCCTGAAGATTTATTGTCTTTGAAGCGGAAGCTGAAAGGCCTAGAGGATGGTGAGGATGTAGCTGAACGTTTCAACAAAAGGCAATGGAAGTTTTGTCCGGCGACATTCAGCATGAACATGGAGCAGGAATACTTCGAGGATAGAATCATCCCCATCTGCCGAAAGACACATCTCAACGCGGGTGGGACTGCGAAAGTCTGGCAGATTGTCGTGCAGGCTGAATTCGTAGACAAAAACCTACGAAACATGCTTGCCGAGGATGCCGAGGCTTTCTACGACGACAGGGATTACGGGCCTGTAAGTCATTCTTTTCATTGTCACGAAGCTGAGCGCTGATTATCCGCCTTCGACAGTGCTACATCTTTGCGTTGAAAACCTTTGAGGAAGGGAAGTTCCAGTATTACTATGATGAAAAGGCTGCTTTCGATGGCCTACGGGGAAATCGAGGTGTGATACGCCGTCTTGGCTGCTATAGCCACCAATTGCTTTCACCTACTCCCTCGGGTATCACACATGTAAATGGAGGAAATCAGTCTACGGAAAGGAAAAATACTCTAAATCTACTTCTTGAGTACGGCACCTACGATTTGAGGTTGATCTTTGGCCACCAGACGCCTCCTGTGTTGCCCGGAGAGATACTTACCTTTTGGGAAGCATTATTTGGAGTGGCGGATGCTGTGTACGGTATTCATGAGTTCAAGAACGGCGGCAGCGAGTTTAATGGGTATGTCTGAGATGCTGCATATCACATAATCGTCTGACACAAAACAGCTGGCACGCCGACATCAAACCAGAGAACATCATCTGTGTACAAGGAAAGTACAAACTCGCCGATCCGGGCTTCGCACGCTTCAAACGGAAAGCCCAGGACAAGAGTGCTCTACCACAAATCAGACTTCACGGTGGGACGGATACATACGGAGCGCCGGAAGTATCCAGATCGGCGACTGTGCATCAGACGATTGACACCTGGTCTCTCGGTTGCGTGTTCTCCATGGCCGCCACGTGGATTATCCTGGGCTATCAAGGCGTCGTGCAATATCAGCTTCTACGCGAAAAAGTTCTCGGAAATTTACTGAAATCAATTGGACAAGATGATCATCCACTGCTCGTTTCCCAACGTCTTACCGCCAGCGCGAAACCCGAAAAGCTTGACTGTTTCCATAATGGAACTGACGTGCTTAGTGAAGTGTCAGATTGGCACACTTTTCTTCGTAAATCAACACGAAAAGCAGACCCTATCACGGATGAGGTGCTTCACTTGATCGACAAGGAAATGTTAATTCAAGACCCAGAAAAACGAAGGAAATCAGGGGATCTTTGCAAAGATCTCGAGCGCATTGTAAGCTCCGCGAAGAAAGTTCTTCGTGATGCCGTTGCCGCAGAATCACCCGAAATCCAGGACCGTCGCAGTCATTTTGAAGGTCTATTGTACGACATCGATAAAGAGGCAACAGTACGCATTGTCGATGATGTACCTCCACCAGAGCCAACTCATCCATTTACTGCCGGCTTGCCTGTAGACCGTGTTGCACTCAAAGCGCAATTGGAACATGTCGCACTGAAGAAGACTTCTCATCGATACGAGGCCATCCCAGGTCCTCGTTCTACGTCAAATGTTCCGGAGACAATCATGGAGAAGCCGGCTATCAAAACAAGTGACACGATGGGTACGAAAGAGATACTCTATCGCTCTGAATCACTGCCCGAGTCCTCAGCCATGTCTATGGCAGATAAGCGAAAGAGCTTCCGACGACCAACACTTGGTCAGGCATCACGCACCAATACTAGCGCTACAAACCAAACAACACAGAGATATTCGAATGAGGGCTCAACCCACGCATCTCAGAATGCTATACAAGCGCGCGAGAGTATGGACAGGGAGAAGCGAAAGAATATGTTATCGAGAAGATTGCGAAAGGACGGATACCTCAGCAAGTTCTTCAAAGAAAGGGATATTGTAAGTTTTCTGCGTCTTGCCATCTCCATCAATCGTATAGCCCTAACCAATCCCACAGAAATTCCTCATGGATGATCCTGAATCTATGATAGAATATTGGGACGAAGCTACATTTCTACTGGAGACTCTGGTCATGAAAGCTCATGGCCAGGACCCGGACGGCCCAGACTTATCATTTGCAAACGACAGTGCGAAGCTTTACAAGGAGAAGGAAGCAAGCGCCTTCCGTAGAGCGATGCAAAAAGCGCGACCAAAAAGAGATGATCACGTTCATACTAACATCAAGACGGCATTGGAACCCATCTTCAACAACTACCTCAGTATGGTGAAGCAGGCTGAAGACAAATCGAAGGTGAACGCGCTGACTGTGATCATCTTGACCGACGGATTGTGGATGGGAATGGCAGATCCGAATGAAATCATCCCGGCGATCCTAGACTTCTACGGAAAACTCACAAAGGAGATGGATGGGATGATGAAGTATCGGCAAGTCAGTATTCAATTCATTCAATTTGGTGATGACGAGGAGGCACGAGAAAGGCTTCGACGCCTTGACGATGATATGCCGTATCATGGTGTTGAGTAAGTTAATCACAGGCTATCTTGTACGCTGACGCTAATCTCTTCAATAGTGACATGATTGATTTCGAGAAGTTTTCTATCACTGGCGACGTCTTCAAAATGCTGCTTGGTAGTTTCGTTGAGGAAATGGATGCGATAAACGATGATATGGAAGACACTGCCTTGGATGACTCACCACCAACTCATCCCTCAATGTCCACCCCCACCAAGACCTTACCCATGCAACCGATATTCGAAGAGTATCGCGACACCTATCATCCCACTGTGAGACGTGCAGATACGCAGTCATCATCTTCTACCCCACAAAAGTCAAATAAGAGTAGGCTTTCACGGTTTCTAGGTGGGAAATGAATGTTTGTCAAAAGTAACTTCAAGTTTAGTTTTTATCTGTGTACAACATGTCACATATATTTGATTTACGAGCAGTCGCGCTATGCGTGTTACAACCATATATACCCGTCGCGAAGGCAATGGATAATTTATAATTCTAAATGTTTGTTGTCAATGGTGGCAGAAGTGACTACATAAGTTTATGCTTACCAAAGTATACATATGAAAACCGTGCAACATCTCAGCCTAACAGAAAAACCTATGCCTAACAGAAAAACCTATGCCTAACAGAAAAACCTATGCCTAACAGAAAAACCTATGCCTAACAGAAAAACCTATGCCTATTCACGAATATACACCATGTGCAATACAAAGCTCTTCAGGGCGGTGACTGCGCCTCATTCATCCTATCTACCAATGTTTATTTCCAGTGTGGCCGCTGCTTCATGCGACAAAGCTCACTGTTGCTTACATATTGCAAGCAACAAGAAATCGTAACGCTAACCACTCCTGACCAGGCTGCAGATTTCCCACCTGCCTCAGCGCATCAGCAACCAATCAATTTTCGTTTATTGATATCGCGTTGGACGCCTAATGTGGCCAATTTCCCACGAGAGCACCTAGTTTGGGCCCCCAAATCTCTTAACTTGTTGACATTTCCAACATTTTCCTGACAAACTTCCTTTAAAATAATTCATCATCAAGACGTACGTGGGAAAAGAAGCTTCCTCACACCTCCACTGCAATGTCGTGTGAGCTTTCACCCTCCGCAGCAGCATTCAGCACTATGCTCAGTGCTTTCATCGGCTCAGTACTAAACGGATTATTTTCTGGCTTCTGGATAGCGTTCTTCACCGGCTGGATATCATGGTTTGCTTTCATTCGCATTCTGGCTGCCGCCTTCTATGAGATCTATCTCACCATAAAAGCTGGCACGAACTTCGACGCATTGGATAAAGAAAAATATCAAAATATCGGGTTGAATACGTTTAACGGAGGTAACCAGTCAACGGAATACAGGCCGGGGAATCAACCCATAAGTGTTGCAGATGAGGAGGCAAGTCTAACTCGTAACATGGAACCTGCACAATCACATCTTACGAATCCCTACTCGACTACCGTTGTCACTGGACCCTATGGGCGAGGGGGTGTTGGTTGGCGCTTATGGCGCAACTTGACCAAGCAGCCAGAGAGAACCGTGACAGTATTTGGCTGGCTTGGCTGGGTCTGGAGTGCTATCTACACACCCATTTCTCAATCCATATGGCTTTCTGTTCACATCACTTCCGGTAATGGAGTAACGCTACTCGTTCGCGCCCTGGCAATTACTGTTTCTGCGCTGGGTCTTACCTTCGACTATAAGCAGCGATATGCTGCCTCTCTTGGAAGGAAATGGGGAGCGTGGGCTTTCGTCGCTTTCAATGTCTGGAATTCGCTAGCGTGTTTGCTTCTCGGTGCCGAGGCAACCGCCCTGCTTGTCCGCGGCGCACTCAATGCCAGTTTTGCGTCCAAAGCTACGATTGTTATGTTTATCGCATACCCGGCTATCTCCATGTTCTGGGCTTGGATAAGTTGGAAACGTCTTCCGCCAATCGATGGTGCTAGGCCGGGGGTAAACATATTTGCTGACGTGCTAATGGGTGCGTTTGCTGGCATATTTGTGGCAGCACCTGCATTTATCCTTTGGAGAAGCAGTGCATGGAACACGGAGATAGATCGTAAGATGCATGGATCGCCGGAGTCTGGCATGGACCTTAGCAGTTTCCTTAGTTGTCAGGGTGCGAGCGTTCTGGAGAAGTTTGCAGCTGTGATGCCGTGAGTAAGACGTTTGTATTCTTCTTAGACTAGTTCTCCGCATATACAATAACGCATTAATATAGATGGCCGGTGGAAGTATCCTTAGCGATTTCTTTTATCATGATATTCAAGTTACATAGAAAACACATTGGTACCGTATTTCGTTTTGATTCAAGGCATCCTGTAACCCCAGTTCACCTGAGTGCAAGTAAAAGAGTACCTCGCCTCCGTGAATTTAAGCTGTATTTAATCCAAAATAAGAGCATCTACAAGATCGTTTCGTATAAATGTGAAATGGAGTAGAAATAAAAAGGTCAATCAAAGAGCCAACAGATCGATTGTTTCTGATTCTTTACATGTAAACAGTAATTTCCAATGAAATTGGATGTTCAGAAACAGATATAAGACAACAGTATGCCAATCAGGAGCGAAAAAAACAAGCTTCAGAAAGCGGATTATATTAGTAAAAAAATGTTAAATCTAGCAAAGAACAATCACAATACCTTTTGCTGAAATAGCTCCTCTGTTTTTGCTCTATGCAGACTGCCTCGAGTTATTGCTAATGAACTTCGACTTTCGATGCAGCCTCCTTCAAGCTGGGTTCGTTGTCTTATCACAGCATCGTATCTGACATCTACCCTCATAAGGAAGAGCATCATGAGGACAAGCACCTCTGGTAAGAACTGAAAGCAGTACAAGGATGCCTTTGAGTAATACCATGTCGAGCTGAAGAGTGGCGCTGGAGACTTGAAAAGAATGCCTGCTTTAAATCCCGTTATCAGTACCGCCATCGATGAAGATATTGTAGTTATAGTGGCCAACACTCTGATTTCTCTGTCGGCTTTAACACTCTGTAACCGGTAGCGGGAGACTGCGACCACAAGCATGACGAGGGGAACAACCGCTACTACAAGAAGATTGGTAGCCGCAGCACGCTGCACATATCGGCAATCTGTTCTGGTCTGCTCCCTTGAAGTGTAAACCGACAATGTAATAGATGTTATGACCATGATAAATGACGCTGTAATCAAACTGGCTAGCGTTGCTAGGAGTTGTGATAACCAAACTTGTTCTCGCAGTGTTGTTCTTAGGAGCGATCCGGCAAGAAGCAAGTTGATGACAAGCAATAGCAGCGAGCCTGCTTGTAGGAAGATCTGTGAGGCTACACTGATTCGGACGTTGGTTTTTCTGAAAACCCAAACAATTCTAATAACACAGGCAACGACTCGCTCGCCGCATATAAGAAACAGTGCGATTGCGATGCCCCACTTCTGGTGTTGTCGTATGCGACGGAATATACGGTACAGGCCATACAATGAGCCAGAGCAGTAGAGAAATAACAGGACCGCGAGCACTGGTATGTCGATATCAACAGATGGCAGACCTCCCAATTGAGCGAATGGGAGAGCATAGGGCGGCTAAGCTTGTTGTCAGCACAGAATCAAATTACGTCGTGAAAAGGAAATAGTCACCCCTGCAGGAATCTGAAAATCGACTCTGTCCACCATTATAGCAGCATGTAGCCTGGTGGGGAGCAGCAGCAACGTAGTGCAACGTAGTGCGCTACTGAAGGTGCCCTCCGGTCACTTTTAAAGGCTACAGCATGATATAGTGTCGGTAATGGATGTTAACAAACGAGCCAATAGTTGTGGCTTGGACAGAAGATACAGTTTCGCTTGCATTAAGCCGGCATAGGCAGCTGTCGACAGGAAGCTCTAGTATTTAATCACGCCCAAGAGCCCTTCTAAGCATAGTAGCCCTGTGCATAATCCATCAGATGACTTACATATGAGACATCTGATATATTGAATGTGTGAATGGGCAATTCAAGCGGGGAGGGGGGAAGGTCAGATGTGCGCTTGGCTCACATTATTGCTAAAGTTAATCGAGTCGGAATATCGTGGATTTCACTGCATTCTCGCCTGTATTAGCGAGAAGATCGCATAAGCTGGCCTGCAGGTAGACGATTTGGAGTTAGCAGTGAATAACATTATGAAATGAGGACAACGATTTGACCTATCGGCTCTCCACAATTGTGCGAGATCAGCAGAAAAAGCGAGCAAATTAGGCGCTAAGTCGGCAAGATTGTTCAAAACTTCTCGTCTGTCCCACCTATTTGACAGGCTTGCGCACGCGGGTGCAGAAAAAGCACAGACTCAGTACCGGCCTTCAGGGCGAAGATTAAACGAACGACCTGATTTCGATGCTTCTTTCTATATGAGAACCCTATGTATAAAAACTGAAAATTACATAGGAAGAAGAGATTGATTTTCTCTTTAATTCCATAAGAGAAGAGCCTTCTAGGCACCTTACCTATCTGATAAGTCCTACATAAAAGGGTAGGTATTTGTAAGATAGTGCTTTTTCCGCACCCGCGTGGCTTGCATCCCGGGCCGTGGAGCAAACTCTCGTTAATCGGATGCTGTGGCTTCTGATCTGCAGTTGTATGTCGTATCAGTCAATCAGCAATTATTTGGGGTCACAAAGTGCAATCGCTTATGCAAGACCCACCCACTAGATAATTATGGTCGGCGAGGTTGCATAGATCTTTTAACGAACTGTACGCTCTATCCCTCAATCAGCTGTCCGATCGAATTCATACCTGACACACACGAGAATAGATATTCTCGTATGCAGTGTAATGCAAAGGAATAAATGGACTAAGGAGATCGCTAGCCCTACAATGCATAATAGGCTCAGCTATTCAATACATTTAAATTTTACTCACCTAGCCTCGCTGGCCAGTTGTCATACTTTTGGAACTGTTCTATCTCTCTTATTTATACTAAGACTAGCATTAGCTTAATATTGAATAAATCAATATATGGTATTGGCATGAACCATCTCTGTTACATCTCTCACTAGCGAGTGCGATGAGCTCCATTGCAGCGCTGTTTGCGGGCGCGATTAGCATCTACGTCGTCTACCTACTCTTCATACGCCAACTCCTCAGCCCTCATAGACATCTGCCTACCGCAAAACAACCTTGCCTCTTACATCGCTTATTTCACGCTCCAACAACGTTTGAATTGGAGCAATGGCGAAAAGAGACGCCAAACAACGGGCTCATTCGCTACTTCGGGTTCATGAATAGCGAAAAGCTCCTCGTGACATCTCCAGAGATGTTGAAACATGTCTTACAGCGAGAGTCATATAAATACGACAAAGCACATTGGCTAGCAGCATACCAGAGCCCCGTGGGCGTAAGCGGCTTAGTCTCAGCTGCTGGGGATCTCCACAAAGTCAGGTCCCTTCAGTAGTGCCTCTCCAGACACAAGCGCTGACTTCATCAAGTTTCATCGCAGACACACAATTGCGGCCTTTAACAGCACTTCGGTAAGAAAACTATATCCTGAGATATGGCGTTCGGTTCTGCTGGCTAGCAACGACTTATCCCGGAAAGTTTCGGACAGCGCCATCATGAAGGTGAACCCTTTTTTACAGCTGGCGTGTCTTCAAACCGCATTATCAGCTGGCTTCAGCAAGAATATTGATGTCCTGGGAGACCCAGAGCAACTGTTGATAAAGAATTACTGGTATCCGTTTCACGTCGGCAAGAAAGGCCCTCTATTTTCCAAGCTCCTGCACATCTGCCCAGAACCGATTCAACACTTTGCAGCGGCTTTCGTCGCTAGATGTGTCGGAATAAACATAACACTCATGCGGACGTTGATCAGAAGCACCGTACACGACAGACTAGAAAAGATCAAGGATGAAGAGTTCGACATCTATCCCGCGGCTGACGAGGAGCAGCCGCAAGATGTCCTGGAAGGCCTACTCCGTGTGGGATACAAGCATCTCTCCGAAGCATCACTGTTCAGACACGCTATGACAACGCTGAGTGCATCGTTAGAAATGCCGTCGGGTCAGCTTAGTTGGGCAATATATGCGTTGTCCCACCCCCGCAATATTCACGTGCAAGAGCGCCTGCGGAGTGAAATCCGCAGAAACTTCCCTGTTCATCCGGAAACGCTATCCTGGGAACAGGTAAAATCCCAAAAGTACCTGAACGGTGTCGTAAATGAGGTGCTGCGACTGTATCCCAACGTTGTACATCGGGATAGGGTTTGCAATACTTCAACTAGGGTCCAGGATGTACCCATTCCAAGAGGGACTGTGCTCACAATACATATATATGGTACAAACCGCCAGCCTGAAATTTGGGGGCCTGATGCAGGTGACTTTGAACCTGAGCGTTGGTTTCCAGAAAATGAAGGCAATGGCGATGGCTGGCGCCGCGATGCATTCGCTTTCATGACTTTTGGCCAAGGTCCCAGGAAGTGCCCAGGAGAGCATTATACTCGTACATTGATCGCGTGCATGTTATTTGAGGTGGTTGGCCGGTTTCATATCAGAAGGGCAAAGGGGTATTCAGACGTGATAGAAGATGATAACGCGGAACGAGTTGGAGTTGGACTCACGATGAAGGCTGATATTTGGGTGAATGTAAAAGAGGTGCTGGGCTGGGATAACTCCCCATGATTTGTTATCTCATGAATACTGGAATTGCGTTAATGGCCACTCTAACAAGCAAAAAAGAGTTTAATTTAGCTACATATTATATGAATTCGTGTCCACGGCCTGTGCTTCGACGGCCTGTGAAAAGTTGAACGAGAGTCGCAATTGCTAGGGGTAACACAAAAGCTTGTGCTAAAATGAGGGCTGGATAGTTCTAACGAGCCGTGGTGCCAAATTTCGTTTACGGATCTCATGAGTTGACTACAAAAAAAGAAACCAAAATCATGGAAAAAAAGAAACTAAAATCATGGAAAAAAAGAAAACAAATTCATGGA
>Ga0247757_10001028_pt1 | contig 20384 bp, 18 predicted proteins | sample UWRJL126311R4_FD_180929 | JGI IMG/M metagenome (GOLD analysis project Ga0247757, IMG submission 180929) | Plant litter microbial communities from Arlington Agricultural Research Station in Wisconsin, United States - UWRJ-L126-311R-4 | ecosystem: Environmental > Terrestrial > Plant litter >... | reverse complement strand
TGAAGTTTTTGTTTTTATAGGCCTGGTAAGCCGCTACCACATTGGGGTTTTCTTTACGGCATGGTCCGCACCAACTGGCCCAGAAATCCACGAGTACATATTTCCCCCTGAAACTGCTTAATGGAACTGCCTTTCCCGAGATATCGGGTAAATTGATCTCCGGTGCCTGCTGACCTACCAAAGGATGTTGTTTAGGCGCCGCCGCTTTCTGTTGTTGCTGTACGGTGAGCAGGCTTTTGATCCTGGCCAACCCACTATGCTCCTTGAATTTCTCAACTGATGCATTGGTCAACTTGAGCAATTCCTCCTGTGGCAAAGTTCGTGAAGCCATTCCCAGCGCATAATATCGTGCAGCAGCACTGGGCGATTGGTGGATGAAATCAGTGATCATGGTATTCATCTCCTTGAGCTGGGCATCCTGGCGTTGCTTCACCAGGTTAAGCACGCTGTCGCCTGCATTTTGCTTTTGCAACGAATCCAGTTGTGTGAAAGTGGCATATAGGATAGAATCCTTTTTGCGATAGTTTTCAAAAAGATCATGCAGACTGGCAGAAGCGGGCGATTGCTCCACTTTGTATGCGCGGTACTGTTCTACATCAAGGGTGAGTTTGATATCATCATTATCATTTACCAGCAATACATCCGGTCCGTTTTCAATAACAAGACGATACAGCCCTTCTTCCTTGGCCATTGCTTTTAAACTGAAGCTGCCATTACCGGAGATCCGTCCCGAATCAAGGATCACGGGCTGCTCCCCGGTAAAAGGAAGCTCCTGCAGGAATATTTTATTGGAGGGCGCATGGGTGATCTTACCACTGACAATAAAAGACCCGCCGCCTTTCTGCCGGCAGGAAGCAAATGCAGCAATAGCAAGTGCGAAGAATAGTATTTTTTTCACGAGATAGGAATTAGTTGGTAAAGGTAGGGGAATTATTTTCGGGTGAAGAAGGAGGGTAATGTTCAATATTCAATGTTCAATGCTCAATTATCAATTGAATATTGAGCATTGAACATTGAATATTGAACATTCTATCCTACGCCTTCAGTTTCTCCTCCAGCAATTGCGTCACCATCCTTGGATCGGCTTTGCCTTTGCTGCGTTTTTTTACTTCGCCTACGAATAAGCCGATCAGGCCTTTTTTGCCTTTGCGGTATTCGTTTACTTTATCGGGCATTGCGGCAATGGCTTCATTTACCCAGGTTTCCAGTTCATTGGTATCGCTTACCTGTAAGAGGTTCATTTCTTCTGCAATGGAAAGCGGGGTTGTTTCTTTTTCTACCAGTACAGGCAATATCCTGGAAGCGGCAACAGAGAAGTTCAGCTTACCTGTTTCAACCAGTTCGATCAGCAACGCGAGCTGTTCGGGCGCCAACGAAAAGGTTTCAAGATCAGTGCTGTGTTCATTCAGGTATTGTCGAACAGGACCCAGCATCCAGTTGGCAATAGCTTTATAATGTGGCGTGTGTTGTGCAACGCTGCTGAAATAATCTGCACTGGTTTTCTCTTCGCAGATCTGTTGCACATCATAATCGCCCAGTTCATATTGTTGCTGGTATTGCGCAACCAACGCTTTTGGCAAAACCGGCATAGCGTTTTGAATACCGGCGATGAATGCATCGGTCAGATGGAAAGGGGCGAGATCGGGGTCGGGGAAATAGCGGTAATCATTCGCTTCTTCCTTATCGCGGATAGCAAAAGTAGTGTCGTCAGATGCATCAAAGCTGCGTGTCTGTTGTTGGATCCTTTCTCCATTCTCTGCCATTGCGATCATTCTCGTTATCTCGAACTCGATCGCTTTTTTGACGTTGCGGATTGAATTGAGGTTTTTGACTTCTACCCGTGTACCCAATTTTTTCTCTCCTTTCAAACGGATAGAAATATTGGCATCGCAACGCAAACTTCCTTCTTCCATATTCCCATCACAGATACCCAGCCAGCGGACCAGTTTGCGTACCTCGGTAACGTATTGCCATGCTTCTTCTGCGGAGTGGATAGCGGGCTCTGTTACGATCTCGATCAGCGGTGTACCTGCGCGGTTAAGATCGATACAGGTATATTGTGCATCCAGATCGTGTATGCTTTTGCCCGCATCTTCTTCAAGATGGATACGGTTCAATGGTATTGCTGATTCTTTATCGCCAACGCGGATAGTTACATATCCACCTTTACAAATAGGCGTAGTATGTTGCGATACCTGGTAACCTTTTGGGAGATCAGGATAGAAATAATTTTTCCGCGCGAAATAATTGTTCTTTTCAATCTCACAACCACATGCCAATCCCATGCGGATCGCATACTCCACGGCTTTGCGATTGGTTTTGGGTAATGTGCCGGGATGTCCCATTGTGATGGGACTGATATGTGTATTAGGTTCAGCACCAAACGCAGTGCTGTCGCCACAAAATAATTTGCTGTTAGTGGCCAGTTGGGCATGTACTTCCAAACCAATAACGGCTTCGTATTTTTCGCTGATGCTCATCGCGGCAAAAATAAACCCTAACGGGCAGAGATGGTGAAATTTGTGTGGTTTATAAAGCCATGATCTGGTTCAATTCTGCTGCGGTTACCGTTAGCAGCCCCACGGGTGGCAGTCTGCGGGTCAATTCTTTCCAGTTCTTATCTTTTGCAAAGATCGAACGCAGCATAGGCAGCGCTTTTGGTAATTGTTTGTTATTGGCCAGTGTGATGGCTGTCCAGTACTGCATTTCCAGGTTGGATGGAAAGAGTTTCATGGCCGCATTGTATTCATTCATCGCCAGCACCATATTGTTCTTTTCAACCGCGAGATCACCATTGTTCATGTGTTCATAAGCCAGGTGTACGTTATAAAGGCGATGGAGTTCTTTTAATGGTTCGGCCGCATCATCTACTCGCAGGTTAACCGTTGTATTATTCCAGCTTTCCGTTTTCTTACCCGGAACAACCAGCAGGGCAGCAGCCTGCATCCCCCTGATATCACCACCGGCTTGCTGGGCTGCATCCAGCGCCAGCAGTACACGTTCGGCCAAAGGCTTATTGCCTGTCTGTTCAAAAGAACGTTTCATGGATTCGCATACCTGGCTGCTCAGCATCATATTGCTTTGCACGCTGAAATTGGTTCCTTTGATATGACTGGCATACTGGATACATTTCTTTCCGGTATGTGCCGCTACATTTCCTTTTGCGTCAATGATAGCCACCTGCCGTACATCGCGACCTGGGTCTGCGGCAATGAGTTGATCAAGCGCCTGCTGTGCGGTCAATCCCTTTTTCAAAAGTGCCAATGCCTTTGGGCCGTATGATTTATCTACAAATGATTGTGTTGCCACAGCGCCCACACCGGCTTCTACCCACGGAACAGAAGTACCTACGCTGAACCAATGACTTTGTACACCCACTGCCATTTCCCCTGTTGCCGCATCGCGGGCCACGATGGAGAAAGTGTGTACGAGTGGTTCTTTGGAAGCATAGACCTGTGCGTTTGCCAGGAACGGGAGAGAAGTGAGAAGAAGCAGGATGATCTTTTTCATACTGGCAACTTAATAAATAAAAATCAGTACTATTTCGGTACATATCAACACTAAGACGTTTCTCTGCGAAAACTTCGCCACTCAGCGGCTCTGCGGTTCAAAATGCCTGTAAAATGAGACCAGCTGAAAGTTCAAGAAAGACCAACCGCAGAGCCGCTGAGTGGCGAAGTTTTCGCAGAGGAAAATCCTGAATAAAATGCAATATTCAGCTAGTCTCAAGTCGGGTCATAGTTTAAGCGTAAAAAAACCGCGTCAGGAATGACGCGGTGTACAACATGAGAAAAAATCAGAAAAATTTTCGAACTGTCAGACCACTCCGACTTGCCGCCGGTTCGAACCTGTTGGCAGAGCGGCCCAACAGTTACAGTTCCGCTGTTTTTAATTTTCTTGGAAATGATATGACAGCGCTTTGGGTTTTGCCGGCGCGCTGATAAGTTACTTTGAGACTATCACCTTCTTTCAATTCCCTTATACTGCTTTTCAGTGCATCTACCGAATTAACTGCTTTGCCATCGATCTCGGTGATCACATCATCTTTTTTCAGACCTGCTTTTTCGGCAGCCGCATCCTCATCCACATCGATCACTTTTACGCCTTTGCCATCTGCCTGGTCCTGGATGCTCATACCCAAACGTGGTTTGCGCTTGTAGTTGAAATCTTCATTCCATTCGGGATGCGCCGGCATTTTAAATTGAAAGTCCTGGTCGAAATTTCTTTTGAAATCATCGCCGTTAAAAGTGAATGCTCTTTTCCTGGTCTTGCTCTCTCCAAGTGTGGCAGTGGTTTGTGATTCTTTGCCATCGCGGAGATAGGTGATCGTCACTTTGTCTTCCGGTTCGTGTTTGCCGATGGCATCGTACAGGTCATCGCTGCCTTCGATCTTTGTATCACCTACTTTGGTGATGATATCATCCTGTTTCAGCCCTGCTTTTTCTGCAGCGCTTTCTTTTTCTATTGATTTGATCTTCGCACCTTTTTCATCTTTTGTTGATCCAACACCCAACACGGCTTTGTTTCCGCCAAAAGGAAATCCTTCACCAAACATTTTCATGCCGCCTTCAGGCATAAACTCCCTGAGTTTAAAAAGAGGCGCCATGTCATTGTGATTGAGCGATATGTCTATATCCGAATCTTTCAGTTCTTCCAGTGGCTTACCATTAACAGTGATATTGTCGCCGTCGACCACGATGGTCATTTTTTCTTTGCTGTCGCCTTTTTTGCGGATCGTAATGCTTTTCTCTTCGTTCTTTTTCGAAGGGGCTGGCGTTTTATCTTTTGATTGCGCCATGGCTCCTGCGGTAATGCCCAGGGCCAATAAGATAAGGGGCAGGGTTTTGCTATTCATGGTAGTGATTTTTACTTGTACGAAAAATTTAGTAGATCAAATCTAATGGATTTTTTGAAATACGAAATGATTCGGAAATGTTAAAATCGAGCGCGGATTTTAAGGATTCAGGGTAGGATTGTTGATGAGATAGGTTTTGACGGGGCAGTTGTCTACCGTTTCATAACCAATGAATTGCATACCGACTTTTTCGAGGACTTTAAGCGACGCCAGGTTCTCAATATGCGCCATAGCATTTATTTGGGGGAGTTGGAGGGTTTCAAAGCCATAATGAATACTGGCTTTTGAGGCCTCGGTAGCAAATCCTTTCCCCCAGTATGCAGGAATGAACCGGTAACCAAGATCGGTTTCGTTTCTTTCGGGACGGTACTTCAGTCCACACCAGCCAATGAATTCATTGTTGTCTTTGGTGAAGACTGCCCACCGGCCATAACCATATTCTTTGTATTGGGAAAGTATGCGTTGCAGGTTTTCTTCCGCTGAAGCGATATCTGTTACCGGTAATTCATGCACATATTTCACCACCTCCGGATGGATGTTGAGCGAATAAATCAGCGGTGCATCCTCCGTGCTGAACTCACGAAATAGGAGCCTTTCGGATTGAAGTATCATGTTGAGCATATCTCCGTGTACCTCTGTGTTCTCTGTGCCTCTGTGTTGAAAAAAGATTGAAGCGGAGGCTTCAACACAGAGGCACAGAGGGTTTATAGAAGCGCTTTGACGCGTTCGATGACTTGTGGAAGATTGCTGGCATCCTGCCCACCTGCAGTAGCGAGGGTTTTCTGGCCGCCGCCACCGCCTTTGATCAATCCGGCCACCTGTTCTTTGATGATCTTTGGTGCTTCGAGGTTTTTGTCGGCGGCGAGTTTGTCGTCGATCAGAATAGCCACATGCGCTTTGCCTTCAACGTTGGCGGCAAGCGCAACAAGATAGTATTCCAGTGAGCTTCGGAGTTCAAAACAAAGTTTCTTCAAAGCATCGGCCGAGCTGGTTTCTACTACCGCACCTATGAAAGTAATATCGCCGATCTTTTGTTGTTGTTTCAGCAATCCATCTTTTACCACCAGCAATTGTTTTGCTTCGAGGCTTTCGATGCGTTTTCTTAGTTCGCTGTTCTCTGTAGATAATGCTTCCACAGCTTTTACCAGGTCTTTTGGTGCTTTCAGTGTTTCGCGTATCTGGCGTAATTGGTCTGATTGTTCCTGTACCAGTTCTTCGGCAGCTTTACCGCTTACAGCTTCGATCCTTCTGACGCCGGCAGCCACAGCCGATTCATGCTTGAGCCTGAACAAGCCCAATTCACCTGTAGCGCCAACATGGGTACCGCCACATAGTTCAACAGAATAGGCGGGATCAATGATCACTACGCGAACGGTATCGCCATATTTCTCACCAAACAAAGCCATGGCACCTGAAGCGATGGCTTCATCACGGTTCATGAGTTTGGTATGAACAGGAATATTCTGTCGGATCTTCTCATTCACAATGGCTTCAACCTGTGCGATCTCTTCCTCAGACATTTTCGCGAAATGAGAAAAGTCGAAACGCAGATAAGTGTCGTTTACAAGACTCCCTTTCTGCGCTACATGTTTGCCCAATACACGACGTAATGCGGCATGCAATAAGTGTGTTGCGCTGTGGTGTATGGCTGTTGCCTGTCTTTTGGTATGATCTACTTTCGCCAGCATAGCTGCTTCCGGGTTGGAAGGAAGTGTATCTGTGAAATGAATGATCAGGTCATTCTCCTTGCGCGTATCGGTAACGGGGATGATCTCACCATCGAAGTCAAGCGTGCCGGTATCACCAGCCTGTCCACCACTTTCAGCATAGAAAGGTGTTACTTCCAGTACAAGCTGATAAGCTTCTTTGCCTTTGGCTTTGATCTTTCGGTACTTCACCAACCTGCTGTTGATTTCGAGTGAATCGTATCCAACAAATTCATGTGAGCCGTTATCGAGTACCGATACCCAGTCTTCGGTGTCTACGGTTCCGGCGGCACGGCTGCGGTTTTTTTGTTGCTGCATTTCTGCTTCAAAGCCAGCCTCATCAACCGCCAGGTTTTTTTCCGAAGCGATCAAACGTGTCAGATCAATAGGGAAGCCGAAGGTATCGAACAGCTCGAAAGCCGCTTTACCGGCAATCTCTTCTTTGCTGTTGGTAATGATATCGTCGATACGTTTGAGACCTTTATCGAGGGTTTTCAGGAACGCATCCTCTTCTTCCTTCACTACTTTACTTACAAATTCCTGTTGTTTATGCAACTCGGGAAATACGTTCTCAAATTGTTTTGAAAGGAATGGTACAAGTTGATACAGCAAAGGCTGTTTGTAGTCGAGATAAGTATAATAATAGCGAACAGCTCTTCTCAATATTCTCCTGATCACATAACCTGCGCCGGTATTACTGGGTAATTGTCCATCGGCAATGGTAAATGAGATCGCACGCAAATGATCGGCCAATACACGGAATGCGACAGAAGTTTTGTCCTCGTCGTTGGCATACTTGGTGCGTGTTATTTTTTCAATGGTTTCGATGGTGCCACTGAACACATCGGTATCGTAATTGCTTTGTTTGCCCTGGATAACGCGTACCAGTCGCTCAAACCCCATACCGGTATCTACGTGTTTAGCGGGTAAGGGCTCGAGTGAACCATCTTTCAAGCGGTTGAACTGGATGAATACATTATTCCAGATCTCGATTACCTGTGGATGATCGGCATTGACCAGTGTTTTACCTGGCACAGCGTTTCTTTCAGCTTCTGTACGGCAGTCAACATGAATCTCTGTACAGGGACCGCACGGACCGGTATCGCCCATCTCCCAGAAATTATCTTTCTTTCCAAAACGCAATATCCTGTCTTCAGAAACGTATTTTTTCCATTCGGCAAATGCTTCATCGTCTACCGGCAACCCTTCTTTTTCATCACCCGCAAAAATGCTGACGTATAAACGGTCTTTATCGAGTTTATATATCTGTGTAAGCAGTTCCCAGCTCCAGGCAATTGCTTCCGGTTTGAAATAATCACCAAAGCTCCAGTTGCCCAGCATTTCGAACATGGTGTGGTGATAGGTATCTACACCCACTTCTTCAAGATCGTTGTGCTTCCCGCTTACACGCAAACATTTCTGCGTATCGGCCACCCGTGGAAACGCCGGCTTTTTATTGCCGAGGAAATAATCCTTGAACTGGTTCATGCCGGCATTGGTGAACAACAGGGTTGGATCATTTTTAACCACGATAGGCGCCGATGGCACGATTTCGTGTTGTTTTGAGGCGAAAAAATCCAGGAACTGTTGGCGTATCTCGGCACTGGTCATGATCGTAAGGGAAATTTTAGGAGAATAGTTAGGTGGTTAGAAACTATATTTGAGCTCTTTTTAAGGGCATCAAAGGTAAGGAATTGCGGCCAAAAAGGAAGGGTGGCAGGCGGTGCTGGCCATATGTGTAATGCCTTGGAAAACAATGTTTCATGAAGAAAGTCAAGTATTATTATAACACGCATACGCTCCGCTACGAAAAGCTGGACCTTCCACTCCGGGTAAAACTGTTGCGGGTGATCGGTTTTATTGCAGCCTCTATCGTAACGGGCATGCTGATCTTCTTTATCGCTTTCCAGTACATCGACTCACCGAAAGAAAAATACCTCCGCCAGCAATATGATGACCTGAAAGGGAATTACAGCGTGTTTATCGAACGCATCAAACAGCTGGAAATGCAGATGGATGAGATTGAAAACCGGGATAACAATGTCTACCGCTCCATCTTCGGATCGAACCCTATTCCGGATAGTGTGCGCATCAGGGATATGGAAAAGAAAAACGAGGTAAAACTGGTGCAGCAAATGGGTGAAACGGAATTGGTGACAAGCATCGCCGGTCAACTCAACAAACTTTCCCTACGCACAGCTTACCAGGATATTTCTTTTGATGCGATCGGTAATATGGTCAAGAACAAGGAAAAACTCTTAGCTGCTACCCCAGCCATTCAACCTGTTAGCAACAAACAACTGGATCGCATCGCTTCCGGTTTTGGTTTCCGTATTGACCCGGTGTTTAAAGTGCGTAAAGCGCATTACGGACTTGATTTTACGGCACCCCAGGGAACGCCTATCTATGCAACCGCTGATGGTATTGTTCGTGATGCAGGGTTTAACACTGGTGGCTTTGGCAACAGGGTAGTCATCAATCATGGGTTTGGCTATGAAACTTTGTATGGTCATATGTACAAGATCAAAGCAAGGGTAGGTCAGCAGGTAAAACGCGGAGAAGTGATCGGGTATATTGGTAACACCGGTAAAAGTACCGGGCCACATTGCCATTACGAAGTACACCGCAATGGCATACCCGTTGACCCGATCTATTATTTCTACAACGATCTTGACGCAACACAATTCGATCGTATCCTGAAAATGGCTGCGGCGAGCAACCAGAGCCTCGATTAATCACGGAGCACGGATTTCTATGATTTTTTTATGATGTGAGGGATTTGCGAACTTTGTCTTTTATTTTCTACGATGGAACCCGGTGTAAAAAAATACCTGCTGCGTATACTCAATACACTCTCCGTAGGATTGTTATGGCTGGCGCTGAACAGCACGATCGGCATCATGTACGATCATGCCTTTATTCACGAGCACATCAATACCGGTAATATCCTCTTCTACATCTGGTTTGTGATCAGCCTCGCGGCTTTCCTGTGGTGGGTGATCAGGTTATGGAGTAAACCGATTGATTTCGAGGAATGATTTTTGTGCTTTTTTTCACGCAAAGATGCGAAGGAAATAATGAATGGAACAAGGAATTGGGACTGGGGTACGAACCGATCAAATTCCTAATTCCCAATTCCTAATTCCTAATTCCTTGTTCCGCGTCGATATTCACTCTTTTTAGTTATTTTCAATATCAAACCTGGCTTATGTATCTAAAGACCGTTTCCAAATGGGTAATGATCATCGGGACGTTGTTGATCTGGATCGTAAAATTTGTGGTGCGGCCTTTTATTCATATACCGGTTTCTTTAAAACCATTGGCGGGATTGGCGCCCAACCTGGTTGGTTCTTTCCTGCTTCCATTTGGTGCCTGCCTGTTTTTTCAGCGTTATTTCCGTTTACAAAACGCCCGTGATCTGGATATTACCTGTGTGTTTGGATTATCCCTGGTGATCATCAATGAATACCTTCAGCTGATCCCTTTATTTGGAAGGACCTTCGATTACCTGGATATTTTTTCTTCTGTAGTAGGCGTGTTTTTCGGACACCTGGTATTTGCAAGATTGCTCAGCAAATCTCAACAGGTTGCAGTAAGTCCGGAATTAAAGGATTAACTGCTGTGGTCGGCAACAATAACCCATTGTCCCTTTTTCTTTTTGAACAGCAGCGTGAAATGTCCCTGCACATTGCCAATGCTTCTTTTCAACATCCATTTTCCCAGAACAAAATAACAGTCCGGAGCAAGCGGTTCTGTTTTCAATATATCAAAATGCAGTTTGCCCATCGCTGCCGTGTCGGGATAGCTTTTCCTGTAATTTTCGAGCGTGGTACGATAACCGTAAGTAGGGCCATTCTTTCCTACAAATAAAAGGCTATCGCTTTCCCAGTAGCCTTTCATAAAAGCTTCGATATTTCCCTTGTTCCATTGTTCGTTTTGACTGGCTAATAAACGGCGTATTGCCTGTTCGTCTTTGTTTTGGGCATGAAGTGTGGAGCAGGTGCAGACAAACAGAAAAACTACAACAAGACGGTTCATAAAGACTGGTTTGATGGTAAGCTACAACAATTCCCGGATCGATTATTTCCAGGCCCGCACCATTTCTCTTTTTCCTCTTGGTCCGGGTATTTTTTCTACCCTGAAACCGGCGGCGGTCATGGCTCTTCTTACAATACTTTTACTGCAATAAGTAACCAACAAACCTCCCGGAACCAAAACTTCAAAAACAGAGGTGAAGAATTCCGCTGTCCATAATTCGGGCTGCGCATCCGGTGAAAAAGCATCCATATAGATAAGATGAACGGGAGATGTATCAATTGAAGCGGGTAATGACACCTGTTTTTTCTCAATGGTAAAAAATTCATTGATCAGCACTTTTTCTCCCCAGGCTGCCGCATGCAACTGCTTGAAAATTTCCTCCATCGATAAAAGCGCACCATGATTTATCCGGGCTGCCTCCTCTATGGTAACAGGAAATTTTTCAAAAGCAGTATAGTTGATATTCCGCTGATGGCTGATTGCTTCCCGCAGGCTGAGCAATGCATTCAGACCGGTTCCAAACCCTATCTCGAGAATATGTATGGATTCATTACCGGTATTTGCCAACACTGGTAACAAGCCAGCTTCTACAAATACATGCATGCTTTCCTGCACAGCTCCGTGATGGCTGTGGTAACTCAGATTGCTGCCTGGAATGACAATAGTATGAGAGCCGTCGGCGGTTACTTGAATCTCCCGGTTCATTGAAACAAAATTAGTCATCTCAAAATTATTGGCAACAGCCAACGGCCTATAGTCAACTGCGCTCTTTTTCCTAACTTCCCTTCATGGAATACCTCGCCCATCTTAAAAAAGACAAAAAGCTTGCCCGCACTATTGGTGAAGACGTGCATATACTGGAGCTGCATCCAAATATTCCGGTGCGTATCATGGCGAGCATCATCAGTCAGCAGTTAAGCACCAAGGTGGCGAAAGTGATATTTAACCGGTTTATCGATCTGTATAAAGGCAAGGAGCCAAAACCCCGGCAGGTGCTTAACACACCCGATGAAACATTGCGTGGTATCGGGCTTAGCAATGCGAAAGTGAGTTATGTAAAAAATGTTGCGCAGTTCTGTATCGATCATAAGATCACGGATAAGAAACTGCTGGCAATGGAGAATGAGGACATTATTGAATTGCTGGTTCAGATCAAAGGCATTGGCAGATGGTCGGTAGAAATGCTTTTGATGTTTACGCTGGGTCGTGAAGATGTATTCGCGGTTGATGACCTGGGGATACAGCAGGCAATGATCAAATTATACAAGCTCGATCCTGATGACAAAAAAGCGATGAAAGAACAAATGGTCAAACTTTCAAAAAAATGGAGTCCTTACCGCACATACGCCTGTTTGCATCTATGGCGCTGGAAAGACAACGTGCCGGTGGGAAAATAGATTTTCCTGCTAATGAGTCATCTTTAAATTACTGGAAACATTGAGCCGCAGATTCGCAGATAATAAAAAGATAATCTGCGGATCTGCGGCTACTGTATTTTTTACGCAGAATTTCTTGCAGCGTTGATGATACCAAACATGCTTCGTGTAACCAGTTTTTCATATACTTCTTTCATCTCTGCGGAGGTGGCTTCGTCATGAAGGTGGTGTAATGCATATTGCTGGATAGTAAGCAATGGTAATACGATCTTATCCCGCATCTGAATAGAGGCCCGTCCTGTTTTGTCGTCTTCCATCAGCTCTGAATAGCCCGATAATTCCAGCACCAGTTTGATGGTCAGATCGAATTCATTTTTGATCAGTTCCCAGATAGCGCCGTATTTCGGATCGTCTTTGATGTATTGGGTAGGCGCAAAATTCGATTTCAACATACTCATCATGCTGTTATCGATCAGTGTACGGAAGAATAGTACGTTACGGAACAGCGCTTTCAGTTCATCCCAATGACCTTCATTTTTCATTTTCTGCAAAGCGGTGCCAACGCCAAAATACCCGGGTACATTTTGTTTCAGCTGGCTCCAACTGCCAACAAAAGGAACCGCACGAAGGTCTTCAAAACGCAAACCACCGCCACCGCCCCGTTTGGAAGGACGGCTTGCGATATTGCTCTTGCTGTAATAATCCAGTGGACTGAATTGTTGCAGGTAACTCAGAAACAAAGGATGTTCTTTAAATGACTGGTATGACTCATAACTGATCCTGCCAAGTTCTTCAATCAGGTGCCTGTCGTGCTGGGAGATCTGTGTCCGCTTGGTATCAGCAAACATTTCATTGCTGATGCCGGCACTTAACAGCTGTTCGAGATTGAATTGCGAAGACTGGATGGTGCCGAAATTGGACGTAATGGTTTGTCCCTGCACCGTTAACTGTATTTCTTCATTCTCGATGGTATTACCCAGCGACGCATAAAATTTATTTGTCTTGCCGCCACCACGCGATGGAGGGCCGCCACGGCCATCAAAAAATTTCACCCTGATGCTGTATTTGCGCGAGATGGCAGTAAGGTTTTCTTTCGCAGTATAAATGCTCCAGTTGGCCTGCAGGTAACCGCCATCTTTGGTGCCATCGCTGAAACCAAGCATGATGGTTTGTTGTCTTTGACGATCGTGCAGGTGTTGGTTATAGGTAGGCAGTTTATACAATAACTCCATCGTTGCTTCCGCAGAGGCGAGATCATCAATCGTCTCGAACAATGGAACAATATCGAATGTGATATTTGCAGAAGGCCATCCGCAAAGATGTGCCAGGGCATATACTTCCATCACATTCACCGCGCTCTGGCAATTGCTGATGATATATCGCTGACAACCGGCCATGCCATTCTGTTGCTGAATGGTGCTGATGGCGCAGATGCTCAACAAAGTTTCTTTTACAAGTGTATCTTCAAAACTGTTGATATCAACCGCGGTGCTGATATCTGATAACACTTCCATTTTTTTGCAGGACTGAACCCATCATATCCTTCGGGGAAAATGCCTTTCTGATTTTTGGCCTTTAATCCGGTATCGATCTGTGCCAGCACTTTGGTGTGGATCCGGCTGTCCTGCCTGATATCAAGCGCAGCGAAATGCGTACCGAATATTTTGACCTTATGTATCAAACTGTCCAGCCTTTGCAGGAAAAGCGAATGGTGTTGCGATACGATCAGTTCCCGTATGGCCTGCAATTGCTGCAACAATTCATCCGCGCTGATCTTTTTACTTTCTTTTGGTTTGAATACATTCTCGTAAAGTTGCGACTCCAGCTGGTGTATCATCGTATCCACCCCGGTAAAAGTGAGACGACGCACGAGTTTGCGTACGTCACGGTAATAGCATACGATGATGGCGCTGCGTAAAGCTTCTGCCACTCTCAGCGTAATATCGGCAGTAACAAATGGATTACCATCACGATCGCCGCCGGGCCAGAAACCAAGTTCGATAAAGGGATTGTCGCCATCAAACTTGTTATCGAATATTTCGCGGGCGATGTAATTGTAAATATTGCCGATGGACTGGTACAATACATTTTCGAGATACCACATCAGGTTCACTGCTTCATCGTAGGGTGTGGGTTGCTTCTTGTTAAAGAAAGGCGTGATACCCAGTTGCTGTATATACAGATTGATGGTATGAAAATCATTCCTGCTGATCGCTTCATTCATATCGTGGATGATGCCAAGCACCGATCCCGGATAAAACTGTGTTGGATGCGCTGTAAGCACTACCCTGACTTTGAATTTGCGGAGTTTGGATTTGAGCAATGCTGTCTTTCCTGCAAACGCGGCTTCAGATTGCAACGATTTCAAACTGCCGGCTCCTTCCATATCGTTCACAGAAGTAAAAGCGGCGTCCTCAATCGAATCAAATAATACTACTTGCCGTTCGATGTACTGAACAGCTTTGAACAACCTGTCAACCTTATCTTTCTCAGTAGTGGCGTTGGTATGCTGCGCGAAAAAACGGTCGATAATTTCCATCGGCGATTTGCCGGCGGCATATCCATCGATACAGGCCTGTAAAAGAATAGGCAGCAAAGCGCCAACATTGGCGATGCCTGAAAAAGGTAATGCTGCGAACAGGCTGTTATAAATAACATACTTGTCCGTTACATTCCGCTTGAAATTGCTGATGTATAAGGAGGAAGACATAGATTGCTTGCGGATGTAAGTTAACTAATAAGCTGTATAATTACGAATTGCGAGTTGCGAATTACGAGTTGCAGAAACTAACATTCGTAATTTGTAATTCTTAATTCGTAATTGCCCTTTCTTTATCTTTATAAAAATTGTTCCCATGCATGCCGATGACAAGGTGTTATTGATGGAGTTCAGACAGGAAGCTACCCGGGAGCGTGCGTATACGGCCATCGTGAAGAAGTACCAGGAGAAATTGTACTGGCATATCCGCCGTATGGTAGTGGATCATGATGATGCAGATGATGTATTGCAGAATACGTTTATCAAGGCCTGGGGCGGACTGGATAATTTTCGGGAAGACAGCCAGCTCTATACCTGGCTGTACAGGATCGCAACCAATGAATCGCTCAGCTTTCTGGAGCAGCAGAAAAGAAAGGCCACAGTAAATCTCGACGATGTCGAAGCGGGGCTCAGCAATAAAGTTAAGGCGGATACAAATTTCGATGCCAACCGTTTAGAGTGGAAATTGCAGTTGGCCATACAGCAATTGCCTGAAAAACAACGGTTAGTGTTCAATCTCCGGTATTTTGATGAAATGCCTTACCAGGAGATGAGCCGGGTACTGGATACCAGTGAAGGCGCACTCAAGGCCAGTTACCATCATGCAGCCAAAAAAATAGAGGAATTCCTTTTGAATCATTAAACCAGTGGGGTCCGGCCCCGTCTATAGATACTGACAGATGGAAAACAGTGTAGAAATAATCGGTGAATTGCGGCAAATCAGCCCTTTCCTTGCGGAAAACAGGCCGGGTATGCCTTATGCAGTGCCCGCCGGTTATTTTGATGCATTCCCTCCGCAAATCCTTGGAACCGTAGTGGAGCAAGTGCCTGTATTGAATGGAATCCCGGCATCTTCCTTCCAGGCACCCGAAGGTTATTTCGAGTCGTTAGCAGGTAATTTGTTGCAGAAGATACGCCGGCAGGAAGCCGATGGCGGTTTAATGGAAGACACGCCGCTGCTCAACAGTATTTCCAAACAAAATGTGTTTAGTGTACCCGCCGGCTATTTTGAAAAAGCTGTTGTTGTTCCGGAAAAGCAAAAAGCAAAACTGGTTACGCTAGCGCGCAAATGGACACAGTATGCCGCAGCTGCGGTAATCGCGGGTATATTGGTTACCACGGCATTCCTTGTTACGGATACCACCCGTGAGCCAGAATATAAAAAATACGAGCGTTTGGATCTGCCAACCGAACTGGATAAGATGAGTGAGAATGAACTGGTCAACTACCTGGTTACCCCCGAATTGCCGGCAAATGTTACTGCATCGAACAATGATGTGATAACAGCTGTAAAAGACAATATACAATCGCTGAGTGATGAAGAACTGAACCAATACCTGAAAGAAAACACCGACACCGATCTTTTAATACCCGCATCGAATAATTGATATGAAACGAATAGTTTACCTGCTGTTATTGCTACTGGGTATGTCGTCCCTGGTATTTGCACAGGGCGATCCCTCATCGCAGCCGCAACCGCCAGGGAAAAAATTGCAGGCATTGAAAGTGGCTTATGTAACTAAGCAGCTCAATCTTACACCCGAAGAAGCAGAAAAATTCTGGCCTGTGTATCACAGCTATACCGGAGAAATGCGAAAAGTGCGCCAGGATAAGACACAGGATGTACTTACCCAGGAAGAAAACACCTTGAATATCCGCAAAAGATACCAGGGCGAATTCAAGAAAGTACTCAACAGCGATGAGCGCGCCAATAAGGTACTCACTGTTGACCGCGACTTCAATAACATGATCCGCAAGGAACTACAGCAGCGGATGGAAAAGCGGAAGAAAAACAGTTGAATTATTTCACGCTGAGGCGCAAAGTAAGCAAAGGCGCCAAGGTATTGCCTGCTTAGGCTTTCCCGCGAATATCTTAGTTATCTCTTTGCGCCTTTGCTTACTTTGCGCCTTTGCGTGAAACACTTCAAGCCCAAACAGGTGTTTTGATATCATGATAAAATAAAAAAGTCCAGTTCTCCCGCTGCCCCTGTTCCCACCACTGCTGCCGTAACTCCATACACTTTTTGCCATCATAATCGTATTTGGCAATAAACCTGCTTTTCATTTGCTGCAGTTGTGGAGCAACATCTCCACCAAAGAATACTTTTTTTCCATTCTCTTCTATCCAGAACACCTGGTGAAATTTGCTGTGTGCACCCGTCATTTGGTAATGGATATAGTTGTCGATCATACCATCGTCTTCATCCAGCCAGGCCACACGGCTGAAATCTTCAAGTATCGCAAAATCTTCGGTGATATACGAGGCAGTTCCCGCACCGGTAGCAAAATCAAATTCCCTGCGCTGTACATACCAGGTAGCATAGGGAAAACTGATAAACCGTTCATGTGTGGTCGCATTCTTGGTCGTCACACCACCCGCATGGTCTTTGTGGAGATGGCTCATCAATACCTTGGTTACTTTGGATGGATCGATGCCGGCTTTGCGGAGATTGTTGTGTATCTGGGGCTGGCCATCGGCATCGTTATACCCCAAACCTGTATCCAGCAGGATGATGTCTTTCTCTGTGACTACCACAAACGGTTGTATCTCTACCAGCATACTCCCCACAGGACGGCTGTTTAATTGTTCGGTGGCTGTATCAAAAGGAACAAACACCTTGGTCTTGTCTACTGTAAAAGCGCCTTCGGAAAGAGGGATGATATTCAATTTGAAAATTTGGGGATTTGAAAATTTGAAAATGGATGAATTGTTATATGGCTGAATGGTTAATTGTTAGTTGAAAACAATTTAACCATTCAGCCATATAACAATTACCTGCAAAGGTAGCAACTATCGATCTTAACGACACATTTTCAAACGCTCAGATTACCGCAACACCATCTGCCTGTCGGCATCGAGCCTGAGCAAAATAAATATCAGAATAGTAAAGGTCAGCAGTGATGATCCGCCATAACTCACCAATGGCAACGGAATACCCACGATCGGGAATAAACCGATGGTCATACTCACATTAACGGCAATATGGAAGAACAGGATACTGGCTACGCTATAAGCATAAACACGACTGAATGTACTTCGTTGCCGCTCCGCAATGCGTACGATCCTATACAGCATGAACAGGTAGATGCCAAGGAATACAAAACAACCGGTGAATCCAAACGCTTCACCCAAAGAAGTAAAAATAAAATCGGTGTGTTGTTCCGGTACGTATTTGCCGCGTGTTTGTGTGCCTTTCAGAAAGCCTTTGCCGGTAAAGCCACCGGAGCCGATCGCGATCTTGCTTTGACGCACATTGTAGTCATCGGGTTTACGCGCCGCTTTTTCGCCGGTTTTACGGGCGGATTTTTTATTGAGACTGCAATCATATTCTTTACCCACCATGCTGTAGATACGCGTACTCTGGTAACATTCCAGTACATTATTGAAAATATAAGGCACAGCAAATCGTTGCACGCCTACGCATACTATCCAGATGACTACCACCAGTGTAAGCAGTCCGCGGTTACGTTTGGCATATTTCCGGAGGATAAAAAACACAACTGCTGCTATGACCGTTAAGGCGATAGCCAGGATATTTGGCTCGACTATAAGGGTAGCGATCACCAGGAAGGCAAATGAAGAACCATAGATCAGGATCTGCGCAGGTAATCCTTCGCGGTACATGGCCAGCAGAAAGGAGAGATACACCAACGCCAAGCCAAGTTCATGTTGCGCTATCGACAAGACGGCCGGCACCAATGCAATAGCTCCCGCGATCAGTTGCGAGCGTAGTGTATGGAATTCTGTTTCCTGTCTGGAAAGAAACTTTGCCAATGCAAGTGCAGTGAATATTTTACAAAGTTCCGCAGGCTGCAGGTTAAATCCACCAACAAGCGGTATCCAGCTTTTTGAACCATTGATATTCTTACCCAACACAAAAGTAGCCAGCATTAAAACGATACCAAATGCATACAGCAGGTTGGCAAAAGCGGTGAACAGTTTGCTATCGGTAAGCAATATAAAAGTGGCGATCACCGTGCAGAAAGCGGCAAAAATGAGTTGCTTGCTGTAATTCGTTTTGCCGCCGATAAAACTGGAAAGCCAGTTGGTGTCTGGGCGGTATTCTACCATGAAGATGCAAAGGATGCCAATAGCCACCAGTATGGCATATAGCCAAATGATCGTCCAGTCAACGCCTTGTGCAATAGTATCTCTGTTTTTCATCGGCTCTGGTGGTTATTTGCTGATTTTTTTCTTTCGTCGATCAGTATGGCAGCTGCTACCAGCTTAACAGGTTGCTTTGGTTTTGGTGTAACGGGTGCAGGTCCTTGCGGTGTATTGGGAGGAAGCTCATTGGGTTGAATGGTTTCTTTGGCAGTGGAATCATTTGCCTCATTCTCCTGGCTTTTGAGCTCCAGCAATCTTTCGTTTTCTTTAGCCCTTTTTAGTGAATCCCGTTTCTGCATGGCTGCACGCATCACTGGCGGAATGTATACACGGTTGGTGTATTCTACTTCCATTGCTTTTCTTTCTGGTCCACGGATAGAATCTTTCAGGTATTTTTCAATCAGCAGGCTGGCGATAGGCGCCGCCACACGCGCACCCTGGTCGGAGTTCTCCACGATCACAGCGATAGCGATCTTGGGATTATCCCTTGGTGCGAAACCTCCAAAGAAAGAATGGTCGGGTTGTTTTTTCTGCGCACCGTTTACCACGGCATAGTTTTCTACCGTACCTGTTTTGCCGCAGATAACAATATCTGAAATGCGTGAACGTACAGCCGTACCATATTCCATTACTGCCTGCATGCCATCCTGTACTGCCGTATAAATGGTATCGGGAATCCGGCGGTCAACAAGGTGTTTTACTTTATAGGGCTCGAGCAAACCATCGGGATCACCTCCTTCAATTGAATCTACCAGGTGCGGCGTGTAATACCAGCCACGATTGGCAATGATCGACATCACATTGGCAAGTTGTACCAGTGTGGTATTTACCTTACCCTGTCCGATGGCATTGGCAATAGTATAACAGGGGTATAGCTTCCTGCCAAACTCTTTCCAATAGTTTTCTGCCAGTGGGATCAATCCTTTTTTCTCTGAAGGAAGATCAACGCCTAGTTTGCTGCCTAGTCCAAAGGAACCTGCATATACTTTAAATGCAGACAGTCCACTGTCTGTTGTTGGAAATTTGCGCTGATCAAGGAATTTTTTATATACGGTGGAAAAATAAGTGTTATCAGAATGCGCCACTGCACCGGTAAACTGGAACACGCCTGGGTCGAGACATTTGGGCTTCCCATTACCACAGCCACTGAAATAACCAGGACAGGAAACACTGAAATGTTCATCAATGATGCCTTCTGTCAATCCAACAATACCCACTACGGTTTTAAATGTGGAGCCGGGAGAATAGTAGGTACTCAATCCGCGGTTGTTCATCGGTAAGCGCGGATCAAGCAGCAGGTCGGCGAAGTGTTTACGCTGATCGGAGCCCGTCAGATAATTAGGATCGTAAGTTGGCGCACTCACCATACACAATACGCCACCGGTTTTAGGGTCGATGGCAACGATGGCGCCAACTTTATTGGTCATGAGTTTCTCGCCGAGTTTCTGGAGATCAACATCCAGGCTGGTATGTATGTTCCGTCCTGCAACAGCTGTTGTATCATAAGCACCGTTTTCATAGGCTCCCTGGATACGGCTTTTGT
>Ga0247757_10001027_pt1 | contig 20387 bp, 20 predicted proteins | sample UWRJL126311R4_FD_180929 | JGI IMG/M metagenome (GOLD analysis project Ga0247757, IMG submission 180929) | Plant litter microbial communities from Arlington Agricultural Research Station in Wisconsin, United States - UWRJ-L126-311R-4 | ecosystem: Environmental > Terrestrial > Plant litter >... | reverse complement strand
GAGCGGGAGGAGGCCGGCCGGCAGCGGCACGGCCGAGCTGATCCGCACCCGCGCCCGCGCGAGCACCCCTGCCGCGACGACGCGCACGAGCTCGGCGAGCGAGCCGCCCTCCGCGAGCCGCACGACGACGCTCGCCGGCCGGTATCGGAACACGTTCCGCTCGACGCCGAGCCCGGTCGCGTCGCGCGCGATCCCGAACTCCGACGTCCACGCCTCGGCGTCGCTGAGCGCGCCGCGGCGCACGAGGTCGAACTCCTCGTAGCCGAGCGCCGGCTGGCACGCCTCGATGACGGTCGCGACGCGCGCCTCGAGCCCGTCGAGCCGCAGGTCGCCGGTGACGGAGGCGGGGACCGGCCGCCACGATCCGTGCGCGAGCAGCGCGTTCGGCCCGCCCGCCTTGTAGCCGTTGCCGACCGACGAGCGCTTCCAGCCGCCGAACGGCTGACGCCGCACGATCGCACCGGTGATCGGCCGGTTGACGTAGAGGTTGCCGGCCTGCACGCGGTCCGCCCAGAGCGCGACCTCGTCGGCGTCGAGGGAGTGGATGCCGGCGGTCAGCCCGTACTCGACCGCGTTCTGCAGCTCCAGCGCCTCGTCGAGCGTGGCGGCGGCCATGATCCCGAGCACCGGCCCGAAGTACTCGATGCGGTGGAACGCGCTGCCGGGCCGCACGCCCGTGCGCACGCCGGGCGACCAGAGCCGTCCGCCCTCGTCGAGCTGCCGCGGCTCGACGAGCCACGACTCGCCCTCGCCGAGCTGCGTCAGGCCCGCGCGCAGCTTGTCGCCCGGGGGCTCGACGAGCGGTCCCATCTGGACCGCGGGATCCGTCGGCCAGCCGACCGCGAGGCTCGTGACCGCGTCGGCGAGCTGGCGCGTGAAGCGCTCCGAGGTCGCGACCGAGCCGACCAGGATCGCGAGCGACGCGGCCGAGCACTTCTGGCCGGCGCTGCCGAACGCGCTCTTCACGATGTCCGACACGGCGAGGTCGAGGTCGGCGGACGGCGTGACGACGATCGCGTTCTTGCCGCTCGTCTCGGCGAGCAGCGCCAGGTCCGGCTTCCAGGACCGGAACAGCGCCGCCGTCTCGCTGCTGCCCGTCAGCACGACCCGGCCCACCTCGGGCGCCGTGATGAGCGCCTTGCCGAGGTCGCCCTCCTCGACGTCGACGAGCGTCACGAGACCGGCCGGCGCGCCGGCCTCGACGAACGCCTCCGCGATGACCGCGCCGCAGCGTCCCGCCTGCGGCGCGGGCTTGAGGATCGCCGCCGACCCCGCGGCGAGCGCCTGCAGCACCCCGCCCGACGGGATCGAGACCGGGAAGTTCCACGGCGGCGCGACGAGCACGACCGGGTCGGGCGTGAACGCGGCGCCCTCGATCGCGGCGAGGTCGCGCGCGAGGTCCGCGTAGTAGTGCGCGAAGTCGATCGCCTCGCTCACCTCGACGTCCGCCTCGGCGAGGGTCTTGCCCGTCTCGGCGACCATGACCTCGATGAACCGGCCGCGCAGCGCCGCGAACACCTCGCCGACCCGGTCGAGCAGCTCGGCGCGCTCGGCGCCGGTGCGGGATCCCCACGCCCGCCCCGCGGCGGTCGCGGCGGCGAGCCGCTCCTGCAGCGTCGCGGCGTCGGCCACCTTAGCGGCGTACAGGGTCGGCTCCCCGACGGCGGAGGTCGCGGACCGCTCGAGGACGTCGCGCGCCCACTCGCGGTTGACGGCGATCGACGGGTCGGAGTCGGCAGCGTTGCGGAACGGATGCGGCGCCTCCGGCACGGGCGGGTGCAGCCGGTCCTGGCCGCGCTCGGGCGCGGGTGCGACCTCGTCGAGCAGCGCGAGCGACGCCTCGTAGCGCTCCCGCTCGCGCGCGAAGACCGCGTCATCGCCCAGGTCGAACGCATTCGAGAGGAAGTTCTCGCTCGAGGCGTTCTCCTCGAGCCGCCGCGCGAGGTAGCTGATCGCGGCCTCGAAGTCGTCCGGGTGCACGACGGGCGTGTACAGCAGGAGGCCGCCCGCCTGCTGCTGCACGGCCGCGGCCTGGCCGGACGCCATCCCGAGCAGCATCTCGATGTCGATGCGCCGGGTGACGCCGCGCTCCTGGGCGAGCAGCCACGCGAAGGCGAGGTCGAAGAGATTGTGGCCGGCGACACCGATGCGGACCGCGTCGGTGCGTTCCGGCGTGAGGGCGCGCACGAGCAGGCGCTTGTAGTTCGCGTCGGTCGCGGCCTTGCTGGGCCAGGTCGCGAGCGGCCAGTCGTGCACGGCCGCATCCACCCGCTCCATCGCGAGATTGGCGCCCTTGACGATCCGCACCTTGATGCCCGCGCCGCCCGCCGACACCCGGCGGCGGGCCCACTCGGTGAGCCGGTCGAGCGCGACGACCGAGTCGGGGAGGTAGGCCTGGAGCACGATGCCGGCCTCGAGGTCCTGCAGCTCCGGCTGCTCCAGGAGCTTCACGAACACGGCGATCGTGAGGTGGAGGTCGCGGTACTCCTCCATGTCGAGGTTGATGAACTTGGTGCCGGGCGCCGCGGCGGCCTGCCGATAGAGGGGGGTGAGCCGCTCGACCACGCGCGCGACGGTCTCGTCGAAGCCCCACAGGTTCAGCTGGCTCGCCATCGACGAGACCTTGACCGACACGTAGTCGACGTCGGGTCGGGCCAGGAGCTCGCGGGTGCCGGCCAGCCGGCGGGCGGCCTCGCGCTCGCCGAGCACGGCCTCGCCGAGGAGGTTGATGTTGAGGCGCACCCCCTCCTGGCGGAGCTTGGCGAGCGAGCGGTCGAGGCGCTTGGGCGTCGCGTCGATGACGAGGTGGGCCACCATCCGGCGGAGGACGGACCGCGCGATCGGCACGATCGGCCAGGGCAGGAGGCGCGCGAACGCCCCGCCGAAGCGCACCGCGGCGCGCAGGTGCCACGGCAGGAACGCGGGCGTCAGGCGGGCGACCTGCTCCAGCTCCCGCCCGGCGACGCGCAGGTCCTCGGGGCGCACGACGCGGTCGATGAACCCGAGCGTGAACTCGAGGCCCTGCGGATCCTTGAGGAGGCCGGCGAGACGCGCGGCGCCGGGATCCGGCTTCTCCTGCGCGCTCTGAGCGAGCCAACGCCGGACCAGGGCCACGACATCATCGACCGAGGGGAGCCCGGGCAGCATCCCTCGATGCTAGGCGGCCCATCACCCCGGCCGCCAAGTCCGGCCGGTCCGCACGCTCGTTAACAGCGGATTCCGGCCGGACGACGCAAGAATCAGGCGGCGAGCTGGGACTTGTCCTCGCGCACCTGGCGGAGGGCGCCGGACCACGCCACGACCTGGTCGACCATCGCCGCGACCTGCGCGGCCTGGTTCTCGGCCGGCCGCAGCTCGGTGTAGCCCTCGAAGTCGTGCACGAGAGAGAGGGCGACCTGCTGGCGCACGTCGGCGATCTGCATCTCGCCCAGGATGAGGCGCAGGTGCTCCGCCGCGCGGGTGCCGCCCACGCTGCCGTAGCTCACGATGCCGGCGGCCTTGTCGGTCCACTCGGCGTAGAGGTAGTCGATCGCGTTCTTGAGCACACCCGAGATCGAGTGGTTGTACTCCGGGGTCACGAAGATGAAGCCGTCGAACCCGTTGATCGTGGCGGCCCAGGCGAGCGCCTGCGCGTGCTGCGAGGCCTGGCGGGCGGGCGAGATTGGCTCGTCGAAGTGCGGGAGCGGGTAGTCGGCCAGGTCGACGAGCTCGAACTCGACGCCGGGTGCGTGCGCGGCCGCGGTGGCGTGGACCCACTCGGCGACCTTGGCCCCCTTCCGCCCGGGGCGGGTGCTGCCGATGATGATGCCGATCCGGATGGCGGACATGACGAGATGCTCCTTCGAGGTTCAGGGGCCACCGTTTTCGGTGACACGTCAACATAGCAGAAAGATGACACGTCAACCGGCTCGGCGCGTAGAATCGACCCGTGAGCGCAGAGGGCATGACCGACGAGGACTGGCGCCTGTGGCGCGCGTTCTCGTCGATGAACCGCGCACTGGCGCGCGAGATCGACCGGCAGCTCCAGCACGACTCCGGGATCTCGAACGCCGAGTACTCGGTGCTCGTGTCGCTGTTCCAGACCAAGGAGCACCGGCTCCGCACCGGCGAGCTCGCCGAGGTGCTGAGCTGGGAGAAGAGCCGCGTCTCGCACCAGATCGCGCGCATGGAGACCCGCGGACTCGTCGAGCGCCGTGAGTGCACCGAGGACGGCCGCGGCACCTGGGTCACGCTCACCCTCGACGGCCGGCGCGCTACGCTCGGCGCCACCCGCGCGCATGCCGCGAAGCTGCGCGAGGTGTTCTTCGACCTCCTCGGCGACGACGAGCGGGCGGCCTTCGGCTCCGCCTCGCGCCGGGTGCTCGACAAGATCAGCGGCGAGGCCTGCGAGATCGCGGCCGAGACCTTCGACGACGGGGCCATCTCCCGCGCGACCGCCACGGCCTGACGCGCTCGGCCCGGCCGACTCGACGACGCGGAGCTAGGCCTCGGCCAGCGCGTCCAGCAGCTCCCGCTCGTCGTCGTCGGTGAGGCCGGAGCGGCGCTCGCGCACCGGGGTCCGCCCCGCCTCCCAGCCGGCCGCATCGCGCAGGGTCTCCTCGAGCGGGCGGCGGCGCAGACCGAGCCGCTCGGCGCGCGTGGTGTCGTGGGAGTTGAGGGCGAGGTCCTCGCCGCGCAGCCACAGCGGGAGCGACCGCGGGCCGGACCAGTACTCCACGCCGCGCTCGGCGAGCCAGTCCTCGTCGGCCGCCACGAGCGCGCCGCTCCAGCCGGCGACCCGCTGCGCGATCGCGAGGTGCTCGGCGAACGTGATCGTCTCGCCGCCGACGTTGGCCACGCCGGTGTGCCGGCGTTCCGCCGCGTCGACGAGGAACGCCGCGAAATCGCGCACGTCGGTGAGCTGCGTGAGCACGTCGGGGGCGTCCGGCACGAGCACGCGGCCCTCCGGGTTCGAGGGATGGGCGAAGCGGCCCGGCCAGTACGAGGAGCGCTGCGACCAGTCCCCCGGGCCGCCGATCAGGCTGACCCGGGCGATGAAGGCGCGGTCGTCGCCGAACGCGGCGCGCACCGCCTCCTCGCACGCGACCTTCGCGGCGCCGTACTGCTCCGGATCGGTCATGAGGTCGCCCTCGTACGCGCGCAGCAGCGGCGCGGACTCGTCCGTGTGGAGGTCGGGCAGCGGCTCGTACACGGAGCACGTCGAGACGAAGACCCAGTGCCGCACCCGCTCGGCGAGCGATGCGATCGCGCCGCGCACGTGGCCGGGCTGGCGCGCGACGTCGATCACGGCATCCCAGTCCTGCTCCGCCACCACGTCGTAGGCGCCGAGCACGTCGCGGTCGCCGCGCACGAACGCCGCGCCCTCCGGCACCGATCCCGCCTCGCCGCGCGCGAACGCGGTCACCTCGTGCCCCCGCCGCACCGCCTCGCGCACGATCTCGCCGCCGAGCCACGCCGTGCCGCCGAGCACCAGGATCCTCATGGCTCCAGGCAACCGCGCGGGCGGGCCCACCCGCAAGCGGCTCTGCCCACAGGCGATCACGCGCCCGGCGCCGGACGAATGACGGAGTGCGCGGCGCGCGCCGATGCGATGTCGCCGCATCGTCGCGGTCGCCTGCCGCGCGGAGCCCTCGGATCCGTCATTCGTCCGAGCGAGGGATGGGCATCGCCAGCGCTACGAGGCGAGCGGCTCGTCCCAGACGCTGGGCGCCTCGGCGCGGCTCGGCGGGAGCGCGTTGCGCGCCGACCAGGCGACGAGCCAGTCGGGCGCCGGGTGCGCGGCGACGTCCTCGCCGACCACCTCGCCGACCTCCGCCATCGGCACGACGCCGCCGCCCTCGCGCAGGAACCGGCCCTCGACGAAGGCGCGCTCCCAGATCTGCCCCGCGACCACGAAACGCTGCTCGATGTAGACGTGCTTCTCGCTGTACCCGGCGATCCGGCTCTCGATCACGTAGCGCTGCCCGCGCGTGAGGGAGCGGCGGTAGGCGATCATCTGCCCGGTCACGACGGGGTAGATCCGCGCGTCGCGCATCCTGCGCCAGGCGCCCGCGCGCTCCATGAGGTCGAGGCGCGCGTGGTCCATGAGCGACAGGTAGACGCCGTTGTTCATGTGCCGCAGCTCGTCGATGTCGGTGATGCCGACGCGTCCGGCGACGCGACCGACGTCGTGCAGGCCGAGCTCCGGCCCGCGGCGCGCGGCGAGCCGGATGCGGAGGAGGCGGAGGTAGCGCCGGATCAGATCCACCCGGCGACCCTAGCCACGGGGCCCGCGGAGGTGATGATCGCCTGTGGAACCGCACGACCGCGGGCGCAGGAGCGGCCATCCGGTCGTAGCGTCGCGCCATGGCGAACCTGGACGACGTCTCCCCCGAGCAGCTGCCGGGCGAGGAGAGCACGGAGGCCGAGCAGCGTGCGGCCGAGCGGTCGACGGAGGACACCGAGGCGGCCGACGCGGCGGAGACCGCGAAGGGCCTCGACCACCCGGACGAGAGCGGGTATTCGGGCGACTAGCCCGTCAGCGTGTGCGGTGATCCGGGATCGTCATGCGCGGTCCGCGGCGCTCGTAGCCGACGCCCGACGCCTCGAGCAGCCGCACGACCCGGTGCCGGTGCCCGCGGAACGGCTCGAGCAGCTCCAGCATCCCGTCGTCGTCGACGCGCCGCCCGGCGAGCGCCATGCCGACCTGCTTGCACAGGTGCAGGTCGCCGATGCTCACGGAGTCCGGGTCCCCGTGGGAGCGCTGCACCGTCTCGTGCGCGGTCCAGACGCCGATGCCGACGATCGTGCGCATCCGGCGGATCGCCTCCGCCGCGGGCATCGCGGCGCCCCGCTCGAGCGACTCCCCCACCGCCATCGCGCGCATGAGGGTGTCGGCGCGCTGCGGGGTCACGCCGGCACGGTGCCACTCCCACGACGGGACCGCGCGCCAGGTGGCCGCGTCGGGCGCGATCCGCATGCCCTCGGGTGTGGGACCGGGAGCCGGCGTGCCGTGCCGCCGGACGAGCACGCGCCACGCGCGCACCGCCTCCAGCGCCGTCACCTTCTGCCCCATGATCGTCGGCACCAGATGCGGGAGCAGGCGGCCGGTGCGCGGGAGCCGCAGCCCCGGCAGCCGGTGGTGCAGGTCGCGGACCACGGGATGCCGCGCCGCGTCGAACCCCGACCGGTCGTCGCCCGCGCCGAGCAGCCGCGGCATCGCGTCGAGCGCGGCGCCCGCGCCCGGACCCCATGCCCTGCCGGCGATGCCGTCGGAGCTCTCCGCGATCCGCACGGTGGCCGATCCCTCGGGCGTCGCGAACGCGAGCCACCAGGCGCGGCCGTCGCGGCGCACCGTGGGATCGCCGGGCCCGAATCCGAGCGGCGACAGCGTCAGCCCGAGCGCGACGCGCTCCGCGGGCCGGTACACCGAGCGCAGCGGCGCCCCGGGAACCGGGTCGGTCGCCGCCAGCGTCATCGCGTCACCATAGCCCCGGCCGCGGACCGCGCCGCGCATCCTCCCTTCCGAAATGCAGGAGACCCGCACCGGTGCGCGCGCCTCCACCGCCGATCCGCGCACGTCGCGCCCGAACCCTCCTGCATTTCGGGCGAGGGGAATGCGGGCAAGATAGACGCGATATGAGAATCGGCATCCTGACGTCCGGCGGCGACTGCCCCGGCCTCAACGCGGTCATCCGCGCCGCGGTCCTCACCGGCACGAAGCTGCATGATCTCGAATTCGTGGGCTACCGGAACGGTTGGCGCGGTGTCGTCGAGGGCGACCTCATGGAGCTCGGGCGCCCGCAGGTCATGGGCATCTCGAAGCAGGGCGGCACGATCCTCGGCAGCTCCCGCACCAACCCGTTCGAGGGCGGCGGCGCCCCGCGCGTGGCCGAGGTGATGGAGGAGAACGGGATCGACTCCATCATCGCGATCGGCGGCGAGGGCACCCTCGCGGCCGCCAAGCGGCTCACCGACGAGGGCATCAAGATCGTCGGCGTCCCGAAGACGATCGACAACGACCTCTCAGCCACCGACTACACGTTCGGCTTCGACACCGCGGTGCAGATCGCGACCGAGGCGATGGACCGGCTGCGCACGACCGGGGACTCCCACGGCCGGTGCATGGTCGCGGAGGTCATGGGCCGGCACGTGGGGTGGATCGCGCTGCACTCCGGCATGGCCGCCGGCGCCCACGCGATCCTCATCCCCGAGCGCAAGACGAGCATGGACCAGATCATCGAATGGGTGGAGGCGGCGCGCGCACGCGGCCGCGCACCTCTCATCTGCGTCGCCGAGGGATTCCAGCTCGACACCATGGACGACGCCCACTCCGAGCGCGGCCTCGACGCCTTCGGCCGCCCGCGGCTCGGCGGCATCGGCGATCAGCTCGCCCCCGAGATCGAGGCCCGGACCGGGATCGAGACCCGCGCGACGACGCTCGGCCACATCCAGCGCGGCGGCACGCCGTCGGCCTACGACCGCGTGCTCGCGACGCGGTACGGGATGGCGGCCGTCAACTCCATCCTCGAGGGGCACTGGGGTCGCATGGTCGCCCTGCGCGGCACGCAGATCGTGCACGTGCCGTTCGAGGACGCGCTCGGCCGCCTGAAGACGGTGCCCGAGGCGCGGTACGACGAGGCATCGGTGCTGTTCGGCTGATCCGGCGCGCCGTGGTGGGACACTGACGGCATGGACTCCGTGCTCTTCGTCGTGGCGGTCGTCTTCGCCTGTCTGGCCGCGCTCCTGCACGTCGCGATCTTCTTCATGGAGAGCGTGCTGTGGAGCCGCCCGGCCGTCTGGAAGCGCTTCGGCGTCGCCTCTCAGCAGGAGGCGGCCACCCTCCAGCCCATGGCCTACAACCAGGGCTTCTACAACCTGTTCCTCGCGCTCGCCACGGTCGTCGGGCTGCTGCTGCTCATCGCGCCGCCGGTGGCGCAGGTCGGGGTCGGGATCGGCGGGGTCGCCCTCGCGAGCATGCTGCTCGCGTCGATCGTGCTGATCACCTCGAACCCGAAACTGGCGCGCGCGGCGGTCACGCAGGGGATCACACCGCTGATCGCGCTCGTGTTCGGCGTGCTCTGGGCCCTGCTGTAGGCGGGCCCGGCGCGTAACGCGGGGCGGGATCGCTACGCGGACGCGCGGGCCGCGGCCAGCGCCGCCGCCGGCAGCGCCTCCTCGATCCGGGAGAGCGCCACCTCGTCGTGCGCCGCGGAGAGGAACCACGCCTCGAAGACGCTCGGCGGCGGGGCGATCCCGGCATCCAGCAGGGCGTGGAAGAACGGCGGATAGCGGAACGCGTCCTGTGCGCGGGCGTCCTGGTAGTCGCGCACCGGCTCGGCGCGGAACGCGGTCGAGAACAGCGACCCCGCGAACGACACCATGTGCGGGACCCCGGCGTCGGTGAGCGCCGCGTCGAGCGCGAGCGACACCCGCTCCGCCGCGACGTCGACGCGGTGGTAGGCCGCCGCATCCGCCAGCCGCAGCGTCGCGAGGCCCGCCGCGACCGCGAGCGGGTTCCCGCTGAGGGTGCCGGCCTGGTAGACGGGGCCGAGCGGCGCGAGGAGGTCCATGATGTCGGCGCGCCCTCCGAGGCCGGCGAGCGGCATGCCGCCGCCGATGACCTTGCCGAAGGTGAAGAGGTCCGGCGTCCACGGCTCCGCGTCGCCGTGGATCTGCTCGAGCCCCCACCAGCCGGCGGGGCCGACCCGGAATCCGGTCAGCACCTCGTCGAGGATCAGCAGTGCGCCCTCGGCATGGGCGAGCGCGGTGAGCGCGGCGTTGAAGCCCGGTCGGGGCGTGAGGATGCCGGCGTTGGCGCCCGCGGCCTCCGTGATGATCGCGGCGATGCGGCCCGGGTGCGCGGCGAAGGCGGCGCGGACCGCGTCGAGGTCGTTGTACGGGAGCACGAGCGTCTGCGCCGCGATCGGCTCGGGCACGCCCGCGGAACCGGGCAGTCCGAGCGTCGCGACCCCGGATCCCGATTCGGCGAGCAGCCCGTCGGAGTGCCCGTGGTAGTGCCCGGCGAACTTGATGAGCAGGTCGCGGCCGGTCGCACCGCGGGCGAGGCGGATCGCGGTCATCGTCGCCTCGGTGCCGGTCGATACGAAGCGCATCTTCTCGATCGGGCGGAGGCCGCCGGCCTGGACGCGATCGATCACGAGCTCCGCGAGCTCGGCCTCCCCCTCCGTCGGCGCGCCGAACGACAGCCCGCGGCCGGCGGCCTCGCGCACCGCCTCCACGACCTCGGGATGCGCGTGCCCGAGCAGCGCCGGACCCCACGACCCGACGAGATCGACGTACTCGATCCCGTCGACGTCGGTCACGTACGCCCCGCGCGCCGACGCGATGGTCCGGGGCAGCCCCCCGACGGAGCCGAAGGCGCGCACGGGCGAGTCCACTCCCCCGGGCAGCACCGCCCGGGCGCGGGCGACGGCACGGTCGTTCGCGGTCTCGGCGGTGCGGGTCATGCGCGGCTCCAGCGCTCGGCCGCCTCGACGGCCCAGTAGGTCATGATCGCGTCCGCGCCCGCGCGCCGGATCGACAGCAGCGCCTCGTCGATCGCCCGCTCGCGCTCGATCCACCCGTTCGCCGCGGCGGCCTCGATCATCGCGTACTCGCCGCTCACCTGGTACGCCCAGACCGGCACGGGCGAGACCGCGGCCGCGTCGGCGAGAACGTCGAGGTACGACATGGCGGGCTTCACCATGACGACGTCGGCGCCCTCCTCCACGTCGAGCAGCACCTCGCGCAGGCCCTCGCGCCGGTTGCCCGGATCGAGCTGGTACGTCCGCCGGTCGCCCACGAGCGACGACTGCACCGCCTCGCGGAACGGACCGAAGAACGCGCTGGCGTACTTGGCTGCGTAACCGAGCAGGACGGTGTCGGGATGCCCGGCCGCGTCGAGTGCCGACCGCACCTCGCCGACCTGGCCGTCCATCATCCCGCTGAGTCCGAGCACGTGCGAGCCGGCCTCGGCCTGGGCGAGCCCCATGTCGCGGTAGCGCGCGAGGGAGGCGTCGTTGTCGACGCGGCCCTGCGCGTCGAGGACCCCGCAGTGGCCGTGGTCGGTGAACTCGTCCAGGCAGAGATCGGTCTGCACGACGAGCGCGTCGCCGGCCTCCGCGACCGCGGCGCGCGTGGCGACGTTGAGGATGCCGTCCGGGTCGGTCGCGCCGGATCCGATCGCGTCCTTGTGCTCCGGCACCCCGAAGAGCATCACGCCGCCGACGCCGGCGGCGGCCGCGCGCGCGATCTCCGCCCTCATCGAGTCGAGCGAGTGCTGCACGACGCCCGGCATCGACGAGATCGGGAGCGCCTCGGATGCGCCCTCGCGCACGAACATCGGCAGGATCAGCTGCTCCGGATCGAGGCGGTGCTCCTGCACGAGTCGGCGGAGCGCGGGCGTGGCGCGGAGCCGGCGCGGCCGGACGGTCGGGAAGTTCGACATGACGGCCTCCTAGGCCTGGGCGTACTCGGCGAGCGCGTCGACGAGGGCCTCCGCGCTGCGCTCCTCGGCGATGACGTGCACGGTGAGGCCGGCCGCGCGCGCGTCGAATGCGGTGCGCGGGCCGATGCACGCGATGACGGTCTCCTCCGGCAGCGGCGCGAGCTGCGCGGCGATCTGGCGGGCGACGCTGCCCGAGGTGACGAGGACGGCGCGGATCCGGCCGGAGGCGACATCCGCCCGCGTCTCGGAGGCCACCGGCACGCCCACCGTCCGGTACGCCGTCACGAACTCCACCGCGAACCCGAGCTGCTCGAGTCCGGCCACGAGCGTCGGCTCGGCGATGTCGGACTGCGGGATCAGCACCCGCCCCCGGATCTCGCTGGCCGGCCACTCCTTCACGAGCCCGCGCGCCGAGTTGTCGCCGGTCGGCACGAAGTCGACGCGGTAGCCGGCGAGGGCGAGCGCGGCGGCCGTGGTCTCGCCGACGGCCGCGATCCGGGTCTCCTCGGGCACCCGGGTGCCCTGGCTCACGAGCACGTCGACCGTGGTCGCGCTCGTGACGACGAGCCAGTCGTAGGCGCCCGCGCCCAGTTCCTGCAGGGCGTGGGACAGCGCGGTCGGGTCCTCGGCCGACGCGAAGTTGATGAGCGGCGCGATCACCGGGATCGCCCCGTATTCGCGCAGTGACGCGGAGACCCCGTCGCCCCACTTGCCACCGCGCGGCACGAGCACCCGCCAGCCGGCGAGCGGTCGGGCGTCGGCGGCGGGCGTCACGCGGACGCCCCCCGCGCGCCGATCGACGCGAGGTCGGCCGCGCCGAGGGCGAGCAGCTCCTCGGCCACGCGCTGCGCCAGCTCCTCGCCGGGATCGCGCACATCGGCCGCGTACATCGCATGCGAGCTCGTGAGGGAGGCGCTTCCGTCGAGCGCGTAGACGCGGGCGCTCACGAACAAGAGCCCGTCCTCCAGCAGCGCGTGCACGCCGAGCGGCGCCGCGCATCCGGCCTCGAGGATGCGGAGCACGGCCCGCTCCGCCTCGGCGGTCAGGCGCGAGGGCTGGTGCTCGACGCTGCGGAGCGCGCCCGGGACCTCGGCGGTGCGCGCCTCGACGGCGAGCGCACCCTGTCCCGGCGCGGTCGGCCAGGAGGTGAGCGAGAGCGTGTCGGTGGCCGCGTCGGCGCGGCCGAGCCGCTCGACGCCCGCGGCCGCGAGCACGACCGCGTCGAGTCGGCGCTCGGGGTCGATGCCCGACTCCCCGCCGCCGACACGGCCGAGACGGGTGTCGACGTTGCCGCGGATGTCGACGACGTCGAGATCGCCGCGGCGCGCGAGCAGCTGCGCGCGGCGGCGCGGCGAGCCGGTGCCGACCCGCGATCCGGCCGGCAGCGCGTCGAGCGTGAGCCCGTCGCGCGCGGCGAGCACGTCGCGCGCGTCGCCCCGGGCCGGGACGGCGGCGATCGTCAGCCCCTCGGCGGGCGCGGTCGGGAGGTCCTTGTAGGAGTGGATGAGCGCATCCACCTCGCCCGCGACGAGCGCCGCGCGCAGCGCGGTGACGAACACGCCCGTGCCGCCGAGGGTCGCGAGCGACGTCGTGTGGTCGCGGTCACCCGACGACTCGATGACGACGAGCTCGGCGCCGAGGCGGTCGGCGACGGGCTGCGCCTGCGCGAGCGCGAGGGCGGAGCCGCGGGTGCCGATCCGCAGCGGACGCTCGGCCGCCGTGGGGCTCACGGCGCGATCCCCGCGATCGCGGGCTTGAACCCGAGCCGTGCGTTCTCGCAGCACCCGGGACGGCACACGTCGTACCAGGGGCCGAGGCGGGTGACCGCGGGGCGATCCGCGGTCGGCGTACCGTTCACGCGCTCCAGGACGAGGTCCACGAGTCCGCTCACGTAGGCCGGGTGCGTTCCGGGCGTGGGCGTGCGGATCGCGACCAGGCCGTGCTCCGCGGCGGTCTCGGTCGCCTCGGTGTCGAGGTCCCAGAGCACCTCCATGTGGTCGCTCACGAAGCCGAGCGGCACGATGACGACGGCCTCGACGCCCTCACCCGGGAGCTCGGCGATGACGTCGTTGACGTCGGGCTCGAGCCAGGGCTGGGTCGGCGGGCCGGAACGGCTCTGGTAGACGAGCTGCCACGGTACGGTCGAACCCGCCTCGCGCATGACGACCTCCGCGACCGCGAGGTGCTGCGCCGGGTACGCGCCGCCCTCCGGCCCCGACCTGTCGGCGTCGCCGGTCGGGATGCTGTGGGTGGCGAACAGCACCCGGATGGCGCTGTCGGCGATGCCGCGCTCCGCGAGCTCCGCGAGGGCGGTGCGCAGTCCCTCGACGAACGGCGTCACGAAGCCCGGGTGGTCGAAGTACTGGCGCACCTTGTCGATGCGCAGCTCGCCGTCGAGGCCGGTCGCGTCGAGCGCCATCGCGAAGTCCTCGCGGTACTGCCGGCACGACGAGTAGGAGCTGTAGGCGCTCGTCGCGAGGCCGATGAGCGTCGAGAAGCCCCGCTCCTTCGCCTCGCGCAGCGCGTCGGCCAGGTACGGGTCCCAGTTGCGGTTGCCCCAGATGACCGGCAGGTCGATGCCGCGGGCGGCGAGCTCGGTCTCGAGGGCGGCCTTCAGCTCCCGGTTCTGCTGGTTGATCGGGCTCACCCCGCCGAAATGGCGGTAGTGGTGCGCGACCTCCTCGAGGCGCTCGTCGGGGATGCCGCGCCCGCGCGTGACGTTGCGCAGGAACGGGATGACGTCGTCCTGCCCCTCGGGCCCGCCGAAGCCGGCGAGGATGATCGCGTCGTACGCGACCGGCACCTCCACGTGCTCCGGTCCGCTCGCTGCCGCGGGCGTCGCGGCCGGGACGGGGAGGCCGTTGTTGGTGATCGTCACCGGGCGACCTCGGCGAGCTGGCTCGCCTCGATGCGGCGGCCGGTGAAGAACGGGATCTCCTCGCGCACGTGCAGGCGCGCGCGCGTCTGGCGGATGTCGCGCATGAGGTCGACGAGGTCGATCGGATCGTCGGACTCGAGCGCGAGGATCCACTCGTAGTCGTTGAGCGCGAAGGCCGCGACCGTATTGGTCTGCACCGTCGCGTGGCCCGCACCGCGGCGGCCGTGCTCGGCGAGGAGCTGGCGGCGCTCGTCCTCGGGCAGCAGGTACCACTCGTAGGAGCGGACGAACGGGTAGACCGTGATCCAGTCCTTCGGCGCGAGTCCGCGCGCGTACGCCGGGGAGTGGTCGGGGCTGAACTCCGCGTCGCGGTGGACGCCCATCACGTTCCAGGTCGGCGCCATGCCGCGGAACGGCTCGGCGCGACGGAGCTCGCGCAGCGCGGTCTGCAGGTCCTGCGCCTGCCGCCCGACGAGCCACACCAGGAGGTCGGCGTCGGCGCGGAGACCGGAGACGTCGTAGAAGCCGCGGACCTCGGCGGCGTCGCCGACCGCGGTCGCGACATCGGGGGCCGGGGCGCTGTCGGGAGAAGAGGCGCGCCACGCGGGATCGCGCCGGAAGACCGCCCACAGCGCGTACGCGTTGGGCTCGGGAGTCGGGCCGCTCACCCCTCCATCCTCACCCCGAGTCCGGGTCAGGGGTTAATCAGCGCGCGCCCAGCTTGGAGGATCGGGCGGTCAGTCGCGGTGGGCGACGACCGCCCACACGATGAGGCCGGCGGCCGCGGCGAGGATCCCGACACCCACGCCGACGACGGCCAGCGGGTTGCGCTTGTAGGCCGCGCCCACGCGCTTCGGCACGTTCAGCTTGTCTTCGAGCGCGTCGAGCGTCCGTTCGAGATCGCGACGCGCCTGCGCGGCCTCGAGCCGCGCCTCCTCCACGGTGGTCATGCGGCTCCTCGCTTCTCGGGACGGCTCTTCGCGAGCCCGCGCACCGTGCGGACGTCGCTCTTCAGACTGGCGATCGACTCGCTCGGGATCGGCGGGATCCCCTTCTTCAGGATCCGCCAGCCGATGAGCGCCAGGATCGCGGCCACGATCAGCAGGAACGCGGCGACGAGCAGCGCCGCCAGCCATCCCGGCATGACGAGCGCGAGTGCGAGGATCGCCGCGGTCAGCAGCACGCCGAACATGAAGCCCAGCACGATGAGCGCGCCGAGCAGCACGCCGGCGCCGATGCCGAGCGCCTTGAGCTTGCCGATGACCTCGGTCTTGAGGAGCTGGATCTCGGCCTGCACGAGCGCGGTGACGCGGTTCGGCAGCTCCGCGGCCAGCTCGACGAGCGAGGGCGGGCGGGGGATGGAGGCCATGGGGCCGCCCTTCTCAGCTGTCGGAGGACCGCGGCTTCGACGCGGTCGACCGAGAGGTACCGGACGACGACGAGCGCGTGCGCGTCGAACTCGCGGCCGGCTTGCGGTTCGAGACCTGGCGCACGACCTTCTTGGCGCCATCGGCGACGAACTCGGCGACATCCGGCGCCTTGTCCTTCACGTAGTCCTCGACGGCGTCGACCTGCTTCTGCACGCGCGGGTCGTTCCAGAGCCGCGCGGCCTGCGTCTTGAGCTTCTCGTACTTCTCGCGTCCCGCGCGGGTGCCGAGCACGTAGCCGATGCCGAGGCCGGCGATGAAGAGGAGCTTGCCTTTCATGGGGCGTTCCTTCGCTCGAGGGTGGGGAGTCCGTCTCAGTCTGTCGTGGAGTCGGCTTCCGTCGAGCCGTCGTCCAGGAGCCTCCCGGCTTCGCGCTCGGCGGCTCCGATCACGGCGGCCAGGCCGGTTCCGGTCTCAGCCTCCCCGATCCGACGCATTCCGTCAACGGCATGCGTCTGCGGGGCGGCGCGCGCCCAGGGGACGATCACGGCGTCCACGGCCGCGTCGAGGGGCGTGCCGAGGAGGGTCGCGGCGTCGCGCAGGGCGGTCGCGGCCGCGTCCGGCACGTCGTGGCCGTCGTAGGAGACGCGGAGCAGGTGGAGACCGCGGGCGCGCTCGCGCATCCACTCCCACTTGGCGGTGAGGTGGGTGAGGGCCCGCGCCCGGACGCGCGGCGCGTCCGCCGCGACGAGGAGCCCGGTGCCGCGGGGAGCGGCATCGAGCGCCGGCTGCTCGACGGCGAGCAGCACGATGGTCACGCGCCGGTCGTCGGCTGCGGGAGGCGCGGTGGCGAGCGTGACGCGTCCGTCCACGCCGCCGGCGCGCTCCGGGGTGATCGCCCCGAGGTCGAGCGGGACCCCGAGCCGGACGTCGACGCCGAACAGCTCGAGGTCGGCGGCGAGCTCGTCGACCAGTCGCGCCATCCCGCCGCGGATGCCGCCCACCTGCGAGCCGGCGGCCGCGCGCTCGCGGATGTTCAGCACCGCGTGCGAGAGGGAGCCCTCCTGCAGCAGCGCCGCGCGCAGACCGGGGTTCGCCCGGTCGAGCGGGAGGTCGTCGGCGCGCGTCGAGTGCACGCCGCGCACGATCGGGTCGACGAGCCGGTCGAGCACGGCCGCGCCCATCCGCCGTCGGACGAGCTCGCCGAGGGTCGCCGCGCCGGCTCCGACGGTGGCGGGCAGGATCACATCCAGCTGGGCGCGCATCGCCGCGGCCGTGCCGATCGACGCGATCACATCGGCCGCGAGCGGGACGCCCGGGATGCCGAGCAGGCTCGTCGCGGGGAGCGCGCGCGCGGTGCCGTCGCTCCGGTACAGCCAGGCCGGCGATTCGACGGGCGCCACGATCTCGGCGCCGAGGCCGATCTCGGTCGCGAGCCGCGCGACGACGCCGCCCCGGGTCGCGAACGACTCGGCCCCCGCGTCGGCATCGATGCCGGCCACCTCGACCCGCCGCACCTGGCCGCCGAGCCGGTCGGACGACTCCAGCAGCACGACCTTCCGGCCCGCCATCGCGAGCCGGCGCGCGAGCACGAGACCGGCGATCCCGCCGCCGACCACGACCTCGGGCTGGTCCGGCACTACCGCTCCTCGTGCACCAGTTCGACGAGGCGCGTGAGCACGTCGGGGTCGGTCTCCGGCGGGACGCCGTGGCCGAGGTTCACGATGTGCGCGGGCGCGGCCTCGCCGCGCTGCATGACGTCGCGCGCGTGGGCGGCGAGCAGCTCCCACGGCGCGGAGAGGAAGGCCGGGTCGATGTTGCCCTGCAGCGGGAGCGGCACGCCGATCCGCTCGGTCGCCGCGTCGAGCGGCAGCCGCCAGTCGATCCCGATGACGTCGGCACCGGTCAGCGGCAGCAGGTCGAGCACCTCCCCGGCGCCGAGGCCGAAGTGCACGCGCGGGACGTCGGTGCCGCGGAGCGCGTCGAACGCGCGGCGCGAGTGCGGGAGGACGCGGCGCTGATAGTCGCGGCGGGAGAGGGTGCCCATCCACGAGTCGAAGAGCTGCGCGACGCTCGCGCCCGCCTCGACCTGCGCGCGGAGGAACGCGCCCGTGACGTCCGCGCACCAGTTGAGGAGGGTCGCCCAGGTGTGCGGATCGGAGACCATGAGCGCCCGCGTCCGCAGCTGATCCTTCGAGGGGCCGCCCTCCACGAGGTACGACGCCAAGGTGTAGGGAGCACCGCCGAACGCGATGAGGGGCGTGGAGCCGAGCTCGGCCACGACGATCCCGACGGCCTCGCGGATCGGGGCGAACGCACTCGGGTCGACCGGCCGGAGCCTGAGCACGTCCGCCGCGGTGCGGACGGGCTCGTCGAGCACGGGACCGCGGCCCGGCGCGATCCGCACCCCGACGCCCGCGAGCAGCACCGGCACGACGATGTCGCTGAAGTACACGGCCGCGTCGACCCCGTGACGGCGGACCGGCTGGAGCGTGATCTCGGCCGCGAGGTCCGGCGTGAGGCAGGCCTCGAGCATCTCGGTGCCCTCGCGCGCCGCGCGGTACTCGGGCAGCGAGCGTCCGGCCTGGCGCATGAACCAGATTGGCCGCGTCTCGGGGCGGTCGCCGCGCATCGCACGGACCAGGGGGGAGGAGGCGGTCACTCCATCGGCGAGCGGATGGCCGGCAGGCAGGGTCACGATTCCAGGCTATGGGCTGCGGCCTGAACGTTCCGGCCGGTCGCGGTACCCTGGAAGACGTGCTGTTCTGCGTGACCGCGAGTCACCGCGACACCGAGTTCGACGTGCTCGACCGGGTCTCGCGGCGCGTCGAGGGCACCGCGCAGAAGCTCGCCGGCACCGACGGGGTCCGCGGTGCGGTCGTGCTCGCGACCTGCAATCGCTTCGAGGCCTACCTCGAGGTGGAGCCGGAGTCGCTGTCCGGCGCGGCCGACCTCGTGTTCGACGCGCTCGGCGTCGCGGCCGGCGACGACGCCGCGGCCGTGCGCGCCACCTCCCGCGCGATGGAGGGCGACGACGTCACGCGGCACCTCTTCTCGGTCGCGGCCGGGCTCGAGTCGATGGTCCTCGGCGAGGACGAGATCAGCGGCCAGGTGCAGCGCGCACTCACCTCGGCCCGGGCCGAGGGTACCGTCAGCGGGGAGCTGGACGCCGTCTTCCAGCGCGCCGCCCGCACCTCGCGGTCCGTGCGTTCGGCCGTCGACCTCGGTGGCGCGGGACGCTCCATCGCCCGCCTCGCCCTCGACCTCGCGTCGAGCCGGGTGGCCGACTGGTCGAAGGCCGCGGTGCTCGTGGTCGGCACCGGGCAGTACGCGGCCACGACGATCGCGGGGCTTCGCGCGCGCGGTGCCACCGACATCCGGGTGTTCTCGGCGACGGGTCGCGCCGACGGCTTCGCGCTGCGCTTCGGCGCGCGGGCGGAGCACGACCTGCGCGACGCGATCGCGGGCGCCGACCTCGTCATCACCTGCACCGCGCGCTACACCGTGGTGCCGGAGCACGTGCCCGCCGAGGCGCCCGCGCTCGGCAAGCGGCGCCTCGTCATCGATCTCGGCCTGCCGCGCAACGTCGACCCGGCCGTCGGGGCGCTGCCCGGTGTGGAGCTGCTCGACCTCGAGCTCCTCGCGCTGCACGCGCCCCTGCCGGAGCTCGGCGTCGACGCGCACCGCATGGTGGGCGCGGCCGTCGCCGAGTACGCGGCGGAGCGCGCGGCCGCGCCCGGGATCGTCGCCTTCCGCGCGCACGTGCTCGGCGTGCTGGAGGGCGAGCTGGCCCGGGCGGAGGCGCGCGGCGCCGATGAGGCGACGCTCACCGCGATGCGGCACCTGGCCGGCGTGCTCGTGCACGGTCCGTCGGTGCGCGCCCGAGCGCTCGCGAGCGAGGGCCGGGCCGCGGAGTTCGAGCACGGGCTCGAGGCGATCTTCGGCATCCAGGTGGAGACCGAGGACCGCCTCGAGCACCGGGGCGACGCGACCGCGTAGGGCGCGCGCCGACGGCTGCCGGTCGGTTCTCAGCGCCGACCGGCGCGATGCGCAGGGACCGGTGCTCCTGGGGTCGCGGCCTGATGGTCACGACCCCAGGTCGACTGCACCAGCCGATCTCTCAGTGAGCGCGTGGGACGGGAGGATTCCCTGCTGAGAGATTCGCCGCGTGGGGGATCGACGAGCGATGCTCGTCCCGCGGCATCTGAACGTTAGCCTGTCCCCCGGATGGGGGGCAGGTCACGAACCGGGTTAAGCCGGGGTGAATCGTGATGGACGTTCAGAGCGGTGCCCCGCCCTGGCTCTCAGCTTCCAGGACAGGGCACCGGCTCGGGTCCGACGGCCTACTGCTCGCGGCGTCGGCGGATGAGAGCCGCACCGAGCAGCAGCGCTGCTCCGGCGGGGAGGAGGATGCCGGCCGCCAGCAGCGGAGCGGTCGGCGAGGTGCCGGTGAGGGCCAGGGTCTTCAACTGACCGCACGCCGTGGATCCGGCGCCGACCGTGATCGACCAGGGACCGGGGTTCTCGAGCGTGTCACCGGGGGCGGTGGTCTGGTTGACCGCGGCTGTCACGGTGTGCGTTCCGGTTGCCACGGACGTCGTCGGCTTCGTGACCTTCACGCCGTCGATGAAGTAGTCGATCACCGTCAGGTAGTCCGCCGTCGGTCCGACCAGGATGCTGCCCTGGCCGGTCGAGCACGTGGCCTTGTTGCCCT
>Ga0247757_10001026_pt1 | contig 20415 bp, 22 predicted proteins | sample UWRJL126311R4_FD_180929 | JGI IMG/M metagenome (GOLD analysis project Ga0247757, IMG submission 180929) | Plant litter microbial communities from Arlington Agricultural Research Station in Wisconsin, United States - UWRJ-L126-311R-4 | ecosystem: Environmental > Terrestrial > Plant litter >... | reverse complement strand
GACGCGATCAAGAACCAGGTGCAACCCTACGTGCTCGCGCTGTCGCCTCTCCACGAGAAATACTGGGACGACCAAGCCTTCCTCCTGAAGCGATGGCACGCCCGAGTCCGGCCTGGCGAGAGGAGGATGGCCGGGGTGTTCAGGGACATGTACAAGGGTATCAAGGAGCTTAGTGCTGCCATCAAGGAGAAGCGGGAGCTGGGCGCGTCCCTGGTAGCTCGGAACCCGGTTCTGCAGGCCTATGCGCAGGGCACCCCACACATGAACCAGCTCCAGAAACACGTCGGCTTGGCATCGAGCTCCGGTCCTTCGAGCGCCGCACCTAGAGTCCAAAGGCGGGTACCTCCTGAGCAATATGAGGCGGGTGATGATGGTGACGACGTCCCCTTGGCGCAGATCGCGAGCGCTAAGAGGTCTGGCCGCTGGGGACCGCTATCAACTTCCAATCAGGGTGGACACTCGCAGAGCTACAAGGGGAAGGGCAAAGCCAGGGCCGATTGAGCGATGGAGCAACGAGGCGATGGATTCCGGGTAACAAGCTGGAGAATACGAAATTCATGAGCGAATATGGAACATGGAATATGGAATGTGGTCAATGGGTATTTGAGGACTTGAAAACGGTTTTTGAAGCAGGAACTTGGGCACGATAGCCACATACGGCCGTAAGACCAACATCGAGGGGACAACTGATCGAGATGATGTACCTCGGAGTCAGTGATCCTCTTGATTTGGATATCAAAATTTTAAGGTTGATTGATCGAGATGAAGAACCTCGGAGTCGGTCAGCCTTGCGAGCTTTTTATAGATGGAGGAGTTGGGACAAGATGGCGGCACCTTTATTCCAGCGATCGAGGTTAGATGGACAACTGATCGAGACGAAGATACCTCGGAGTCAGCGAGTCTTTTGACCTAGAGGTAGGGATGGTAGGGCTGGCTGGTCGAAATGAAGATGTCTCAGAATTTGTTAAACCCAAAACTTTTGTAGATGTAGAAGTAGTCGACCAATGACTATAATTTTGACTCTATCATGTGGAATATAAATTTCAGTCGGTGCATGTATCATTTGACGACACTACTCATCCTCAACACCTGTCGAAACGAAGACTTCATCGACTCTGATCACTTAAGACACCCACTCTATACTTGATTCCTGGCATCATGCAAGATAGGTTCGCTGACCGTTACGCTTTATATACAACGGTGCCCTTGCGTCACGGATCTGCGTCACGGATATTGCAATCAGCTCAAAATGCAAAACTGAGAAAAGGAATATAGGCTAGAAATCTCATCATCTTCATTCATTCATTCGTAATAATAATATAAAGGTATGATGAGGCAGCGAGTCACGTGGCCTACACGATTGTGGCCACAGCGGAGTAGCACATTTAAATCATGAGACCCCTGATTTTCTCTTCCAACAACAAGAGGAGATAATCAGGTATCTCATGCTTTGTGTACACTACTCTTCTGTGGCCATATTCGCTTAGACCACGCGGCTCGTTGCCTCATCGATACCCATGAGTTCACCACAGAAAACACCATAAAAGTATGTACTAAAATGTGCTTTTACACAAAACGCTGCTTCGAAGAAAGAAAAAAAAATCACGTCCGCTCGCCTGGCAAGAACATTATTATTCTAGACCGACGGCAATAGCGGCAAGCGCCCAGTCCATGAAACCGGCATTGGTGTCGAGGATATTTTGGTTGAACTCGGTGAGCGTGGGGTAGAAGTTGGTCGAGTATCCGAATTCCAGCGTGTAGCCGTACACCTTGTTGGCGCCGGAAACCTGCCAGAAGCGGCTGAAGGCGTAATCGTCGGTGGCGCCAGAGGTAGGGTACAGACCAACGGCCTGGCTGGTGCCGTAGGAGCGACCGCCGACCGCCGACATGGCAGCTACCATCTTGTTGGCCACGTTGCGGATGTTGGTCAGGTCTTGGGAAGGAATGTACTCCTTGTATGCGCTGTCTCCAACCGTGCCACGCTTGCCGTCGTAGGCGCTGTTGAGGAAGTTCATGGTGGAGCTAGTTGTCTGGTCGTCATCATCGCCCCAGCTGTACAGTAGGTCACCGACGGCCGAATGGATGTCCATGAACCATCGGATCTTGGGGAACGAGCTGTATGCCGAGACGTGGTTCTTGGTCTCAGGCTCGGATTCAGCAGCCGTGCCGTAGAAGGTCTCCGAGCTGGGGGAGGTGGATGCTGGGCTCTCAGTGGAAACAAAGTACTTCTTGAAGTTCCACAGGAAGTTAAAGTTGCGGTTGATGTCTACACCAATGGAAGAGCCGCTGCTGCCGGACTTGGTGTTGCGGTTCTTGCGCCAAAGCGAGCCAGAGGACTGGTCATAAGCAACACCGTCTGGGTTGACAAGGGGGAAGTAAACGATACCAGCAGCCAGGACGCTCTTGACCTGGGCGTTGGTATACGTCTTCCTTCCATAGGTGAGGCCGGTGCCAGCCTTGTCGGCGGCGAGCAGATCGGCAATCCAGTAGATGAGGTTATCGGGGCCACCACGCTCACGTGCATGGACGCCAGCAGAGAGGTACAAATGGTACTGGGACTTGTCGGTTCCCGCGCCGGCAAAACCAATCAGGGAGGTGGCGCCGTTGAAGGTCTTGTAGGGGAGGGTCAGGGTCGAGGCGCCGTACACATTCTTCAGGGCATTGATGGCCGAGTTGATCTCGTTGACGTTCATGATGCTTGGAATGGTGGTGCCCGAGGCCTGGGTGCCCAGTCCCTTGGGGGCAACGGTGCCACCTGAGAAGCGATCGCCGGATCCAATGGGGGCGGTGGCAGCGCGCTTGACGATGTGCTCGCGGTGGACCGAGATTTCCGAGTCAAACTCGTAGTGGCTGATGAGCTCGGCGATCTGGGCCTCGGTGAGCAGGGCATGGAGCTTGAATTGGCCGTCGTCGGTGGGCTTCGCAACCGGTCTGCAGCCAAAGTCGTATGTGTCGTTGCGGATGATGTCCCTGAAGTGGGCGACACTGGGAGCCTTGAAGTGCATGGGCAGCAGGTCACCCAGCACGAGGGTGCTCTGCAGCAGCAGAGGGGCGACGAAAGCGTACTTCATGGTGGGCGGAGGCGGACGGTCGGGATCAGCGAGAGACAGACGGGCTGGGTGGAGCTGGAGCTGGAGCTGGAGCTGGAGCTGGAGCAGGGCCAGACGGGCCCCGGGGGGCAACTATAAGTACGGCATGGTGTTGAAGACGAGGCGATACTTGGGCGGACAGGCACATTCCTATCGGGGGGTCCCTAGGGCGAGGACGAGGGCATGGTTCCTTGCAGGCTGGGGGCGCGTAGAGAGCGTGTTTGTCTCTGAAACACGGCCATGGCGAATGGGAGGGAGACGCCGAGTCGCTCAGCCTGGATGGCACCTCCTCGAGCGGGCTAGCCGCTAGACCGCGAAGGGCAGGCCCTCGGCGCTCCGCTGTGAATGGCCGGCGCCGCGTGCTGCAAATGCGCTGCAAATGCGCTGCCAATATCCCCGCCGTCGTCGTCTCCTCTGCGCCCAGAATCGCCGTATCTCCCGCCTTCCGCATCCGTCCCCAGGCCCCGGCTTGTCGCCATTACCAACCAACGGTGCACATGTGAAAGATGGCTGCTCGACCTTCGTCGCCGCCCCGGGGCTGTGTTGTTCATGCAACTGCCAGCTATCGTCCGTCACATATAGTACGCGATACCTACAAGCACCCCCACCTGCCCGCTTGGGCCGACCATGCTGACTGGGTCCCGCCTATCAGCGCCGGCTCTGACCCTTTAGGCAATGTGCCTGAATCAGTCCCAACAAGACAGTACCACGCACAACAAAGCACACACCATGGCCAGCCTACCGTGGCTGCATGCTTCTGCCATTGCTTCTGCCATTGCTTCTGCCATTCCATGCCCATCTCTGCGCCGGCTCAATGGCTGTTTTCCCTCCCAGCCAGACCCTCTCCTCTCCAAGCCTCACGTCCTGCATGCAGCCCCAAACCCCCAAAAGCGTAGGCGCGAGTGCCTTCGGTATCCATGCGTGGGATGTCCACGCAAAACAATGCAATCCTAAAACATGCTGCTCTGCTTCTTCTTCAGTCTGCTCGCATTGCTTTCGTCCGAACTCCGTAGGCCCCAGAAGCTCTTCTTCGCCTTCATCTTCGGCTGCCCCTCAGGCCGGACCAGTCCATTGCTGAGAAAGCTGCTCTGCGGCCGTTGTGCCTGTGGCCCTGGACGCGGCGGGTGCGATTGGATTTGGATATGCGGTGCTGAGGGCCGTTGCACTGGCCGTGCAGGCCCGAGGAGGTGAGTCTGGTCTCCAAACTGTCTCCGGAGCCGTTCGGTCTCCTTGTCCACCTCGGCCTGCCGACGCCGCCGCTCCTTTTCTGCCTGTTGCTGCCGGCGTTCTTCGTCCTGGAGAAATTGCCGCGTCTTGCGCTCTTCCTCTTCTTCGCGCCTCCGCCGTTCCCTGGCCCGGAGCTCCTCCTGCCTCTTCTGCTCCCGAGCAGCAGCTTCGGCTTCCCGCTGCACCTGGGGATCCACCTGCCTTGGTTTCTGTTGTTGTCCCGGGTGAGGAGGAACATTGGCGGGAGCCTGGGCAGGTGGCTGAGTTGGCAAAGAGCCATTCCGAGCACCCAGACCACCACTATTCTTGCGTGTAGTGGCGTCGACAATGTGGTAAGCTTCTTTCGGGTTGCCAAAGAACAGATCTCGGATGACGGCCGCACCCAGCAATATCACCACCTCCAGACCCTTGTAGTCTTCCATCTCGACCCGGTAGAGATTCGACTCCATGATGGTAACCTCCTTGAGCCCGGAGAACAGCGCAACGGCGATGTCGGGCTCTTTGCTCTTCTTGGCTTTCTTACCCTTGACGTCGGTGGATTTTCCTGTGAGGTAGCACGTCATGTCCTTCCTGCCCTCTTTCCGCCACACGAAGTTGATGTGCGGTGTGGTGGCGTCGGCAGGCGGTGCGTTCTGGCTGCGATCGAGCGACGAAGCGCTGGGAGTCCTGAATGTGGTTTCAGGCATGCTGAAGGCGTATGACACGGGCGAGCCCCATTTGGATGCCAGCTGCGTCACGGTGACGCGCTGGTCAGGGTTGTAGAGGTCAATGGTGAAGTCGGTGGGAAATATCGGTTGCGGCGGCGGCGTTACGCCCCCGTTCTTGCGTGTCTCCTCGAGGGAAAGCGATGGTAACGTCCATGCCGGGTTGGAGAGCACCTCGCCGTACAGAATCTCGGGATTGTGCGAGTCGAAGAGAGCGGCGGCATACGTATTCCTCGCGGCGGTCGAGGCTGGATCGACGTGACGGAGCGCGTATGTGGCCGTGGCCTCGGAGCCGTTCTGGGTGAAGTAGAAAGCTTCGTGGTGCTTGACTTTGTCGGCTGCCGGCTTCAAAAAGAAGGCTGGCCGCGGATGAAGGTTAGCCTGGTGTCTCGGCTGCGAGGCGGGGGCGCCAAGTGGGTGGGCCACGGCTTACTGGGTAGCGCTTCGTCGAGCATCGTGGAATGCTCACTGGTGCGCTGATCGGGGTAAAGTTGAGATAACTACACGTGTAAATGGGTCGAGAGGGGGATAATATGGGGTTGGAAACTGCGCAGCCGCAATCGGCGCCCTTGCGCCCATCGTGATACGCGTTCGCGAGGCTGTGAGGGGCGCTGCGAGGCACGGGCCCATGCATGACGCAGCCCCAACATCGTCCCAGCCTTGCTCCTTTCACTCCTCCACCTTGCCGCCTTTTCACTCAGCCCGCCCGACTGCGCATCTTCACCTGTTATGTTGCACATCCGTTTACCATCGATGTAAAGAGATTGATTGAAAAAATTAAAAATAAAACAAGCAAACAGGCACGAGTGGTGATTCATCTATGAATATGCTACTCTAACACGTTACTAACATGCTAATAATATATACTACTCTGACACGTTACTGACATGCTAGTCATGGCTGCCGTCCTTGTCCAGGCATTCGATTAACCAACGCAGGCGGTCTACCTGGGCGTGACTGATAAAACCCGCGATCATCACATGGTCTGTTAACGAGACCCTCACGGGCACAAGGTGTACATAGCTCTCGGTCATGACTTCAAAAAAACTATCCTCGACTTGCAAGGGCTCATACGGCGCAAAGCTCCTCACCCTTTCTCCCCAGGGCACCAGCTGCACGTACTCGTTCCAGGTCTTTTCAGGCTTTGATGAAAGCCCTTTCCAATTGAAAGTGGTGATTTCAGCTACCGTGAAACTATTGGAAAACTTGGATACAACAATTCCAAACCGACCCTTGACCTTGACCCACGAATTGTACTTCTCCCCACCCACTACAGCTGTGTGGGAATCAGGTTTGTCATGCACTCCCACCATATACGGCCTCTTGTAGTATACAATTGTGCCGATCGTGAGCATGTGGAGGCTATACACCGTTACAGTGTCGTAGCGTTGAACCATTCGGCGCGCGATTTGCCGCACATGTGGGAGGTTGAAGTCAAATTGCCGAACTGTGGCCTCTGTGACATGTCCCTCTGTATTACGCTTCCACAAGTCGAGTTGGACTTTTCGTTCGTTCAACATCCGAGAAAGAAAGTTACTAGAAGGTCGACGCTCCAGTTGGCGCAGTATATCTTGGATCGCTTCTTCGCTAGGTGATTTATAGCCGCCATGGCTGCTGGAACTCAGGCTCTGGAAGGACCTACTAGTTCTAGGGCCCCCACCAGAGTTTCCAGCTTTAAAGGAAATAGCGCCATCTCTACTAGGGACGATCGTAGGTCTATTTCGCCCCTGCTCTCCTAGTCTGTGTTTATCAACTTTATAGTTCTGGTTTCGGGGACCAAAAACATTGTGCTCGTACTGCTTTCTATCCAGACTCCTGTACTCCACGTGACTCTCCTTGATACTCTTCTCCTCTTCGGAGTCAGTAATCTCCCCCTCCTCCTTGTCGTCGCCCTTCTCACTTTTCGTCTCTATGTTGTGATTGTTAGCGAAGGGGTTTGTCTTTATGTTGTGATTGTTAGCGAAGGGGTTTATCTTTATGCTGTGACTGTGAGCAAAGGGGTTTCTGGGTTCTAAGGGCGCTACGCCAGAGGATTGGACTGATGCTGTGACTACAGAGATGGGCGTAGTTATAGGGCTTGGCGTTACTGCTTCTGGAAAGGGTCTAGCCCCAAGGCTAGACGATGCCATCTTCTTCTCGGCGGTGTCAGTAGTCATTGCCCTTTTTGGATTAATGCTTCCCATAGGGCAGACCTGCGTCATAATTCCAAGAGGTAACGATTCAAGCCACAGTACACCCTATATAATTACCAGGGGCAACCAGGTTACTTTTCACAAACTAATCTAATTTGTTGCGAAATTTCTTGCAGTTCCTATCTTCTTTCCCGTTTGAGTCCGTCCCTAATCGTAGAAATATGGAGGATTCGAAGAATGGTTTTATAGCACCTTTCGGTAATATGATTATGCTTGCACAACAGATGCTTTGTTAGCTTGCAAGGCTCCGGATTAAACAAAGACTATTAAAAGATACCACTTTGAGAACGATATAATGTTACTTTGTCCACATATTCTTTGTTCTTTGCACGGTTTGTATAAGGACAAAGAATTGTCTCCTGTCAGACTCCCTTCATAGGCCCCCGTACCAGCCGTCTTTTTTAATACTCATATCAAGCAATACCGGCACCAAATATTATACGCACGACACCATCCACAAGTGCGAAAGGTATTCCAACTTAGAAGCCATCCTAACACAACAACAACATCAAATCGATCATGACACGGTACACACGCAAACCAAAAGCCAATATGCCAACCAACGGCCACCAGGCGACACATCAACCGCCGCAACATCACATCCCGTACATCCCAGCGCCATCACGCCTAGTCCACCACCAGTGTCCAAACCTCCCACCCAGCAGCCCCTCCAAGCCCCTGACCACCCTCCTTCTCTCCCTACCCCTCGCCCAGAAAATCCACTCTCTCCTCCTCGTCTCCCGCCAGATCGAAGCTCTGGCCCTCGGCTGGTTCTCAAACACGCTCGACCCCGCCACCGCCGAGCGCCACATGTCGCTCCTCCAAGGACAGTACGACACGCTGCGCGAGGACGTCGAGTGCGAGCTGGAAAGCGCGTGGGTGAACGCCGGATTCCTCCCCGCCTGCCTGCCCAAGTTTCCCGAATCGAGCAAGAAGAACACCTCGGCCAAGCCGTCCGCCGGCTCGGGATACACGGTCGACAAGGCGCTGAAGCGGACGCGGGAGAGCGAGGAGGAGGAACTAAAAACGGGGAAGAAGGTCAAGGTGGACAACGATTACAGCGCAGACGAAGAGGAGAAGTGGGGCGCTGTGGATCCGATTGGTCTGCAGGTACATCATGTGCCGATGACAAAGGAAGAGAAGAATCGCATGTGTAGATTCAATTTTACGGGGACGAAGAGGGGTGGGGTTGGGTGGGAAGAGGCAACTAGTCCGATGGGAACGAGGTATGTGTTTTAGGAGGCTGCATGCGAATTCGATCGTTTCTTGTGAAGCGATTTTATTCGGGTTTAGGAAGTGAGATCGATTTTGCTCAATATTTTTAGTGCGACCATACTGGTTTATTTGGGTACCCTTTGTCTTTGTTCGAACGCCTATAATGGAAACTCGGTACCAACAAAATGTCGAGAAAAAAATGCCCGCATCGGATTTACATCTGTACAGCTGTCCGTATGAAACAAATGTTACGCATAATTGAAAAGTCTAACTATATACCCCATGAAGTGAAGTCATTTGCTCAGTATGAAGATGCACTTTTAAAATGATCTCGGTAAATCACACCACTAACGTCCCTCACTGCGTGGCGAGACACTATATAGCGAGACACTTTTTCGTCCGGACCTTTGCAATCCTCACTTGATAGCTGTACAACGTCTAACTCAACGCTTATCGATTCTGTAGCTGTTGTTCCCATAGCATGTCAGCCTCCGATGAAGAAAAGCGCGATGTTGGTCATGCTATTGAGCGGTCTTTCGAGGGCATCTATCAACCCTCCATGGATACCCCCTGTTCATTCACGACAGTATATCTCAGTCACGCATTCGGAGGGTTTGAAAGGAATTATAGATCTTAAAGAGAAAGATTGCAGGCTCTAAAGGTTAATTATAGGTGAGGAGTGTGCATTCCGGCAGTTTCTCCGCGCGGACAGTAAGATCATTAGAACTAGTCTGATAGCGCATGACGCTTCCACTGCTCTTGGCATGCAGTAGCGTGCTCGTAAATCCCCGTATCGTATCGTACTGAAACTCGACGCTATTCCTACCGCAGACGTGCCCATAAGAATAGCTGTGGCGCATGGCGGCGGATTTCTCGAAGTGTCCCCGGCTTCTTCAGGGCTAATGTTACCGTACCCCGCGCTGCCTCACAGCGCAAGGGTGTGGCAAGAGTGGGTCGGGCATCCTCCTTGCGTGGTGGCAATACTAAGTATCAATTCATACTCACTGCTGTTTGGGATTCCTTATTAGGCAGGTAGGCCTAGCTATGTGTGGCTCGCTCATTGGTGCTTAGCCACTCCGCCATGGCCACCATCCTCAGCTCGTTCATCCAAACTGCTTCTCTATCATCTATGCAGCTATCGCCATCGCAGTTTTCTAATCGGTCGATTTACAACTGTTTCATTGCTAAAAATTCAATGGTCCCTCATCAATGCGTTTTTTGCAGCACCAAAATGACAACGCCATGCTTTTAGGAGTCGATCTTGATGCAGTATCAAGATGGGATCCTGACAAGATCACCGAGGACGTGATATTCCCGATCAAGCATCACATTAAAACTTATGAGCTTCTTAACAAGCTGTAAGAACCTGAATACGGTGTCTCATATTACACAGAGCTGATAATAGAATACAGGACCTCATCGTATTTTGAATGTAGTTTCTGTGGTCTTAAGTTTCTGTGTTGATGCAGAACGAACTGCTTCCCCATCCATAACTCCGTAAACATATGCGTCACCGATCAACTGCCAACACCTTTCATCATCAGAGCTAGGTAGCTTCCGAAGAATAACTGGCACACTGCATCCGTATAAAATACACACTTGGTCACCAACCTGGCCATTTCGAGGTATAAGGCCGACCAAAGGTACCCCATCGCCATTATCAACTTTTGACTGAAATGTTCGACGATTCCAAATAACGTTCCGAACAACCGCAAGGTATTTCTTGACGTGAACAGGTATGTCGGTGTCCAGAAGTTCTTCAATATCAATACTGGACACGTACTCGAACAAATTAGTAGAATCCTGGGGGTTCGGAGCCTTAGAGCTGATCTGTAACAGGTGGAGCATTGCCACTCGATAAAATGACGGTGCAGGTTGGCCTCTGTCGTCACAGTCTGCACAAAGTGTGCGCCAAATGGCGTCTGGCAGATTGATAAGATCTGAATGAGATTTGCGAGAGATAGTCCCAAGGATTTCCAAACACTCCTTCGTTACAATGGCACTCGCCAATCGTGTTGATCTTCGAGCAACCTCCCCGAGAATGATACCACTGGCATAGAGTGACCCATCACATGCCCCGTCGACTTCGTTTCTTCCTACAGAAACATGAGGTTTCAATCCGCAATGGGCATTATAAGCAGGTTTCTGAGGGCCGCCAACTAATGGACTGCCATGTAAACGGTGTGTCAATCGCCGAGAAGGATCCCCGAATGGTAAACCGTCTCTGGATGCTATCCATGACGGGTATTTCAGTGGTAATTGGTCGACTCGCCTGTCTTGGCTAGTACTATGTGCTATAGAGGACGAAATTGGCGCCCAAGGACGGCAAATGATATCCAATGACTCTGAATGATAACAGCAGTGTAGAATGAAATCGACATAAACGTCAAGTACGTTCTTACTGTAATTCGGAATTATCGCGTCGGATTGATCGGCCTGCGACCATGCGGCTATGTTACTGGCCAGGCTCAACACAGCATAGATTGTATCTCGCTGATCGGTGGTTTCACTGGAAGTCCCTAAATCCACAAGCGTCTCTAAAGACATTCTGCGATGAAGAATGTGTCCATCCGCAGACTTTCTGAACACACCTTCGATGGTATCCAGAAGTCTAATCGCAGGTGAATCATGGAAGCTGGCCAATATCTCTGTCCGCATTGTATTTCCTGTGCGACTGGAAGATGGTAGTATGCTACTAAGCCTAGCACGAACCAAGTCTATAGCCATGGCAAAATGATCCATATGGACTTGACGGTCGCCACAGTAAATAGTCGAATTTGTTGAGAATGCAGCTTCTTGGAGAACCCAGCCTCGTCGAAACCAAGGTCTTTCTAAAATCCGGGCCAAGGTGATAAAACCGTATTGTTCCCACCATGAGCCATCCCACTGAAAGTCGCTTCGAACTAGCTTGGGTACGAATTCCATGGCAAAGGTGCTAGTTGAGTCTTCCTCGCCGAGCCAGATTAAGACACTACTGGCTTTGCGGTAGATAGTTGCCATTTGTCTGACCTGCGCGCTCCTCTCTAAGTCGTCGAGCTGATTGATGCAAAGAGAATCTACCCAAATGCGAAGGTGACCTGTTCGTTGCCTTATCCGTTGTAGGGCATGAAAAAGATTTGGTCGTATGAAAGTCGATCCGCTATTAATGAACACCCGATGTATTGCAGGCTCTTGGCCCCAAACATAACTCAGAGCATTGTATACTGGAGGATCTAAGAGGTTGAATTCCTGGATGCTGCCGGTGATTTTGCTTCCTATTACTCCAGGGTCGAGGGTGAAAATACGGAAGTCTAAATCAGCAAGCGAATTAGGATATAAAACCCCGGGGGACATAGTAGCCGAAGATTCAGCCTCAGATACTTGCGGCTGGAGCTCGGATTGATCTAGAGGACTTGCATTTTCTAGTTCGGTCGAGAGAGTGGGAGGGTAGCTCTTTTCAGTCTTGTATGATCTATATCTAGATCTTTCATCCTGATGCAAAGTAGCTCCCATTTTGTGTCTCTTCCGCATTGGTGTTGTATCTTCCTGAGGTTGGGAAGAGTTCTTTCGCTTTGACGATAGTGTTCGTAGAGTAGGCCATTCGTCCTCTGAAGACTCTTTGATCTCCTTCCTAAGCCGCCTTAAGGCCTTATCCCGTCCCTCTCCGTAAAGAAGCGGCATGTTGACGTCGAAAATGCCCAGTAGAGAGTATGCATAGTCTTCTTCGCGTTTTGTTATGCGTTTTGCTGCCCATGACATACGCTCATCCACGCTAAATCGAGACAGAGGGCTTCCCCGAAGGGCTCGGGTTGGAATTCCAGTCATCTCATGGAGAGTTTGTTCCAGTGATTGCTTGTCGCCGAGCCGTATTCCCTCCACGGAGAAGAACTCAACTGACACAGGGGCGATAAGTTCTTGAAGTGTCCAGCCACGAGTAAACCATCTACTTCGCATGAATGTCGGTTTCCATCTCTGAGAAATTTCGCTGTCTCCATCAAAAGTGCTGACTGAAACATCAGATAAGTACACATAGCATTTCGCTGCATCCTGATACCAGCGAAACATAGAATTGATGGCTTCTGAAAGCTCTGCACTGCTTGTTTTATCAATACAGCAGGTGTCCATCCAAAAGTACTGTAGGCCATCACGAGCAGCTTGGTCTCCACAGAATTGAATCTTGCGGTAGCCAGCTTTGCTCTTGCCTACACCATCTACTACGTCCTGGAATGTGACCTCTTCGTTGTCCGTTCCCCAGGTATGCGAAAGAATAGCATAAGGTGGAGTGTCACTGCCAAAGACTTCAGCCTGGCTAAGCTCACCGTCTCGACATTTCAGAAGACGCATTATGCTAAGAAGTCAGTAAGAGTATAAGAGAATCGGCAAATGGAGATGTAGTAACTTACATCAAGCAAGCACAGGAATGTCTAGCTGTTTTATGTTAAGGATAGCTTGGTAAATGGCTAGGGACGAGCGAAATGAAGCGGGGCAGTGTAACTTGGCTGTGAGTTCGCTCTCATTGGTATCAAACAAGGCTGAGCCGAGATATGCTGAAGGCTCGAACTTTCTGTTCTTAGCGTTCAACATCACCGATGGCACCATAGGGCTCGAAGGCCAACGCAGTTTGCTCACGCTAGCAAGAAGGGCGGCCGACCCGCACCAGCCATATGTAGGGTTGCGCTGTGAGCTTCTGGCTGAGAGTGCGGGTGTCGGAGAGGCCGCCGTTAGGCAACTACGGGACAACGTTATGCCTGAGAAGAACGGAACTTGACACGGCCGGAGACGCTTCTAGAGCCCTGCCGCCATGCGCCACAGTTATTCTTAGCCGCCAATCTGAATTGAGTGCAATGTCAGCTTTGATTTTTAATACAATAGAATACAGAGACATGTGGCCACGCTACTGCACGCCAAGATACAGAAGCATATCCCGTCACATTGGGAGCGTTTCGAGAAAATCCTCTCTCGCCCGGCGAAACTCCCAGCATGCACATCTTATAGGCCAGAATGGCCTCTGAGACCTAAGAATATAATCTTCCTCGCCCAAACTTTCTATACAGCCCTCCGAAATCCTGTAAGTCTCGCAAGGTCGCGTATGGACGGGGGGTATAGCTAAAGAGACAATTGACGGCGTCGATAAGGCGATTAATAGCATAAGCTGTACCACGATATTTTTCGTCGAAGGCAGGTCTCTTATTAGAATAAGAGCTAGATGATAGCTTCCTATGAATTATAACTATATAAGCCTGCAATAGAGAGACTCCGGAGATCCGATCGCGAAAGCGTTTCGCCACACTGTGTCTCGCGACGCAGTGAGAGACGTTATATTCGGCTATCATTCCGAAATAGATCCCTTTTGACCCCCTGCTAGTGGGTATCAAATGAACAAATCAATAGCCATCTTCCTTGTGTCCATGATCCATTATACTGTGAATAGCCAGGTTGTGGCTCTTGCGTATATGGTGACTAGACACAGCGCCCAATACAGTTGACCAATCAGCGAGTAATCCACACAGTACTTTACTGGATGCCTAATACACGATCAGACCGAAGAAAGTTTATTAAAATTAGCGCCAGCCATGATCTCGCATTTGGGTTAGTGCACAATCACCACTATGCGCTCGAAATGTGAGGAGACGGCCCGTCTTAACGTGGAGTAAGGCTGTCCTGTACAGAGCCCTCTCTTAGCTTTTACAGTACACTCGTTCACCACTGAATCCATCTGTTCCATACCTACCTGTCTGGTAGCTGCATCCACACACCAGAAAAAAAAAAATTAAAATTTTTTTATTGGGTGCAAAGGTTTGTATTGGCCGAGGATATCCCGATGGAATGTAGTTATTCCAATTAAAAAGCCTCGATACTCCCTTTGTCGAGACTAATCTTTCATCCATATCAGTTCTTCCTTCGACTCGCTGAAATAAGCACTTGGCGATATTATAAGCATTGCGTTTGAATCGATGTGGAGCCATCAACCAAAGGGATTCTAAATATAAAGTACCCATCACGTGCTTGACCTCCTTTCAACACGATTTACCATGATTAAACCTGAAGAAAGGTTCATGTCTGAGGGGCAGAGTTATTTTGGCTCAAGCGAAAACTCAAAAACTGTAACTCATTGCAACGTTTGGGATTGGGATCAGTTACGCATGATCAAGGTCAAAGGCACCGCCAGGCTCTTTCCGCCTGACGAGGACGTCGAGGTTCCAATATTGGCAAGATTTGCCGATTACCTATCGCCTGAAGTTCGTGCGGTCACAGTCGACGATGAAGGGCTCATTTGTGAAGTCTCCACAGATCAGGAAGAGGACGATACTATGTTTATTGGATATCTTCCTTTCTCGACTACTGAATCGCTTCACGATTGCCGGATAATCCAGTACTCCAAACTGCGAGAGCTCGATCGGCTTGGACCGGGGGTTGATCTGTCAGCATACTACGGCGGAGCTGGGGTTCTTCAAAAGGTTGCCTTCAAATTCAATCCCATTGGAAAGCCTCGGAGACTGCAGATGGCATGGGATGAACTCAACCTTCTTAAAAGTTTGCCGCCGCATCAAAATATAGTACCTTTCGATCGCGTAGTCCTCGAGGATGTGGAGTCTCGGGTGATTGGATTTACAACAAAGTATATTCCCGGCGGAACCCTCGACAACTCAAAGCTGCCTTTTCGTTTTGAGTGGATACAACAACTCACCCAGCTCGTTGATTTCTTAAATCTAGATCTGGGAATCATGCATCAAGACGTTGCGCCCCGAAATCTACTCATGGATCCCGAAACACAGAAGATTCTTCTCTTCGACTTCGACTGGGCTGCGTGTGGAAAAAAGAACTTACTAGACGGACGAGACGATGTGTCTGGCGTTGTATTCACGTTATACGAGCTCATCACGGGTGATAGGTCCTTCACGAGAATCCCTCACTGGGATCGAAATATGGACATGGTGCAGAATATATCAGAGTGGGCTTGTAACCGCGAACTTGACTCTGACGTATCGACGTTCCGCAACTTTTTGAACGAATGGGTAGCGATGCGAAGATCAGGCGACGACATGCAACGATATCTCAACGCGCCCAACCGGCCCATATGGCCGGACCTTCCAATGCCGCCCGACTATAATTTGCCTTTCGAGCTTGGCACGACCCTGGACGGGAAGACGAATTGGGCAACGGGTCCGCGGATGAGGCGCACTGCGATGGAGAAAGGACAATATGTCTTTCGCTGGGAAAGGCCGCCACAGAGTAGGTTGAAGACGTTCAAAAATGATGTGTAATAGTAAATTAGCCAAGGCGAAAGCATCTTAGTCGGCTCAGATTATCCCCAAAGGTTGTTTCACGAAGATTCAATACCGAGGTAAACAGCGTGGGATTTTAGCCTTGGCGACATCTGGATTTAGTTTAAGGTGTTTAATTCTTAAGCCTAAGACATTCATGCACATCTGTTGACAAAACCGATATGACCTGTGCGCAAGTTGCGCATTTGAGCTAACCAGACGGCTGATTTCGCCTGTCAGCAGACGGTGAATGGTCAGATTTGTTGCTAAGAAAGACGAGCTATACGAGGAAATGCAAGGTATGCGCCTATGTCCATGTCGTCTTTTGCCGGTAGTGCCGAAGGTTGGGAGGTCTCCAGCTTACGGGCGCTTGATCGAGTCGCATTACGCTTCCTTAGAGCGATAGTATCCGAAGCTTGTTGTGCTTCGGCAATTTTCGAGGCTGGTTTGGGGGCGTGATTGGATTTTCTCGGCGCTGGGGAGGATCGTGGGGCGTAGGACATGCTCGGAAGCAGTTGCCGCTAGCTATCTCACTGCACAATGCGGAACGTCGTACACAGTAATGTTGGCAGCGGTCCTTGCCACAGTTTGTATAAGGGTCGAATAGAGATAGATCCTATTAAGATTTTTATACTCGTGGTATGTAGATTTGTAGGTATGTTTTGATACGCAATTAGAATTAGCATACTACATGCAGCATTCCACGACAAAACCATCATGCTCGGCGTTGCCTCGTAATCAATAATAAGACATTGATTCCCAAGCTCGTCGGCCCCGGAGTGGACAGTATGCGCTCAGATAAAGTAATATTCCGTCATTACACTACAGATCACGTGACTTTGTCTGACGATTTAACCGTGGTCTGATACCTGGATTTTCTAAAAGCCGTTACTTTATAGACACTGATTTCATATATATGCATATTCCATATAGAGTGATGCGTAATATTGCCGGTCTGAAAGAGCATAACTTATCAGCGCTTTATGAAACCAAATAGGAAGCCGGATCGTCAAACAACATAACGGCTTGTTTTCGAATTCATCGAATGTTCATTTATTCGGCATAAAAAGTATAGCGCTGGGTGCACTAGAGAGGACATTGTCATAATTCATTCATAGATCACATGACCTTGGCCTATCTCAAGGTTAGAGCTTAAAAGCTTCAAAAACTGGCTAGGATGCTTTCGCTAGAGTAGTCCAGAGAAAGAGTAGTATTTAGCTGTAGTATAGGACAAGGTTGGTACCCTGAAATATTCCGTATAGTCTGTATCGACTTCGCGCAATCGCAGTTACATTAAGAGTACTGATGGAGGCGGTTCCATATCGTGAAAACCATAAACAATAAATACGAGATCTGAAAATTAGATCAAGGAAGGCGAAAATTGATAAGTTGAAATGGTTTGGTTTAATGAGATGTCCAGTATTGCAAGCTGATTGCTCCGAGACCTCGGTCGGATTAGGAGGATGTCCGTGCTTCTAATAACGACCGACATCCTACAATGTCCGCAGTATTGTATAACTGAAGCGAGGCTATCCCTGCATGGATAGACTTAGTAGTAATGTCGACGTCGAATGTAGGATCGTTGAAACACTGCGCTCAGATCTTGAGCAAACTGTACAATGTGTGGATTCGATGTATGAAGCTCGACAAATTAAGCTCCTAAACTGAATGACAAACTATGAAAATACGGACCCAGATCATGGATTTCTGCAGATAGAAGAGATATAAGTTGGATCTGGACCTGGACATCAGACGATATTGACTAATGAAGGATTTTCAATTGAAGCTGCATTGGGGAATTGATGCGAACAGTAGGGGCTGCCGAGCTGCATTGCCTTCATCATACGAGTCGCAAATTATTCGCAATATCCGTAAGTTCGTGGCGAGATTCTCGGTCTGGTTCGATGAAGTGGCGGTAGAGAAGGACCAGACTCCAACAGGGCAATCTGCTAAGCGACCGTTTGTCCACCTCTCGGATCATCTAACTGAATACGGTAAGCCAATTGGAAGCACACTGCAGATCGTAAGGAATACTTCGGCGAGAGAAACGATACAGGTAGCTGGTAAGGCGACAGATTATATCCCCTTATTTCCGATGTCGTTTCTTCGATCAGTCGCATGTATGTTCGTTTTCCTCGGTCCAGATCTGCACGACTTTCGATGGACCGCATCAGCTAGTAGCCGAAGGCACGAGATGATCAGTTTCTCGGACATTCTCGGTCTCGGCGCTCTAAGCCACCGACGATACTTTGTAATAGTGGTCTGGTAGTTTCGATGCATGTATGTTCGAGAAAACCGTATTGCTATTTCCCTTCCCCCTCATCAAATGTGCACTGTTGCAAGATACAACGCTTGAAGTACCACGTACAACAGGTTCAGCCACCCTTGGCAGCCCGACAGAGAGGAGACACGACCAAGATGGCACCTCTTGAGCGCTTAGTGTCCGCACGTAAGGATTCTGAACCATGTTACCAGTGGAACGCCTGATACAGATCTTGCATGTCGTACATCTAATTATGTTTTCGCCAACGCGTCTATACGCCGTAGGATCCAAGAAGTTCATATACGAAACAAACAACAAAGCTGACGTTGGAGCCGGCCAACTCCATCCAGCAGCAGTCCAAGAACACAGTCATTATACATCGCAATCATATATGTCCCGCTCCTCCTCGCACAAAATAATGATGACCGCAGGATTAAGATAATCACAGCTCCACGCGCAGACGTACAACGTCGGAAAGCCTTCCGGCACCGGCGACCCTATCCGTACCCCAAAGAGCTCCCCACCCTCGCTTGCATGAGCGCTAGCAGAAAAAAAAGGAACCAAAAAATCACGCCGCGAGCATACCTACACCGGAAAGCGCACGCTAGGAGATCGATACCTTGTTCAAGTTTAAGCGCCGTCTGGTACCTATCTGACGAACTAATATGCTCAGTCGGCACCACTTCCGCCAGCCACGTCGTCCATGAGGGAAAAAACATCGACGTGCTACCCATAACTTGCCTGATCGCCCGGGCGGCAGCAAAAGCGGACCCACGACAAGATACCCCTACCTATGCTTCTCGTAACGGGACACGCTGGGATCGTACGGTATTTTCGTCATGGCCTGCAGCCGAAGTGTATGCTCTGGCTGAGCGGCTGCTCTGCTAACGGACGTTCGTCGTCCAACGCGGGATACTCCACATACGGATCCTTCATCATCCGTCTTACAGAGCACCCAACAGCGTGTCACCGCCTTGCGCAACATCCGAGATTACGTCCCCCCATGGAGGTGCAATTCTGGCCCCGGTAGCACCTTGCGTCGAGCGTACACGCGGTCCAGCCATGTCTCCGATTCGTGGCAGGCTGCTTGGTGGGGTGCTGTATCAGTAGCGAGTAGAATAGTTAGCCTTGCACACGCATTTACCAGCGTTACGCGTAGTGCATCTTTCAGCTCGTCCTTTGCCTCTACCAGCACTGGGAGATCAATGACAGGGGCGGTAGACTGGCTGCACATCGGACGTTAGCACTATAGACAGTCAGCAGAGAAGCCGGCCCGGAAGAGTAAGAGCCCTGGTGCTGACGACTTTACTGCTGAGGGGCTATACCGGTACCATGGCATAGCCCCTCATACGCAACGTGCAGCAGGTGCGCGCGTCACCGACCATTGGGCCCCCGCCGCTTTCCCATCTATTCCACGCCGATCCGTGCCTGTGACATGCCAAAACGTCCACTGGTCCATCAGTACGAGAAGCCGAGGGCAGCAGAGAAAAATGACCGACGCACGTCTCGGCCCAGGGAGGAGCAGAGGAAGGTACACTGCAATCCTGCAAGCAAAAAAAAAGAAGGCCAGGCTGCCATGCTTCTCTGCGTCTCGTATCCATATCCAGGGCCATGCATGCTCGTAGGAGAACGCCTTCTTTCCACCCCCCTTCTGCCCAGCCACTCACCGGCGAGGCGTACGTCTCTTGCTGCCAGCTGCCGTGCTACCAATTCGCCCCGATCCCTTTCCCCAACCCACCAACACTCAATTCCTTCTCTGCCCCTCCCTCGTTCCCAAGCCTTCAGCCCCGCGCAACGCACGCCAACATAGACATTATCGCCAATGGGTGACTCACCGATGACTGTGCCATGCTGCTGGCTCATCTTATGGCTTCTCTGCAAGCACGCTGCCATCAGCAAGCAGCAGAAGAAAAAAAAAAAGTAAGGCCCAGCAAACAGCTGCAAGCGAGACCAGATGCGCGAATCGAAGGTGTCTCTCGCAGTTGATCCCCTGATCCCTCACGGTGCATATGCGGCTAGAGGATGGATGCATGAAGGAACCTTCCTAGAGTGCGACTAGGCCCATCGAGCCGGGCTAAACCTCTTTGTTTTAACACCCCCCCGGGCGAGGACAGCCACCGCCGATTGATTCCTACGGGCTGGGGGCTGGGCTGGGAAAGCTGGCCAGGAAGCAGACGAAGCCAGACTGAGCAGAACGCAACTCCGCACCGATAGCCGCTCGATTCCTCAGCCTGAGGCCACCACGGCCTTGCTCTTGGGCTGAGTAACCCGCCACCTTCCGCTTTGCCCCCCTCTTCACAGGGCCGAGGGAAGAAGAAAAGTAGAGCAGGTGGTCGGCAAGGTGGCGTCGAGCAACTCCGCATGGCACCGGGGAAGAGGGGGGGTAACAGTAGGCCAGCGCGCCGTCGTCGGCTTCACTTCTTGGTCGAAAGAGCAAAAGATTGACCGGCCTGCCTGGGAGATGGTGAAGAGCACTCCCCC